>Ga0209511_1000057_pt1 | contig 168308 bp, 140 predicted proteins | sample SSSSmetaG_FD_184141 | JGI IMG/M metagenome (GOLD analysis project Ga0209511, IMG submission 184141) | Glacier valley bacterial and archeal communities from Borup Fiord, Nunavut, Canada, to study Microbial Dark Matter (Phase II) - ​SSSS... | ecosystem: Environmental > Aquatic > Freshwater > Ice... | reverse complement strand
TCGCTATTTCTTTGACTGCACCCTTGACTCTCGTCTTGGTATTCTTCCATTCAATTGAATTCAATTTATTTAATTTAGGCTTTCTCGCATCCGCACCGGCAAACTTTTGAATCACATCAAGACCTGTTGCAAGAATATACAACACGCCTCCACCGCCGTATTCGATTTTAATATAGTCCTTTGTAATCTTATCAACCTCTATTTTTTCTATACCACGGTAAATTCCTAGTCCATGATTTTCATGGACAACATAATCGCCCATTGAAAGATCGGTAAAACTTTGAATCTTATTGCCATCAAAATTTGATTTCTTGCGTTTTTTCTTCTTCTCTGCACCAAAGATATCACTTTCGGAGATGACTACCAATTTAATCAGTGGATATTCATAGCCTCTCCTTAGATTGCCATATGCAATCATAATCTCGCCACTTTGTAAGATGCGATCCATATCTTCGCTATAAAAGGCATTTAGATTGTGCTCCTGCAAATCTTCACTAAGACGCTTTGCTCTTGTTCTGGAGCCAGAAAGCAAAATAACACGATATTTATTCTTTTTCCATTTTTCCAAATCCTTTACGAGGACTTCAAAATTCTTATTATAGGAACCAACCGCCTGCACCGTAAAATCATATCGATTTTTTATATTAAAATAGTTATTTCTAGTTTCCATCGTACTGATGAGCACCGCATTTTTCCTTGCAAGAATAGCAAATAACTCCTTAAATCCGAAGATAACATCCATCTGACCCGGCAGGATATAACCCTTTTCAATACGTCCAATCATTCCCTCGCGAAACTCTGTTTCAACAGCTTCGCCCTTCTCTGTAAGCCTTCCCGGCTCATCTAAGAAGAACAAGGTATCATCATTATCAAAATAATCAAAGAAGCTTACGGTATTTTCATAAAAATAATGAACGTAGCTATCAATAGCCATTGAGCCTTGAAATGCATCTAGGTTTTCTTTAAATTCCGCAATAATATGATGAATTCTTGCCGCTTCCTCTGTCTTAAACTGATCCCTTAAGCCTTTGACATATTGCTTCTCTTCTGCTTCAATTTTCCCTAGGCCTCTTAAAATACGATCGGTATCTAAGATAATCTCTGCTGCCGGATAAATAGTAAGCCGGTCAACCCGTTCAATCGAACGTTGACTACTCACATCAAAGGTTCGAATTGAATCTATCTCATCACCCCAAAGCTCAATTCGATATGGACATTCTTCGGTAAGTGGAAAGATATCGATAATTCCACCACGTACTGCAAAGTCTCCCGGATTTTCCACTTGGCCCTGTCTTCCATAACCCAAGTTCACAAGGGAAGCACTTAAGTTTTGCAGATTAATTGGTGCTGTTGCCTCTATCGTTATCACTCTGTCTTTCATAAACTTCAGTGGTAATAATTGATCCATACCGCCGTCTAAGGTGGTAATAATGGTGGTATCTTTCTTCTCGATCAATCGGCGCATAATCTGTAAACGGTCGCGTACAATTGCATTTCCATGAATGTCTGCACTATAAAAAATAATATCCTTGGCCGGATATAAGTATACATTCTTATCATATAAGCGATAGTCTTCATAAATTTCTTTTGCTTTTAAATCATTGTAGGTTACGATAACCTTAAAGCGGTATTCCTCACTTAATCCATGAATTACATGGCATTTCTGGGAATCAATACAACCGGTAACCAGTACCGGTAGGTTTTTCAATATGATGTTTTCCTTGAGATCATTAAATTCCTTCAACTCCTTCAAGGGGGTAGTAAAGGTTTTCAAAATTATTCCCTCCTGTTCGGAATCGTTCTTTACAGTTTCTTATTATATCGATTCATTGCATCCTCTATTCCTACTGTGATTATGGTCTTGCAGGCCTCAGAAGCATTCTTAAGGGCTCCCTTAATTGTCTCCTGTTCTTCCCCTTGAAAACGGGATAATACATAGTCTGCCAAATCCCAACCCCTCGGTTTGTCTCCAACTCCCACTTTGATTCTGAGAAATTCCTGTGTTCCTAAATGGCTGATAATACTTTTGATTCCGTTGTGCCCACCGGCACTTCCTTGCTTTCGTATCCTTAGTTGTCCCACCTCAAGGCTAATGTCATCATAGATAACGATTATATCCTTCGGTTCTACTTTATAGAAATCTACTAATTCTCGCACACTTTCCCCACTCAAATTCATATAGGTCATTGGCTGCGCTAAGATGATTTTCTCTCCTTCGATATATCCCTTCCCACAAATCGCCTTATGGCGTTTGGTATCCAGTGATATATGATTATCCTCCGCTATTTTGGTAATGGCATCCCATCCAACGTTATGTCGCGTCGCTTGATATTCTTTTGTTGGGTTACCTAATCCTACTATTATTCGCATGATAAGTCCTCATTCTATTATCTTGTACTGTACAAGACTTTTTTTCATTCTAATTGGTGTGCTAATGTGTGATCTCCAATTTTTATTTCCTAGCAAGAAGCACTCACTGCTGCTGCCGATGCTGCTGCCGAAGATGCTGTTATCATTGCCAACTGCTGTGCAATAATAATTCCCGTAATGCTATTGGCTAGGGGAAGTTTTATTGTATTATTCTTAGCGTTTTCTACATAATCATTGCATACCAGTGCTGCTGCATACATTACTCTTTGTTGGTTTGCTATCGACCAGGTACCAAAGCCTTTTTTACTCTTTAAATATTCATTTGTTTCAACAATTTCATCGCATAGCTTCTCTGTGTCTTCCGAAAGCAATGCAACCACACCCAAGAACGGTAGTTCTAACCCTTTTCCAAACTTACATTTTCTCTTCTTCAATGCCTCATAAAGTTCTTCCACGCGAGTGCACTTAAGTGCTGCATCCTCCTCGCCTAAGGCAAGGACATGGGTTAAAGATTGTACTGCATTGGAGTAAGAAAAACTTTCTTTTAATAGTCTATAACAGACTTCCATTTCTCTCACTGTCTGTTCAACTGGTCGATCGGATATGGCAAGTAAAGTCGCAAACCCATAATCATCCGACGAGGTAATAAATTTATGTTCTGCTTTCATCGCCTTATAAAAGCTCTTAGCACTCCCAATCACGCGGTGATAGTCATATTCCTCGACCTGTAAGGCAACAGAAAGTGCTGCTAATGTTAAGTACGGTGAAGTATGAAAGCCTTCTTTTTTCATTTCTTGATAAATATGAACTGCTTTTTCAAATTTTTCCTCTGGTTCCTGCTGCAAGGAAAGCATTGAAGCAGTCATAAAATAGGTCGTATCCTTGAATGCAGAAAATGTACTCGAAATTTCCTTGATAACACTCTTGCACTTCTTAATTGCTTTTGTATCCGCCACCCGTTCCTCCATGGCATAAAGAAGCGCCCCAAGCCTGATATTCATACCATTATCCCACTTAAAGCTACTCTTTATTAATCTATAATTATCTACAAATAAATCACATTGCTTTCTTCTGTGCTCCTCCATCATAACTACCACCCCTCAAAGCGCATACCCATTGTCTAAACTAAGTTTATTCCGCGCTATTATTATAATCCATCTAGTTGGGCATGGCAATAGCAAAGAACATGAGAGTCTTAAAGATATTTATATAAATTAGATATTCCATTTAAATATTATGTATATTTTTTATTAAGCTGCAGAAAATACCTCCTTATGGAGGTGATAAATTATGGATCCGTATCTACCTATACCACCAGTTCAACCAGCCTCAACATCGCAGCCGTTTAATACCTTTCTCCTCGTTCCAAATATCTTCGCATCTATCGAAGGAGGAAATGAATTTCTATCTACTCTTGATTCTGATACCAGAGATTATGTTATAAAGCACTCCGGCGAATTCAGTTCAAAGGCAGATATTATAGATTGTATCGACAAATTGCACGGAGTAAGCTGAGGGTTAACCCATAGCTTTATTTGCTTTTCCATATTCAGTTACTTTAAGTTTCGTGTGGGTTTGTTCATTCATCTAGTGAGAAGCTAGCCAAGACAGAGAGGTGGCCAGTAGATTTCTCTACTGGCCTTTATGAAAAAAATTATGTTAACAAGGTGGGGAACCTTGCTTTTTGCTTTTTTGTTATAAACTAAGTATACTGTTCATATGTGTCTATAGTTTGAATATATTTTGAAGTTAATGTGAACATTTCGGTTGGTAAGGGTATTATTCAAAAAAAAGCAGCCCTCGGCTGCCCTTTTTTTTAACTTCCATACTTCTTACGTCTTGGTATAACAGTCCACCTTCTATCAAACAATACTCTTTCCTTCCACTGTGGTAAGATTAAAGTAAATCAAAGTACTTAAAAAACAAAGGAAGAATATTCTTTACATTCCAATATGGATAGATTAAAGAAAGTGAACTACCGAAAACTCTGAAAATATTATAACACTGTTTTTGTTACCATACAACTGATTACGCCAAGAACACCGGTATCATCCTATCCTGTATTTGATCAAGAAGAACTGTCTTCCCTTTCCTAATACTAGAACCTTTTAAGACATACTTCGCCTCTATCTGTTCAGTCCATTTTCTAGTATTTGTTGCTTCATTAATACAATACTTTTTATTTAAACGATACATGCTTCCGCTAAATTCTTTTTCACCGAATTCCCTCTCTATCCCTTTTGGTACATATGCATCATAGGGCATAAGAAGGGGTTCTTGGGTACAACACGTGGTAAGCTCAACCTTTTTCACTTCATCAATTCGAATTAAATCTTCCCAACGTCCAAGCGCCAGGTAATTCTTCGGGTTTACGAGTCCTCTACAGATGGTGTCTATGAGAGCTTCCTCTTGGGGAACTATATACAATACTAAATTCACATCGACCAGAAGCTCAATATTTCCAAGTCCACGCATCATGCCAAGATCATCCTCTTTCCCCTTAAGCTTAACATTATGCCTTCCTTCTTCATATTTTGTATAACTTCCAAACTCATATTTTGTATAGATTTCGCTAACCGAAGAATTATGACTTCCTTGTATGCCAAGGTACATATCATGATATTGGTCGAACCCGCAAGCACTGTGGATCATTCCAATAACACTTGAATAGGGTGGCAATGGGAAGCTTTCTTTTAATATAAAGCTGGTAGGCTTTCGATAGGAACACATCGTTTGATAAGCAACAACTCTAATTGCTTTCATCGAATGCCTCCTCTACTTTTTTGCAAAGTGAGGAAATCATATGATTTATGGATTGTGGTTTCAGATTTTTCTTAACCTCTTCCTCATTTTTAAATATTCCACAGGCGCACCCAATCTCCGTATCCTCGCTGATTGTTTCCATTACTTCTTGCAACATCTGGATATTTAAAACACCCCTATTCAGTTGAATTCTGTTTTCAAAGAATGGTGTCTTTCTGTCATACATTCCCCCTATGATGAAAATCGGTACAAAGCTTTCTCTTCTTCCCTTAATGTCATGATAAAGATACTCTACCGTTCTAAGTAGGGATACAACACGTTTCGCTTTTTCGTTGTTATCGACTTCTTGCGCTCCATCAATTCCAACTCTATCTAAATCGATTGTGATTGAATAAGTATAAAATGATTTATGTATTTCGCTTTGTGCAATCGAACTATTTGCATGAATTCGATTGGACATCCCCTTATTTGTTAAGAAATCCATATCGGAGTAAAATGGTTCTAATGAAATCGCATTGCTTAATCGTACAACTGCTGCCCTTGTTTTCGCGCCCTCTTTTTTTGTTGTCTTCATGTAGCCAAACAAATCAATTTCAGGATAATCTATGATGCTTGTATCCTGCTTGAATTGGATTACTTTCTTGTCGCCACTTCCCATTGCTTCAACCGGCGTCGTGTCCCATCCAAGCTGCTCTATCATATTGTTGCGAATGGCTTGGCGGGATATGTAAGTATAACCGTTTCCATTGCCTCTCGTTATTTTTTTGAGTTCTGTAATATTTCCAAATCCCTCACCATAATTTGCACTCTGTGCTTCAAACATAATTCCTAGCGTTAATCCCTTTTTCATTATTGTGCCATTTCCCCGCTTTCATTTGTATCCTTTGTCGCTCCGCCATTTAGTCCTGTTAAAAAGGCGTACCCCACGCTTAAGAATTCATCTTCCTCTGATAAAGTGTTCATAAAAACATTTGGTACCGCAATCCCAAGAGACATATATAGTCGTAAGATTACATCAATAAAATCGTACGGATTACGTATCTTTAAGCTACTGATTAATCGATGGGAAAGAAACTTTATTTTATTCTCATTTTGATTATCATGTAACATTCTTGTTCTTACATGATCGCCTTGCATTATAATATAGTAATTGTATTTACTGTCCATCTTTTTCCCCGCCTTCGGATAAATAGCTGATTGAATTACTAGCAAATTAGGAACAATCGCAACACTTGAATTATTTCTAATTCCTTCCCATAACGCCTCATAGATAATGGGATATAAATTCCCACCGTTTAATAATTTATTAAGCACTTCTCGGTAAACATTAATGTATTCTTTCCCTTTTTTATAATATTTTCCGACAAGATATTTCCATTCCATACGACAGTCGTTCAATACAATTAATTTATCTTTACTTAAGATGTTAAACAAATACCCACGCTCCGTTTTTCGGATCACTTGAATATTCTCTATTTCATTTGTTGTTACCGTTTCCCCTTCATTGTTAATATGTCGATCGAATGCCCAATAAAAGACATCCTTTTTTTCCACTTTCTCTTGTATTGGTAACGTAGCATTTGTAAGATATAATTTCCTTACACTATTGTTTTGATTAAGGAAGATACCCTCGGAACTTCTCAACGCGAATCCAAGTGGTATACAGGAATAGATTAATGTGCATATTGGACATAAATATGCATCCACATTAAAGTTCCAAAAGGCAGATGACTTCTTCGTTGAATCTACTCCAACATCATTAATCCAGGACATCAAAGACGCTTCCACCCGATTCATATGGCTTCCGCATTGGATGCAGGAGACATTTCCCTTCTTACTATTTTTATCAGCATAAGATCGACAGCCTTGCATGATTTTTTCGTCAAAGGCTTTCCCAAATTCTTCTATGTTTTTTGTTTTATGTAAGAACGCAATTCCGGACCAAAAAGGCTGAATTTTAATATATGCAATATCTTTCAGCATAAATACGTCTTTATGCTGTTGCATTTTCATTTTTAGTTCTTCAAGAATTGCGATTTTATCATCATAATTTTCATTACTCTTGATCTTGCTAATCGTCTCCAAATAATTGTAGCTCTCACCGCGTGCTCGAATAATTTCATATGCGGAGAGATAGGATGCCCTTTTCATCTTCTCGGTAATATATTGGAAGTCCTCATGAAAGCTTGTTGTAAATTCTTTCTTATTTCTATTGCCCTCCGTATTTGATATTCTATTCATGATTTCAGTATAAATGATGTCATCTTGAAAGGTTTCAATCATTGTATCGAAGTAATGCTCCGTGAACTTTTCTAGAATACTACTATCAAAAGAAAATTGGTTGTCTTCCTTCCCATACTCATATGGCAAGTGAGCTTTATTACATATTCTCAAGAATCCAACGATACCCGCATTGTAAAGTCCATCATTTAAAGTCAACGTTATTACTTCTCCCAACTTACTCACCTCACTGTTTCATAATTTGAAATAGTCCAAAACCTCCGTTTTTTCTACTTCCCAACCCATTCCTATATAAATAGGTTAGAAGTTTTGGATTACCAAATAGCCCAAAGGTTCCTATGTTGCAAGTGATAAATTGACCATGATGCAAAACAACTGTTTTTTTTGCCTGAAATGGAATGCAGCGAAACTCCTCCACCATTTCATCCGTAATTTCCTCTTCTATTTTCACTTGGTTTTGCACTATAAATCTTAATGTCCTCTCAAATCCTGGATCGCTTGATTCCAAATACGTATCTTGATTGCTCGTCCGGTCATGTATCCTAAGGCAAAGTGGAGAATTCATTTGAATCAGAATCTGGTTTGACTTGATTTCTTTTTCTAATTCCATGTTTACTTGGGTAAGTGTCATTGCATTATTAAGGGGTAGTTGAAAGCTTTTATTCTTCTGAAACAAGAAGGAATTGTAAAATTTAATTGCAGTATTACCATCATTGCTGCTAAAAAAAACTTTTATGATCTTTCTAGGTACCATAATCTTTTCTTTATGAAAGACCGAATCTGGCATTAATACGCTAAAGGCGTAATTCTTCTGGGCCGCTGTTGCAAAATAATTATCATAATACTCCCCATTTTCATACTCTGATAAAGATTTCTTAAAAAAACTAATAAAACATGGATTTTTATCAATCGGGAATTCTGCATTGTTTAATTGAAAGATTAGTGAAAACCTCATTCAAAATATACCTCTCTCCGCATTTGCTATATTAATTAATATAACTTAATGGTAACTTATGTCAATAGTATTTCCTATATTTTTCATAATTTTATCATATTATAGCAAAAAAAGACAGCCATTAGCTGCCTTTTTTTTTACTTCCTTACTGCGTACTTCGTTATTCTTCTGGTTGCGCTTGATCTTCATCAGAATCTAAAGCTGCAATTTCATACTTTTCAAGGATTATTTTTTGAATCTTGTCTCTTGTCTCCGAATTAATCGGATGAGCGATATCTCGGTATTCTCCATCCCCGGCTTTTCTGCTTGGCATAGCGATGAACAGTCCTTTGTCCCCTTCAATTACCTTGATATCATGAACTACAAATTCATTATCTAGGGTAATTGATACGACTGCCTTCATCTTGCCTTCCTTGCTAACCTTTCGTACGCGTACATCAGTAATTTGCATAAATTGTGTCCCCCTTTAGTCAATATTTATCATTAGTTGCGTAGAAAAAATAACTTTTCCCCGATTCTAATTATAATCTCCTTGTCCTAACATTTTCTAGTCTTTGCTACTAAAGCCCCCAGCTATATTACGTAACGTTCATTCTTCTCCAAAACAATCTTGATCTTACCCTCATCACCCACATGAATGGTATTTGGTCGGATAGTATCTCGACTTTCTATGATGCAATTTTCGATGTAAGTGTTATCTCCAATATATACATCGTTTAAAATGATAGAGTTTTTAATCGTGCAGTTGTTTCCGACGTACACCTTTTTAAATAAAATAGAATTTTCAACCACACCATTAATGATGCATTGGCTAGAAACCAAACTATTTTTGACAGAGGCCCCATAATTGTATTTTGCTGGCGGCATATCATCGACTTTGGAATATACGTCCGGGTATTCTTTAAAGAAGTAATCCCTGATTTCCTTATTAAGAAAATCCATGTTCGTCTTATAGTAAGATTCCGCCGTGGATATATTACTCCAATAGGTGTCCATCTCGTATGCACAAATTTTCTTTAAATTCTTATAGCGGATCAGAATATCTGATACGAAATCATGACGATCTTCCATTGCGGATTTTTCAATCAATTCAATGAGTAGTCTTCTTCGGATGACATATACGCCAATGGAAACAGTATCGAGTTCCGTTGCAATTGGTTTTTGTTCAAATTCCTCAATTCTACCTTCTTCATTAACACGAACAAAACCAAAGCGATTAGAATCCTCTATATTTTTAAGTTTCTTGCATACAACTGTGATATCTGCCTTCTTCTCAATATGATATTCCAATACTTTATTATAATCTAATTTATAAATTCCATCTCCCGATGCAATAACTACATACGGTTCATGGCTATTTTTTAAAAAGCTAATATTTTGAGCCATCGCATCTGCAGTGCCACGATACCAAAAGCTGTTGTCTGCCGTGATTGTTGGTGTGAATACAAACAATCCTCCAAGCTTTCTACCAAAATCCCACCATTTTGAAGAGTTTAGATGCTCATTTAAAGATTTTGCATTGTATTGTGTAAATACTGCAACCTTCTGGATATGGGAGTTAGACATATTGCTAAGCGTAAAATCGATACTCCTATAGCTGCCGGCTATCGGCATAGCTGCAATTGCTCTCTTATATGACAGTTCTTTCATCCGATTATTGTTGCCACCTGCAAGCACTATTCCTATTGCTCTCATCGTCTGTCACCTGCCTTTAATAAAGTTTCTCCGCTATCTAGTATTCCATTTGGATAATCTTCCAGTACCGTCTTACCTAAAATCGATGTATTCTTTCCAATCTTAACACCGGACGGTATCTCGGATTTCTCTCCTATCGTTACTAAACCAAACGAATAAATATGAGGTTCCTTCTTATTCAGTATATCTTCTCCAATGCCAAGCTCACAGTCAGAACCGATTGTGACATTCTCTGCAACAATTGATCTATTTACAATACAACCTGATTCAATCACAGTGTCTTTCATAATAATAGAATCTCTTATGATTGCACCCGGCCCAATATAAACACCTGTTCCAATCACGGAGTTGTGCACTTCACCATATATTTCAGCTCCCTCACCAATAATCGCTTTATTAATGACCGCGGATGCAGCAATATACTGTGGTGGTATGGTATCACTCTTCGTATAGATCTTCCAGAATTCTTCATAGAGATTAAACTCTGGAATAATATCAATTAACTCCATATTGGATTCCCAGTAAGAACCCAAAGTTCCAACATCCTTCCAATATCCGTTATATTCATAAGCAAATACACGATCTCCTCTTTCATGGCAATATGGGATGATATGTTTCCCGAAGTCACATCCCTTTTGCTCTGATAAGGTAATCAGTGCTTCTTTTAGTACACTCCATGTAAATATGTAGATTCCCATAGATGCCAAATTACTTCTTGGTTGTTCCGGTTTTTCTTCAAATTCTCTGATTCTATTCTTTTCATCGGTAATTACTACACCAAATCGATGTGCTTCTTCCATTGGAACAGGAATTGTTGCAATTGTAATATCTGAATTATTTTGTTTATGGAAGTCTAGCATAACTTCATAATCCATCTTATAGATATGGTCACCACCCAAAATCAATACATATTCGGGATTATAGTATTCCATATACTCCAAATTCTGATAAATTGCATTCGCCGTACCAGAGTACCATTCACTACTTGTACTTTTTTCATGCGGTGGTAAGATTGATACCCCCCCAATATTTCTATCTAAATCCCACGGAATTCCAATTCCAATATGCGTATTTAGACGAAGTGGTTGATATTGTGTGAGCACTCCAACGGTGTCTACACCTGAGTTTATACAATTACTAAGTGGAAAATCAATGATTCGGTATTTCCCACCAAAGGCTACGGCTGGTTTCGCTATATTCGATGTTAATACACCGAGTCTAGACCCTTGTCCACCTGCCAAAAGCATTGCTATCATTTCCTTCTTTATCATGCAATCACCTCTTGTATTTTGTTGAGTTTAGTATACCATAATTTAATTAAAAAGTGAATTAAAATTAACTAATATTGGGTAAGATTTGTAATATTTTTAATAATAAGGATATAATTAATAATTATTATTCAAATTTGTATTAAGTTTAACTTTTTCTTAAGATGATTGCACGCTATTAATACAAAATGAATATAATTAATATAATTAGCTCATTTTTAAGTGAAAACAGAATTCTGTTGTATTTTGTGTCAAATCGGTTATAATATCAACTATAACAGCCTCAAAAGCTGCAAAAAATTTAGAATAGGAAGTGTTCTAACATGTACAAAATAGATTTTGACAAACCGTGTCGGGTCCATTTTATCGGAATCGGCGGAATTAGCATGAGCGGATTTGCAGAGTTTTTACATAATAATGGTTTTAAAGTCAGCGGATCCGATGCAAATAAGAATAAAAGTACAACTCATTTGATGAATTTAGGAATTGATATATTCCTCGGACAGCGTTCTGCCAATATCACTTCTGATATTGATGTGGTTGTCTACACAGCAGCAATAAGAGAAGATAACGATGAATTAATGGAAGTCAAACGTTTAGGTATTCCACTCCTAGGTCGCGCTGAATTAATCGGTCAGTTAATGTTAAACTATGACGATGCCGTTGCTGTAGCAGGAACTCATGGTAAAACCACCACTACCTCCATGCTTTCCCTTGTTTTTATTGAAGGCAATTTAGATCCTACTATTTCTGTTGGTGGTATTTTAGATGCAATTGGTGGAAACATTCGTATGGGAAAATCACAACATTTTATCGCAGAAGCTTGTGAGTACACCAATAGTTTTCTGCAATTTAATCCCAAGAGAAGTGTTATACTAAATATTGATTCTGATCATTTAGACTTTTTTAAAGATTTGGATGATATTAGAAATTCCTTTCGTCTATTTGCCAACCGATTACCACAGGATGGTCAACTTTTTATCAACGGAGAAATTGATCGTTATGAAGAGATTACGAAAGATCTTGAATGTGAAGTGTTTACTTATGGTATCATAGATCCAGCCTACAAAAAGACAGACCTAGCTTACGATTATGCCGCTGATAACATTACCTTTAATGAAATGGGTTACGGTAGCTTTGATTTATATTACAACAACCAATTCATTGATCATATTGATTTAAATGTCATTGGTCTCCATAACATTTCTAATTCTTTACCAGCAATAGCAATTGGTATGCAGTTGGAAGTCTCAATGGAACAAATTAAGCGAGCTCTTCTTTCTTTTTCAGGAACAGAAAGACGTTTTGAACATAAAGGTGTCATTGGCGGAGTTACCATCGTCGATGATTATGCCCATCATCCAACTGAAATTGAAGCAACTTTATCTGCAGCACAAGCATATCCGCATAAAACCTTATGGTGTGTATTTCAACCACATACCTATTCCAGAACAAAACAACATCTAAAAGAGTTTGCTAAATCCTTTTTTCTTGCAGACAAAGTAGTCCTCGCTGATATCTATGCTTCTAGAGAAAAAGACCCCGGAGATATCTCTTCTAGAGATTTAGAAAGAGAGCTCGTTAATTTAGGGAAGGAAGTTTACTATTTTCCAAGTTTCGATGAAATTGAAAATTTTTTATTACTAAATTGTATGAACGGTGACCTGTTGATAACTATGGGCGCTGGAGACATTGTTATAGTGGGTGAATCACTCCTCGGTTATTAGTTATCCACTCTATCCACAGCCTTATCAACATTTTATGTGAGAAAGGCTGTGGATTTTTTTGACTGATACATTCTTTCTACAAATATAGACTTTTCCACTAATTTACCCTTGATTTCGTTGAGATTCTACCCATTATTACATTTTTTTACATATTTTTGCCACTAATTCATCCACATTATCCACACTATCCACATTACTCGCATCCTTAAAAATGCCTTAAAATAGGCTATTTTCAGATGAATTGATATGTGCTATAATGTTGCTTGGCATTAAGAATAATGTCAAAGAGGTAAGGTGATACTATGAATATGATAACAATAAATGCGGAAGGTATTTCTAACGTAACCATCGTTCCAAATGCTTTCATTGATCAATATATGTCGTCTGCAAATGGAGCATATGTAAAAGTATATCTTTATCTTTTACGTTGTTTTAGTGGTAGTCATCAAGGAATTTCTATTTCTTCGATTGCCGACCATTTAGACAACACCGAGAAGGATGTTATTCGCGCTTTGAGTTACTGGGAAAAACTCCGATTATTAACTATCACACGCAATTCACTAGAGGATATCACTACAATCAGCCTAATTGATTTTAGTAACCTGCAAAATCATGTACAAGCTCCATATCAAGATTATGCGCAAGATGAAATTGCAGTTAGTGAAATTCCGGATGAGTCAGTACCCTCTTTTGAAATAATTAATGCAAATGATGCAGTAGCTCCAAAGGGAGCTGTTTTTGCCAAGGACACCTCTCTTACTGAAGAGCCTATCGAAAGTATACCGCTAGGCAAAAAGCCAACAGATCGGCAAAGCTATTCTGCTGAGAAGACAGCACAGCTAACAAATAATGATGACGTAAAATGGATGATACATATTGTTGAGATTTATCTAGACCGTCCTCTCAAGCCAATGGATATTCAACTTATCCTTTATCTTTATGAGGAGCTTCATTTTTCCGCAGAGTTAATCATGTACTTATATGAGTACTGCGTTTCAAAAAGTAAAAAGAATGTTTCCTACATTGAAGCAGTTGCTTTAACTTGGGCAGAAGAAGGAATTGATACGGAAGAAAAAGCGAAGGTAGCCACTGCGGCTTATAGCAATAATTTCAACGTGGTGAATAAGGCTTTTGGCTTAAATAGAGCTCCCGGCCAAATTGAACGACAATACATCACGAAGTGGGTAGAAACCTTTGGTTTTTCCGATGATATAATTACAGAAGCTTGCAATAGAACTATACTTAGAACGCAGAAGCCTGACTTTAAATATGCTGATAAAATTTTAGATAACTGGTTTAAGAAGGGTGTTAAAGATAAAGCAGATATCCTTCTATTGGATGAGGAATTTAGTAAAGCGAGTACGCCTCAGAGTACAGGCAAGAAAACAATGCCGGCAGCCAAACCCTCTACAAACAAATTCAATCAATTTCCGCAAAGAACCTATACTGCACAAGATTATGCCGACCTAGAACGGAAGCTTTTACATAAAGGGTCATAAAGGAGATTTTGAGCTATGGCTTTAAAAAACGATCAATATAATAAAATATTGCGTGATTATGACAATCGGCAGATAAAGAATAAACATGAGCTGGATCGTCGAAGAGAAGTGGCCTTTGAGGCTATCCCTGAATTAATACGGTTGGCGAATGAGCTGATTATGGTCTCTGCGCAAAGTGGCAGGCTGGCATTATTGGGTGATAACAGTAGCCTTACTAAGTTAAGGTCTATGGGACTTGATTTGAATATGCAACAGACAGAATTATTATTAACGCATGGGTATACAGCTGATTATTTAAACTTACACTATCAGTGTGACCTTTGTAAAGATACCGGTTATATTAACAATGAAAAGTGCAATTGCTTCAAGCAAGCAATCGCAGACCTTTTATATTCTGGCTCAAATTTAAAAACCATATTATCACATGAAAATTTTAATCTTTTTTCGTTTCGTTATTATTCCGATGATTATATTGAGGAGTCCATTGGCTTATCTCCTCTTTCTAACATACAAAAGGTTGTAGCTACCTGCAAAAGCTTTATTAGGCATTTTAATAAAAATCATGACAACCTCTTATTACTGGGAAACACCGGAGTCGGTAAAACTTTTCTGGCGAATTGTATTGCCAAGGAACTTTTAGATCGCGGCAATACTGTGATTTATCTTACTGCTTTTCGTTTATTCGATATTCTCGAAAAATATAAATTCAGAAAAGAGGAGGAGGGTTCCTATGCCATTTCTGATCAGTTTGATTACATACTAAACTGTGATTTACTTATTATTGACGATTTAGGAACCGAACTGAATAATACCTTTACCACTGCTCAGTTATATCTTTGCATCAACGAACGTTTGCTCAGGCAAAAATCTACAATTATTTCAACTAATTTATCAATGGACAATTTGAATACAAATTACAGTGAACGTATTTTTTCAAGAATTATTAGTAGTTACTCGATACAAAAAATCATTGGAGAAGACATCCGTTTACACAAAGCAGTAAATGATGCAAACGAAACTCGAACAACATTTTAAAAAAGTTGCTTGACTTAATATTTTTATAATGGTATAACTTTTAATGGATTTTGTAGCGAATTATTTTTTTATGGAGGGAAATAATAATGTCACAGCAAGAGAAGATATTAGAAACAATTCCTGTTGGAAGACTTGGTATGATTGCACTTGAAAGCAGTCGAACCTTAGGTCAAAAGGTAAATAACTATATCGTTGATTGGCGCAAGGCAAGGGACGGCGAGCATAAGGGAACAATCGCTTTTTCTGGATATCAAAGAGATTCCTATTTGCTCAATGCATGTTGTCCCAGGTTTGGAACCGGCGAAGCAAAAGGAACAATCAAAGAATCCGTTCGTGGCACCGATCTTTACTTGCTTGTAGATGTCTGCAATTATAGCTTAACCTATACTGTTTGTGGACAAACCAATCATATGTCACCTGATGATCATTATCAGGATTTAAAAAGAGTGATTGCGGCGGTTGGTGGTAAAGCCAGAAGAATTACTGTCATCATGCCATTTTTATATGAAAGTAGACAACACAAACGCAATTCCAGAGAATCTCTCGATTGTGCATTGGCATTGCAGGAACTAACAAACATGGGTGTGGAAAGTATTATAACTTTTGATGCACATGATCCTAGAGTACAGAATGCTATTCCTCTAAAAAGCTTTGAAACAGTACAACCTACCTACCAATTTATCAAGGCTCTGCTTCGAAATGTACCTGACTTAAATATTGATGTAAATCATATGATGATCATCAGCCCAGATGAGGGTGGAATGTCAAGAGCTGTATACTTTGCCAATGTCCTAGGTCTTGATATGGGTATGTTCTATAAGAGACGTGACTACACACAGATTATTAATGGACGAAATCCAATTGTTGCGCATGAATTCCTTGGTTCCGATATCGAAGGAAAAGATATGTTAATCATCGACGATATGATTTCTTCCGGTGAAAGCATCATTGATGTTGCCACTGAGTTAAAGAGAAGAAAGGCTGGAAGAATCTTTGTTGCTTCTACTTTCGGATTATTTACTAACGGTCTCGCAAAATTTGATGAAGCATATGAATCCGGATTAATTTATCGTTTACTAACCACCAACCTAGTATACCAAACACCGGAATTGTTAACAAAGCCTTATTATATCAATGTTGATATGAGCAAATATATCGCTTTGCTTATTGATACTCTAAACCATGATAATAGCATTAGTCGTCTTCTCAATCCTATCGAAAGAATCCATACCATTCTGAGCAAATACAAGAAAACAGTTCCAATAGAATAGAGTTTTATAGGGCCGTTACAAGCTCCAAGTGCACGTATGCATCGGAATGTATTTCGGATACATACATGCGCTTGGAGCTTGTAACGGCCTGTCAAGGTTTTGAACCAATGGGCATGGAAATAAGAATTGCAACGGAAACTTTTATTTTGTTAGTTCATAATAGTCCATGATGGATGATTCCTCGAAGCCACAGGATTGATAGAGGTTTAAGGCATTTTTATTTTTTGTGGCAACTTGAAGGACGATGTCTGTTATGTTTTTCTCTTTTAATAGTAGGACTGATTTTGTTAATAACTCTCTTCCATATCCTTTGCCACGGTACTGTGGGAGGATTCCCAAACCATAAATGCTTCCTATTCCGTCAACTATGGTTAAATGTACTTTACCTACAATGATATGATCGAGCTCTGCAATGTAGATAAATTCGCCGTGTTTTTCTTCTTCCTCAGAGAAGAAGATATCTTCTTCTCTGAATTCAAGATCAAAGTATACTGCGTTTTGCCTAGTAATTTCTTTTGCATCTTTATTGACTGCTTTCCGTAAATCCATGTTGTTTAATGTTAAATCTTGCACTGCGTCACTTCTTAAATGCATATCGTATTCTGAGTGTTCATAGTTAGCCCTTGTATATTTGATAAATTCTAGTCCTGACACAGATTTGTGATCACTGAGTAGAAGCATCTTTTGTGACTCCCTTTTGCCCCATTCCTCTCTTATTAGGGAAAATAACTTTTTAAATATACCCTGCCTTCTATACGCAGGATGCACCATTCCATTTACTTCGATTGCATCTCCACCAAAGTGGCATATACCAATGTAACCCACGAGATTTCCTTTATCAAAATACATAAATTCATTTATCTTACTTAAGCTTGCAACTTTTCCTTCTGCCCTCTGTAGTTTATAATCTATCTCAAGTTTAAATGTTGTCTGATCCTTTTCGAAGCAAATCTTTTGAAGATGTTTAATACTCTCATAGTCGTTTTGGTCTAATTCTTCTTTTAACTTAATCAATGGCTGCTCATTCTTATTCATAGAAATCCTCCCACATGTCATTTTCCTCATTCCCTACTTGATTTTCTACATCGTCGTATTCCCAGGGTACTTCTGTGTTATCCTCCTCTTGCACTTCGCCGTTGTCAGTATTTTGTGCTTGATCATTCTCTACCTCGCTATCCTCCCCGTTTCCCTCCTCCAAGGTTGTTCCATCCTCTAAGGTAGTTCCATCCTCTAGGGTAGTTCCATCCTCTAAGGTAGTTCCGTCCTCTAAGCTAGTTCCATCCTCTAATTCAGTTCCATCCTCTAATTCAGTTCCATCCTCTAATCCAGTTCCATCCTCTAATCCAGTTCCATCCTCTAAGGTTATTCCATCCTCCGTGTTTGTTCCACCCTCTTGGATATTCTCACCCTCGCTAGTTTGATCTTCCTTTGCTTTATCTATTTCTTCCTGGCTAAGTCCATCATTAGCCAGTACTTCCTTGTCTTCTTCCTCTGCACCTGTCGCTTTATCATTTCCATCCTCTAAAGACTTCCAATCGAATTTTTCAAAGGGATCCGTCATTGAGGAATCGTGAATTTGCTCCATAAAATCATGCCATATTGTACCCGGGTATGTGGCTCCCGATAAGCCTTCCATCGCTTTGGGCATATCATAACCGACCCATACACTGGTTGTATAATATGGCGTATAGCCAACAAACCAGCCGTCCTTTTTCTTATCGGTTGTTCCAGTCTTGCCTGCACTCACAGAATTGGTCAAACCCAAGCCCTTTGCTGTTCCATTCTTCATTACTCCGGCAAGCGCTTCTGTCATCATTCTGGCGGCCTTGCTGTGATAAATTGGTTTGGGTTCGGAGGTATCTCCGATAATTTCGGTTCCCTTCGCGTCCATGATTTTTACAATACAAGTTGGCTCTCTATAAAACCCATCATTTTCTAGGGTAGCATATCCTGCTGCCATCTCTACTGGACTTACCCCTATGGTGAACCCTCCAAGCGCTGCTGCCGGGTAATAATCCTTCGCATCAATCTTAGAGAAATTCATATGAAGTAAATAGGATAATCCCACTGTTGGCGTTAGCTCCTCAAATAGTTTCCAAGCAATTGTATTCTTAGACAGCTCTATTGCCCGTTGTAGCTTCATCTTTCCTGAGAAGATGCCTCCCGAATTCGCTGGTCCATCCTCAATTCGTTCATCTACCACAATACTATCTGGTGTATAATTTCTCTCAAACACAGGTGCATAGACAATAAGTGGCTTGATGGCACTGCCTGGTTGACGATAGCTTTGGTATCCACGGTTTAAGGTGTATCCTGTCATCTTTTGATAGCGTCCGCCAACAATCGCAACTACTTTTCCATTGTCATTATCAATACAAACTGCAGCGCCTTGCAGCTGATAGGTACCTTCTTCATTTACCTCATCAAATTTCTCTAAAGCTTGATTCACAGAATCTTGTAATAGCACCTGCTTTTTAAGATCAATTGAGGTATAAATACGATATCCCTTCACATATAAATCCTGTTGGCAGCTATGGTACAGTTCATAATACGCTTCCTCATATGCCTGTTCTTCTTCCTTACTATCAAATTGATATTGAAATGAAAAGCCCGTTGCTCCCATCAGTTCTCTGATTGCACAATAGTTAACGTAGGTCTCAACATAGTTATTCTTTTTAGTCTTTCGTTGCTGCAAGGTAATTGTTTCTAACAGTGCCTGTTTGTAATCCTGTGCAGTAATTTTTTGATCGTCAAACATCTGAAGCAAGATTCTGTCCCTGCGTTCTACGGTATTGTCCATATTTGTCACTGGATTGTATATGGTTGGATTATTCGGTATTGCACACAAAAATGCCATTTGTGATAGACTAAGTTCTGATACGCTTTTACTAAAATAGCCCTTGCTAGCAGCTTGAATCCCGTAATATCCGTTTGCAAAGTAAATATTATTTAAGTAAAACTCCAAAATTTCATATTTGCTATATTTCTTTTCTAGTTCCTGTGCAATAAAAATTTCTTTCATTTTTCTTTCCAGCGTTACTTCATTCGAAAGAAAGATATTACGCGCAAGCTGTTGTGTAATCGTGCTAGCTCCTTGCGTTACAGCCCCTTTATGCTTAATGAGTGCAATGGCAGCTCTTACATTGGCCCAATAATCTACGCCTCCATGCTCAAAAAACTTCTTGTCTTCTGTTACGATCATCGCATCCTTAACTGCTACCGGTATATCATTAAATTCTATGTAATAAACATCCTTCTCCGCTTTTAAAGTAGCAATAATCTCTCCCTCTACATCATATACCAAGCTTGTTTGTGAGGATTGAAAGGTTTCCAAACTCGAAGTATTCACGCTTTCTCTTGCTTCTGATTGAAACCGAAATATTGTCTTTCCATAGGCTAAATAAAAATATAGAAAGATAACAGCAACGGCAATCAGGAATAAGAGAAAGGAAAATTGAAGAAACACCTTTATTTTATGTTTTTTATTATTTCTTTTGTTTGTCAAAATATAAACCTCCGATTGATTTCTTACTTCGATAGATTCACTAGGTGATAAGGTAGTCCAAGTTCCTCTAATAGTCTCTTTTCTCGTTCATGGCAGCTAAATAGCAGAATTTGCTTTCTCCCTGCAATCTGCTTTAGTGCTGCCTTCACCCTATTCTCATCATAAAGGGCAAAACTATCGTCAAGTAGAAGCGGCATTTGGTCTTTCCCCAACATTAAATCAGCTACTGCAAGACGAAGTGCAAAATAAACTTGATCCATCGTTCCTGCACTCAACTTATCAAGTAAAATATAATCTCCATTCCAGCCTACCTTGATTTCAAGCTTCTCATCGACCTTAATATCAGTATACTTATTATCTGTTACTTCACCAATAAGACCGGACACTGCAAGATTTATCTGTTGACCAAAGCTATCGTGTATATCGATAGATAGTTCTCGTATCGTGTTTAAAGCAAGTTTAATTGCCTCTAGTTCCAATATATTTTGTTCCTGTTTTTGCTCAAGTTCGGCATAACTTTCTTTATTTTTAAGTAATTGTTCTTCGTTACCTTCCATGGTTGATATTTCCCACCTAAGCTTCTCAATGCGAAGTTCACCTGTTTTTAATTCTCTATCAAATGCTTCAAACATCTGCGTAACCTTTTGTTTCCTTTTATTAATTTCCTCTCTTAACCTTTGCATGGAAGTATCATCAAGAATATCATCAGCAATAAAATACTGCATATACCTCATAATCGTTTCATACAACTGATCTTTTCTATCCTCTACTTCATCCTTTCGATTCTCAAGGTCTCTTAACTGTTCTTTCCTATTTTCTAATGCATAATAATGCTGTAATATATTTTCATATCTAAGAGAAAGGTCCGAAACTTTAGTAACACCATTTTCCCGTAATATTTGATTTATTCTAGTGTTTGTGGCTAAAATGCATTCTATATACTCCCTCATACTATCATCCAATTGCTTCTGTTTTTTTGCCATCCGCATAGATAGCGTCCAGCAAAGGATTCCACCTATTGCCACCACGCTCATCCCAACACATAATCCGGCTGTATGAAATCCCATGAGAGCCACTACGAAAAGTGCAATGCAAACGGAGCCAGTGATGATATATAATCGATCCCTTTTCTGTAAGTGCTTCCTTGCTTCTATTTCCTTTTGAAGTCCTTTTTGCTTCTCTTCATACTCCAAAAGCTCAGATTTCAGTCCTTCAATTTCTCTCAAATGCGCTTTTATGGCTTCTATCGCCAGCTTTTCTTGCTCCCAAGCAGCTAGCTTTTCCTTTAACTCCTCACCCTGCTTCTCCAACTGGTTGATTTGCTTTGTAAGTTCTTGAAACATCCGATACTTTTCCATAATTGCTGGAAATTGTTCCATCTGAATTGTTTCTTCACTTTGCGTGGTGCAGGAAGCCGCTTCCTTTTGTTTTCTGAGTTCTTGTTCCTCTGCAAGTAAGGTTCTAATCTGCAGCGTAATCGTATCCATCTTAGCTTCTCGTGCAATTTGGTCTCGAATTTCCTCTTGTAACGATTTTAACACGGATGCTGTTTGTAATGCTTCAAGCGCTTTCTTTTGCTCCATAAGAAAACTGACTGCCTTTGCAACATTCACTTCATTGCTTTTTGCAATTGATAAATTCGTAATATAATTACGTACCTGCCCAGCTAGTTCAGCATCTGTTTGAGCCTTTAGCTGTTCAATACTTATGGTGTTTCTAAAGGTTGACTCCGTAAGTCCGGGAATCATTTCACTGATATTACCGTCTGTAAGCTTTACCTCACGCCCTGTCGCAAGGTCGATGACTGTAAAGCTCTTATTGTTACTATGAAATTTTCTTTGTAAACGGTATTCCTTACCATCGATTTCAATATCAATACTTCCTTCAAAAGCACCCGGATATTCCCAAGGAAGATATTTCAGATAAAGATCCTCCTTTGAGGCTCTTCCACGCAAGCGCTCAATTCCAAAAAGCATTCCCTTGATAAAGGTATGTATGGTAGTCTTACCCGCCTCGTTCTGACCATAGATCAAATTAATTCCCGGCTGGAGTTCTATTTCAAAATCATGAAAACGACCAAAATAATTTAGTTTGAGTTTTTTAAATAACATAATAACCCCCATGTTACGCTTTAGCGAACAGTCAAATTGATTAAAAAGACACTAGTGGCTTTTTTTGTCGTATTATTTAAGTAGTGCCTCTATCCCATAATATAATGCCTTCTTAGCTACTTCATTCTGCGTTGTATTATCTCTAATTCTTTGAATAAATAATCCAATCAAATTATCGGCATTTTCTTGGTAAAGTGCATCAAAATCATAGTCGGGAACCGACTGATCAACTACCTCAATCACATTCCCAAGCGTACGAATTTCTCCTTTATCAAAAGTAATCGTCACATCTCGTACTCCTTGAATACAAAACTGATAAATGTGTTGCTCCCCATGTGCTTTCATTTGGGCAGCCGCCTGATCAAGGAGTGCTCTATTGGTTGTATCTTGATTTGCCTTAAGATTAATTCTCATATACTGCCTAACTGAACTGGCTACGAACTTTATCTGTGTCTGATACTCTTTTTGTTTATCTTCCTTCGCAATTTCACCAAGGATATACCCTCGTTCTCCTGTTTCATTTTTGTCTAGCGGCTCTAGTGATCCTGAATAAGCCATCTTATCACTAAATATCTCTGGTTTGTGAATATGTCCGAGCGCAACATAATCAAAACCCGCGTCCTGTAGCCTCTTTTTATTGATAGGGATATCCTTCTCGTCACCACCATGTGCTAGTAGAATATGGATACGGTCATTTGGTATTGGCGCTACCAAATCATAAAGTGGTTCCGTAATATCCCTCGTGTGATAACTAAATCCAGATACTTCCGTATGAAACTGAGGATAATAAATGGCCTCCATCGAATCGGATAGAAACATATGAACTCGCTCATCCCATTCAAATCCATCATAATTGGATCTTGCTCCTATATAATCATGATTTCCTGCTATGATAACGACCTGTGCGGTCTCTAATTTACTAAAGTAATAATTAATCTCCTTTAGCTCTCTCACCAAAGGTTGTCTATGAAATAAATCTCCTGCAATGAGTAAAAGGTTGACTTTCTCCTCATTACAAGTAGTGATTATATGGTGGAAACTATTCCAAATCTCTTTTTCTCTATCGTTCCCCCATGGCATATTCGAATCTGGAACAGCGCCAAGGTGTACATCTGCAATATGTATAAATTTCATAAGCTCCTCCAATCTGAGTCTATCGGTGAACTGCCGTCTATTCCTTCCTAATCCTTGTTCTTCCCACTTTTTCCTTGAAAATCTTCCTTAATTATAACATACCGTCTGGGCTTATCGCAAGCCTACTATTCGAACATTTATTCTGTATAACCGTTATGGATTCCATAATATTCCTTCAATAGACTTAATTCTACCTTTTACAATTGAATAAATATATAAATAGATAGAATACTATCCCTTTTTGTGATATACTTTTTACTGGATTACTTCTGGTTCAGAAGTAATTGCACGAATCTTATTTGAATTTATTAGAAAACAAATTGCTACAGTAGGGTATTTACACGAACAAAAAGGAGATCAATATAATGAACGAATTATTATCGTCTACCTCTTTAATTGCTGCTGTTATCTATTTATATGTCGGTTTTTATACTTACAGGCTTAACAGGCAGTCTAAAGTGTGTAAGATTTTTCTACTATTAAATATCTCAATGGCCATTTGGTCCTTTGCTTATTCTTTTGCATATACCTCAGTAACTAGTTTGGAATTTTCCTTTTGGAATAAATTATCTGCGTTTGGGTGGTGTTCGTTTTCAGCGTTAACGCTCTATTTGGTTTTATTGATTACTGAAAATAAATTATTAAAATACTGGTATATTAAACTTTTAGTAATTCTTCCTGCACCAGTTTTTCTTTATATGGCCCTTTTCTTATTTGGTCCAAACATTAAGACAAATCAAATTATAGAAACAATTTTTTATACAGGAAATTTTCTATACAATTTTTCTTTTCTCTTAATAAGCATTTTTCTGCTTCTCGTATGGGGTAGGAAATCAAAACATTTGAATCAAAAGAAGCAGGCTAAAGTAATTGTAATCGCAAGTGCTAGCTCTTTTCTATTAAATTTAATTTTGCAGAATATTTTACCTATATTTGGCATATTCGACTTTCCTTTGATGGGACAGATTCATTCCTTGATTATGCTGCTTGGTGTGTATTATGCTATTGTACATTTACAATTCATGATTATTCCAACTTCTTTAGTAAACAGAGAATTGTTTAATGAGATTTCTGGTTTAACTTTTCTAGTAGATTTAAAAGGTATTATCTTAAAATCAAACAAACAAGTATATAATTTGTTAAATTATACAGATAAAGAGCTAGTCGGCACCTCGATAACTTCTATTTTAGATAGTAAAGAGCTTCTCTACTATATTGAAAATTGCGAATCAATGAAAGAGACTAAAAGATTTGAGGAAATCGATATCCTATCTAAATTGGGAGCCATTATCCCTTTTAGTATATCCCTTACCCCTCTATCTGATTCTAAAACACAGACCTTTTTAGGGCTATTAATTGTGGGACGGGATAGTAGAGCAACAAGAAATCTGCAAAATGAAGTGCTAAGCCACAAGATAACCTACAAAAAGTTGCAGAAAAGTGAAGAACTTTTCCGAAACATGGTTGAGATTATTCCTTTTTCTATTATATTAACTAGTAGAGCAGATAATAAAATTATCTATATTAACAGTAAAGCAGAAGAACTGTTTCGAATCAGTAAACAGAAGATGATTGGGTGCGACGCAAGTAGTCTTTACAATAATCTACAAGATAGATTGAATATAATAGAAGATATCAATAACAACATACGAGTAAAAGAAAGAGAAATTACTTTTAAAAGGACCGATGATTCTACACTTTTAGGACTAATCACCATCGTACCAACCATTTACCTAGAGGAGGAAGTCGTTCTCGCATGTATTAGTGATATCACAAAACAAAAAAAATTACAGCATGATGTGGTAAAGTCAGAGAAACTATTAAAAGAATTGATGAATTCTATCCAAGATATGATTACTGTTGTTGATTTAGATGGAAATATCACCTTTGCAAATAATAGTGCACGTAATGTTTTTGACATTGAAACAGGGAATGATTTTTCATCAGAAAATATTCTTTCTGTCTTAGCAGAGAGAGATCTCAGCCGATTAAAGTCAGAGAACATTCCAATATTATCTCAACATCCTTCTCCTACAGAATATAAAAGTGTACAAAGGGATGGAATAACTACTGATATTGAAGTGATTGGGACCGTCCTGTGCGATGAAAATAATAAAGCGAATGGTATCATTTATGTTTCTAGAGATGTCACTGAGAGAAAACAAGCGGAAGAAACGTTGAAGCAAAATAGCAAAGATATTGAGAAAATGAATAATGCATTAATCGAAGTGAACCGCGTTTTGAAAAATCGATCAATAAGAGATAGTTTGACCAATTTATACAATCATCAATATATCAATGAAATTCTAGAACAAGAATTATTAAAAGCAAATATTACAAATCAACATCTATGTGTTATGATGCTTGACATTGATTTTTTCAAACATGTAAATGATACCTATGGACATCAAGTCGGTGACGATGTACTCGTTGGAACTTCTAACATAATGTTACACAATGTCAGGATTACAGATTTCGTTGGGCGCTATGGTGGTGAAGAATTTCTTGTAATCCTACCTGATATTCATCTAGAGGATGCCCGCCAGCTTGCTGAAAGACTACGGTTAAGTATACAGGAATATGATTTTGGTGTGAAAGATTTAAAAATCACCATAAGTATCGGCCTTACTCAATTAGATTCAGAAGATGGAACTTCTATTGTAAATAGAGTCGATACCTTATTATATCAGGCAAAAAGAAAAGGAAGAAACAGAATTGAAATAACTATAGCCGACTAAATAAACGGGGTGCCCCTAATTACTGCAATCATAAGTAATTAGGGGCATTCTTGAATTTTGTATTGACAATGCCTTTAATATGTAATATATTACTTATAATATAGGTAATATATTATATATTAAAGGAAGTGTAAAAATGCAAATGCCAAACTACGAAAATAAAAATTTGATTTTCGGACTTATTTTCATGTTATCGAATAAATTACAAACAATCGGTGATTCCTATTTTGATACAGTAACCACAAAGCAATGGTTTGTTTTAACAATATTAAGGGCAATGCCTGACTATGAACCTACCTTAAATGAATTATCAGAGGCAGTCGGAAGCTCTCATCAGAATGTGAAACAATTAATTTTAAAGCTTCAGCAAAAGGGTTATATCGAACTGAACAAAGATGAAGCTGATGCTAGACGGCTGCGTATCAAAACGACACCAAAATGTGATGAATTCAGGAGCTCCTATTCAAAATGGAGTACCACCTTCACTCAAAAATTGTATCACGACCTAGATGAAAACGATTTAGAGATTACTTTAAAAACAATGGTGAAAATGAAAGAAAATATTGATGAAATGGAGAACAACTAATTATGTTGAATCATAACTGTGTCGTTGTATATCGGTCTAAATCTGGATTTACAAAGCGGTATGCCCAGTGGATTTCAGAGGAGTTAAAGTGCGATTTGCTGCAAGGAAAGAAGGTAAGCGTAGCTGATTTACAAAAATACGATATCATACTATATGGTGGTGGATTATACGCAATTGGACTAAATGGTATCAAGCTTATTACCAAAAATTTTAATGAGCTAAAGAATAAGAAGTTATTTGTATTTGGCGTTGGAGCAACACCTGTGCGTAGTGAGACTACACAAGAGGTTATGAACGCAAATATCCCTAGTCAACAGCAAGGAAAAATTGAGTTTTTCTATCTTCGAGGCGGTTTTGATTACAAAAAGTTAAGTCCTATGAATAAGTTACTTATGTACCTGTTGAAGATTAAGTTAAAAAAAGCAAAGGATCCCGATGCAGATTCAAGAGGCATGTTAGCAAGCTATACACATCCGGTAGACTTTGTTAAGAGAAAAAACATTGAGCAAATAATAAATCGAATAAGGAGCGTATCAAATGATGAATCATAAACCGAAAAAGGGATGTCTTATCTTTATAATCGTCTTTGCTATTATTGTTATTGCAATCATTATTACTATCGTCGTAATGATGAGCAAGCTTAAAAATTATGATACTGTTGATTTTGCTGGCATGGATTTGTCCTCGGTAGAAGATGGTACCTATACTGGCAGTGAAGATGCCGGACTTGTGAAAGCTTCTGTGGAAGTAACCGTTAGCAATCATACCATTACAAAAGTCACAATCTTATCCCATGACTGTGGAAAAGGAAAACCTGCAGAGGTTATTGTTGGAGACGTTGTAGCCGCAAATAGTCTGGAAGTCGATGCCATCTCTGGTGCTACACTTTCGAGCAATGTAATAAAGATGGCAATTTATAATGCTCTTCTGGAATAATTAGTGCCAACACTGTATATGATAGAAACGACGAAAACCATGCGGGAGAAATACCTACACCGGTGGCAGAAATCATACCCCAAGAAGCTAGCACAACTAATTTCTTGGGGTATGATTTTATTATATTCAAATAAAAATACTCAATTACTTTTCATTAAATTGCACATTACAACTTCAATCGCTTGAAATATGTACTTTTCAGAATACGATAATATATATACACCATTGCGAAGAATATTGCACCAGTACAAAGAGCATTTCTCAATAAGATTGTGTTAGTTAAATCTATTTCCAATATTTTTTTAAAGTTTATGGCAAGGCACCACCCCATCTCAATAATTATCCCTAAAACAGCCGGTACGAACATTAACAGCTGGATACGTATTTTTATCAGTTTTTCCTTCTCCTTTTGCATCAAACCAATACCATCCAATTTCTTAAAGCGTTCTATGTCCTCGGATGCACCCATAAAAACTTTAAAGAAATATGTGATTAGGATACAACAAATAAATAGAATACTCACAAACCCCATAATAAAAAGCGAAAAAGAACCTTGCATTTTTTGTATCTCTAAATAATTTATTTTAGATCGCACTTGCAAATGCGCATAACCGTACCGTTTAATCAGTTCATTATTGATGGAATCGTTTTTACTTACTACCTCATCATATTTATCATAAAACTTAGTAGTAAATGCGTCGCAGATTTCTTTACTTTTTTTCCAGTCTTCAAATTGGTACAGATGCAACATCCCTTTTTCTATCGCTGATGCTTCTTTTGTAAAGCGGAGAAAGTCAGTGTCGTTCACTATAAGTATAATCGGTTGTGTGAAAATATATCGATTCAGAATTTTATCATAAATCGGGGCTACGCTTTTTAACGTATACTTAGCTGTCCCATTTTTTAGTAGTATCTCGTCTTTAAAGAAATGAAAATCCCGATCAATGTCACTTTCAAAAATGATTTGAATTGCTTCTCCAGTCTTCACTTTGTATTCAGAATCGAAGCAAATATTGTATGCGGATTCGCTTGCAACAGGAATACATGTAAAGTTCCTCCAATTATTAAGCATTAAATCAGGAGCTTCCATATAAAGAAATGAGAGCTCTTTGTTTTCTACAATTGCTGTGTCTGACCCCGCTAGGATGTCACCCACTTCCGCCTCATCTAATATATTAAGTGCTTCAATTTCCTGATAATATAAATCATGCGGATTTTCTATTTCTACAATTCGATAGGACTCTTTATACAGCGTGTAAGTTACACTTGTAAATAAAATAATACCAAAGGTTAATAATGTTAAGATAAACATTGTCTTCCTGTTTTGACGGTATCCCATTGCAAATTCCGAAGCTTCTAAAATATTATTATAATATCGCTTCGAATCCTTTTTAAGTCTTCCATAAATTAAGCGACTAAAATGACTAATCAGCAAATACGTACCAATGAGGCATACTAACCCTGTGCCAAGTATCCACTTGCTCATATGCTCAGTACTCTGACGATTATGTAGATATAGTGTGGCAATGCTTCCAATCACCAATAATAAACCCAAACATCCTATAAAAATATTACCTTTATTATTTAGTTCAACATCTCTTTTTGATTTCCCAAGCTCAATCAGATCTTTATGAGAAATACGAACTAATGCAGTTAGTAGCACAAATGAAAAAATCACGGCAAATACAACTGCTGTAATAATAAAGCATTCAAACGTTAACTGGTACTCCAGGTTTTCATTTTCAATTGACAATAATTTCGTTGATATCATAAAAAACAGTTTCGAAAATATACTCCCCGTTATAAATGCACTACCTAAGCTAATCACATAAATTATTAGCGTTTCACCAATAATAAGTTTTCTTAAGTCTTTTTGAAGCATTCCATAGGATAACAACACAGCAAAACTTTTTGCCCTCTCCCGTATCAGATACCAATGTACATAGCTGATAATGAAAACTGAAAATAATATAGTAATGGTTGCTGCAATAATCATTAAAGATTGCATTTGGTTATTTGTATTTTCCTTAAATCCATCTGTGTACCACAGATTTGCAAATACAAAGAAGACAGACATGGAAAAAATCGCACTTAAGAAAACCAAGGAATACTTTTGAATATTGGAACGGATCATCTTCATAATAAAAGTTCTAAACGTCACAGTTTTCACCCTCCAACGCTGCAAGATTATCTATAATTTGATTGAAGAATTCTTTCTGCGTATCTTTACGATAAATCTCCGTTTCCACACCGCCATCCTTAATAAAAATAACGCGGCCTCCATAACTCGCTGTATAGGGATCATGCGTAACCATAAGAATCGTAGCCTTATTTTCTACGTTGGCTCTTCCAAAAGCGTGCATTACTGCCTTGGCCGATTTGGAATCTAAGTTACCCGTCGGTTCATCTGCAAATACAATACTGGTATCGCTCATTAGCGCCCTTGCAATAGCACAACGTTGTTGCTCCCCTCCCGAAATATTGTGCGGATATTTTTCAGCAATATCTTCAATCGAGAATAATTTCATTAAATACTTTGCCTTTTCTAGCATGGAAGTTACATCACTCTTTTCCAGAATCCTTGACAGCATTATATTTTCTTTCACAGACAATCCGTCTAGTAGATTATAATCCTGAAAAATAAAACCCAGATGACTGCGCCTAAATCGCGCCAATTCATCCTTACTCATTTTATGTAGATCTTGATCCTTAATCCTTACTTCTCCCGAAGTCGGTTCACTTAAACCACTTAAAATATTAAGTAGTGTGGTCTTTCCGCTACCCGATGGACCCATGATTGAGGTAAAACTCCCTTCCTCCACCTCTAAATTCACATAGTTCAGTGCTGCAATTGGTGAAAAATGATTATTACCCTCATATATTTTTTTTAATCCTGTCGCTTTCAAAATGACCATTTTACATCTCTCCTAATAATTTTCTTTCTGTTTATTATAGCAGCAGATTGCACTTGCAACAATTCAAGAACCTTAAGGTAAACTTACAATTTTGAAAGATAACGAATTCGAACCTCTGTTTTTTCACCCTTTACAGCGCTGACAGACAGCTGATGTCCTAGCTTCTTCGAAATATTACGGCATAAATAGAGTCCTATTCCCGAACTATTTTCTACTAGTCTACCATTTTCTCCTGTAAAGAACGGTTCAAATATGCGTTCCAAATCATAGGAGGGTATCCCAATACCAAAATCTGTTACCTTTAGTTCTACTGAATACTCTTCTTGATTAATATCAAAATGAATATAACCTGTCTCTCCTTTAACAGCCGAATATTTAATTGCATTAGAAATTATCTGATCCAGCAACATACCATGCCATTTTCGATCCGTCAAAACAAAAATGGCATCTTGTTGTGAATCAAACTGGGGATAGATTTTATTCAGAATAAAATAGTCTTTCTTTATATTAATAGCATTTCTTATCTCCTCAATTAAGTTAACCCTTTCAATCAAAAAATCTTTTTCAAATTGACCCAATCTTAAATAACTCAAAATCCCAGAAAGCTTATTTAACACTTTGTCACTTTCTCCTTTTATCCTCGCGCTGTTTTCCTCCGATAAATGTTCCCCTTCTATGTCTTCAAGTACAAGGCGAATCACAGAAATAGGAATTTTTAAATCATGTGCCATCTGTGCGATAAACGCATTAGATTCATCTCTTTGCTGCATCAATTGACTCAGTTCATTGTGATAATACCGATGCAGCTCTTGGATTGTATCTATTACCAGCTGTTCTTGGTTTTTGACACCACTCATTTGATAATTGCCATAATTGGCTGACTTCAACGCATTATGAAATCGAAAGTAGTGTATTCCTTTTACAATTGTTATTACACCTGTAACAAATAACATTAATAGGACCGGATATATAATTTCAAACCCATTCCCTATTTTTAAATAGAAATAGAAAAGAATCAAAATTGTTACGATGCCGTAGCCAACAAAGTCCAATATTTGATCCTTTAAAAATGCCTTAACAATCCTCATGTTCCCCCTCCTCTAGCGTAAACATATAACCTTCTCCCCTTTTCGTACGGATTGCATCCTTTAACCCAATAAGGTTTAGTTTGTTTTTTATTCTAGAAATATTAACGTTCAACGTATTATCTTCCACAAACGTCATGTCATCCCAAAGCTCACGGAGTAGGAATTCACGCTTCACTATATTTCTAGCATTCTCTGCTAATACCATCATAATCTTAAGTTCATTCTTGGTCAGTTCTACACTTTGTCCACGAAAACGCATCAAATAAGTTTTTTGATCCACCGAAAAATCTCCGATGTTGATACCCTCTTGCTCATTTGACGTATTGCTGTAAACGCGCCTGAGACACGCATTTATTTTAACTTTCAACATTTCCATACTAAACGGTTTTACTACATAATCATCCGCTCCCATATCAAAGCCTCGAATTTGTTCTGCCTCCGTCTCTCTAGCAGATATCATAATGATAGGAACTTCGCTCTTTTGCCGAAGTTCTTTCGCAATATGGTACCCATCAAAATAAGGCAGGTTAATATCAAGCAAAACTAAATGGGGTTGTTTACTCAAAAGATCAATCGTTATATTACGGTAGTCAAAATCCTTTTCTACTTCATACCCATATTTTTCAAGCATCCCAGCTATCATTTCACAAAGCTGTTTGTCATCCTCCACAACTGCAATTCTATACATTCCGCACAACTCCTACCCTCTATACTTATTGGTCACTATTTTGGGGTTTATTGATAAATTCCCATGTATACTTTTGGTTAATTATCTCAGCCCATACATAGTTTACCATATCAATTCAAGTGCTACAATATACTCTTATTCATTCTTGGTAATGACAGAAGTAGGAGGCCTGTTTCCAGTCCTCCTACTCTAAAATACCTTTTATTTGATTAATATAAAGTGTACGAGGCTAAATAAGCCACAAGAATATAGCGTTCCGGTGCCGATCCAATATACTCAAAGGGGTAACAGGTACTGACAGTTAGCGTTGCTCTAGGTTTTGGTACGATTACGGTACGGTCGTTTTTATTAACAATTCTTACTTTACTGACCTTATATTCAAACTCTCCAGCAGAAGTCCGGACAATAAGTAAATCACCCACACCAACCTCCCCAAGCTTTCGAAATACAGTATCGCGATGACCGGAAAGTACTGAATTGTCTTTTTCACCGGGTAGTACACTATCTGCAAAATGTCCTACTCCCTTTTCTAATTCATCGTCACTCGTTCCCTCATATATTGGAATAGTTGCATTTAGCTTCGGTATATTTAGCTCTCCAATTTCGTCTCCGATTTCAGGACGCTCCAAATATAGTACTTGTTTCTTTTCAATTTGTTTTGAAGTATCTTCCGTTGCAATATTCGTATTTACTACCCTATTACCAGCTTGCGTAATATTTACTACAAAATAACCTTTTGCATATTTCATAATATTGACGGATGATAACCAAACTCCAAATAAAATTAAGACCACAATTAAGGATTGGATTGTCAAATGTTTTATCTTGAAGTTACGCTTGTTTTTCAAGGCTTTCATCTTTATCATTCCTTACTTTTCTGTAAATAAGAATTCCGACAATTGTAATTAAAAGTCCAAGTAACGCATTGGGTATATAATTAGAAGCTGTTTTCGGAAGCTGTCCACCCTTTACGGTCTGGACAGAATCATTTTCTATGTTTACCGCATCATCAACTTTCTCAATAATTCCACCTAGTTTTGAATTTAAAAATTCGCTTGTTACTACAAGGTCAGCTAACAACTCTGAATTATCATTATAAACAGCAATCTTAATATCAGTATCCTTTATATCTGTTTCATCCATCTTCATAAGCTCTTCAACGGAATACGGTGTATCAACACCTTCAATTGATAAACTGAAAACTACCTTTAGCTTGACCATTGTAAGCAATTCTTCGTAAATTGAGGCAAACTCAGCAATTTCTGCATCGGATGGTTTATAATTTTCATCCGCAGTACCTTTCTCAATTAAAGTCCCTGACAATTCCATCATGCGATTCACCACTTGCTCAAGCTGAGCCTGTACCTCAGCACTAGACAAATAATCCGTAATAGATAAGAAATGAGCTTCTAAATTTTGGAGCTCCTCTTCCGTAAGATCAAGCTGCTTTAGAATATCCATGATCATTGCCGGATCTATTGCAGAATAATTGCCTCCCAAGGAAGGCCAAATCAAAGCTTCCAGTTGATCAATGTATACAAAATCATTGATAGTTTTCCCATTTTCCTCTATCAGTTGAAGTAATGCTTGCTCATCCATTCCAAAGTTGGTATAAAGGTAATCCAAATTGCTTAAGTCTGCTCTCATTACATCACCCAAGTATTCGCTTAAATCAGATACCGTTTCAAAATCATCTGTACTTGTTGAATATTCGGAAAGATATGAGTTAATATATTCTTCAGTAACGTCAAACCCTCTCACTGTACTAACATCAACTAAATATGCCGATAATTTAGTATCAAAGTCTACCTCTTGTTGAAAACTATAGGTATATAAGTCAAGGGCATAATCAAGATCATTTAAAAAGACATAATCATTCAGCTCTTCACCATATTCATTTAATAGTTGAGGTAACGTAGTTTGATCCAACTCATAATTCTCATAAATACTGTTTAAATTACTTGAATCAGCATTAATTACTTCGCCTAAGTAACTCTTGATTTCGTCCACTGTATTAAAATCGTCTGTTGTCATTCCATAGTTTGCAAGTGATAAATCAATATCATCTTTGCTAACCTCATATCCTCTTGTTGTACTAACTTCATTTAAATAATTCGTAAGATCCAGATTATTAGAAGTACTCTCCGCAGCAAAAGCAGCGCTCGGTAGTACCCCTACAAGCATTAACAAAGCGAGTAATAATATCCCCAATTTTTTCATGTTTTTTTCCTCTTCCTTTTTTCATAATCGCAAGTTATCAACCGGCTGTCTCATATGAATGCTCGCTAATTATACAATAATGATAATTACTATGCTATACGTGAAAGGTTTCCAACACTAGTAATTATATGTAATAAAACAACTTATTGAAGATCAAACCTGGTCCCCCTCTATATGTTTCATCTGTTTTTATCTTCTTTTCCCTAACGTTGTGAATTGAGCTTTTCCCTAAAGGTTGAGTCAAAACCCAAGTCAACGCTTGACAACCCAATTTTTCATGTTATACTAATAAAGTCGCAAACCCATATAAATCAAGGCTTGCGCTAATCACATAGCGTCAGTTCGTAACCTTCCTGACGTAAAACAAAACATTACGGGATTCACTTTTATCTGACCCTATCAGCCTTTATCATTCCCATGGATAAAGGCTGTTTATATAATTTACGTTTTCTCTGTTTTTATCTGGTTCTATCAGTAAATGACCGAGTTGAGTCAAAAAATTGAGTTAGAAAAGAAATTATTTAATACTGATTATTGCACTTTCCTACCGAAGAATGTGACAAGATAGCTAAAATCAGGAACTAAAATAAATAAAAAACAAATAAGGCAATCTATTATTCAATTGGTTTAACCTAATTGAATTAAAGATTGCCTTATTCATTATCCTCATGTTTCGAGCAATTACGCCATCACTTAGTGTGTTTTACTTGCTGACTACAACCTTAATCTTAACGGAAGAGCCACCAACCTTTGCAACTATATAATCTGTTCCTGCGGATACAGCTGTGGTTTTGCCGGTTTTCTTATTAATGTTAACAACATTTTTAATTGATGTTGTCCATATAACATCTGTCTTTTTATATCCGTATATATTGACAGTAAAAGTGTAGGTATCTCCAAGTTTCATGGTGGGAATACTTTTTGATATTGTAATATAAGGTTCTTTTACTGTGATTGTAGCCTTATAAGTCTTTGTTGAACCATCATACAATTTCACTTCTGCTGTTACCGTAGCAGTTCCAATTGACTTCGCAACGATATGTCCTTTATTATCTATAGTCGCAACTTTAGGATTAGTTGATGTGAAAGTTATTTTGACTGCACCAATCGCACTGCTTGAAGTCTTCTCACCTTTAGAAATCCACTCCAGTGTACTTGGTAACTTGATATTATATTCTGCTGTATCACCTATCGAACCGCCATAATACAATAGCTTACTTGATATCGATACATTTATTTGATCAATCAGGGTTGTTACCACACTCTTATCAGGAGTATCTGTCAATAATACATAATCCGAACAATGCAAGATCTGTATAGTAACATAGCCATTAGCATCTACGATATAACCGGAATTGTAGGGTAAACTTTCTAATTTACTGGTATCTGAATTATAATAATAAAGAAGTATATTATCTCCGGGGTTAATACCCTCCTGATTGCCAACATAAACTCTGACACTGGCCTGTTCAGGTAATTCTCCATGGTAAGCAAAATTAATAACTAAACCTTTCTCCCCTTCAGAGCCATCACTGCTGGCCCCTCTGGTATTCTGCAGCAAGTCTTTCATCTGAGTATTATTGATTGAATCAACTTCTAAGGATAAATTGATATCTCCGATCTCTCGATCAGATTCAGCCATATTGCTTCCGTCAAAGGACCAGGAATATTGTATTTTACCATTCTCATCAGCAATCGATACCATAATATTTTTACCATTATCTTTCGCAGCCCTTAATAATTCTTTGTTTAAAACACTGCTGATATTTCCAATATTCTCATTATAATCCAAATCACTTGGAATAGTAACTGTGATATTGACGGTTTTTACATCTTCATCTTTCATCTGCTTAATTAATTGCTCGGAGTTAATAGGAATTGTTATATCAATAGGATGTTCCTGTGAGCCGTACTGCTCAACTTGTTTAAGAATATCATCATAAGGTAATTCAAAGGTTACATACTTATCTCCTTCTTGCTCACCGTCAGTTATAGTTATAGTGGCTTCACCATTGCAACCTAACAAGCCCATTGAATCTGTGTCGTTAGATAAGTCATCATCTGGAGAAGGTGTTGGTGTAGGTGTTACCGCTTCCTTATCCGGATCGCTTCCGAAGCCGCCTCCACCGCCTCCACCGCCTGACGGAGGTAGAACAACCACAGGCGGATCATTATTTACTTCTTTAAAAGTTACTGCCAGTGTATGATTTTGAATAACATTATTAAAGGTATAAGTAGTATCCGTTCCAACATTTACTCCATCAACAGTTATTGCTGAAACTACATACCCGTTACTAGGTGTGAAGGTAAAAGTCTTGTTTCCATGCTGTATAACTGATACAATGCCATGCGTGCTTATGCTTCCATTAGCTCCTACTGTAACTGCAATGGTATAACTCGGTACTGGTTTAAATATTGCTGCAATGGAATGATTACCTCGTACATTACTAAAGGTATAAGATGAAACTGCCCCTATATTTATGCCATCAACCACTACGTAATTTACAACATAATTGTTGTCAGATATTATATTAAATGTCTGATTACTATTTAAATTAACTCTGACATTTCCACTTGGGCTAATACTTCCATTACCGGTTGTATTTGCTTCAATAACATATTCAGGTAAATATACTGAGGTAGAATCTAACTCAGTATCTGACAAAACAATTAAATAATCGGAAGCATGTGAAAACATAAAAGATACACTTCCGCCTTCACTTATCTCATTAGAATCTACGTACTCCATAACACCATTATTATTATAATACAAATTAGCATACATTCCGGCATTAGCAGAGAACATATTAAGTGTCAAATTTGCATCAAATCCAAATAGACCATTATTATTCAAAGAAATCTGTGTTGCTTTTGATCCACCTAAAACCGTATTTATTACACTATTCGAAATATTTGAAGAATTAAGTGTTACACCCAGATCAATCAATTCATCAGTTGTCACAATATCACTACCTTTAATATTCCATGTATAGATATTATTGGAAGAAGTAAAAATTAGATTATTATTGTTTGCCTTAGTTAATGCAAAAACTTCTTTCGGTATAACTGTTTTATCTGCTAAAGCGATTGTAACATCTGAGTTAGGTAATGAGTTTTGAATCGTATTAAGTGCTTCGGTATTTCTATCGTCGAAAATATAAAATTCAAACTGGTCTTGGTCATTATAATTATAATAGTTTCTATACTCATCAGATATAATAATATCAGTTAAAGTCCACTCCCCGATCTTTGTATTTTCCGGAATAGTAATGATCGTTTCATATCTATCCGAAGTATTATTATAAGTTAGTAGGCCGGCATTTCTTCCGGGTACAAATGATATTCCATAATCATCATCCGATCCATAATTATGAAAAGATATGCAAACATCATTTATTAATGATTCATCCTCTGCTTTAAAGGAGAAAATAAAACTATCTCCACCTTTTAATGTTTCACCGTTCTTATCAATGTTAATATCAGAAACAACAGGAGGCGTTATATCGGTCACACCATCAGATAGGATAAAATAATAGTTTTCAATAAAATTTTGTTCAAATATAGATAACTCATTATTCCATATAAAATCCCGATTATCGTAATGATAATAGTTGTTAAATTCGTCAAATACTAAAAGGTAATCTAAATTCCATTCACCAACTAACATATTGGGTTGAATTTCTACTTGGATTTCGTACATTCCTGATGAATTATTATATGTAAGGGTATCATCACTTATATAAGAAAAATAAGGGAAGCCTATTCCTGGATTGGATAATGATTCAAAACAAATACTGGCTTCTTTCAATGTTGATTCGTCCATGGCCTTAAAGGACAATGTAAAGGTATCTCCAACTTTTAAAGTTTCCCCTGTTTTATCTAAAGTAATATCAGAAACTACAGGAGGTGTTATATCCGACACCCCCTCAGTAACAAAAAATTTAATATCTGGTACTATTTGTCCGCGTTTAATGTTGTTGTATTCGTCATGCACTTCAATAGAACACAACTTCCACTCTCCGTTTTTTGCGGAAGATGGAATTGTTATATTCATGTCATATTTACCCGTTTCAATGTTAAATATAAGTTGATATGATGTATAAGCACTGAAATCTAAAATATCATCATTCGGATGACTTAGTGCATGATTCATAAAACATACTCTAACATCGGTTATATCAGATTCATCCTCTGCATTAAAGGATAATACCAAAGTATCATCACTTTTTACTGTTGCCCCATTTGAACTAATACTAATATTTGATATGACAGGTCCAGATATATCCGTCTGTCCACCTCCAGCAGCCATGCTAGTCGTTTTACTGAAAAATAATACAAATACTATAACAAAAATAATATAAACCCCTTTAAATTTTTTCATCATTATAAGCCCTTCTTTTTTTATTTTTTAAACAAAGATATATGGATTGAATTACTTGCATCAACATCGCAAGATAAAGGATACAATAATACCAAAGACCCCACATTAGAACAAAAATTTCATAAAACTATGGTTTTATTTTTTTGCAAATATATATAATGTATATTATATGATAATATTCCCATTTTATCAACATAAACTCTCTATGATTAAGCAAAAAACAATATGCTAAGTAAATTTGAAAAAATTACTGTATAGACGTATATGCTAAGTAACAAAAAACAATGATCACTTACATTAAATGCATATTATTAAGAGTAAGACTGCATCAATTTCATGTGACTGTATATTAATATGTTATGAATGTAATAAGCTGTATTACAACGCATAGCTGTTTCTATTATTTTACATTTTCAACCACTTTAGTGACGTTTATCTGAATAATACAATCTCGCTATCTTTTTATCTGTTTCCATCTCTTTTCCCCTAAAGTTGAGTCAAAAGTTGAGTCAGCACTTGACATCCTCCTTTTTCATGATATACTTAAGAAGCTGCAAACCCTTATAAACACTGGGTTTCACAAGAATATTTTTGAGTGTTCGAAACCTTCCACTCGTAAAACAAAACTAAAGGAGAAATAAAAATGAATTACAAAAAGACTCTATTTATCACCCAGGCCGCTATGATTGCGTCCCTCTATACGGTATTGGTAATCATCTTTAAGCCAATCAGCTTTTCTGATGTTCAAGTTAGAATTGCCGAAGCACTTACCATACTGCCCTTTTTTACTCCGGCTGCCATCCCTGGTGTCGCCATCGGATGTTTTATAAGCGGAATAGTAACTGGTGCAAATATCTTTGATATTGTATTTGGTTCACTTGCTTCTTTAATTGCTGCTGTTTTAACCTATCAACTCAGACGCCATAAATTCTTGGTACCAGTTCCACCCATTTTAGTAAATGCTATTGTTATCCCTTGGGTGTTGCGGTATGCTTATGAGGTACCTCTTCCAATTCCTTTTATGATGCTTACTGTTGGTATTGGTGAAGTCCTTGCATGTGGTGTTCTTGGTTTATGCCTACTATTTGCATTAGAGAAAGTAAAACATATCGTATTTAAGAATTAATTTAAATACATTTTACAAACAAAAAAGAGGTTATCTCAGAATTTTATTACATACAATTACTTGCGTGTAATAAAACTCTGAGATAACCTCTTACTATTTGTAAGCCCTCTGTATTTTATTAGGCTGATATAACAAATTACACTTATGGCTCGTTCATACCTTACGAAATTTTTGGAATTTTCTGTTTTTACAGTTCACTTTTTACAGTTAACAGTTTTTACAGTTCGCAGTTATTAACCGTTCTAGGAAATGGTACAACGTCTCTGATATTGCCCATACCTGTCAAGTACATAACGCAGCGTTCAAAGCCAAGCCCAAAACCAGCATGTCTTGCTGAACCATATTTTCTTAAGTCTAGATAGAATGCATAGTCTTCCGTCTTAAGTCCCATTTCTTCCATTCTCTTAACGAGCTTATCATAATCATCTTCTCTTTGACTTCCACCGATAATTTCACCAATACCAGGCACCAATAAATCCATTGCTGCTACTGTCTTATTGTCCTCATTCATCTTCATGTAAAAGGCTTTAATATCCTTTGGATAGTCTGTTACAAAAAGAGGTTTCTTAAATACCTGTTCGGTCAAAAAGCGTTCATGTTCCGTCTGAAGATCACAGCCCCAGGATACTTTATAATCAAATTTATCGTTATTCTTCTCTAAAATCTCAATGGCTTCCGTGTAAGTCACATGACCAAATTCAGATTTTGCTACACCTTCCAAGCGCTCTAAAAGCCCTTGATCAACAAATTGATTGAAAAATTGCATCTCTAACGGTGCATTTTCAAGGACATAACGAATGATAAATTTAATCATTCCTTCTGCAAGTACCATATCATCCTTTAAATCTGCAAATGCAATCTCTGGCTCAATCATCCAGAACTCTGCTGCATGGCGAGTAGTGTTTGAATTTTCAGCACGGAAGGTAGGTCCAAAGGTATAGATATTTTTAAAGGCCATTGCATAGGTCTCGCCGTTTAACTGTCCACTTACGGTTAAATTAGTCCCTTTTCCAAAGAAATCCTGTGAATAATCAACGCTTCCATCCTTCGTCTTTGGCAGGTTTTCCATATCTAACGTTGTAACCCGAAACATTTCTCCAGCTCCCTCAGCATCACTACCTGTGATGATTGGAGTATGAACATAGACAAAGTCTCTTTCTTGAAAATACTGGTGAATCGCATAAGCTATTAAAGAGCGTACACGAAATACTGCTTGAAATGTATTCGTTCTTGCTCTCAAATGTGTAATTGTTCTTAGATATTCTAATGTATGCCGTTTCTTTTGTAGCGGATAATCTGCTGTGGAAGCACCTTCCACCACAATCTCATTTGCCTGTATCTCAAATGGTTGCTTTGCCTCAGGCGTAGCAACAAGTACTCCAGTTACAACGACAGCAGAACCAACGTTTAGTTTAGAAATAGTTCCAAAATTATCAAGCTGATCACTGTATACAATTTGTAAAGTCTCAAAATAAGTTCCGTCATTTAATACAATAAAACCAAAGGTTTTTGAATCCCTGACGCTTCTAATCCAACCACCAACTTGTACTTTCTTTCCAATATATTGATCTTTGTTACGATACATTTCTCTAATAGCTACTAATTCCATACAATAAACTCCTTGTCCTACAATTTATTAATCTTTTGATAATTATATCACAATATTTATATATCTCAACATCTTTCTATAACAGACTGGCACTATAAACTGCCTACCTTCTTATTAACGCTGTTAATATATCTTTCCTGCTTTTACTCTCGACATATAGAAAGTTAACAGGTTCGTTAATATGTTCCAAATAATGCGCATCTGAGTTTGTGATGATATTACATTGCTCTAGGTACGGATTTTGTTTTCGTAATTCGTGTAGCTTGTCTAAGTTTTTTATTTCTGCACACGCAAAATCTGCATCTGGAGGAATGAAACCCAGATTGGACAATAAGCTATTGGAGGCTTTATCAATGTGTGCTGGAATCGCAACTCCGTGAAATTCCTTCATTAATGCTTTTAAACTATCAAAGGAAATATCCGTTGCATTGATTAGCAAATATGGTTCTGTTCCAATGATATGGTCTTCCTCGTCACATATTTCTTGTCTTCCAAAGATTTTTTCCTTATTAAGTATTGGAAACATCTTAGACGAAACATACTGGCCAAATCTCAGTGCATCCTCTAATTCTTCAAAGAGGCAAATTACGTGTACTTCTTCTAAGGTACATAGTTCCATACCAGGTATCGCAATCATATGATTTTCATCTGCAAGTTTTAGCACCGCAGGACAGTTCTTACAGGAATTATGGTCCGTCACTGCAATGACATCTAATTCCTTTAGCATTGCCATTCCAATAATATTCGCAGGCGTCATATCTTCATCACCACAGGGAGAGAGGCAAGAATGGATATGCAAATCGTAGGAAAGACTAAGCATTCAACTGTTGATATACCATCAATGCAGCCTCAAACACAGGAAGGCTAGTAGCAAACACTGTAATGTTTTGCTCTTTCGCCTTATTGCATGTAGGCTCATCTAACGTGGTACCTTCTGCAAGGATAATACACGCTGCATCCGTCAAACTTGCAACAGCAAGTGTGTTAATATTTGCCATTACCGTTACCCAAGCTGCATCCGCTGGTAATCTACCCATTGCAATACTTAATAAGTCACAACAATATAGCACTTTAATCTCCCTGTCCACATCATCTCCAACATTAAGTACATCAAAATTACCTACCTGTATTAAATCTTGAACTGTCATAGTTTCCCTCATTTCTGCGCATTTTTATGCTCATATTAAGTTTATGCCGAGGATCTCGCAGGCACAATTTTTATCTTTTTGTATCAAGCATTGATATTTCATCTGATAATTTGTGAATATATTCACGTAAAATATGAATGCAATCTCGTTCATGTGCATCACCTCTGGCAATATCTTCCGCCAGCGCTTTACAGGTTGGTGCACCACAGGAGCCGCAATCAAGTCCCGGGAACTTCGCGCATAGCTCATCTACTTGAGCCATCTTGGCAATGCTCTCTTTCATATCAATTCCAATCTTAAATACTGGTTCATAGGTGACCTCATCTGTCCAATAAACATCCTCAAGAACTTGGTCGTCTACATGGTTGCAAGCAACCGGCATATATTTTCGTAATCTTTGTAATTTTACTTTTGCTGCATAAGGATTCTCAACGGTTAAAACTCCACCCACACATCCACCTGCACAAGCGTTTAATTCTATGAATTCCAATTGGCTAAACTTTTGATCTTCCAAATCCTCTAGTACACGGATTACATTCTCAATTCCATCTGCTGCCAAATAATTATCTGTTAAAAGTCCACCAGCTTCTCCACCAGTACTACCCCAGCTGATTCCTATCTTACCCGATATTGCAAGCTCTTCAACATGATCAATGCTTTGCTTCATATAAGGTAATAATTTTGGATATACCTCTTTCATTGCAATTACCGCATCAATTTCACTTTGTTCAAAGCCTAGTGGCGTCTTGGCCGCTGTCACCTTTGCTGGGCAAGGGGAGATAAAGATAATTCCTATTTTCTCTTTGGGTAATCCTGTTTCTTTCATCGCTTTTTTTCTAGCAAGTTTTGCCGCCAAATCAACTGGAGCACTAATTGGGATTAGATGTTCTATTAAGTTTGGAAATCTTACTCGAATTAACCTAACAACAGAAGGACATGCTGTACTAATAATTGGCCACTTTTCTTTATGTTCTGTCACATACTTTCTAGACATTTCAGAGACTAGCTCTGCTGCGCCACTTACTTCGTATACATCATCAAATCCCATTTTCTTTAAGGCTGTAAGGACAATATTTACATCCTCCAGATTATTAAACTGACCATATAAGGAGGGTGCCGGTAATGCTACTGTATATTCATATTGTTCCATCACATCCAACGAATCATACGTTGCCTCTTTGGCATGATGCGGACAAATACGAATGCATTCACCGCAATCGATACAAAATTTCTTCGTTATCACTGCTTTCCCATTTCTTACCCGAATCGCCTGTGTTGGACATCGTTTAATACAGTTAATGCAGCCCTTACACAAGTCTTCATTCAAATGAACTGAAGTAAAGAATTTATCCATCCTAATGCCCCCATGTTAGTGAGTGTTCTTGTAAACTCAAGTAATATCAAATGATCTTAACCTTCATTGTTACTGTAGTCCCAATCCCGAGTTCACTCTCTATTTCCATCTCATCCGAATATTTTTTCATATTCGGTAATCCCATTCCTGCGCCAAAACCCAAAGAGCGAATATTGTCCGGTGCCGTAGAGTAACCTGCTTGCATTGCAAGATCAATATCCTTAATTCCAGGCCCCTTATCTTTCAGAATCATTTCGATATCTTCCTGTGAGATAATAACATCAATTGTTCCTCCCAGTGCATGAATGACCATATTTATTTCACCTTCATACATAGAAATTGCCACTTTTCGAACAGCCTCTGGGTTCACTCCCATTTTCTTAAGTTTGCTCTTTACATTACTTGAGGCTTCCCCTGCTCTCGTAAAATCATCTGGTGATACCTCATAATGCAAAGTGATTTTGTCACTCATCGGTATGTTTCACCTCCGTGCAGTCCTTTTTCATACAGCATTCCGCAAGCAGAAAACATCCTATGTCCTGAGGTTAAAAGAGCTATTTCTCTCTCCTTTGCCATCTCGATCATACTTTCATCTGGCAATTTACCTCGAACAAATACAATACAAACGATATCCATCATTTCTGCAGTACGAATGACCTGTGGATTACATAAACCAGTTAATAACACCGATTGATCTTTTACAAATGCGAGCACATCGCTCATCATATCTGAACCACAGGCTGTATGGACCTCTTTATCTTTCCATTCCTCACCACTAATAATTTTCGCCCCTAATATTTCTTTTACATCATTAACTGTCATATAATATGACTCCCTTCTCTCACGATAAAGAACGCAATTTTTTAATTATTACCCGTTCCAAGAAATACCTCAAAAGAACTCGATCCCTCTTTCTTCGCTGAGGCAAGTGCTGTGCTTGCATTCGTTACAAGCACCTGATAACTTTGCAAATTACCTTTGGAAAAAGCAATCCCAATACTAAGAGACAAACCATATTTTGAATGTTCAAAGGAATATAGTTTCTCTACTTCAATACATAATTGTTCCGCCTTTTCATAAACTATCTTGTCAGATTGCACATTTTTCATAAAAATCACGAATTCATCTGTAGCCACCCTACCTATTACATCGGTTGAACGGAAATGTATTTTCAAAAGACCAGCGATCGTTTTTAAAATATTCTCTCCACTCATCTGTTCTATAAGTTCATTGATTGCTTTATAATTTCGAATACCAAGGACAAAAAATGCTGAAAGTGTATCCGTTTCCTGTTTTGAAATTTCATATGAAATCAAATTTTCTGTAGAAGCCTTGTTGCAAATCTTAGTAAGTGCATCGAGTTGAGGCTTTGGTGCCGTTTCTTCAGTGCTCGGCTTACTTTTATTCACTGATGCCAATTTACCAATTACTTTAAAGGGATTCCGATTCTCATCAAAGATAATAGAAGCATAACATATATACCAGCAGGGAATCCCATCTTTAGGGATGAGACGTACTTCAAATCTTGCCTGTTTTCTACCACTCATCATACTGTTAAATATTTGGATCACGGATGGTAATTCCTCCGGATGAATAAGCTTTGTCTTTCCAAGCTTTCCTCTAAATCCGCTCATAACCGCATCCTTACCAAAAATCTCTCGGAAAATCTCCGAAAAAGCAAGTGTATCCGTAGCTATCTCATATTCAAAAGGAAGATCCTTTGATAAATCTGTAATCATACGATTGTATTCATTATTTTGTTCCAATTGCTTCAGTAAATTCATCTGTTCTGAGGCATCCATTGCTATACAGGAGTAAACAGGTACTGTTTTTCCGCCAGCATTGTGTACTTCGTTTGACTTACTTCCTGTAATCAATACCCATTTGAAGTGACCATCCTGCTGCAAGGTACGAAAATTCAAACTGATTAGGTTATCTTTTCTATTCCTTTGTGCTGCAAGTTGATGATTCACATAAATAATATCTGTAGAAAATACAATGCGTAATAACTCCACTGGGGTACCCAAGTTAACCTTTTCCTTTGAACTACTAATCATCGAGTAAAAGGAATCTGTGGCATACAAAATGGTAAGCATATCATCAAAGGCCAATTTTGCTACCCCACCAGGTACTGTTTTAAGTAGCTCATCTACTTGAAAAGAATTATAAAAATCATCCACTTTTTTACCCTCTTTCTATTGCATTGTTTAAAATTAGTTTGGCTGTTCCCCTATCTATTTAAGCTGATTTAACCATCATTTTCTTATAATAATATTGTTAATTATTATAACATGTCTAACAACAAATGACAATGTAAGAATTGTGGCAGAATGTTTTGTACTGACATTTTTATGTACAATATGTCGAAATTTGGCACGGATATTTCCCGATTATTTTGTAGATTTTTTAACATACATATGCTATAATTACCTTGTTTGTGACAATACGTTAATATTCAAGGAGGTTTGAAGATGGGTTCACAGAAAAAAACAGTACCCTTTGCAGGAACCAAAGAGCAGGAATTGGCGCTGCTGAAGGTCATTGCAGATAATAGAAATGACAAAGGTTCACTTATGCCAATATTGCAGAAGGCACAAGAAATATATGGTTACCTTCCTATAGAAGTGCAGACCATAATTTCCAATGTGATGAATGTTCCATTGGAAAAGATATACGGTGTAGTTACTTTTTATTCTCAGTTTACACTTAGTCCTAAGGGCAAATACAAGGTTTCTGTATGTTTAGGCACCGCTTGCTATGTAAAGGGATCCGGTGATATTTTTAACAAGATTCAAGAAAAGCTTGGTATTGCTGGCGGAGAATGCTCTCCTGATGGTAAATATTCTCTTGATGCTTGTCGTTGTATCGGTGCATGTGGTTTGGCACCTGTATTAACTGTAAATGAAGATGTGTATGGTAGACTAACATTAGATGATTTAGATAATATTTTAGCAAAGTATATATAACATGATGACGGAAATTTCTCTTAATGTATTAGATGTAGCAAACAATTCCATTAGAGCAAATGCAAGCCTCATAGAAATAACGGTTTGTGTGAACTCAAAACTGGATGTGCTTACGGTTACTATTACCGATAATGGTTGTGGTATGACGCAGGAACAAATTTCCCATGTTGAAGATCCATTTTTTACAACACGTACAACACGTAAGGTTGGTCTTGGAGTTCCGTTCTTTAAGTTCGCAGCTCTTAGCACTGGGGGTAGCTTTCAGATCTCCTCTGAACCTGGGATAGGAACCAAAGTAGTAGCGGTTTTTGGATTATCACATATCGACCGCATGCCTTTGGGTGACATGTGTAGTACAATACGTACATTAATTACTATGAATACGCAGATTGACTTCTTATATATTTATGAATTCAATGGGAACAGATTTCAATTGGACACTAGAGAGTTTCGTGAAATACTTGGTGATGTTCCATTTCAGGTTCCGGAAGTATCTGCATATATCAAAGAATACTTAGAGGAAAATCAAAAGGAAGTAGATGGCGGTTGCATTTATTAATCATATCTACTTAGGTCGTAAAATCAATTATTTAATATTTCGATAGGAGGAAACACATGAAATCTCTAGCAGAACTTAAAGAAATCAGAGAAAAGATGCAGGGTCAAGTAGGCCTACGTAGCGAAAACGAAACTCAAACAAGAGTTGTTGTAGGTATGGCTACCTGTGGTATTGCAAGTGGTGCAAGACCTGTTCTTACTGCTCTATCTGATGCTATTCAAACAAAGGGCTTATCCAATGTTGCTGTGACACAGACTGGATGCATTGGTTTATGTCAATTTGAGCCAATCGTAGAAATTATGGAACCTGGCAAAGACAAAGTTACTTATGTTAAGATGACACCAGAAAAAGCATTAGAAGTTGTTGATCAACATTTAATTCGTGGTAAGATTGTAACTAAATATACTATTTCCGAGATGATCGGTTAATCCGAAGGAGGACTCGCTATGTATCGTTCACACGTTTTAGTTTGCGGTGGTACCGGATGTACTTCATCAGGAAGTCAAAAAATCATCGATACACTACAAATAGAAATTGAAAAAAATGGACTAAAAGAAGAAGTTTCCGTTGTACAGACCGGTTGTCATGGACTTTGTGCTTTAGGTCCAATTATGATCGTTTATCCGGAGGCTACTTTCTATTCTATGGTCAAAGTAGAAGATGTTCCAGAAATCGTTGCAGAACATTTATTAAAGGGTAGAATTGTTACCCGCCTTGTTTATTCGGAAACGATTACAGAAGACGGAATCAAATCCTTAAATGAAACAGACTTTTATAAAAAGCAGCACAGAATAGCTCTTCGTAATTGTGGTGTTATTAATCCAGAAGATATCGATGAATATATCGGTACCAGAGGATATGAAGCTTTAGGTAAAGTTCTTACCGAATTCACGCCAGATCAAGTAATTCAAAACTTATTAGACAGTGGTCTTAGAGGACGTGGCGGTGGTGGTTTCCCTACTGGTTTAAAATGGAAACTTGCTAAGGGAAATGACGCAGATCAAAAGTATGTTTGTTGTAATGCGGATGAAGGTGATCCCGGCGCATTCATGGATCGTTCCGTATTAGAAGGTGATCCTCATGTTATATTAGAAGCGATGGCGATTGCCGGTTTTGCAATCGGAGCTTCTCAGGGTTATATCTATGTTCGTGCAGAATATCCAATCGCTGTAGAGCGTTTAAAGATTGCAATTGGTCAAGCAAGAGAATATGGCTTACTTGGTAATAATATATTTGAAACTGGCTTTAATTTTGATATTGATTTAAGACTTGGTGCAGGCGCATTCGTTTGTGGTGAAGAGACCGCTCTTATGACCTCCATTGAAGGCAATCGTGGCGAACCTCGCCCACGTCCTCCATTCCCAGCACAAAAAGGATTATTTGGAAAACCTACTATTTTAAATAATGTAGAAACCTATGCTAATATTCCTCAGATTATCTTAAACGGTCCAGAATGGTTTGCTGCTATGGGTACAGAAAAATCAAAGGGTACAAAAGTATTTGCTCTTGGTGGCAAGATTAAGAATACTGGCCTTGTTGAGGTTCCTATGGGTACAACACTCCGTGAAGTAATTGAACAAATCGGTGGTGGTATTCCAAACGGCAAGAAATTTAAAGCAGCTCAAACAGGTGGCCCATCCGGTGGATGTATCCCTACAGAGCATTTTGATATTCCAATTGATTATGACAACTTAATTAGTATTGGTTCCATGATGGGTTCCGGCGGACTTATTGTTATGGACGAAGATAACTGTATGGTTGATATTGCAAAGTTCTTTTTAGAGTTTACTGTGGATGAATCTTGCGGAAAATGCACGCCATGTAGAATAGGAACAAAACGTCTATACGAAATGTTAGAAAAAATTACAAAGGGACAAGGAACTTTAGAAGATCTTGATAAGATGGAAGAACTTTGTTACTACATCAAGGATAATGCTCTTTGTGGTTTAGGACAGACCGCTCCTAACCCAGTTCTTTCAACATTACGTTACTTTAGAGATGAATATGAAGCACATGTTATTGATAAGAGATGTCCTGCCGGTGTATGTAAAGCTCTACTTTCTTACGTAATTGACGCTGATAAGTGTAAAGGATGTACCTTATGTGCTAGAACTTGCCCGAACGGTGCAATTGAAGGCAAAGTAAAAGAAGCACACGTAGTCATCCAAAGCAAATGTATTAAGTGCGGTGCTTGTATGGAGAAATGTAGATTTGGCGCTATCTCTAAGAAATAACTTAAAAGGAGGTTATTATGGAAACAATTAATATTAAAATAAACGGTAATGCTATTGCAGCACCAAAGGGTTCTACCATTTTAGAAGCTGCCAGACTTGCACACATCGAAATTCCTACCCTTTGCTTCTTAAAGGAAATCAACGAAATTGGTGCCTGTCGTATCTGTGTAGTTGAAGTAAAAGGTGCAAGAAGCCTCGTTGCTTCCTGTGTATTTCCAGTAAATGAAGGAATGGAAATCTTGACAAACACTCCTAGAGTATTAAACTCCAGAAGAAAAACCCTAGAACTGATCTTATCCGATCATAATAGAAAATGTTTATCCTGTGTTCGTAGTGGTAATTGTGAACTTCAGAAGCTTTGTAAGGATTATAATGTAGAAGATGAGTGCTTATACGAAGGCGAAGCTTCCCATTATGAAATCGATAGTTCCGCAGCGCATATGTATCGTGACAACAATAAATGTATCCTTTGCAGACGTTGTGTAGCAGTATGCGACAAGGTACAGGGAATTGGCGTAATCGGTACCAATGATCGTGGATTTACAACCAAAATCACAAGCGCATTTGAAATGGGCCTCGCAGAAACAAGCTGCGTATCCTGTGGTCAATGTATCGCTGTCTGTCCTACCGGAGCACTCTCCGAAAAAGATTGTACAGAAGAAGTATTTGCAGTAATTGCAGATCCTACAAAACATGTAATTGTTCAGACTGCTCCTGCTGTTCGTGCCGGACTTGGTGAATCTTTCGGTCTTCCTATTGGTACAAACGTACAGGGTAAGATGGTCTCAGCACTTCGTCGTTTAGGCTTTGATAAGGTATTTGATACTGACTTCTCTGCTGACCTTACCATTATGGAAGAAGCAACTGAATTCTTAGATAGAGTTCAAAATGGTGGTGTACTTCCTTTAATCACTTCCTGTTCACCAGGTTGGATTAAGTACTGTGAACATTACTATCCAGATATGCTTGATAATTTATCTAGCTGTAAATCTCCACAACAAATGTTTGGTGCAGTTGCCAAGACATATTATGCAGAGAAGATGGGCATTGATCCGAAGGATATCGTTATGATCAGCGTAATGCCTTGTACAGCAAAGAAATTTGAAATTGGCAGAGATGATCAAAATGCAGCCGGTGTGCCAGATGTTGATATCTCCATTACGACTCGTGAGCTTGCAAGAATGATTAATCGTGCCGGTATCAACTTCTTATCCCTTCCTGATGAAGAATTCGATGCACCATTAGGTATGTCTACAGGTGCAGCTGTTATCTTTGGTGCAACCGGTGGTGTTATGGAAGCAGCTCTTAGAACAGCAGTTGAAACCTTAACAGGAGAAGAACTTGGTAGCTTAGACTTCATGGACGTTAGAGGTGTAGAGGGTATCAAAGAAGCAACCTACAATGTCGCAGGTATGGACATCAATGTTGCGATTGCTTCCGGTCTTGCCAATGCAAGAGATCTTCTAGATAAAGTGAAATCTGGAGAAAAGAGTTACCACTTCATAGAGATTATGGGTTGCCCTGGTGGTTGTGTCAACGGTGGTGGACAGCCACAACAACCTTCAAGTGTAAGAAACGTAAGTGACCTTAGAGCACTTCGCGCTAAGGCTTTATATGATATTGATGCTAATATGCCAGTTAGAAAGTCCCATGCTAACCCAAGTATCAAACAACTTTATGACGAGTACCTTGGTAAGCCAGGTGGCCATAAAGCACATGAGATCTTGCACACAACCTATGTAAAAAGAAGCGTTAATAAATAATTATTTTAATTTTAAATAAAAACAAGACGGTTGCAACTTAAAAATGCAACCGTCTTGTTTTTTAATCTTATATCTTAGCGTCACCCTCTTAGTTTCAAAATTCTCCTTTGGCTTCTATTGACAAGGATGATTAAATAGCCTTATACTAACATTAAGTCTTATATCTATTTCTAAGCTAGTAAGAGACTTTATTATCTGATCTTATTCACATAGTATTCTACATAATAGGAAGGAGCGTTGATTTATATGAACAATAAAAATGATACCCCTTTATTGTTGCTGGATAACAGTAACATGACATCCCTGTTTAATGAAGGCGAATACAAATGTACCACTATGACCTTCGAAGAGGCTAGAGAGATTATTGGTATGTATAACAAAGAAGAGATATTATTATGCTTCTCACATCCGGACATCAGAAATATCATTTTTAATTATATTGGTATACCCGAAAAAGATTACGAATCCAAACAAATCCGCAATATGCGTGTAAACCAGGATGGCATCATCTTTAAGATTTATACCACCCCTTCAGAAACACAACCCATAATAAATATAGATGGTGTTGAAGCAAAGAAGATTCAGAATGTATACGTATACTGTCAACACATTACAAGAACAAAATAATAGGAATATATGAAAAAAGCCTCGTGGGGAACGAGGCTTTTTTCTGTTTCTTGGAACTAATATAATAAGGGGGAGAGGCATGTATAATGGGGTATTATACATACCGGAAGCAAGCAAATTAATGTTCTAGAGAAAAAGGGTTAAGCAAAATATCTTTCCAATAAGCCTTTAAAGGCTTTACCATGCCTTGCTTCGTCCTTAGCCATCTCATGTACTGTATCATGAATTGCATCGAGATTAGCTGCCTTTGCACGTGTAGCAAGATCTTTCTTACCAGCACAAGCGCCGTTCTCTGCATCTACTCTTAACGCTAAGTTCTTCTTCGTACTATCTGTAACAACTTCTCCAAGAAGCTCTGCAAACTTTGCTGCATGCTCTGCCTCTTCCCAAGCTGCCTTTTCATAATACAATCCAATCTCTGGATATCCTTCTCTATGTGCTACTCTTGCCATCGCAAGATACATACCAACCTCTGTACATTCACCAGTGTAGTTAGCTCTTAAATCATGAATAATATCTTCGCTAACACCCTGCGCTATACCTACTACATGCTCATCAGCCCAAGTCATCTCGCCAGATTGTTCCGAAAATTTTGCCGCAGGTGCTTTACAAACCGGGCAAAAGTCCGGAGCGCTATCTCCCTCGTGAACATAACCGCATATTTGACATATAAATTTTTTCATTATTTTAATCTCCTTCAGCCATAATTATTTTAATTATTTTAGTAATTATAAAACAATAATAGTAATCGTTATTGATATATATCATCATAACTTAATACTATTTATTTGTCAATCCTTTTTTAAATTAAATTCTAATTATATTCAGAAAAAATAAAGGTAGTAAGAAAACAAAAAAATGCGACGGTTTAAATTCACGCCATCGCATTTTAAAATTTTCTTATCATCCTATATTCTTACACAGCGGACATAGCCCGTAGAAGAATGTGGTATGACCTAATATTTTCCCTGCAAACCCTGCACCCGCGATCACATTAATATGATCAATTGATTCCATCTCAAGATCCAATACTCGGCCGCATTCTGTACATAGAAAGTGATTATGTGTTTTAGGATTTCCATCAAAACGGTCACAACCATCCTGACAATTTAATTTTAGTATTTCACCTTGCTCTGCTAACAAATTTAAATTTCGATATACGGTTCCCAAGCTAATGTTGGAATAAGTCTTTCGCATATGCATATATACAGTGTCTGCAGTTGGATGTTCTTTTGTATATAAAAGATATTCTTTTATCGACTCTCGTTGACGACTATACTTCATAACAGCCATTACATCACTCCTAATACAATAATAGTAATTATTATTATAAATTAGAATCATGTAATCGTCAAGTTAAATTACTTTCTATTTGCAGGCTCGATACTAATACTCTTACCTTTGATTTTTGCATCCTTCATTACTTGAATAACTTGAGAAGCATATTCTTTTGGCACTTCAACAAAAGTATATTTATCATACATGTCAATTGATCCAATGAGTTTACCAGGCATTCCTGTTTCACCAGCAATTGCTCCAAGAATATCTCCTGGTCTTATATTTTGCTTCTTACCAAGGTTGACAAAGAGTCTTACCATGCCTTCTTCCGCACCGGTATCACCAAAATTGGAGTAGATTTTTTCTTCTTCAATCTTACTTGATTCTTCGCCGCCCATTGCCATCTTAAGAAATGCTGCTGCAACATCTAGAGACGTGTAATCCTGCTCATTGACTCTAGCTTCAATTAAATCTACCATCTTAGCGAGATCTTCGTTCTCAATCATCGCATTTATCTTATCCAAAATCTTCTCAGCTTTCACACTTGTAACATCATTAATTGATGGTATTGGTTGAACGTTAATCTTGGTATTACAATATTTCTGGATATCTCTAATTTTGAAAACTTCTTTTCCAACTACTAAGGTAAAAGCTCTACCTTCTTTACCGGCACGTCCTGTACGTCCAATACGATGTACATAATACTCGTCATCCTGTGGAACATCATAGTTAAATACCGCTTCAATGTTCTCTACGTCAATTCCTCTTGCCGCTACATCAGTTGCAACTAGAATCTCTGTTTTTCCATTACGGAAGGAATTCATAACGCGGTCACGCTGCATTTGCTTTAAATCACCGTGAAGTCCTTCAGCGAAATAGCCTCTGCCCTGTAACGCACTTGTTAATTCATCTACCATTTTCTTTGTGTTACAGAAAACAAGTGAAAGCTTTGGATTGTACATATCAAGTAATCTTGCAAGTACTTCCTCTTTATTCTTTGGTTTAACTTCATAATAAAATTGCTCAATCTTAGGAACTGTAAGTTCCTTTTTTACCATCTTGATAAACTCAGCATCTCTTTGATAAGTTCTAGCTATCTCCAAGATAGGATTAGGCATTGTTGCCGAAAACATAACAGTCTGTCTGTCATCAGGAATATCTTTTAAGATTGTCTCAATGTCCTCACGGAATCCCATGTTTAACATCTCATCTGCTTCATCTAATACGATCATTTTGACGGTATTAAATTTTACTGTTTTTCTTCTCATATGATCCATAACACGACCTGGTGTTCCAATAATTACCTGGGTACCTGCCTTCAAGGATCTAATCTGTTTCGATATCTCTTGACCACCATAGATTGGTAATATTTTAATATTATGCATAAATAATGCTAATTTACGGAATTCTTCTGCTACCTGAATAGCCAATTCTCTTGTTGGGCATAATACCACAGCTTGTAATGCTTTTTCTTTGGGATCAATTTTTTGTAATAGTGGAATACCAAATGCTGCTGTTTTACCAGTACCAGTTTGTGCTTGACCTACTACATCTTTTCCTTGCATAATTACAGGAATTGCTTTTGCCTGTATTGGTGACATTTCCTCAAAACCCATCTCAACGACTGCTTTAAGAATTAACGGACTTAGGTCCATTTCATCAAATCTAATTGTATCCATATTTATTTCCTTTCTTTGTAACGCTTCTATTATAATTCCCGTCATCTGCTCTTCCTATGTACTTATTCTCACCGGATATCGCAGCTTATTAGTAATTTTCATTATAAATAATCTACAAAAAAGCCCTTAGCCTGCCTCGGACCAAGAGCTGATACAAGTTAAATACATAATCCATTTTCGTAAACAGATTCCTTGCGTAGTATATCATGCCAAATTTTGTTTGTCAAGTAATATTTCTTGTATCACAACAACGAATCGATTATAATACTAAAGTATTCTAATCAATAAGGAGGAAATAGTTAAATGATAAGTGATTTATATAAGACGAAGAGACCCCTCTTTTCTATAGAGGTATTCCCACCGAAACGAGATGATGATGTTCAAACACTCTACCAGACACTAGATGCGCTAAGGGATCTTTCCCCTGATTTTATTAGTGTTACTTATGGTGCTGGGGGAAGTACCAGCAAAAAAACCCTTGCAATTGCTTCCTATATTCAAAACACTTGTCATATCAAAGCACTCACACACCTTACTTGTGTAGCTATGGAAGAGTCGCTTCTTAAATCCACACTTGAGGAGATTAAAAACCAGGGTCTGCATAACATCCTTGCATTACGTGGTGATAAACCATGGGATATGTCAGACGAAGATTTTGTAAATCGTACCTACAAGCATGCCTCCGATATCATCCCTTTAATAAAGTCTATGTCTCCAGTCTGCGTAGCTGCTGCCTGCTACCCTGAAAAGCATACAGAAGCGCCCAGCATGGAGTCAGACCTTAACAACCTAAAGGAAAAGGTTGATTCTGGTGTAGACTTTTTAATCACACAACTTTTTTTCGATAATAGCCGTTTCTATCAATTTATGGAACAGCTCCATAGAAAAGGTATTATCCTACCTGTCTCAGCCGGTATTATGCCAATCACAAGTCTCAAACAGATGGAAACAATAACAAACCTTTCTGGCGCCGAAATTCCCAGGAAACTTTCTGCTATCATAAACAAATATCAGAAAGCTCCCGAAGACTTTAAGAAGGCCAGTTTAGATTATGCAACCGAACAAATCAGAGATTTAATTTCTAATGATGTGGATGGCATTCATTTATATACCATGAATAAAGCTGATGTTAGTAAAACTATTTTTGGTCATTGCAGACCTAGCTAGGCAAATGCTATTTTTTATATCTTCCTTGCCCTTTTGACCTGCTCGAATTCCCTGATGTTCCATGACTACTACTTGATCTTGGTTTATAGTCTGATTTTGAACTTGAATAATGTTTTGCTCCTCCATCATTCTTTTTATAATCACTCTTCACCTTTGTTTCGCTTGAAGTACTTTTATTATAAGGACTGGAGCCACCATCACTGCGGTTGTCCTTATTAAATCTTGGACTTGAGCCATTATCACTTCGGTTGTCATTATTAAATCTTGGGCTTGGACCACTACCACTTCGGTTGTCTTTATTAAATCTTGGACTTGAGCCACTATCGCTTCTATTATCTTTATTAAATCTTGGGCTTGAACCACTATCACTTCGACTATCCTTATTGAATCTTGGGCTCGAACCACTGTCGCTTCTATTATCTTTATTGAATCTTGGGCTTGAACCACTATCGCTTCTATTATCTTTATTGAATCTTGGGTTGGAGCCACTATCACTTCTATTGTCTTTATTAAATCTTGGGCTTGAACCACTGTCGCTTCTATTATCTTTATTAAATCTTGAGCTTGAACCACTATCGCTTCTATTATCTTTATTGAATCTTGGGCTTGAACCACTATCGCTTCTGTTATCTTTATTAAATCTTGGGCTTGAACCACTATCGCTTCGGCTATCCTTATTAAATCTTGGGCTTGAACCACTATCGCTTCTATTATCTTTATTGAATCTTGGGTTGGAGCCACTATCACTTCTATTGTCTTTATTAAATCTTGGGCTTGAACCACTATCGCTTCTGTTATCTTTATTAAATCTTGGGCTTGAACCACTATCACTTCTATTATCTTTATTAAATCTTGGGTTGGAGCCACTATCACTTCGGCTGTCCTTATTAAATCTTGGGCTTGAACCACTATCGCTTCTATTATCTTTATTGAATCTTGGGCTTGAACCACTATCGCTTCTGTTATCTTTATTAAATCTTGGGTTGGAGCCACCATCGCTTCGGCTGTCCTTATTAAATCTTGGGCTTGAACCACTGTCGCTTCTGTTATCCTTATTGAATCTTGGGCTTGAACCACTGTCGCTTCTATTATCTTTATTAAATCTTGGGCTTGAACCACTGTCGCTTCTGTTATCTTTATTAAATCTTGGGTTTGAGCCACTATCGCTTCTATTATCTTTATTAAATCTTGGGCTTGGGCCACTATCGCTTCGGCTGTCCTTATTGAATCTTGGGCTTGAACCACTGTCGCTTCGATTGTCTTTATTGAATCTTGGGCTTGAACCACTATCGCTTCGATTGTCTTTATTAAATCTTGGGTTGGAGCCACCATTACTTTGGCTGTCCTTATTAAATCTTGGGCTAGAGCCACTGTCGCTACGGTTGTCCTTATTGAATCTTGGGCTAGAGCCACTATCGCTACGGCTGTCCTTATTAAATCTTGGGCTGGAACCACTATTGCTTCGGTTGTCCCTATTAAATCTTGGGCTTGGGCCACTATCGCTTCGATTATCTTTACTAAATTTTGGGCTGGAACCACTGTTGCCTTGGTTGTCCTTATTAAATCTTGGGCTGGAACCACTATTGCTTCGGTTGTCCCTACTGCTGTTGTTCTTGTTATCTTTATTATACTTCATATCCTTATCGTTCTTTCTTTCCATATACACTTTCTCCCTTTGCTCATCTTGATATTTTTCCTTGGATAGCCTACGCGGGCGGACAAGGCAGTTCTTATCAAAGCCAATTAGATCCGTACGATTTGCTTTTGTTAAAGCTTCTACGACAAGCTCAAAATTCTTTGGATTACGGTATTGAATTAAGGCTCTTTGCATTGCTTTTTCATGTTGTGTCTTTGGTACATAGATTGGTTCCATAGTTCTTGGGTCTAACCCAGTGTAATACATACAAGTGGATATTGTCGATGGTGTCGGGTAGAAATCCTGTACCTGTTCTGGCATATAGCCTAAATCTCTAAGATATTCAGCCAGTGCCACTGCTTCTTTCAAAGTCGAACCTGGGTGTGAAGACATAAGATATGGAACTACAAATTGATTTTTATCTACTTCTACATTCATCTGCTTAAACTTTGTCAAAAATTCTTCGTAGACGGAATTCATCGGCTTACCCATTAGCTCCAATACCTTATCACTGATATGCTCCGGTGCTACCTTAAGTTGTCCGCTGATATGGTGCTCACAAAGTTCTCTCATAAAAGTTTCGTCTTTATCCTTAATTAAATAATCAAATCGAATACCGGAACGGATAAAAACTTTCTTCACATTTGGGAGACTTCTTAGCTTACGCAACAATTCTAAATAATCTTTGTGATCAATTTTTAGGTTTTTACAAGGTGTTGGGTAAAGGCACTGTTTATTAATACATGCACCCTTTGTCAGTTGTTTTTCACATGCAACATGCCTAAAATTTGCTGTTGGACCGCCAACATCATTAATATAACCCTTAAAATCCTTGTCCCAGATTAAATTATTTGCTTCTGCTAGAATTGATTCATGACTTCTTGCTTGAATAATTCTTCCCTGATGAAAAGTCAGCGCACAAAAACTACATCCGCCAAAGCATCCACGGTTACTGACAAGACTAAATTTTAATTCCTCAATCGCTGGGATTCCTCCCTTTTCAATGTAAGAAGGGTGAAAATCTCTCATATATGGTAACGAATATACCCGGTCCATCTCTGCCTGCGTCAGTGGTTTAGAAGGTGGATTTTGTACTACATATTCATTCTCTTTATATTGTTCTGCGAGTCGTTTTCCAGTGAAAGGATCTGTATTACAATACTGCGTATAAAAGCTCTTTGCAAATACCTCTTTACTCTCTAGTATTTCCTCAAAGCTAGGTAATATTTGTACGTCGTACACAGAGTCCAAATTCTTAGCTTTATATACCGTTCCATCAATAAAGGTAATATCCTTTACCTCCAGACCGCTGTCCAAAGCGTCTGCTATCTCAACAATAGAATGTTCGCCCATACCATATGAAATTAGATCTGCCTGTGAATCCAGTAAAATTGAACGTTTTACCTTATCACTCCAATAATCGTAATGAGCGAGTCTTCGAAGACTTGCTTCAATACCTCCGATAATAATTGGTGCATTCTTATATACGTTACGTATCATATTACAGTAAACAATCGTTGCTCGATCTGGTCTTTTTCCCGTCTCGCCACCAGGGGAATAGGCATCCATTTGTCTTCTTCTCTTAGAAACGGAATAGTGGTTTACCATCGTATCCATATTACCACCACATACTAAAAATCCAAGCCTTGGTGTTCCCAATATGGTAATACTATCGTTGTCTTTCCAATCCGGCTGTGCAATGATTCCTACCTTATATCCGTTGCTTTCTAATACTCTACTGATAATGGCCGGTCCAAAAGAATGATGGTCCACATAGGCATCCCCTATCACATAGACAAAGTCACACTGTTCCCAACCTCTTTTTTCCATATCCTCTTTACTTATTGGTAAATAATCTCTAACCATTTTATAAATGAGGCTGTTTCAATATAATGCGTGCATCCAAATAATAGGACACAGCTTTTGATTTCAACAGCTTTTCTCCTTCCAATAACTTTATAACACAATACATATCATACAAAGTATATATTAAATAATTTTGTATTTCTTTCTTAGCAAGTATACATTAAACCAAATTATTTTTATTATAAACCAAGTATAACGCAATTTCTTCCCTAGGTCGACAGTTATTTTATCAAAAAGGGCTATCTCAGGATAAACTCCCAAGATAGCCTAGCTTACACTATAATTCATATTAAATTAATTCTTAGATCTCTTTTGATGCTGCAGTTACATACTTCATTACTTTATCCCATAATAGGCTTGATTTGATTGTTGCTTCGCCGTAGTTTTCAATAAACTTTTCAGCTGTATCAAATTCAGAACCAACCATGAACTCAGTTACTCCTGCATTAAATTCTTCGTCTGTAATTTCAAGCTTTTCTGCTTTAACGATTGCTTGAAGTACTAACTCTTGACCACCTGCTTCTTTTGCATAATCATTTGCTTGGGTAGTGAATTCTTCTTGTGTAGTTTGATTTTGTGTTAAATATTCACTAAATTCCATCCCATTCGCTACTGCCGATTGTGTGACATAATCGGTCATTTCAGCCACTTTGGCATCAAGTACAGATTGTGGTACTGATATGATTTCAGCATTTTTTACGATAGCATCCCATACCATATATTGTTTATTTCCTGTCATTGCAGTCTCAAGTTCTGTGCGAACGCTTGCTTTATAGTCTTCAATTGTTTCAAAATCAGTATTTTCCTTTACATAATCAACTGTAAGTTCTGCTTTGGAAATAGAGTTTACTGTAACTTTAAAAGTAACAGCTTTTCCAGCTAAATCTGGATTATTGGAGTATTCTGTAGGGAAAGTAACATCAACGTCTAATTTATCGCCGATATTCGTGCCCACTAATTGCTCTTCAAATCCCGGAATAAAAGTTCCCGATCCAATTGTTAAATCAGCACCTGCTGCAGTACCACCTTCAAAAGCTACACCATCTAATAGTCCTTCATAGTCAATATTAACGACATCTCCGTTTGCAACTGCTCTGCCTGTAACCTCTGTAAGTATGCCAGCTTCTGTTAATACGCTAGTTACCTCTGCATCTACATCTTCATCTGTAACCTTTAAATCATCAGCCTTTATTTCGATACCCATGTATTGACCTAATTTAACATGATCACTTAGTTTGTAATCCGTTTCGCTGTCAGTATTTTTCTTTTTACAGCCTCCTACAAGCATTATAATACATACGCTCATAATTAAAAGCACCCACTGTTTTTTCATAATTTATTTCTCTCCTCTTCTTTGTTTCGATAAGCCAAAAGCTTTCATCTTATTATTATAACTCTATTATCGGTTATACCACATTTTACGAAAAAAGAAAAGCATTAATCGTTAGTTCACAGATATTTCAGACTTTATTTCCAGTAATTTCATATCGATTTGTACCTTTTCAAGCTTCCAAATATCTTTCACATATTCTTCAATGGTTCGATCCGAGGTGAATTTTCCAGATTTAGCAGTATTTAAGATTGCTGATTTCGCCCAGCCCTCTTCATTTCGATATGCTACCTCTACTTGTCTTTGTGCTTCCTCGTATGCACGGAAATCCTTCAGTATAAAGTATTGATCCGCTTTCTCACTACCATTGCTATCGAGAAGAGAGTTATATAACTCACGAAACAGTTCGGGATTCTCTGGCGAATAAAACCCATTAATCAGTTGTGTTAATACTAACCTAATATCCGAATCATTATTGTAAATATCTCTTGGTTGATAGCCGCCCTCTTTTTCAAAGCGGATTACTTCCTCTGATCCAAGGCCAAAGATAAAGGCATTTTCCTCTCCAACTTCTTCTACAATTTCAACATTAGCACCATCCATCGTCCCGATGGTCAATGCACCATTTAGCATAAACTTCATATTACCTGTACCAGATGCCTCTTTACTAGCCGTTGAAATTTGTTCCGATACATCTGCTGCCGCAAAGATTAATTCTGCATTAGAAACTCTATAATTTTCAATAAATACTACCTTCAGTTTTCCAAGAATGCTCCTATCATTGTTAACCACTTCACCCACACTATTAATCAGCTTAATAATTGCCTTAGCCCTTCGATATCCTGCAGAAGCTTTCCCTCCAAAGATAAATGTTCTTGGGAAGAAATCCATCTCTGGATTTTTCTTGAGCTCGTTATAAAGATGCATCACATGAAGAATGTTTAATAACTGGCGTTTGTACTCATGCAACCGCTTAACTTGTATGTCAAAGATCGAATTTGGATTTATCTCTATGCCATTATGTTCCTTAATATACTCCGCCAAACGCACCTTATTGCTAAGCTTGATGTCCATAAATTCTTTTCTGCTCTGCGCGTTTTCTGCGTAACTTGTAAGATTGTTGATATGAGGAAGGTTTGTAATCCATTCGTCACCAATTTTACTCGTAACCCATTCTGCAAGAAGTGGATTCCCATGGAGCAAGAATCTACGTTGGGTAATTCCATTGGTTTTATTATTAAATTTATTCGGCATCATCTCATAGAAATCCTTCAATTGTTCCTTCTTTAAGATTTCTGTATGAAGTTTGGCTACTCCATTCACAGAAAAGCTTGCAACAATTGCTAAATGTGCCATCCTTACCTGTCCATTATACAAAATTGCCATCATTTCGATCTTTTTCTGATCGCCTGGATATCTTTCATTCACCTCGACTAGAAATCTTCGATTGATTTCTTCTACAATTTGATAAATTCTTGGAAGCAATTTTTGAAATAGCTCAATTGGCCATTTTTCAAGAGCCTCTGACATAATCGTATGATTGGTATATGCGCACGACTTTGTAGTAACCTCCCATGCCTCTGCCCAGGTAAGATAATAATCATCCATTAAAATACGCATGAGCTCTGCAACGGTTACCGTTGGGTGTGTGTCATTTAGTTGGAAACACACCTTCTCAAATATTTTTGTTATATCCTCATGATTCTCCATATATTTTATAACTGCACGTTGAATACTTGCAGAAACGAAAAAATACTGTTGCTTAAGTCGTAGTTCCTTGCCCGCATAGTGATTATCATTTGGATACAGCACCTCACAAATTGTTCTGGCCAAATTCTGTTGTTCCACTGCCTTTTGATAATCACCTTTATCAAAAGAGTCGAGATTAAAGGTATCAATAGCCTCTGCATCCCATATTCTTAAGGTATTAACCACATTGTTTCCGTAGCCTACAATTGGAAGATCATAAGGAACAGCAAGCACAGACTGGCAGTTTTCCTGTATGAATTTTTCTCTACCGTTCTCGTCTTTGATCATTCTTACATAGCCACCGAATTTTATTTCAACCGCATATTCGGAACGTTTTACTTCAAATGGATTCCCATCCTTTAGCCAATGATCCGGTACTTCAACCTGAAATCCTTGTTCAATTTTCTGCTTAAACATACCATATTTGTAACGAATTCCACAGCCATAAGCCGGATATCCAAGTGTTGATAAGGAATCTAAAAAGCAGGCGGCCAGTCTTCCAAGACCACCATTACCAAGTGCTGCATCAGGTTCTTGATCCTCGATTACATTTAAATCTAACCCGAGCTCCAAAAGTGCCTCTCGAACTGCCTTTTCTGCTTGTAGATTGATGATGTTATTGCCTAATGCACGACCCATTAAGAACTCCATGGAAAGGTAATACATTGTTTTCGCATCTTGTTTCTCATATTCTTTATGTGTTGCAATCCATTGATCTATAATGATATCCTTCAATGCATAGGAAACTGCTTGAAACATTTGTTGATTATTTACTTCGTCTACCGTCTTACGGAATAATACCTTGGTATAATCCTCAATGCTTTTAATTAATTCTTCTTTACTTATCTTTACCATATCTGCCTTCCTTTCAGGTTCATGCAAACGCTTTGCATTTTACACCTTGACAATAATTGTTGTCCCTATTATATACCAAAAATCGACTATGATACAATAGACAATGTAAGTAAAGATTATTCCTAATAATACAATATGTTGTAGAATAGTAACATGATAATTGTTTCTTCCTTTTCTATCATTTATATCGCAATTTCTCTCAACTTGTAGAAAAATATAGGCTGTTGCAAAACATCTAGTTTTACAACAGCCTTTCTATTATATTTTTTCTACGCCAAGTGTTACATCCTCACCGTTCAAGTTCCATTCCTTCGTAAAGCCTTGTGCTTTTGTCAGGATGATTTCCTCCGCAAGTACCTCTGATTTAATCTCTTCCGTATTGCGTTCTATAATTGCTTTAATCGTGTCGTTGCCACTTTGTGATATGCGGATATGGTCCATTACCTCAAAGTCTGCTTCCTTACGCATTGTTTGAATCTTGCTGATAATTTCTCTTACAAAACCTTCCTCAATTAGCTCTTTGGTTAAGTTCGTATCAAGCACTACTGTAACGCCATGATCTGAGTCGGATACATATCCTTCTGCCTGTGCAGCTTCGATTAATAAATCATCCTTTTCTAGTACTGCTTCTGCACCTTCTAAGGTAATCTTTAGCTGACCGGTTGCATTGATCTCATCCATTGTTTCATTGCCATTAAGCGCTGCAAGCAGGGTGCGAACTGCACCGATTTGCTTTCCAAACTTCGGTCCTAAGGTTCTTAGTTGTGGTTTAAAGGTATAGGAGGTGAAGTTTCTTACGTCGTCCGTGAAGTTGATCGATTTTACATTTAGTTCTTCAGCTATGATTTCCTGATAGAAGCCTGAAAGAGTAGCTTCTGCTTTTACATACATATTGCCAATTGGCTGTCTGTTCTTGATATTAGCAGCATTTCTACAAGCACGGCCAAGTACTACAATATTAAGTACTTCCTCCATATTCTTCTCAAGCTCAGTATCAATATGAGCCTCCTCATATCCAGGATAATCGCACAAATGAATACTTCTCGGTGCAGTCTTATCAATTTTTACAACCAAGTTCTGATAGATGTCCTCTGTCATAAATGGAATAAAAGGAGCTGAAACCTTAGCTACATTCACAAGTGCAGTATAAAGTGTCATATAAGCATTTATTTTATCTTGAGGCATGCCCTTTGCCCAGAAACGTTCTCTACTTCTTCTTACATACCAGTTGCTCATCTCATCAACAAAGTCTGCGAGCACTCTTGCGCTTTCGGTAATTTTGTAGTCATTTAGGTTTTCATCTACGGTCTTAATTACTGTATTTAATTTAGAAAGTAACCATTTGTCCATGACTGGCAATTTATCATATTCTAACTGATACTTTGTTGCATCAAATTCATCAATATTGGCATAAAGCACAAAGAAGGCATAGGTATTCCATAGGGTACCCATATATTTTCTCTGTCCCTCTGTCACTGCATCCTTGTGGAAACGATTTGGTAACCACAATGCCGAGTTGGTATAAAAATACCAGCGAATTGCATCTGCGCCATGCTCTGCTAATGCTTCGAGAGGGTCAATGGAATTACCTTTCGATTTTGACATCTTCTGGCCATTCTCATCCTGAACGTGTCCAAGTACGATAACATTTTTAAAGGAGGACTTACCAAAAACTATAGTTGAGATTGCAAGTAAAGAATAAAACCAGCCCCTTGTCTGATCTACAGCCTCACTGATAAAATCAGCAGGGAAATTGTCCTCAAAAATCTCTTTATTTTCAAAAGGGTAGTGCCATTGTGCAAATGGCATAGAACCCGAATCATACCAACAGTCAATAACCGGTGTTACGCGATGCATCTCACCGCTACATTTTGGACATTTAATCGTAACTTCATCAATAAATGGTCTGTGAAGTTCAATATTCTCAGGGCAATTACTAGACATTTCCTTTAACTCAGCGATACTTCCGATTGCATGTTTATGGCCACACTCACATTCCCAGATTGGGAGTGGAGTACCCCAGTAACGGTCACGGGAAAGTCCCCAATCCTGTACATTTCTAATCCAATCGCCAAAACGTCCTTGGCCAATATTCTCTGGCATCCAGTTGATTGTATTATTATTCTTAATGAGGTCATCACGAACCTGTGTCATCTTAATAAACCAGGATTCTCTCGCATAGTAAATAAGAGGAGAATCACAACGCCAGCAGAAGGGGTAGCTATGTTCAAACTTCAGAACCTTGAATAACAACCCTTTCTCAGAAAGCATCTTCATGATTCCTTCGTCTGCTTTCTTACAGAACATACCTGCAAAATCTGTTACCTCAGGTTTAAACTCACCCTTTGTGTCAACCAACTGTATAAATGGAAGATCATAAACTTTTCCAACCTTAGAATCATCCTCGCCAAAAGCAGGTGCGATATGAACAACTCCGGTACCATCCGTTAAAGTTACAAAAGAAGCACAGGTCACATAATATGCTTTCTTATCCGGTTTTGCATAGTTAAATAAAGGTTCATATTCCTTGTATTCCAAATCTTTACCAAGATATGTTTCTTCTATTTCATAGTCACCTTCAATTATATTTAGCAGTGCTTCTGCTAAGATATACTTTTCTGTTGCCACTGCTACTTGTTCTTCATGGTTATGACCACAGGAGCAGTCACCTTTCTTTACTACATTTCCCTTTGCATCTACTGCAACCTTAACCTTCACATAGGTCTCAGCTGGGTTCACACAAAGTGCTACGTTTGAAGGGAGTGTCCAAGGAGTTGTGGTCCATGCAAGAATATATTCATTCTCTGTATCCTTTACCTTAAACTTTGCGATAACGGATTTTTCTTTTACATCTTTATAGCCCTGCGCTACTTCATGGCTAGAAAGTGGGGTTCCACATCTAGGGCAGTAAGGTACAATCTTAAATCCTTCATATAAGAGACCCTTTTCCCAAATCTGTTTTAATGACCACCAAACAGATTCAATATAATCATTGTAGTAAGTAACATAAGGATTCTCCATATCAGCCCAGAAGCCAACCTTTCCAGAGAACGCTTCCCACATACCTTTATACTGCCATACACTTTCCTTACACTGCTTAATAAATGGCTCTAAGCCATATGCTTCAATCTGTTCTTTGCCGTCAAGTCCAAGCTTTTTCTCAACTTCAATTTCTACAGGAAGTCCATGGGTATCCCATCCTGCCTTACGAAGAACCTTATAACCCTTCATTGTCCGGTATCTTGGAATAATATCCTTGATTGCTCTTGTTAATACGTGACCAATATGTGGTTTCCCGTTTGCCGTTGGCGGTCCATCGTAGAAAGTAAAGGTTTCCCCTTCTCTTCTTTCTTCAATACTAGCTTCAAAAATCTTGTTATCATCCCAGAACTTTAAAACATTCTTTTCTCTCTCGACAAAATTTAAATTCGTTGACACCTTATCGTACATGCTACCATTCCTCCTTCTATAAACTATAAAATTATTAATGTGTTGGATAGGAGGAATTATCCTCCCTTCTATAAACTATAAAATTATTAATGTGTTGGATAGGAGGAATTATCCTCCCTTCTATAAACTATAAAATTATTAATGTGTTGGATAGGAGGAATTATCCTCCCTTCTATAAACTTAAAATTATTAATGTGTTGATTAGGAGGAATTTCGCCCCCTTGCGTGTTCCTAGTATTATCAAATTTCTATATAAAAAACAGGATAAAAAAAGCTCTCATCCGAAAAAGGATGAGAGCATATGCTTTCATTTAACCACCCGTTTCACATACTCTGTCAGAGAGACCTTCATACATTATCCCTTTAACGGTGGACACCGGCTCAGCTTACTCGAACTAATTTGTTGAATGAACAACTCTTTAGGCTTTGCAACTAGGGAGTGATTTTCAGATATCTGCTACTTATATCGGGCTCTCACTATCCCCAACTCGCTGAGAATTTTGCAGTTGCTTACTCTCTCCGTCATCGTTATTATCAATTTTGATTTTTTTTAATCATAGTATATAATAGGTAGATTGTCAATAGTATTTCTACGTCCTTTGTACCAAAACTCTGATTATGCCTTGATTCTAACAAGAGTTATGTTATAATGTAGTTAATTTTTACATGACTGGTAAAGAATCTAATCTATAGCTTTTACCACAAGAATAAATATTCAAAGCAAGTATGGAGGCTAAAATGAGCGAACGAAATTTAACTTTATTAACTGATTTTTATGAACTGACAATGATGCAGGGTTATTATAAAAACAAGACCAATGACACTGTAATTTTTGATGCTTTTTACCGTGAAAACCCTTCTGGCAGTGGTTACGCTATCTGTGCCGGTTTAGATCAAGTCATCAATTATATTAAGAATCTTCATTTTGAAGAAGACGACATAGAATATTTAAGAAGTCTCAAGATTTTTGGCGAAGATTTTCTTTCTTACTTAAAGAACTTCACCTTTACTGGAGATATCTATGCCATTCCAGAAGGAACTGTAGTATTTCCAATGGAACCATTGGTAAAAGTAATTGCACCAATTATGGAAGCACAATTAGTTGAAACTGCAATTCTCAATCTGATAAATCATCAGAGTTTAATTGCAACCAAAGCTTCCCGTGTGGTTTATGCTGCCAAGGGAGAACCCGTGATGGAATTTGGCTTAAGAAGAGCCCAAGGACCAGATGCTGGTACCCTCGGTGCAAGGGCTGCTGTCATTGGAGGTTGTATTGGTACAAGTAATGTACTTTGCGCCAAACTATTTCAAGTACCGGCATTAGGAACCCATGCACATAGTTGGATTATGAGCTTTGACGACGAGCTGACTGCCTTTCGTATCTATGCTGATCTATATCCACAGAACGTAACTTTACTGGTAGATACCTATGATACGATTCGTTCCGGTCTTCCAAATGCAATTAAGGTCTTCGAAGAGTTACGTGAAAGTGGAAAAATGCCAAACAAATATGGAATTCGTTTGGATAGCGGTGATCTTGCTTATCTTTCAAAAAAGGCGAGAAGAATGTTAGATGCAGCTGGCTTTACTGACGCAGGAATTACCGCATCAAGTGACCTGGATGAATACTTAATTGACTCCTTAAAGACACAAGGTGCTGCAATTAATTCTTGGGGCGTTGGAACAAATCTAATAACCTCAAAGGATTGTCCAGCCTTTGGTGGCGTCTACAAATTAGCTGCCATCAAAAAGAATGGAACATTTATTCCAAAAATAAAGCTATCAGAAAACCAATGGAAGATTACAAATCCCGGAAACAAAACAATTTACCGTGTATATGATAAGGAAAGCGGCAAAATAAAAGCAGATCTCATTGCTCTTGTCGGTGAACAATACACGGAAGAAAATCCTTTATTACTCTTCGACCCGATGGCCACCTGGAAGAAAACTTATCTCAGGGCAAATAGTTACACCTTAAGAGAATTATTAGTTCCTATTTTTAAAGCTGGAACATGTGTATATACTTCCCCCTCCGTCATGGAAATACGCGATTACTGTACAAAAGAGCTGGATACTCTCTGGGATGAGACAAAACGTTTAGTCAACCCTCACGATGTTTACGTGGATTTATCCAATGAATTATTTCATTTAAAACATCAACTGCTAGACAGTGTTAATGCGAACAGCCATAATTAATAAGTCCTATTTTGAGGATTTTTACGCATTATGCTAGTTTTATGCTCAATATGTGGTATAATATGAAAGAATATTATCTACATTTAGCAAAAAACTAGTATTTTTATGGAGGGAGGAGCTTATTAAATGAAAAAAACATTGGTCATTCTATTTACCATTTTTAGCATGAGTCTAATCTGCTATACATCACTCGCTTCTCATTCAAAAGCCAATGATAAGCCTTTTGCCTATGAATACTACTATGACAGCGAAGCAACATCTGTCTCTGGTTCGAGTTTGATTGTTTTACCTGAGGATGTTAATTCTGCCAATAATGCATATATTATACCTAAAGCTGAATATGATATTATTGATAATATGTTAAATGGGGAATCTATACCTATGTTCAATAATGGATTCAACTTACCATTTGATCATCTCGGTACTTCATGGAGACCGGCCACTGAAATAGATTTAGATCCACAAAGCACTACTGTTTTTATAAACAAGGAATATGTGTTACCGGAAGATTATATTCCTTCTGACATGGTCGTACCTGATATCCTGTTTGATTTCAATTATTATGATGATAGGAAATTGATGCGTGTTGAAGCTTCGGATGCTTTAGAAGAATTATTTGCAGCTTCCAGAGAATATGGTATTTCTCTCGTTGGTATCTCCGCTTATCGTTCTTATCAACGTCAATATGATATCTTTACGAATAATATCATACGAAGAGGAAAAGAACATACGTTGCGTTATTCTGCTGTGCCCGGTACGAGTGAACATCAATCAGGACTTTGCATTGATCTCTCAACACAATCACTAAATCATAATTTAATCGACGCTTTTAGCACAACCCCCGAGGGAATATGGTTGTCGAAAAATGCATATCTCTATGGTTATATTATTCGCTATCCAGAAGACAAGACTGCAGTTACCGGTTATTCTTACGAGCCTTGGCATATTCGCTATGTAGGAAAAGAGCTTGCTTCGTATTTATATAAAAACGACCTTACACTAGAAGAATATTACAATTATACGCCAAGTGAAGGGTTTGACTTTGAGCGTATCTATGCAGATATTTTAAATTACAGTCCTCCTGTCGTCATACTTCCGGTCGTTACCCCTCCGGTCGTTACTCCTCCGGTTGATGATACAATTTCTAAGGACCAAGATGCTGTTCCACCCAATCTTGATGATAAGAAAAACGACTCTGATAAATCTGACAGCAAAAACGAAGAATTGGTTAAGGATATCCCCAAAAAAGAGCCCATTGGGCAGTCTGAGGAACAAATAGAAGAAGAGCCGCTTGAGCAGCCAATCGAACAAGTAGAGGTAACTCCTATATTACAACCTGACGAGCAACCAGACACCGAATTAGATACAGATGTCTCGGAGGGTGAAGATCCAAGTACCACCGAGGATAGTTCTCCTTCAGATGATACTTCCATTGATGAATTACCATAAGAATAGTAACGAGATTTTACTGGAAATGATACATCATTTATTTATGAATTAAAGAGATATTTTTTAATTATTATGATATAATGTGATAATAAAAAAATATCTTTTTTATTGGAGATAATTCGGATCGTAATCCGTTTGTAATCAAAATCTAAGTTTATAGTTTTGGAGGTTTCTATGAGATTAATATTAGCCGTTTTATTTTTAGGCATCTTTTTTATCCTTAGTATTCCGTTGTTTTTACTCGAATTTATAATTGGTAAATTTAGTCCCCGTAAAAAGGCGGCAAGTTCACAAGTCATTGTTGTTTGTGCCTTTCGGATTTTTCTATTCCTTAGTGGTGTAAAGCGTACCGTTATTGGTTTAGAGAATGTACCAAAGGATGAGGCTGTTTTGTATGTTGCCAATCACAGAAGTTACTATGATATTCCTGTTGCTTATCTCTCTGTTCGCTCCTTAACTGGCTTTGTAGCGAAAAAGGAGATAGCAAAAATTCCATTCTTAAGTACCTGGATGCGTAATATTACATGTCTATTCCTAGACAGGGACAATATCAGAGAAGGCTTAAAAACAATTTTACAAGGGATAGAACAAATCAATAAAGGGTACTCTGTCTTTATCGCACCAGAAGGAACAAGAAATCAAGGAAAAGAAATGCTTCCGTTCAAAGAAGGTAGTCTGAAGATGGCCGAGAAAACCGGTTGCGCTATCATCCCTGTTTCTATAACAAATACAGAAGCAGTATTTGAAAATCACGTTCCTTGGGTAAGAAAAGCACATGTAATCATTGAATTTGGTAATCCAATTTATGTAGCAAAGCTTGATAAAGAGCAGCGTAAATTCCTAGGTTCCTATGTACAGGAAATCATCCGAGAAACCTTAGAAAAGAATGAACCTTTGGTATAGATATTGTCGTATTGATATTATTACTATTTTTTATTTATCTATTTATTTTTTATAGAAAAGATGTTACAATAGTCGTTAACTGCAACTAGTTCAAATATTCAATTTTAAGATTATTAGGAAAACTTATTAGGAGGTACATATCTAATGCATCCCATCACCATCGTATTATTAATAGTATTATTCGTTGTAATCGCAGCATTGGTTTTTTTATATTTATTTGGGAGAAAACTTCAGAAGAAACAAGCAGCCTCTGATGCTCAAATGAAAGCAGGCGCTCAAACCTTTTCTATTTTAGTAATTGATAAGAAGAGAATGAAGCTTAAGGAAGCCAATCTACCAAAAATCGTAATTGATCAGACACCAAAGTATTTACGTAATTCGAAGGTTCCGATTGTAAAAGCAAAAATTGGTCCAAAAGTTATGACTCTTGTCTGTGATGCTAAGATCTTCGATCTTATTCCTGTAAAGAAAGAAATAAAGGCTGTGATGAACGGTATTTATATCATGGATGTAAAGGGTTTAAGAAGTGGATTAGAAGTGAAACAAGAAAAGAAGAGTTTCTTGAAAAAAATGAAGAACAAGCTTTCCAAAAAAGCATAATAATATAGATCCTCTTACCTTGTATGCCAACACAATTGCATATGGATAAGAGGATTTTTATATAGTTCAAAGTGGTTAACGCTTTGGGATATTCTCTCTTTTTGAATTAATCTTTATCAAGATACTACTATCAGAAATATGTGAATCATTGATATCCAAAGTATAAAGAAGCTTTGCTACTATCTCATCTTCACTTTCTTTAACTTGGAGTATCGTTGTATGAATCCCAATCAACATGCTACCAAATGGAGTATTATAATTAGTTAAGGAATTCTCATTTGCATCAAATACCATATTTGTATTATTCGCACCTTTTTTCGTAATCGTAATCTGGTTTGGTGCAATCTTGATGGTGTTTTCTGTAATACCTTCTCCCTCATTTTGCAGTTCAGTATATCGAATAAAATGTTTCCCGTTGCGGTAATGATACTCACCGGAGGTTTTCACCTCAATTGCATCTTCATCAATATCAAATTGAATCCCCTCTATTGTTATAAATACTTCTTTTGTCATGGGCACCCTTTCCTCTTAATAGCTCTCGATATTAACGTCCTTTGTTTCAACAACTTCACAGGGCAAAATAGAATTTGCAAAATTCTTAAATTTCTCAGCACCATCGCTTACAAAAAATTTATGGTCTAAACTTAAAGAGCTTTCATTTTCCAGTCCATGCGCGATAAGGACTTCTTTTAAATGTTTTGCCGTCTCATAGGCAGGATTCACAAGCTCTACTCCTTCGCCAACAACCTTCCGGATGGTGTCTCTAAGTAGTGGATAATGTGTACATCCCAGTACTAACGTATCGATATTATAATCCATAAGTTCACTGATATATCTGCGTGCCATCTCCAACGTGATTGGATCATCAATAAGACCTTCTTCAACAAGTGGTACAAAAAGTGGGCAAGCTTTCCCAAATACTTTCATTTGCGGATTCGTCTCTCTCAGAAATTCATTATAAATTCCACTTTGAATTGTTCCCTCTGTAGCTATAATTCCAATATTACCATTCTTAGTCTTCTCTGCCGCAACCTTAGCACCTGGCTTTACTACCCCCATGATTGGAATATCTATTTCAGCTTTTACAGTCTCTAATGCACATGCACTGGCTGTACCACAAGCAATCACAATCGCTTTTACGCCCTTTCCCATAAGGAATCGAATGATTTGTCTTGTGTAAGTAATAATTGTTTCTTTTGATTTGCTTCCATATGGAAGTCTTGCTGTATCACCAAAATATATTATTGTTTCACCTGGTATCTGATTCATAATCTCTTTGACCACGGTAAGTCCGCCGACGCCCGAATCAAACACTCCAATTGGCGCTTTACTTGACATAAATTTAGCCTCCTGTTGCCATGCATTTATTCTTGTCATTCCCTAACTTTTAACACAGGAATGCCTATTCATTGTACTATTAATTGATTATTAGTTCAAGTGTTTTCCCTTTCTAATATTGAATTGTAAAATGTGTTATTTCACTTGTACACGGGAATACTTTCCCATATTTTGGTAACAATAGTAATGTTACATCACTACAAATACATACCTGTAATGCTACAGGCAAGGAGGCAATTATGCAAATATCAAAATTCATACAAACAATAAGATCCAAATATCAGGACATGAATAATTTTCGAATCATTCTGTTTCTTCTTATTTTCTCTCTTTCTGCCATAACAATCAGAGTCATCAAAGTGCAATCAGTTGATGCTCATGAAATACAAGAAGGAATTGCAAGCGAAATAATTCGTTTTCACGTCTTAGCAAATAGTGATAGCAAGGAAGATCAAGCCTTAAAGCTTATTGTTAAGGAAGCTCTGGTCAAAGAGTTATCTCCTGTATTAAGTAAGGCGCAAAATATTGATGAAGCACGCAGCTTATTGTCAGAGAAGTTATCTTTAATTAAGGAATTAGCCGAAGAAGTAATTTCAGAAAATGGTTATTCGTATTCGGCAACAGTCGCATTAGAACAATGCTCCTTTCCACTTAAAATATACGGTGATTATACCTTTCCTCCTGGAACCTATGAGGCTCTCCGCGTTCAAATCGGCGAGGCCAAAGGCCAAAATTGGTGGTGTGTTATGTATCCACCTCTTTGCTTTGTAGATGCAACCTATAGCATAGTTCCAGACGAATCAGAAAGTCAGTTGAAATATTTACTCACAGAGGAAGAATACCGATCTATCAAAGGACAGAAGGTCCCTGTGAAAATCAAGTTTAAAGTATTGGAATACTTTAAAAAGCTCTTCGGTTAATTCATTGAAAAAGCTTTTAAAATATGGTAGAATGCGAATATCTTACAATATCGGAGGAAGATATGAATACCATAGAACGCAAGGCATATGCAAAGATTAATCTGGGACTTGACGTAATCCGTAAGCGTGCAGACGGTTACCATGAAGTTTGTATGATTATGCAAACCATTCATCTATATGATTCAGTGACAATAAATAGATTAAATACGGAGGGTATTCGGGTAAAAACCAATCTTCCTTATCTTCCAACAAATCAAGATAACATCGTCAATCGAGCAGCGAAATTATTTCAAGGAGCTTGCCACATAAGGCAAGGTGTGGGTATTTCTTTAGTAAAAAATATTCCTGTTGCAGCTGGCCTCGCCGGTGGAAGTGCTGATGCCGCCGCCACGCTAATAGGTTTAAACGAACTTTACCAAACGAACTTATCAACCGAAGAGTTAATGAAGTTAGGTGTTTCTCTTGGTGCAGATGTCCCTTACTGCATCCTAATGGGAACTGCTTTATCAGAAGGTATTGGAGAGGTACTAACCCCTTTAAAACCTATGCCTCCCTGTGATATCTTATTGGTAAAACCCGATATTAGTGTCTCTACAAAGTATGTTTATGAACATCTAATATTAAATGAATTGACTTTACATCCAAATATACCAAAAATGTTGACAGCACTTGAAGATGGTAATCTTACTTCGCTAACGAACTGCATGGATAATATTCTTCAAACAGTTACCACGAAGAACTATCCAATTGTTAATAGAATTAAAGACAAAATGATAGAAATGGGTGCATTAACCTCCATAATGAGTGGCAGTGGTCCTACAGTATTTGGTATCTTTAATGACAGTGAGGCATCAAGGAAAGCTTATCAGTATTTTAAGAATGGTAACTATGGCAAGCAAGTATTCTTAACGAAGCCATACTGGCCATAACGTTTTCAACATAACCCCCTCACCTATGATAATGACTTGAAAGAAAGGTACTATACTATGAAAAACCATTCCTATACTTATCGAAACACTACCTTTTCCTGCTATCGGGGCTTTATGACACAAGCAGTTATTAATAATTTGACTCCACTCTTGTTTATTATATTTCAAACCTCCTATTCCATCTCCTATAATAAGCTCGGACAATTGGTCTTGATTAATTTTGGTACACAGCTCCTTACTGATTTATGGGCAACCAAATATGTAGATAAGTTTGGTTACCGTAAATGCATTGTAGGTGCACACGCTTTGTGTACCATCGGTCTCTTATCCTTAGGTGTCCTTCCACGTTACATGCCATCCCCCTACTTAGGACTAATTCTATCGGTAGTAATATATGCCATTGGGGGTGGACTCATCGAGGTAATCACAAGTCCGATCATAGAAGCCTTGCCAAATGAGAACAAAGAGGCTTCCATGAGCTTATTACATTCCTTCTATTGTTGGGGTCAGATGGCCGTCGTGCTAATCAGTACTATATTGCTCAAACTAATCGGTTCACAGTATTGGTTTATACTTCCCATCCTTTGGTCCATATTACCACTTTATAATATGTTTGAGTTTTTACATGTTCCGCTTCTTCCTCTCGTAAAGGAAGGAAAAGAAATGAAGTTAAAGCAATTGCTAAACTCGCGTACCTTCTACCTTGCTATGCTCCTCATGATGTGTGCCGGTGCAAGTGAGTTAACCATGTCCCAATGGTCTTCTTTATTTGCTGAAAAAGGCTTACATATTCCAAAGCTTTATGGAGACTTATTAGGGCCAGGTCTCTTTGCAGTCTTTATGGCTATTGGACGAACCCTATATGGTTTCTTCGGCGATCGACTCCCCATAAAAATTTGCCTGATCGCTAGTAGCGCATTATGTATCACAACATATCTTGTCACCGTATTCTCTCATAATCCATTCCTTGCCTTATTATCCTGTAGCCTTTGTGGTTTGTCCGTATGTTTAATGTGGCCAGGCACCTTCAGCCTAGCCTCCGCTGCCTTTCCAAGAGGAGGAACTTTAATGTTTGGAATGTTAGCCGTCTTTGGTGATTTAGGGTGTTCCCTCGGTCCCTGGCTGGCCGGCTTAATCTCGGATAACGTTCAGCAAAGTGGGAAAAGCCTTTCTATCTGGCTAAACAGTGGCCTTAATCTAGAACAAATCGGCCTAAGGTCCGGTTTATTAATCGCAGTAATTTTTCCAACCTTAATGTTAATTGGATTAGTCACTTTCAAGAAGAAAAGAGTCATTGAATAATACCCAAATCAGGGCAGTAACAAGTGAGCAAGCGCATGTAAGTACCGAAAAATGTGTTTCGTTTTCCGGTGCATACGTGCGCTTGCTCACTTGTTACTGCCCTTCGACAGTCTTTATGTTTTGAATTTCTTGCTTATTCTGCGACTTTGGAAGCTCCTGCCTGTGAGGTGAACTCGCTCTGCAGGGAACTCTTCCAGGAATCTAATTTCTTGATTGTTGCGTCAAGGGTGTCCTTACTAATCTGCGGAAGATCGCCTCCCCAAGCCTTAGTTGCCGCTTCAAAGCCTTTCTTTACTGCTGCTATCATATCGTCCGCTTTGGATGGATCACTCCCGGATAATGCCATTGCAAAAGATACCAAACGATCCGAGGTTTTATTCACACCCCAATATCCGTCCTCTGCAATATCTGCTTGTGCCTGCACTCTTGTCTCGGGGTCAACCTGAACCTTGCCTTCTCGAAGTAGAGAATAGATATCCGTAGAATCATTCACTGTTTGACCCTGTTTCAATAACATTTTCTCCACCAGATCACGCATCTGGCTAGATCTTTTTTCCGATTCTGCCATTAACCGATCAATGGTGGCAGTATCCTTTTGATATATTTTTTTCTTGTCTACTGTCTGCTCCGTTTTTTCGTATACCGCTGCAGAAGTAGCCTCGCTCTCTTTTTGTTTTGTATTCACAGCACTGTTTTCCTGCGCCACTTTTGTTGTTTTTGTGGCCTTTGAAGTATTCTTGTTGTCATACGCTTGCGTTACATCTGTAATTCCATTTACACTCATAATTTTCCCTCCTTGGTATTAGCGTATATAACTTGGCTAATTTGTAAAAAATGTTAGTTTACATTATATATTTCGGAGGAAAGAATCATTTTATTAATAGCATTGATGAACTAAATTTTAATTTAGTTGTTTTGTTAGAATACTTCATTTACTAATTTCATAATAATCAGCTTATCGCCAACTTTTATCTTATCATCTTCTAGGTTATTTAAGCTCTTAATCATATCCACTGTGGTGTAAAATCTTTTAGCAATTTTCCATAAGGTATCATTTGGCTTTACAATATACCCTATAATTCCAGGCATTGCTTGTAGTTTTTCTACATCTACATCGGCAACTTCGATATCCGTAATGATGGTTTCCGTGATTTTATCAAAAACAATTGTATTGAGGTTAATTGTAGCTTTTACTTCTATTTCCTCGCCATCTAACATCACGACACTTATTTGATCAATTCTCGGCTTCACATCATAAACACTAACCGCCTTCAATCCTTTTACTTCAACTACCTGAGAAAATGGTATGATACCCTTTAAGGAATTGAGTGGTCTCATATCATCCTCTGAAACGTAAAGAATATTTACTACTATAAAACCGTCTACTTGGAGTCCCATCTCCACTGGAGTAATATCATCTATCTTAATCTCGCCACTCGAGTAGCATATTTGAAGAATCTTTGGTAGTTTCTCCGGTACCATAATTCGGTCTGTAATACGATATTTGCTGTTATTCTTGACTAGCAGATTTTCATAACATGCTTTGCGAAGGACTGGTGTAATATCTTTTGACGGACAATAAACATCGCTTAAGATTTCGGGTTCTTCATCTTCATACACCTTAATATCCATTTCCAGAATTACTTCTAGGTCAATCACTCTTTCCTCTCCGTCTGCGTCCGGTTTTACCTCTAAACTTTTGCTAATGATTTGGAACGTAATATCTTCAATCATATCTTCAGAACAGCCATTGCAATCAATTGTGCTACCAAATGGGATTTCTGTCTCATAATACTCAATTGGATTTTCTTCATCTTCGCTGTTATAAAGAATAAATACAGGGAGCTCTCCCTTAATACTTATTTTATCTGATAGTAATCTTACATCAAGATTATTCAATCCAATTTCACTATATAGTATTTCTGCTATATTTCCCTTATTAGAAGGGAGTTGAATCTCGTCTTTGATGCGATAGGTATCTTTTTTGTTAATACTAACGTCCGTTATCTCAATCTTCTTATTAATACATTGTACATCTTCTGGACCTTCCACAAAAACTCCAGTTTCTTCATCATAAGAATCTTCAACAGATACATTTAATCCAACAATTGACTTTACACTCAGCTTTCTTGAATTGATTAGCCCCGTTGATAAATCCTCAAGCTCCCATTTCACTATAGCATCATCATCTACACAGGTATCCTCCATATTGATAACTTCATCAAAAGGAATTTCTCCTGAAATATTATGTACCGGTTTTATACTATCCTCGCTTAGATAAAGAACATTAAATATAAGTGCTCCCTTTACCATGAGCTTTCCATTCATTGCTTTCACATCATTAATCTTAATACTACCCTGCTCTTTAATTATTTTATCAATGTCCGGTTTTGCATCAGGCACATTAAAATCATCATCCAATGTAAGCTGCAGGTTACTCTTACACCTTAATTTATTCATATGAATATTCTTTTTTATTAATTCCACTTGAATCCCTCCTTAAATTTGGACATACGATAATTGCCTCTGTCATATCTTATTCCAAGAAAAAGGGATTTATGAATTGATTATTCTATTATACTAAAAAAGCTAAAACCTTAGGATCAATCGAGGTTTTAGCTTTCTTTTCATTTACTATTAGCTGCATAAGATCAGCTCTACATCTTTCGTTAATATATCTGTATAGCTATAAGAAATTAAACGAACGGGCATATCGATACCTTCTTGAATTTTTATTAAAAATATGCTCGAATATGTCTCTGAAATCACACCTTCTGTCACATCTACTTTATGTCGGCCTTTATTCATTTTAATCTTTACTTTACTACCCATATGTTTCATTACAGAATTCCGTACGTTGTTAACATCTGCTTGCTTCATCATTATTTTCTCCTCATGAAATGTTTCACACTGTATAAATAAATCTGTTACAGATAACATGCACCATTAACACTATACCACGAATTGCTTATAATTGTCAATGAATTTTCAGACAACTTAATGTAATGAGCCAATGTAAACAGAAAAATGTGCACAATAAATCGTGATTTTTCTGTAATTTATGATGGAATAACTTTACACAGGTAGTCCCTTATACCTATTGAAATATAGAAATGTGCACAATAAATATACGTATTTTTAGTTGAAAACTACAGATTTATCCAGAAATTCTAACTTAACCACAATATATGGATATGTGGTTCCCTGCGTGACTAAATCTTGTTGTGAAGGGCCAATTAAGTTGGTATCAATATAAATTGCATTACTTGTTAAGTATAAATCTTCCACTGCGATACTGTATCCACCGCTGTTTTGCTTACCATATCCAACCACTATATATAAGTATTCCGTGTTGGAATAGGACAGTTTAAATGGATTAACTTTTTTATCATTGATTATTTCCATTAGTTCTTCCGGTACATCTGCATCTTCAACGACTGTAAACTCTAAATCATTTAATTTCTTCACATCGGTATCTTCCATTTTGCAGCCTGTCAATCCAAGGCCTGTAATCACTACCATAAGAAACAGAATTATTTTTCCAAGTCTGTTCATCTTAACCTCCATAGATTAATCCCTTATTAAATTCTATGTTTTGTCTGGTTAAAACATTCAAGTCATCTTCATATTATTCAACGATAAATACAAATACAGTTTCATTTAGATGTTGCGCATCAATTAAGTCTGCTTTTTGCATTATTTCTTATTAAGTTTATTATTATATCTTCGCCGTCAGTTCATTATTCACTACATCAATTTTTATGGTATCCCCGGCGCGAACTTGATCACTAAGAATCATTCTTGCACTTAAGGTTTCTACATTTTTCTGTAAGTAACGTTTGAGTGGTCTCGCTCCATATACTGGGTCATAGGATCTTTCTACAACAAAATCTTTTGCTGCTCTCGTAAGTACAATTGAGATCTCTTTATCCTCTAATCGTTTATTCAAATCTACAATCAGAAGATCAATAATTCCACCGATATTTTCTCTTGTGAGTGGCTTAAATAGAATAATTTCATCTAGTCTGTTTAAGAATTCCGGTCGAAAAGAATCACGCAAGTCATTCATTACATGGCTTTCGCATTCACTACTAATCTCTCCATTTTCTTTAATACCATCAAGCAAATACCTTGACCCAATATTGGAAGTCATGATTAGAATTGTATTCTTAAAGTCAACGGTTCTACCTTGTGAATCTGTAATACGTCCATCATCTAAGACCTGTAACAATACATTAAAGACATCTGGATGTGCTTTTTCAACCTCATCAAAGAGAACAACTGCATATGGCTTACGTCTAACTGCCTCGGTTAATTGTCCGCCCTCTTCATAACCCACATATCCAGGAGGTGCTCCAATGAGTCTTGCTACTGAATGCCTCTCCATATATTCACTCATATCAATTCGAACCATATTTTGTTCATTGTCAAATAAGCTTACCGCGAGTGCCTTAGCAAGCTCTGTCTTACCAACACCCGTTGGACCAAGGAATAAGAAGGAACCGATTGGTTTACTTGGATCTTTAATTCCAGCCTTAGAACGAAGGATGGCCTCTGTAACCATATTCACGCCCTCCTCTTGTCCAATGACTCTTCTATGAAGCTCTTCGTCAAGATGGAGTGTTTTATTCCGTTCACCCTCTGTCAGCTTTGTAACGGGAATTCCAGTCCACCTGGAGATAATTTTTGCTATTTCTTCCTCGTTAACATTCTCATGAACAAGGGTATTCTCTTTTAACTTTAATTGCTCTTCCTCATTTACAAGCTGCTTTTGAAGTTCTGGAAGTTTACCATATTTTAATTCAGCCGCCTTATTTAGATCATAATTTCTTTCAGCCACTTGAATTTCATTATTCAGATCCTCCAAAGCTTCTCTTATCTTCTGAACCTTTTCAACGGAGGCTTTCTCATTATCCCAACGTGCTTTCGCGGATGCAAAAGAATCTCTTTGCTCAGCTAAGTCTCTTTGCAATTCGCTTAACCTTTCTGCACTTAGTCGGTCCGTTTCCTTCTTAAGTGCAGCTTCCTCTATTTCCATCTGCATAATTCTTCTCTGTAACTCATCTATTTCAGTTGGCATTGAATCTAGCTCTGTTTTAATTAACGCACAGGCCTCATCCACTAAATCAATTGCTTTATCTGGTAGGAAACGATCTGATATATAACGATTGGAAAGTGTTGCTGCACTCACGAGAGCACTATCCGTAATTTTAACTCCATGGAACACCTCATAGCGTTCCTTAAGTCCTCTTAAGATTGATATAGTATCTTCTACACTTGGTTCATTTACCATAACAGGTTGAAAACGTCTTTCAAGCGCCGCATCCTTCTCAATATACATACGGTATTCATTTAACGTTGTTGCACCAATACAGTGAAGCTCACCACGGGCTAACATTGGTTTTAACATATTCCCAGCATCCATGGAACCTTCTGTTTTACCGGCACCCACAATGGTATGAAGTTCATCAATGAAGAGGATAATCTGGCCTTCACTTTTCTTTACCTCTTCTAGCACAGCCTTTAATCTTTCTTCAAATTCTCCACGGTACTTTGCCCCAGCTACAAGCGAACTCATATCCAGAGAAAATAATCTCTTATCCTTCAATGCCCCAGGCACGTCTCCTCTTACAATTCTCTGCGCCAAACCTTCTACAACTGCTGTCTTACCAACGCCAGGTTCACCGATGAGTACCGGATTATTCTTTGTCTTTCGAGAAAGAATTCGTATGACATTTCTAATTTCGCTATCCCGCCCAATGACAGGATCTAATTTCTGCTCCTTTGCACGAGCTACCAAATCATATCCGTATTTCTCCAACGTATCATAGGTTGCTTCCGGATTGTCGCTTACCACCTTCTGATTCCCTCTTACTGTTTGCAAAGCCTGTAAAAATGTATCCCGTTTGATACAAAACTCATCAAGCAAGACCTTTACCACTTTGTTTGGTTGCTTTAGCAAACTTAAAAACAAATGCTCCACCGAAACATAGGAATCTCCCATCTGTTTTGCTTCATCCTCAGCACTGATTAGTATCTTATTCAGGTCATTACTAATGTAGATCTGTCCACCCGTTACCTTTGGACGTTTATTTAATAGCCCTTTGACCTGAGCCAAGAAAACTTCCGTATTTATCTCCATCTTCTCCAACAATTTCTTAATCAAACTATCCTCAAGCGAAAGCAAGCTGTATAGCAAATGCTCCACATCAATTTCTTGATGCCCGTATTCATATGCGAATTTTTCACAGTCCTGCACTGCTTGTATTGAATTTTGTGTAAATTTATTAATGTTCATAGCCGCTCCTCCTTCAATTCAATTATTGTTATATGTTCTATATCAACTATAACACATATATCAATTGAATTCAAGTACTAATTTAATTATTTTATAAGCCGTATATTTGTTAAAAAAGTTAAATTTACAGATTAGCAGTTATGACTCTGGTGTTATTTTCTCCAATCTTTTCATTTTAAATTTTTTGAATAATACACTAGCATCAAAAGTGCTAATGATATCAATATAACTGAACCTACTATTTTTGTTACCGGAATTTGTTCTTTTACTTGATATCCATCTTCCGCGATTTTGAGTGAACTACTATGCACATCTGATTCACCGCCATGTTCCTTGCAGGCTCTATAAAAGGTTCCAGTTATTTTTACTTTATCCCCAATATTTTCATATTTGCCATAATGTACAACCTTATCTGCATCACTCTTTTTCAACCATATTCCGATTGCATTGGTACCGTCATTAATATTTATCCATGAATAATCTCCCCGATTCATGCTTTCACCAATAACCTCTCCTTGGATTTCCACCTCTTGCCCATCAAGCTCTTTCGCATTTTCAATTAATTCATTAATGTCTATTGCAGATTCTGCCTTTACGGTTACTGATAACGGAGAGGTTAAAAGCAACATAATAATTAGTGCTTTAATATATTTATGCATGTTTTTCTAACACCTCCAAATATATAACCTATTAGTGCAAATACTGAGAGAAATTCAAGTCTCCCTAAATACATGGAAATGATATAAAATATTTTCATTGCTGCCGGCATAGACGGGATTGTCACACCAATGGTCAATCCTACATTACCTGCAACAGATGCAGATTCAAAAGCAGCGGAAGAGATAGGATATCCATAAAATGTACCAAGCAGCGTACCAATGGTAAACGTAACCAAATAACAACATATAATGATTGCTGATGATTTTATTAAGGTGTCCTCTAGAATACGGTCTTTAATATGATGATATTTATATACTTTCATGCTTCTCTCTGACGAAAGTAGCTTTTTTACATCCATGATTAATCCCTTAAATACAATTCCTACTCTTAATCCTTTAAAGCCTCCTGCTGTTGAACACGCGGAACCGCCTATTAGCATTACTATCACCATGATTAATATTCCGAAATCTCCCCATTCCAATGCAAATTGCCTAGCATAGATGTTTCCAAATCCTGTTGTTGTATGTGCTGAGAGGACATTAAAAATAATTCTTCGAAAACCTGCGATAGCATCCGGATAAACATTTAATTTTGCTAATCCGGCAAGCGCAAGTATGCAGGCTACAAATGATGTGGCAAAAAAACTCTGGGTTTCTATATTCTTTACAATTTCTTTTCGTTTTCCCTGCCATATTGCATAATGTAGTCCAAAGTTCAATGAACCTAGGATAAATATAGCCATAGCAACCGTTTCGTATAAAACGCTGTGGTAATACATAATGTTTTGCGTATTTGGAGCAAAACCTCCCGTACTCCAAGAAGATTCAAAAATATAAAGTGCATGTAAAAATGCAGATATAGGATTCAATCCAATCAACATTCCTATGATCCACAATGCCATAGTTCCAATAATTAGGTACACGATACTAATTTCCCATATGTGCCTTGCTGTACCTTTCACATTGGGAACCAATTCTATGTCCTTTCCTTCCCCAACATACATTTTGTATGCTCCACCAATTTGTTTTGCCAAGAGGGTAAGTACCAAAACAACCATTCCTTGACCGCCAATAAAAGTTAGCATATGTCTCCACATATTTAAACCATTCGAAAGATGATCCAAATCTTGTGTAAGTACCAATCCGGTAGTTGTAAATCCACTCATTACATCAAAGCAGGCATCTAAAAATGAGAATGTGTGTCCACTTAATCTATATGGAATTGCACATAGAACCGTTAAAACAATCCAGGAGAGAGCGGCAATCGCAAACCCATGTTTCCATTGTACATTTGACTTACTTTCCTTAGCACTCATTCCTATCATTATTAATAGTACGCCAATAATTAACGATATTGCACCACTTATAATAAAATCAAGCATTGGGTTCCATTCTAGAAATAAAATCGATGTAATAATTGGTATTATCATTAAAGAAGCAACGAGTAGTACTATATATCCTATATAGTAGCTGATGAGCCCAATACTATAGGTTTTGCGTTTAAGTTTACTCATCAGCTCACCTCATTATCATTACTGCTGCTACAAATAATAATCCGATATAAAGTGTAGCTGCAATTAATTCAAATACAATTCCCATTATTTTATTTTTGCTAATTTCCATTTTTTGGTTCCTCCATCGAATAGCTCCGTAATTAGAAGGGATAAAGCCGATTTATTTGATATAATTACAACCTTATCATTTAATAAAATCTGAGTATCTCCTCTTGGATAAATAACATTTTCTGTACGTAAAACAGAGACTAACACGCATTCTTTCGGTAATGTTAGATCTTTAACCATTTTGTCACACCATAGATTATTTTCCCTTATAGATAGTTCCGTTATAACCATCGAACCACGTTCCATCGTGCTAATAATTCTATAATCATCTTTTTCGAATGAATATTCTATTAAATTAGCAATTACCTCTGTACTGCAAACTGTATTATCAATCCCGAGTTTCTTAAACATAATTGTATTTTTCGGATTATTTACACGAGCAATTGTTTTTTTGGTATCAAAACTTAATTTGGCTATCTGGCAGATAACTAGATTTTCTTCATCGGCACCTGTAACAGCTGCGATGATTTCTGCATCTTCAATACCGGCATCCTTTAGAACCTCTAAATTTGTACCGTCCCCACAGATTACATCTGCGTTATAGTCCTCTGCGATTTTCATACAGGTTTCTTTATCTCGTTCAATGAGCGTAACCTCATAGTTTCTTTCCTTTAAAGTTTTTAAGAGATTGTATCCAACTTTACCCCCGCCAACTATTATTGTTTTCATAAAAATATCTCCTTACATAGATAATTAATTAGTTTCCCCTTATCATTTTTATGAACAGTGCAGATGATTTTATCTCCTTTTTGAATCTGCTCATTTTTCTTTGTAAGTCTTACTACCCCATCTTTCATTAGTCCTGATATGATGCAATGATATTTCGTTTCAATATCTCCCACAGAAGTTGTTTTTTCTCTATTAACAAGAAACTCGATAATTTCATAGTTATTATCTAAAGTAGAAATAATATTTAAACTCTTAATAGGTAGTTTACTTTTTAATATTTCAATTTCATACTGTATCGGATTAATTGTATTGATACCAAGCTTATGATAGAAAATATCTTTTTCTGGGTCATTTACTCTTGCAATAATTTTAGGGACATTAAATATCTTTTCAGCAATCAGTGATACAGTAATGTTAATGTTATCATCCGAAGTTACTGCGATAAGTGCATCTGCTTGCTTTATTCCTGCTTCTAGAAGATTGTCACTGTCGTATTCTACTCCTTTAATCCGCTGACCATTAAACCCACTTCCCAAGGCATTTAATCTATCCCCATTATGATCAATGATACAAACGTTGTTACCATCATCAGATAATCCTTTCGCCAAATTGCTGCCGAATCTACCGCAGCCGATTATGATTATATACATAAATTATCCTCCACTGCATTAATTTGCAATTTTTACATTTGCACTTTTTGTAATTTCTTCTCCAATTTTCTCAGAGGTCTTTTCTTTCATCTCTTCACCAAAATTGACCTGTATTTTTTTATATGGAAACAACGTGCTTACTCGTTCCAAATTTATAGTAGCCGGTTTATATATTGGATTTAATACATATGCAATCCGATAATGCTTTCTGGCTAAATCATTATTTCCTTTGAATTCATACCAAATTCCGAGGAGATTATGTGGTTCAGGTGCGTTTGGATTTTCATTTATTGCTTTCATTATGAATTTATAAGATTCCTCATATTCATAATTTTTAAGGTTACTGGTTGCCTCCTTAATATATTTGTCTAACTTATCCGACATTAATTCTACATCGTACATGGTTTGTACCTCCTCAATTTATTTCATGACTAAAGAATAAACCATCCGATATAAGTTTTGTATAAGTATTCTGTTTGCATCATAATTTTTCTATAAAAAATCTACCCCAACAATAAATTAATTTACTGTTAGGGTAGATACGTTCATTTCACTAAAAATAATCTCCAATCTTATTCATCTATCATTCTATAGCCTACACCAATTTCCGTTATTATATATTGGGGCTGGGATGGATCTTCCCCGAGTTTCCTCCTTAGATTTCCCATACTTACACGTAAAGATTGTGTATCATTTGATAACATACCTCCCCAGATACTTTCCGCAATATATCTATGAGTAAGCACTTTCCCTTGATTTTTGGCTAATAAAACTAGAATCTTAAATTCATTTGGTGTCAGTCGTATTTCCTGATTATTAAGCCAAACTCTGTGTTTATCTACATCCATAATTAAATCTTTTATTCTAAATATAAAACTGTCTGTTTCATTTTGAGTGTTTTCAATTGACTTGTGCCTTAGTATCACACGCATACGAGCAAGTAATTCCGGAACACTAAATGGTTTTGTTAAATAGTCATCCGCACCAGCATCAAGCGCTTCAATTTTTTCTCGATCATGACCCCGTGCAGAAATAATAATGATTGGTATTTGGGACACAGCCCGTAATTTTTTAATTACCTCAACTCCATCCATATCTGGTAATCCGAGATCTAAAATTAATATATCCGGATTTTGCGACACAGCTAGCATAAGGGCATTCGTACCATCCTTTGCATCAATGCATTTATACCCCTGCATCTCAATTGATACGCGAAGAAAACTTCTTATTGACTTTTCATCATCTACAACCAGAATAAGTGGATCCATTTATTTACTCCTCCTCAGATAAGACATAAAAACTTACTATCGTCCCATGGGGTTCATGATTTTTAATCGTAATCCTCCCATCATGTGCTTCAATAATTGATTTACAGAGGGCAAGTCCTAGCCCCATACCTTTTCGATTTATATTATTTTTCGAACTGCCATGATAATATCGTTCAAATACACAAGATAAATCATCTTGTAAAATACCAGGCCCGTTATCTTTCACCTCGAAAACAGAATGATTTGCTTCGCGGTATAATGAGACACTAATCTCACTTTCCGCGGGTGAATAGTTAATTGCATTATTCAAAATATTAATTATTACTTGTCTTATTAATATTCCATCAACCCTTATCAAAATTATTTCATCCGGTATATTCACAGAAATATTATGTCTGTGCGAATGTCTTTTTACATGAGTTACAGCATCAGTAATAATCTCTTCTGCCGCTTCTTCCTCTATGTTCAATTTCACTCTTCCCTCATCAAAGCGTGTTGTCTGCAGAATGTTTTCTACCAACTCATTTAACCAGTCTGCATCTTCATAAACACTTTGTAAAAAGTTTTTCCTAACTTCATCACTAAGTTTATCATAATTGTCCAGTGCAGTGCTCGCCAATCCCATGATACCTGCCAATGGAGTACGAAAATCATGAGAGATAGATCTTAGCATATCCGCACGTAAATGTTCTTTCTGCATTTCAATTTGTACTATTTTTTGTTTTTCAGTTATTTTTTGACGTTCAAAAACTACTGCAATCTGTGGGATAATAACCTCAATAAAGGTAACTTGTGCAAAGGAAAGAAGGAAATCACCTGGTAGAGATATTCCTATAACACCCAGCACACCATTTTGGCTTAGAATAGGATTATAGTATGCCTTTGCATCGGAGAAAAGAAGCGTCCCGTGCCCACATGGACTCCCTGACTGAAATGTCTCCAAACAAGCGGCTTGATCGATATCTCCAGTAAAGATTTTCTCTCCTTGGATGCTTTTACAGAGTACATTACCAATAGAATCAAAAAATTGTACAAGTACATTTGCATTAAGCAGTCTTGAAATTTCTTCCGTTGATGTTTTTGCTAAATCTTCCTCGCTTTTTACATCGAGTAGTTTTTTTTCAATATTATACAAGGAAGAAATATATTGTTCCCTATCTTCAACATGCTGCCTCTCAAGTTTTATCCGTATAGTGAGCATGCTCGTAATGTACCCAACGATAAACATCACAAAAAAAGTAATTAAATAATTCGGGTTATTTACTTTAAACGTATAGATTGGTTCCGTGAAAAAAAAATTATAAAGGAGTACCGCACAAATCGAAGAAAATATACTGTATATATAACCTTCTGCTAAATAGGAAAACAAAAGAATTCCAAGCAAATATACCATTATAATATTGGATTCAAACGTCTTTACATGAAAGAAAGCAATTGATATCGTAGTACATAAAAACATGATTAATGCCATGATTAATATGAGAATTATTCCATTTAAAGATTTATGTTCTCTCTTTTTATTTAAATCTAAAAATATTTTATCATTATTTGAATTTAGTGAAAGTATTTTTTTCATACATTATCACCTCTCCGGATTTCATTATATACCATTTTCCTTATGTTACTGTATTGTTACTTAGAATTATACCATTCCTGCAATCTTTTTTCCACATTATTGTAAATACAACCGTTTGCTTATTTTTTTTCTATGTATTATAATGATTTATAATATTTAATGATTAATAATATTTAACGATTTAATGGTTCTAAATAGAAAGAGAGGGACACTATGGCAAAGAAAAATGCAACCGCAGACAAACAGAAAATAACAAAGAATTATATTGATTTACTTTATATGACCCCTTCTACAATAACAGCTAAGGATATTGCCGATTTTTTAAAGGATTCCGAGGGTATCATCATAGAACTTTGGGAAGCAATGAATGTACTTGAGATAGAACTTTCAAATGGAAGCTCCATTGATTTTGAACCACTTCAAACTACATTTAAGGATCCTTCTGATGCAGCTTATATTAAGAACAGAAACATAAAAACCATCTTTGCGCTACAACTTTGCGAAGATGATTTTCAGATTGTGACACCATATTTAGAAAGCCTTGCAGCACAGTTTTCCGGTTTTGTCTGTGCTGATAGTGAGAATTTCCAACCAATTTATATTGGAAAAGCGTAAAAACGATCACTTTAAGATGAAACAAATATTTTAGTTGAAACGATTGATCTGAAGGAACCGATAAAAGCTAATATTTCAATAAATGAATGGTGCCTTCGTCATTCAATTTCTTTAAGATAGTTACGGTAATTGGTAGCAAGAATAGTCCTAACACACCAAGAAGCTGTGCTCCTAGGAACATGCAAAATAGTGTTGCTACAGGATGAAGTCCAATTTGCTGGCCAACAATCTTTGGTTCCAAAGTCTGTCGTACTACAGTGATTACAATATATAAAATGAGCATGCCAAAAGCAAAGGATGTATTTCCAAACAAAAGGGAAATCAAAATCCATGGCAATAAAACTGCTCCGGTACCTAAGATTGGAAGAATATCGACAAAGGCAACGATTGCTCCAAATAAAATCGCATTTGGCACATGCAGAATACTAAAACCAATTGATAATTCAATAAAAGTGATTGTTATTAGTGTAAAATATGCCTTTGCAAATTTACCAAGCGTTCCAATTCCACTATCCTTCAGTCGAAGTACCATTTCTCTCTTATCTGATGAAAATTGTTTCAATAAAAAATCCGCAATTCGGTGATAATCAATGGTAAAGAAGAACGAAGATACAATCGTAAATAAAAATCGGATCAAAAAGGCAGGAACCCGACCTGCAAATCCCGTTATTGTTCCAACTACTGTGGAAGACGCTGTTGTCACGAAAGAAGCAATAGAGCTGCTTATACTATTATAGACATCTGCCAAATTAATTTCAATTTCTGGATATCTGAGTAGTAAATCATTCACCCATTTATTCAGTATTGGCGCTAATTTTTCATTATAAAAGGTTGGAAGTTGATTAAATTTATCCTCTAAGAAAGCAAAGAGCTTTACTCCAAACATACTGATAATTAAAATAAGTATCCCATAAAAAGCAAGAAGAATTACAATTGCAATAAAAGACCGTTTGATACGCGTCTTTTTTTGTATTCCGTCAATTAATGGTCGTAAAATAGCTGCAATAATCACACCGATTACAAACGGCATCAATAAGGGGAGAACATATTTAACACTAATATATGCTAGTCCCAAAATTAACGAAATATATGCAAAATGAATAAGAAATGACTTCTGTTTTTCCAGATTCATGAATACCTCCTAGTTTTTATCGGCTGCTTGTAATAAATTTCTCGAATTCCTTTATCTTATCTCTTTTCCCAACAACAACCATTAAATCATCTTCTTTTAGTATTAAGTCCGGGGTAATCTCCGTGATTGTTGTTCCTTGTTTTTCAAGAGCAATAATATTAAGGTTGAATTTTTTGCGTATGTTTGCCTGCATAACCGACTGGCCTGAAATTTTCGACGTTAATTTTAATTCTGTTATTGTGATATCTCCATCTAATTCAATAAAATCCAAAGTTCTTGAATTTACAAGCTTATTCGCAAGGCGAATAGCCATATCTCTTTCCGGATAAATAACTTCTGCACCGATTTTTTCCAATACAATGCCTTGCTCATGGCTGATTGCTTTTGCAATTACTCTTGGCACGCCCATATTGATTACGTTAAGTGCAGTTAGTATACTGATTTCAATTTGTTCTCCTATGCAGACAATGACTGTGCTACAGTTTTGAATCCCTGCTTCCTCTAAGGATTCTCGATCTAGTGGCCCTACTACAAGAGCATTATCTGTATAATTTCTTATTTGCTTTATTTTACTTTCATTATTATCAATTACCAATACTTCTTTGCCTTCTTCTGCAAGGGTTTTCGCAAGTGTAAAGCCGAAGCGCCCAAGACCTATAATACCAAATTCGATTACCGATTTTTGTTGTGACATAATTACCTCCATCTGCCCGCTTTAGTGGGCGCTCATACACCAAGAATTCTTTTCCTACCCTATTGTAATATTTTCTTCTGAATAACTAACATTTGATTGCGCTTTGAAATACCAAATAGTCACCATGGTAAGTGGTCCCAAACGTCCGATAAACATGGTGATTATCACAATTACTTTACTAAGCACACTAAGATCTGGTGTAATTCCTGTAGATAATCCAACAGTACCAAACGCAGATGTTACTTCAAAAAGCAGTTGAATAAAAGTATATTCTGGTTCTAATACACATAAGAACAATGTATTAAGACAAACTACCATTAATGCTAAAAAGGTTACAATAAATGCTTTGAAAACAACATCATTGGGAATTTTTCTTTTATATGCCATACAGTGTTTATTGGTTGCAACACTATATGCACTTTTTATCAGGGTAAAGAATGTTGTGGTTTTAATACCACCACCTGTTGATCCAGGAGAAGCTCCAATAAACATTAAGATAATTAATACAAAAAGACCTGCATTCGTAAAACCACCGAGGGGATATGTACTAAAGCCAGCTGTTCTGGCAGATGTACTATGGAAAAACGCTGCCAACCATGTAATATTTTCGGTTGCTTTTAATAAAATAGTTCCAACAACAAGCAAGGTTGCTGTCATCGTTATTACAACCTTTGTATGCAGACTAAATTTTTTAAAAGAATGCACATGAATAATTTCTTTAATTACAAAAAATCCCAATCCACCGAAAATAATTAAGCCACAGGTAACTAAATTCAAAAGCACATTGTCTCGGTAAGGAATTAAATTCTGCAAACCTCCCAAAATATCAAATCCAGAGTTATTAAAAGCAGCAATCGAGTGGAATACACTGATACCCAAGGCACTAAGTGGAGAATAATCTCGGGAAAACACAAGAAAGCTTAGTATCGCTCCAATAACCTCAAAACACAAGGTTAAGAGAAGAATTGACTTAACTAACTTTACAATACCCTTCATAGAATTCAAACTCATTGCTTCTTTCACAAGTACACGTTCTTTAAATCCAACTTTCTTTCCAGCTAAAATAATAAAACCAACGCCAACGGAAGTAACTCCGAGACCTCCGATCTGAATCAGTAATGCAACTACCGTTCGTCCAAAGATATTAAAAGTATCCGCTGTATCAATCGCAATCAATCCTGTTACACAAACTGCACTAGTAGAAGTAAAAAAAGCATCTATGATGGATACTTTAACACCTTCATTTGCAGAAATAGGAAGCAATAATAAGATGGCCCCCAGTGTGATTACAGAGGCAAACCCAAGCACGATAAATCGTCCCGGAGTCATCTTTTTCAAAACCGCCATATATATCACCCAACCTTTTATATTTTAATATCTTCCAATATAAGCTACAACGCTTTATCAGAAGACGATAGCATCTTATCATGAATTCTGTAAAATTACAATCTATTCTTTTGATACTTACACAATCTTAACAGAAAACACTAGGCATTCTATCCTGTATGTAGTATAATCATTCAAGGTATTTCACACTTCCTAGATTTTAACAAACTTTTAAATACATTAATTAACAAAAAGGAGTCCATAATTTTTATGAATAATAAGAAAGAAGCCTTTCGCGCCGCTCTCCCTTACACTCTTCCTGTATTCACCGGATTCACCGTGCTTGGCATTGCCTACGGTATCTTGATGGATAGTAAAGGAATCTCTATTGTATGGACGTTCCTATCGAGTACCTTTATCTATGCAGGTTCCATGCAGTTTGTTGCCGTTGCACTTCTTGGGACGGGCTTTGATCCGATTTATGCCATTCTTATGACTCTTATGGTGAATGCAAGACATTTATTTTACGGCATTTCTATGCTTGGTAAGTTAAAAGGAACCGGCAAATTAAAACCCTATCTTATTTTTTGTTTATCGGACGAAACCTTTTCAATCTTAGTATCTACCGAGCCCCCAAATGGGGTTGATCGAAAATGGTTTATGTTTTTTGTTGCGTTACTCGATCACCTCTACTGGATTATGGGTTCTGTGGTGGGTGGACTCATCGGAAGTGTTATTTCCTTCAATACCAAAGGCATTGACTTTGTCCTAACCGCGCTATTTGTAGTAATCTTAGTGAATCAATGGAAGTCCACGTCCAACCATCTACCTGCAATCATTGGAATTATTAGTGCAATCGCCTGCCGCCTCATTTTTGGTGCTACCCACTTTATTATCCCATCCATGCTAATGATATTATTCTTTGTAAGCACTTTAAAAATGCCGATTGAAATGAGGAAAAATTCATGACCTATACGCTGCAGCAATCATTCATTTTCTTTGGAGTAATCGCAATTACTACCTATTTAACCAGAGCACTCCCTTTTTTAATATTTCCTGACCATAAAGAAATACCCAAATTCATAAAATATTTAGGCGATGTGTTACCCCTTACGATTATAGGTTTGCTCGTCGTTTATTGTTTAAAAGGCATTTCCTTTCTCGAAGGAACACACGCATTGCCTGAAGTCATCTCTATTTTTGTAATTATCGCTTTGCATTTGTGGAAAAAGAATACCTTGCTTAGCATTGGCTGTGGAACTATTCTTTATATGATATTAGTACAATTTGTTTTTGTTTAAGTTGATTAATTCGTATTAAAGTCTAGTAAAATCGCTCTACAGGGAGCCCCATCGCTTCCGCCAAGCTTTATTGGTGCTGCCGATAGGATATACTCTCCCTCTGGCACTTCCTTTAATACTAATCCTTCTAATAATATAACCTCTTTACCAAGCAATTCTAGATGCACTGGCATTGGACCATTCAAAGGCCCTACACTCTGCCCTTCTACTCCAACTAATTCTATCTTATATTGGTTAAATAGCTTTGCTGCTTCTAAGGTGACAACACCTTTTCCTTTCATCAGCAATCGCTTTTGGCACATTTCTAATTTATCCTTCAAATAATCAATATCATAATCTTCCTCTAGCTCGAAAACTGTACAGGGGCCAATGCACCTACTAAGCTCTAATTGCTCGATCGTCTTGCCTTCCTCATAAAAATGATAGGGTGCATCCAGATGTGTCCCGTTGTGTGCACACATCTGAAGCGTCGTCACATTACATGGCATACCTTCTGATATTTTGAGCGTTCTTTGATACGTTGGGGCAAGATCTCCCGGATATACTTTTCCGCTAAATAATTCTTGTGAAATATCATAAATCTTCATATCCAAGTAACCCCCTTCGTTGAATTATATACTTGAACCTCCTACTATTTAAGAAGGAGTTCTACCGGGCAGTGGTCACTTCCCATTGTATCCTTATGAATGATGCTATCCTCAATATGATCCTTTAATCGATCGGATACTAAGAAATAATCAATGCGCCATCCAGCGTTATTATCTCTTGCATGGAACATATAGGACCACCAAGTATAAGCCCCCTCTAAATCAGGATATTTATAACGGAAGGAATCTACGAAGCCACTCCCTAAGAGCTTTGTCATCTTCTCTCTTTCTTCTTTGGAAAATCCTGCATTTTTTACATTTGCTTTCGGATTCTTAAGGTCAATCTCTTGATGTGCGACATTTAAATCACCACAAATAATGACCGGCTTTTTCTGATCTAGCCCTAAGACATAGGTGCGAAAATCGTCTTCCCATTCCATACGGTAATCAATTCTGGCAAGTTCCCTCTGCGCATTTGGCGTATATACCGTCACAAAATAATAGTCTTCAAACTCTAGTGTGATTACTCTACCTTCCTCATTGTGCTTGTCCATACCAAGGTCAAAGCTCACTGTAATTGGTTCCACTTTGGTAAATACAGCAGTTCCTGAATAACCCTTCTTTATAGCAGAATTAAAATACTGAATATATCCATCAAATGACACTTCTACCTGTTCTGGTTGTAGCTTCGTTTCTTGTAAGCAAAAAACATCTGCATCCATTTCTTTGAAAAATTCTTGAAACCCCTTACCCAAACATGCTCTTAGTCCATTTACGTTCCACGATATAAATTTCATGTTATCTCTTTCCCTTCTCAGCATTATTTATTTGTTCCAGTTGTTCTCATCCATTAAGACATCATATAAGTTTTCTACCGTTGCGACAATCTGGTCAGCACCAGCCTCTATTAATTCCTCAGGACTACCAAATCCATACAAGACACCAACGGAGGCGATTCCCTCTATTTTTGCACCCATAATATCATATTTACGGTCACCCACCATAACAACCTGTGATAAATCGGTGATTCCATTCTTCTCTAGCGCGTAATGAATTACCTCCGCCTTCTCTGCTCGACTTGAATCCAAGTTGCTTCCACAAATATCGTCAAAGTATTCTTCCAGATGAAAGTATTCTATTACTTTTTTTGCAAATTTCTCAGGCTTTGAGGTAGCAACGATCATGGTTTTACCTGCTACTTTTAACTTTCGTAGAAGTTCTTCTATTCCTTCATATTCTTCGTTTTCATAGATACCCGTCACTTCATAGTATTCTCTATATTTCTTTACTGCCTGCTCTGCTTCTTCTTCGCTAAAGCCATAATACTCTATAAATCCTTCTCGCAGTGGCGGACCAATATGCTTACATAAGGAGTTTAAATCTTCAATCTGTATGTTGAAATGCTTTAGTGCATATTGAACAGACTTCGTAATACCAATTTTCGGGTTTGTGATTGTCCCATCTAAATCTATTAAAATGTATTTCATCTAGTATATTCCTTTCTTTTTAACTACCATACCTATCAAAATTGTGGCAGTTAACTCTAAGGTTTCTTAGTAATCTGTTTAATATTTTTCTCCGCCTGTCTTCTAGGTATCATAATCTGATGCCCACAGCCCTTGCATTGGAGGCGGAAATCCATACCAACGCGAAGGATTTCCCATTCACTGCTCCCGCAGGGATGTTGTTTTTTCAGTCGAATTACATCGCCAATATTTAAATCCATTCAAACTCCCATCTGCCTGCTCTGTCTATTCATCCTCTTTCGCAAGCGTACAACTTATTACTCAGATTATATCACATACCAAAGTGCAAAGAAAACAAATAATTTATGTTGCATTTGTATATGATATGTAGTAGTATATGAATACACATAATATAGTTTTAATTACTATGTTATGTAATTTTTAATACTTACCAAGTATATTACATATTATTCTTACCAAAACTACGTATATCAAATCAGCGATAGATTGCTCGCTTCTCGAATTATCTATTGTCATGAATTAAAATAAAAGGAGCTGGTTTTATGAATGTTAAAATTTTAAAGGCGAAAGACCCAGGAAGTGCAATAACTCATTTTATTGGAACATTAATGGCCGTTTTTGCGACAGCACCACTACTGATAAAAGCTGCAAAGCCTGATGCCGTACACATACTTTCACTTAGTGTTTTTATACTAAGTATGATTCTACTGTATGTTGCTAGTACCATATACCATACCTTCAGTAATTCGGAAAAAGTAATTCGTCGACTTAAGAAGTTAGACCATATGGCGATTTATATTCTCATTGCGGGAACCTACACTCCTATTTGTTTGATTGTACTTGGTGGCATAAGAGGAATCGTACTGCTCTCCATTATATGGGGAATGGCGATTGCAGGAATTATACTAACCGGCTTTTGGGTACACTGTCCAAAATGGGTTTCTTCCATTATTTATATTGCAATGGGGTGGACCTGCGTCCTAGCCTTCACGCAAATTATTAATGCACTTCCACAAGCTGCCTTTTACTGGTTACTTGCCGGTGGAATTATTTATACTGTTGGCGGTGTCATTTACGCATTAAAACTTCCATTTTTTAATAATAAGCATAAGTACTTTGGTTCCCATGAAATATTCCATCTATTTGTAATGGGTGGAAGCCTTTGCCACTTTATCTTAATGTATAAATTCATAGCAGAAATGCCAATAAAATAATTTACTAAAACGACCCACCCCTACAAAAGGAGTGGGTCGTCATATCTATGTTAAGCAGCCGAATAATTCTGGTAAGGTATCAAGGCAGTAATCTGTTCACACTCAACACAAGGTAATTGGGTTCGGTTGCGAAATATCAAAGATATGTAATAAAATCCTGATACTACTGCCCGGCGCTTCCTACTATTACTATATTATACTCTCGTGTTATAATAATGTGACAGCAGACAAATCCAGTAAAAAATACTTTTTTTCGGTTGCTTACAATCTGCTTAACTTAATCTTTTTAATAACTCTTCTCTCTGTTCTTCATAACCTGGTTTTCCAAGAAGTGCAAACATATTTCTCTTATAACTTTCAACACCTGGTTGGTCAAATGGATTTACTCCGAGCATATACCCGCTCACACCACATCCAAACTCATAGAAATAAAGTAACTCTCCTAGGTAAAACTCGTTTTGTTTGGGTAGTGTAATCATAAGATTTGGAACATTTCCATCTGTATGAGCTAGTAATGTACCCTTCATTGCGCTCTTATTGATAAAGTCTACACTTTTTCCTGCAAGATAGTTGAGTCCATCCAAATCAACCTCTTCTTTTTCCAGAATAATTTCTGAGGACGAGGTTTCAATGTTGATTACAGTCTCAAATAGTGTTCTTTGTCCGTCTTGGATAAATTGTCCCATCGAATGTAAATCCGAAGTTAGATCTACTGATGCTGGGAAAATACCCTTTTGGTCTTTTCCTTCGCTCTCACCATAAAGTTGTTTCCACCATTCAGCGACAAAGTGAAGAGATGGCTCATAGTTTGCTAATACCTCTATGCTCTTACCCTTCCTTAATAAAATATTACGAATAGCAGCATACTTTACAGCATCATTATCTTTAAACTCACTGGTAAGACAATGCTGTCTCATACTAGCTGCACCTTCCATTAACTTATCAATATCTGCGCCACTAACTGCAATTGGAAGAAGTCCTACTGCTGTTAATACAGAAAAGCGTCCACCTACATCATCTGGTACAACAAAGCTTTCATATCCTTCTTCGGTCGCAAGGTTTTTGAGTGCTCCTCTTGCTTTATCCGTAGTTGCATAGATTCTCTTTGCTGCTTCCAATTTGCCGTATTTTTCATTTAAAAGCTTTTTAAATACGCGAAATGCAATCGCAGGTTCTGTCGTTGTTCCGGATTTACTAATCATATTAATAGAGAAATCTCTATCACCAATGACCTGAACTAAATGGTTAATATAATTACTGCTAATATTATTACCAACATAGTAAATCTCTGGCGTTTTTCTAACTTCTTTAGAAACGGAATTGTAAAAACTGTGTCTTAAGAATTCAATAGCTGCTCTTGCTCCTAAATAAGAGCCACCAATACCAATCACCAACAATACTTCTGAATCATTTTGTATCTTCTTTGCAGCATTTTGAATACGTGCAAACTCTTCTTTGTCATAATTGACAGGAAGATCAATCCATCCTAAAAATTCATTACCTGCACCGGTCTTATTAAGAAGCTGCATTTTTGCTGCCTCTGCGGAATTCTCTATCATCATAATTTCAGAATCAGCGATAAATTGTTTTGCTGCAGAAAAATCAAAGGTAACTTTAGTTGTCATATTCTTTCACTCCTTTAGTATATTATTACCCTATTTTATCAAATGGTACCTTTTTATTCAATGATTTTCTTTCAGACATTGCAAATTACGCAAAAAATTCTTTTAAAACGTCCTCAATTAGCTTATCTTCCTTGGAAGACGCGCTGCTTATCTTTGCTTTATTATTCACCGACGCTTGTTGTTTTGGCACGATATTTACCTTTTTATCCTCTTGTTCTGCTGCCATCTCGGCAAGACTTTCTAGCAACATATCCATATCATGATTATCTTCTACAATAACTAATTGTTCTTCAATATTATGTAATAATTTCCCTTTCTCTGCTCCCTCATGACGTTTATTAGCCAAAGCTTCTCGTTTTTCATCCGCTTTTCTTTTTACTTCAAGTTGTCTTGCCTCTAAGGCTTCTTTCTCTTCTTCTATTCGAACTTGCTCTTCTTCTCTGCGTTTGGCCGCAAGTTTTTTCTTCTCTTCTATGCGCTTTTTCTCTTCTTCTAGACGAACCCCTTCTAATTTTCTTTGCTCCTCAACTTTTTTAAGTTCTAACACTCTTTTTTCTTCTTCTTTTTTCTTTCTCGCTTCTCTTCTCCTATTAAGTTCATCCTTTTCCACTGCTGCAACGTTTACAAATGATCTATTTGTTTGAAGCGGTTCAAAAAACTCACGTCGATATTGTTCTAATAATTCCGGATGAAACGTTTCCTTTTCCAATCGAACTTTGCAAAAATTCTCAAGATAATCCAACATATTAAGTTTAATCATTAACTTTTTATCATTTAGATTAATACTTTTATCCACAACGACTAAGAAAGAACTTGTCAATATACCCACAGCACATGTTAACAAAATTATATGATTTCCACACTCAAAAGCAAGTCCCAAACTAAGGCATACAGGCACAATCATGATGCTAAGGATCATAACTTGTCCACTCAAGTTTTCCCACGTGGATAACAGAATTCCACAAAACCGATAACGAAAAAGATTTTTATCCACAAATGTATCCACATTATTAACACCGATCTTTAGCTTATAACAAGTTTCAAATTTCAGCTTTGTATGTTTCATTGATTTGTTATTTGTTGCTCCCATATTATCCGATGCTTTCACCAATCTTTTATAGATTAGATCCAAGGCTATTCGAATGACAAAGCCCAAACCGCATAACCCAGCTAGAACATTAATAAATATATTCCTTACAAATAATTCTTGAATCATAAAAATCCCCTCTCTTTTTTCCCATAATTTAACATTTATTATAACGTAGAATGTTAGGTTTGAAAAGAGAGAAGATATAAGTTTCGATAGACACAAATCATGTCATAATACTAAAAAATTGTACGAATTCGATTTAACTTTATGAATTCGACATCGGATTCATAAATCACTCAATAAGCTGTCCTTTTTTGTTGGTTAAAATTATTCCTCTTCTGATCCAAGAATCAGCATGTCTGGTAGACTAAAGTACGTATCTAAGTCATCGTCCACAACTTCAACCGTATAACTCTTGGTTTCATACCCATCCTTTATGAACGTAATGACATGCGTACCAATAATTTTTTCAAAGCTACCTGGTGATATCACTTTAAACTCACCATTAAGGTATACGGATGCACCAGTTGGGTTTTGCACATAGATAAAATGGCTCTTATCAACGATATCCTCCTCCTTGGTCTCAGTCTCACCTGTAACGCCATTATCCACGGTATCCTCACCATTCTCAGTCGCTTGATTATTATCATCTTCGACATTCGCGTCATCAGTGATCGTAATCGTAGCCTCCTCTTTGCTCGTATCCTCCGGCAAATCAATCCTTATCGTTTTCCCAGCCTCATTCACTTCCACACTTCCAGTGTAAGAAGTAAAACCTCCAAGCGTAACGTTGATTTGATGTTCCCCATATTCCAACTCAATCGGGTCACTATAGGACGCAAGTTCTCCATCAATCAATAAATCTGCACCAAATGGAGTAATTTGAAAGTTTATTTTTCCTATCATTCCTACCTCGGGTCCGAGGTCTCCCAAAGATACTATCGTTTCTTCATTCCTTTTAATTGTTATATTTTTAGTTCCACTATAGTCGCCATTTTCAACCGTTATATTAAAGTTACCTTCTCTTACAGTAATAGTCATTTCATCCGTAATCTGCTGTATAGCTTCATGACCGACAGTTACATTCCCACCTAGAAAGGTCTCATAATCCACCATCTTCACAGTTCCATGTCCTCTTGTTACTGTTATTGACCAAATCACTTGATCATAGCCACGAATGGTAAGTTCATCTTGTTCTGCAAGGTCGTTCACGCGGATAAAGGAACTCCCATCTAAAATCAACAAATCATCTGTATATTTATATTTCGTCTGGACTATTTTCATTACCTTAGCCGTTCTATCAATTGATAAGTTATTAACTCCTATGTACTCCCATGCCTTGGTTGAAATTTGCAGCTTCACAATATTACTGTCCTTCTTGTCATAACCAACATCCACCATCATTCCGACTACAATTTGGTTCATTGCAATAACTTGGCCGAACTTATCTGTAACATCACTGCCACCCAAATAATACAGGTCGATATATTCGTTCGTAGCGGTATCTAGTAGCGTGAGATATTGATCCTCTGTATTTATTTCTTTTACTACTGCTACCATTTCACTATTCTGATCTTTGTTCTCAATCTTTATTTCTTCGTTGCCTTTATCTTGTTGCAGTGTGTTATTTTTCTTTGATTGATCAACTTTCTCTGACGCTGCAAGCAAAGATACAAAGATCACAAGTGAAGCAACACTCAGCACTGCTAACAGGCTAATAATAAGCCTGAAATTCACTGCATTTTGTTTTGTCTGTATTTTTCTGTACTTTTCCATAAAGACCTCATATGTTTTCTATATTCTTATTACTTGTCAATATCGTATTTAAGATCCTTAGATCTATATCTAGGGCATTCTTATCCTTGATTTTAATTATAGCTTACCTTATAAAGTTAATCAATATAGATTATCTTCCTATAATATACTTTCTAGCTTTTTCAAAAACATTTCCTTCTTTGAATTCTGTTCTCCAATGCTATTTAACTTTTGAATATTGCGATCTGATACCCATGATTTTTTCCCATTAAAATAGAAATTAGTTATTTTCCAAACCTTTTCTGGATACAAAAGCAGTAGATATAGGATTTTTAGTTCATTCTTAGAAATAGGATTTATTCTGTCGTAAGCTTCAATCATATTGTTACCATAGAATATATCCCAGTCATTCTTTTCCATGACCTTTCTAACAAACTGATAAAGATCCGAAATTTGAAGCCCAACATATGCTTTTTCAAAGTTTGTTGTGGCCACCATAGAGGAACCGCAAAGTACCAATTCTGCTGCCGATAATATTGGTTGACGTGCCAAACCAGAGGCTATATGGCTTTTATTCATTGCTTCCGATTTTCCTTGCAACATCATAATATTATGATAAGTGTAGTTACCATGGCAAACCCTACGATGATTAATCGAATCCTCCAATAATTCAAGGTAATTTATATTTGCCAATTCTTTTGCTGCACTTAATCCCTGTTGATAAAAGCATTCATAATAATTAAGATAGGATATTTCAAATTCGTTCTTCTGCCTCTTATCACGAATATAGCCCTTTACACGTTTTAGTTCTCGATTACGCTTATCAAAAGTCTCTGTTAAATTATTTGAAGTATTATTTTCCACCTGCTCTTTGGTAAAATCAATTTCTTGTAAAATATTATGAAGCCTAGCTAAGTTACCGGCTGCCGTCTCAATCTGTGTCAATTCCTTAAGATTGCACTCTTCTCCTACAAACCAATCCTTCATAATATATTGGTTGCCCTGCGAGTCCTCAGAAACAATATCATCATCTATTGTCTTAACAAATAAATCTGTATTCGGATAGCCGTATTCAAATAGATGCTCCTTCACCTTATGTTCAAGCAGCACTCTATTTCTTGATCCCTCAAAACTTTTATATAATTTTAATCCACAATCAGTTTCGAGCAGAAAGGCACCTCTGGCTCTATATATATTGTAGATTTTTAAATGATATTTTTTCAGTGCTTCTTGACTTCTATCCTCCACAGCAAAACCCCCTAACAAATGATAATACTCACTTCTAATATTATGATATTAGTATCTAATTCATGAATCAAAAAAGGCCCAGATGAAACTCATTTTTCAGAATTTCATCTAGGACTTTATAATTTTTTATCTTCTTCCATTTTTACGTTCTTCATTTCGTTCGCAATATTCAAAAGAAGATCTTTTTGATTTAACGCAGGCTCTTCAATCACTCGAATTAAAAGTTTATTTAATATCTCTCCTAACTCTCTTCCGGGCTGAAAGCCATTGGCAATTAAATCTTTTCCATTGATGTTAAGCTCTTTAAGGTCAACGCACTCGCCCTTTTGTTTGATTTCTTCGTAAAGCTCCCTGGCAACTTTTAATTTATCAAATTTTTCTTGATTTTGATTTGGGTTCTTCGCCACCGTATCTGCACGGTTTACTTCAAACAATAGCTCCATATAATCTTTTCCGATTTTCGCAGCCGCCCTTCGCATCCCGGCCGGAGTTAATACGAAACGATAATCATGCCATCTTATCAAATGCACCACTGTATCTAGCGTATCATTATCAAACTTTAACCTCTTAAGAATTCTATTTGCCGTTATCGCACCCTTTTCTTGATGTCCATAAAAATGATCTTGTCCATCTTTACTCGTGCTGAGTGAATTTGGCTTTTCAATATCATGAAGCAGCATTGTCCATCGCAAAATAGTGCGTTCCCTGATTGGAAACAGGTTCTCGTCCTTCTTACCCGCTACCGCCGAAACGGCAATTATGGTATGCTCACCTACAGAGTAGCTATGGTGAATATTATTTTGAAGTGTAGTCATCGTACTATCAAATTCTGGAAATATCACACGTGTAATCCCAGCCTCATATGCAACTTTAAGTCGGTCAGGATGATCAGACAGTAAAATCTTTGTTAGTTCAACACGAATACGCTCCGCACTAATATTCTTTAAGTTCGCTACCTTTTCACAAACTGCTTTCATCGTGTCTTGTTCTATCTCAAAGCCAAGCTGAGCTGCAAAGCGAACTGCTCTTAATATCCTAAGGCCATCCTCATCAAAACGCTCTGTAGCGCTTCCTACGCAACGTATCATGCCATTCGTTAAGTCTTCCATTCCACCAAATCGATCAATTAGGCCTTCTTTATTATTATATGCCATCGCATTCATAGTAAAATCTCTTCGCTTTAAATCTTCGATCAGACTGGCCGTAAAGGAAACCTCCTTCGGGTGTCGATTATCTTCATACTCTCCATCAAGGCGATACGTAGTAATCTCATAATGATCCTTGTCCAAGAGAATCGTAACAGTACCATGCTGTATTCCAGTGTCCACCGTTCTTCGAAATAATTGTTTCACTTCGAGTGGCTTTGCAGAGGTTGTAATATCCCAATCCTCTGGCTCTCTGTGCAGCATCATGTCCCTGACACAACCTCCAACCGTATATGCCTCAAAGCCATGCTCCATTAGTACCTCTATAATATAATTTACCTTTTCAGGAATCTGAATTTTCATAAAACTCCTATCTGCCTACCTTTATTTACAGTGCGTGTTTCGCAGGCTTGTCCAATCACAGCAATTATCGGTGCATTCTTTCTATGTTTCCCCGAATCTCAAATATATCCTTGATTATATCAAAGACATGTTCCAAGTTCAAGGTATTCCCATTTTCTATTTCAATTCTATCATAGAAATCCAAACATTATTATATCTAATTATTAACATCCATTGGATTGATAAACTTATATCTTTGCATCCCTAAGCTCTATAAACTTCACTGATTTTCTCAAGCCTTCCACATTCTTAGTTTCTAGCACACACCGACAGCTACATTCCTTCGCTAAATGAAACTGTTCCTCTAGACATATCTCTCCTGTCCCTAGTGCAAGGTGCGGTGCTTCCTTTGTTGCATCATGCAAATGCATATGAGATAGCCTGTCTAGGTGCATTTTTATAAATTCCTCATCAACTCCATTTGCACAGTAGCTGTGACCGATATCCAGTGTCAGTGCAAATACCTTACTTTCTAATAGGAGCTCGATACCCTCTTTCGCATAGTTTCTCCAACCACTGCAGTTTTCAATACAAATCTTTATCTCATGATTCCCGATTGCCTGTTCACATAAATTACGAAATTTTGAGAGTTTCGCCAAATACGCATCCTTATAATAATCATATAAGAATACCTTACGGTCTGGAAGTTTAAAATGTACCCCTTCATCAAAATGCATATTAAGCACGGGAATATTTAATTCCTTTGCTAGCTGAATGGCTGCTAGAACCGTATCAACATAAGCTTTCGCAACTCCAAGGTTAAAGTCTGCTACACTTAATTTTTCATCCAGATGAAGCGTAAAATAGATGTGATCTCTTTTTTGAAATTCCTTTAAAGAAGCCATATCAATGCAGTCCATTTGATACTGTGGCAGATTCATATTAAGCTCTACAAACGAGAGCCCAAGTTCCTTACAAAGATCTACATTCTCTTCTAGGGTAGCTAATTCTATAAGGGTTGGCATTCCAAATTCTAGTTTCTTCATATGACTCTCCAATTGACTATTCACTCATTCTTAATAATTTGATACCCTGATACCCTGATACCCTGATACCCTGATACCTTATTATTTTATATGTTGTCAACGCCAACTCATTATTTTGCCTACTTTATCCACGTTTTCATCAATCAATCAAGCTTTTCTCCATCAGGTAAAACATACCTTTTCTAAATTGCACTTCCCCCACATAGGAATATCCAAGGCGTTCATATAAATGCCTTGCATAAAGGTTTTGCGAAAATGTATCGAGACGAATCGCCGCATATCCTTGCCCACGTAACAACTCCTCCGCCAAATGCATTGTTTTTGTACCAAATCCTGCCTTCTGAGACTCTGGAAGAACACACAACCGGTGAATCACTGCCCTTTCCTCTGTCACAAATTCCCAAGGTGCTGCGTCATAAGAAATATCTTGCTCTTCATTTAATACAATGGAAGCTACGATTATATCCCCCACAATAAGCAGATGCATTTCCTTCTTCATAATATCCTCTAGCAACACCTCGACGCTCGGATAAATCTCATCCCACTGAAAGATGCCATGTTGAATCATATTATCAATTGCATTTTGATACATCTGGGCAATCTCATCAATATCTTCGATAGTGGCCTGTCTAAAATCATATTTTATCATTTATATCCCCTAAACCTAATTTTATTTTATAAACATAATAGTTAACATAATTATTACTCAATAACTAACATTGAAATCGTATACTCACATGAAAAGATTTGCAACAACTATTTTATCTTTTTCAAACTTTGTTACTAAATACATACAATGTTTTTACATTTTATGGTATAGTTAATTACAGTTCACGCTTGTGGCCTACGTTTTACCTATACCATCGCAATTGTTTAGAAGTTCGAACTAAAGATTATTTATATAATGTCCAGGATATCAAAGAAAGAAAAGGTATTTATAATGAAAAATACAAAAAAAATTCTAGTGTTTACCATTATACCAATTTTAATTATAGGCATTTTTGTATTTATACATTTTATTTTAAGAGAAAAACCGATTATAAGTAGCCCATATACTGTTTCAGAAGTTAATAGAACCGTAACGAAAAACGGTTCTACATGTGAGTATAAACCTACAAGCGACAATTGGGTGGCTTTATTGGATGTTTCATACGAAGGCAAAGATATTACAGACAAAATTGACGCAAACGAATTTATTAAACTGTTAAGCACAAATAAGTGCAAACGCACATTTGAAACATATTCACCTTACAGTGCATCTGACGTAACATGGGAAATTAATTTGATTTGGAACTATAAACCCACGCATATTCTATTAGGCAATATTAATGTTTGGTATGAATCCGCCGATAAAGGTTACTATAAAATATTAGACGCAGATTTATTAAAACAGTATCTTGAAAAAATGGTTTCTCAAAACTAAGTGCAGTGTGACAGACAATAATTTATTATTATAACTGAACATTATCAGCATTAGCGTAGTAATTGTGTAATACGCAATCTTTATATATTGCGTTACAATAGTATGAAAAAGCGAAATAATTGGGAGGGCTATATTAGATGAAAAAGTATCGTTTATTATTAGTGATAAGTATTCTTTTGGTAGGAGTTTCAGGATGCTCCAAGCAGGACTCCTATTTTAATATTGAAAATGCAGATAATATTTCCATTTTCTATGGTATAAGTAGTCACGCAATGCATAGTACGGATGAGGATATAATTAAAGCAGTATCAGTTAACCTTAATAGTTTGAGTTTTAAAAAAACTGATAAGCAAATAGATGGTTCTTCAATGTTCACAATAAGCCTTTTAAAGAAAGATGAACAGATTGCACTAGTTTTTGTAGACGCAAAAGGTGTATTTTGGATTGATGATACAGCAGAATGCTATGAAGTCGATTCGGGCACTTTTGACTATAGTTATATTTTAAGCATATATAAATAATATAAATATAATACACATTAAATTTTTCATTGCTTCACAATCTTTACAAATTGCATTGAAACCGTAACAAATAGTGAAATAAAATAGGAACTTCAATTGATAAGAAGCTAGCTCAACGAAATAGCGGGTTAATAGCAACCAAAATTTCATATACCTATATCATATCATCAACATACACCCGCAAGGCTTCCTACCTAAAATGGGCAGTTACAAGCTGCAAGTGCATGTAAGTGCCAGTTGATGTGTTTCGTTTGCCGTTACCTCCGATTGCAAAGATTCGAATCGGCGAAGACATTATGTTTTTAATGTCTTCGCCGATACAAAGCTTTGTGATCGGATGTAGAGGCAACCGAAACACATTCCGGTACTTACGTGTACTTGTAGCTTGAAACTGCCCTCAATACCTACAACCCATTGCGCTCTTATCTTTTAGTAAGCTCTTATCTTTTAGTAAGCTTTTCCCCAATAAACCATTGCCTTTGCAGGCTTTCCACAACATACACAAGTTTCTGCGAGCTGCTTCTGTTCAAATGGCATACAACGGGAGGTTGCACCCGTTTTTGTTTTAATTTCATTTTCACAAGCTACGTCACCACACCACATTGCTTTTACAAAGCCTGGATTTTCAGCAACTGTTTTTTCAAAATCATCCATATTGGTTGCTTCATAAGTGTGAGCGTCTCTATGTGTTCTTGCTCTTTCTAACATTTCTACCTGCATATTATCAAGAACTTCTTGAACCTTAGAATCAATCTCATCTAAAGATACGATAATCTTTTCTCTTGTGTCACGTCTTACGATAACCGCTTGATTTGCTTCAATATCCTTTGGTCCTAGCTCAATGCGGATTGGAATACCACGCATTTCCTGCTCACTAAACTTCCATCCTGGACTCTTATCTGTGTCATCTACCTTAACGCGGAATGCACCAAGCTTCTCTTTAACTTCAGCTGCTTTTTCTAGTACGCCTTCCTTCTTTTGCATGATCGGTATAATCATTACCTGCGTCGGTGCAATTTTAGGTGGTAATACAAGACCGCTGTCATCTCCATGAACCATGATAATTGCGCCTATGATTCTCGTTGACATACCCCATGAGGTCTGGTGAACATATTGTAATTTATTTTCTTTATCTGTGTACTGAATTTCAAATGCTTTTGCAAATCCATCCCCAAAGTTATGGCTAGTTCCTGATTGTAATGCCTTGCCATCATGCATCAATGCTTCAATGGTATAAGTGGCATGTGCACCAGCAAATTTTTCTTTATCCGTCTTACGTCCCTTAATCATAGGAATTGCAAGAACCTTTTCACAGAAATCCGCATATACGTTAAGCATTTGGATTGTTCTTTCTTCTGCATCCTCTGCTGTTGCATGCGCTGTATGTCCTTCTTGCCATAAGAATTCCGTAGAACGAAGGAAAGGTCTCGTTGTCTTCTCCCAACGAACAACCGAACACCATTGATTATATAATTTCGGAAGATCCCGATGGGACTGAATAATCTTAGAATAGAAATCACAGAACAAAGTCTCTGAGGTTGGTCTTACACATAATCTTTCCTGTAATTTTTCTAATCCACCATGCGTTACCCATGCAACCTCTGGTGCAAAACCTTCTACATGTTCCTTTTCCTTATTCAATAAGCTCTCTGGAATAAACATTGGCATATATACATTCTCTACCCCAGTTTTCTTAAAGTCAGCATCCAATAGTTTCTGAATATTCTCCCAGATTGCATAACCAGTTGGTCTTAAGATCATACATCCTTTTACGCTAGAGTATTCAATTAATTCTGCTTTTTTTACAACGTCTGTGTACCATTGGGCAAAGTCCACTTCCATGGACGTAATTGCCTCAACTAATTTCTTTTCCTGTGCCATGATTACATCTCCCTTTTTTTGTATTATTAAAAATAAATGCAGGGTATTTCTCGAATTTTTTCTGCATTCGAAAGGTCTTTTTTTATAACAAAAAAAGCCTCTCTATCCACAAGGGACCGAAAGACTTCGGCGGTACCACCCTAATTAGTTGTTATTCTTTCTAACAACTCTCTTTATAACCGTTAACGCCGGTATTACGTTGTATTTTGGGGAACTAGATATCATTCCTTTTTATACAAGGCTCCAAGGTAGGTTCTATATCATTTTCATAAGAAGCTCTCACCTATGCTTCTCTCTCTGGGATGTGTTTGATCTATACTATTCCTCTTCAATGCCATTGTAGATGAAAACTAAATGTAGATTGATTCTAAGCTAGTAGCCCTGCTTTGTCAAGTAAATTCTCTGCCTCGGCGGTATCTAATCGCTCTCACACAGTGGATTTACCTTTCAAACCTCAGTTTACTACTTATATTAACTTCTTATATTAACTGCTTATCACTTCCGCCTTTTCTTTTATAACGTTTATAATTGTAATAATTATCACAAGCCCAATTGGTCCTAAGAAAAATCCAGCAAAGGAAAAAAGATTAATTCCTACATACATTGCCATTAAGGTAAAAATCGGCTTAATGCCAATCCGGTCTCCAATCAGCTTTGGCTCCAATAATTGTCGAATAATCTGGCAGAATAAATAAGTCGTGATGAGAATTGCTGCTGCATACAATTTGCCGTTAAAAAGCATAATAATTGTCCACGGGATTAAAATCAGTCCGCTTCCAAGGATAGGAAATGCATCGAAGACACCGATTCCTATACCAAACAAAAGAGCATACTCATTTCCGATTAATTTAAGTCCAACGGCACAAATAATAGAAACAATACTTACAAGAATAAGTTGTGCGCGAAGATATGCAACCCCAGCATCCGCTAGCTTGGCTGTTACTTTATGAATATCTTGATATAGATTATTCGCTTGAAATCGCTCTTTATAAACAGGTAAATCCTTCACAATTAAAAGAGTAGCAATTAAAATGATTAAAATGATCCCGATTGCACCCACCAAACCTATTATAATCGGTATCGTGTGCTCTGCAATTCCTGGCACAATATTTGTTTTTACTTTATTAAACATCAAAATCATATTGTCATTCGCGACATCTCTAACCGTACCCATCGAAAATCCGAACATATCATCACAGCATCCACAGAGATAATCTAATTTATTTGCCAACACATTTAAGTAAATGGGAATATTTTGCAAGAAGGAAGTTACTTGCCATAACAAGGTTCTCATTAAAAAGAAAATCCCTATTCCTACCGCGGTTACTAAAGTAAACAAAGAAAAGCCACCGCCAATGATACGTGGTATTTTCAAACGGCGATACAAGAATTCCGTCACCGGATGAATCACCCATCCCAGGAAATAAGCTACCAAAAAAGGTAGGATAAGAGGTAATACAAATCGAAATCCAAGATATACTCCAAAGAAGGAAGCAGCAATTGTTATGAGCCACTTCAATCTAATTTCGCTTTCTTTTCGAAGCTTCATTTCATCACCCCCAAATCACAAAATATAAAAAAAGAATTCATAATTAATATGAATTCTCTTATCTTTATTGTTTGTCAATCGATATTTTATATCCTCGGGGATAAAATGAAATAATAAAGCTAATATTATCATTTTAAGTATTTATTATCAAAACTTTTAAAAATGTTTCCAATTAATTTGTAATAACCTCAACAGGAACATATGGAACCTGAGCAAACAGTGCCGCTTTCACCTGATCTAGCCCTTCGATTACAACGTAATCATCTCCTTGTTTTGTTACCTTAATAACAGTAGGAATGGAATCCGATATTTTTTTATACTCTTCGATTAGTGATTGTATTTTTTGTTGTTCAATTTCTGTTATTTTTTCCACGTCTACCAATCTTTTTGGTGATAATAACATCTTCCTATCAGCCTGAGTATGATTTCTTTCTTCATAGGCTTTTGCTTCCTTCATAATGATTTCAGCTATCTTATCTGGTGGGCAATAGGTGCTATCAATCACAAGATTATAATTTGAAAATTCTAAATATTCTAAATTATAAATATCTTTATAGCGTCTATTTTCTGTTGCAGCACGCTCAGCAAGAAGACTTTTTGCTTCTTCGATAGAAGAATACTTCTCCTCTGCACCTCTTTGATCCTGTAGCACGCGGTTTGCAGCAACCTCCAAGCTAACAGATAGGAACACTTTAAAGGAGCTCTCAACAAAATGCCAAGCAAGGCGGGAATCAAATATAATATCCTTGTCCTTGTTCTCTCTTGAGATTTTCGCTGTTGCATCATCAATCATGGTATCATATTTATGGTCACTACACATAAGCTGATTTAGCTCAAGTGTACTCATATTCATCTGTCTGGCTATTTCTCTTTGTACTTTACCGGTGGAATATACTTCAAAATGATATTCCTCATTTAATAGCTTACATATAGTTGATTTTCCGCTTCCTAAATTTCCTGTAATCGTAATATGCATGAATTTTCCCTCTTTCTGTTCTAATACGAATATTCACTATTCCTGCTTTTATTGTGTTTGTTCAATACAGTATTATATCGGAAACTTATTAAAAAAACAACCTTCGTTTCTTATTCTTGTCTCATTTTCATTTCTTATTCTGGCTTTTTATCTTGTGTTAATAAAATAAGTTCGCCACCCAATGCCTGAACCTCATCTTTTTCATGTGTCACGATAATGACTGTCTTTCCTATCGTCCGAATTCTTACATATTCCATCACTTGTTTTTTTAATTTTTCATCCAATCCTTTAAATGGTTCATCCATTATAATTAGATCACTTTTCGCTAAGATTGCTCGAACAACCGTTACTCTTCGCTTCATCCCACCGCTTAATTCTCGAACCGGTTTATTTTTGTATTCTTCTAAACCTACGAGTCTGAATTCCTGTTCAATTACTTCCTCTGTTATTGTTTTATCGCATACCAGCTGTATATTTTTCATTGCATCTAGATGCTCAATGAGTCGGTCCTCTTGAAATACTGCTGCAATTTGACTTCCCTTCAGACCATGGATTTCTCCTGTGTCTTGTTTTATTAAATCCATTAAGATATTAATCAGCGTTGTTTTTCCCACTCCAGAGACACCCATAACACAGTTTACTTTTCCATCGGTAAAAGTAATATTAAGATTCTTTAAGACTTGATTCTGATCAAATCGCTTTGATAAATCAACCACCTGTATCTTCATTGTGGGTCTCCTCCTCTAATATCAATCAATTTAATCAGCTGCATTACCAGCTTTTCAAATAAGATACTTATGATGATGATTACAATTGTCCATGCAAATAATTCCTTCGTCATCCAATATAATTTTGCCTCATAAAGTCTCCAACCTATCGATCCCGTTGACAGTCCAATTACCTCTGCGGCTATTCCAGCCTTCCAGCAAAATCCTAACCCCACAGAACAAGCTGATATGAAATACGGTATGACCGCTGGAACATAAATGGCTGTGATTTTCTTATTCCAGCTGATTTTAAATACCTTTGCCATCTGAAGCAACTTTCCGTCTGTGCTACGAATTCCTTGCAATATATTCGTAAAAATCAACGGTAACACCATTAAGAAAGAAATCAATATGGATAAATTCTTCGAATGAATCCATATAAGTGCAAGAATAATAAAGGAGGCAACCGGTGTAGCCTTGATTACCTTCATCATTGGTGATATCAGTTCAAAGAATATCCGACTGCGATAAGACAAAATTGCCATTGCTATCCCTAGAATTAAAGCAAGTAGGAATCCTAAAATAATACGTGCTGAGGAAAATAGAATTGTTTGCCAAAAAGATAAACTCATACTAAGTCTTCCCAACGTCTGAATTACTGCGATTGGTGGTGCTAACAATATCTCTTTGTTTACTACTCTACTCAAGATTTCCCAGAGAAGAAGCCAAAAGCATAGGACTAGAATTTTAACTCCATATTTTTTGCACTGCCTTCTAAACTTCATATACTTTAGCTCCTCTTCTGGTTATTTTTTGAAACGTTTGATGATACCTTACTTAAGGAATATAGTAGAAATCTTCTGCTGGCAACTTACCACCAACCGCTTTGGGATTTTGATCAAATAAGGTTGTTAAATATCCACTCATCTTTTCCTTCATCTCATCACCCTGAATGAATGTGATATTACAGAGTGGAATTGCCTTTTTTGCTACTGCTGCCTTAAAGATATCGAATTGCTCGACAAGTACAGAAGCCTCCTCAACACTTTCATTTACAAAGCTTGCACTCGCTACATATTCTGATAGGAATGCATCAACCGCTTCCTTATTTGCTTCCAAGAAATCTTTGCGAACGACAACGACTCCGGTTACAACCGAGCTACCATCGGTGCTGATTGCATCCCATTCATCTGCAACATTAAGAGCAATCTTAACCCTGTCATTGTTCATCATAACAGTGGTTACATATGGCTGTGGCAACATAGCAATTGCATCGGTTGCTTCACTTAAGATGGCTGCAACTTCAGTTGGTTCTGTCTTATATTCAATCGTAACATCCTTCTCAGGATCAATTCCATTCGAAGTTAATAAATAATTTAAAGTATATTGAGGTGTTGTACCGAGTCCAGTGGAATAGATTGTCTTTCCCTTTAAGTCCGCTACAGAATGAATGGTATCCCCTGTTTCAACAATATAAAGGACCCCAAGTGTGTTAATTCCTGCAACGTTAATTTGACCCTCTGTTTTATTATACAATACCGATGCCAAATTACAAGGTACTGCCGCAATATCAAAATCACCCTTAATGAGTCCAGCACTAATTTCATCTGCAGCGCCAGCAATCGTAAAGGTATAATTGTTTGTTGTTTCCTGCTTTTTTGCATGATCCATTACTTGAACCATACCCATTGCTGTTGGTCCTTTGAGTGCTGCAATTCTAATATCAATCTTCTCAGCTGGTACAGTCTCCTCCTCAGCGGGTGTATCTGAGACTGGGTCCTTAACTTCCTCCGTTGGTTCTGGTGTTATAATACTTTCTTTATCTTGGGTTGGCTGGACCTCTCCCGTTTTGTTATCCTTTGCGCAGCCTACTAGCATAACTATGCATAGTGCTAATGTTAAAAAAACTTTTATATTCTTCATAATTTTCTCCATTCCGCCGCCAACGCAGCATATACATTGATTGCTCCAGTTTAATTCTCAATAATTTATTTCAATTTAATTTATTTTATACTATTTTTCGTTGCTTTGAAATAATTCATGGAATATACTGTTAACGTGTTGAATTTATCCATTCACCTCCCAGTTTTTTGTCCTACAGGTAAGAAAAAATCCCTTGCCAAAGGCATAGGGATAAGATGGTTTCATATTAACCAGCGCCTTACCACTTGGGACGAACCCTCATGCCTTCAGAACGTTTTTTTATATGTTTTCGCCTCGTTATCAGGATACCCCTCCTAATTTGGCTGTATTTATACTAACATTTTGTTAATTTATAGTCAATACTTCCACTTATATTAATTGTATTTTATGCCGAAACATGTTAAGATACCATCAATTTGTAACATGAATATATATGCACACACGCAAAGGAATAAAAACTGTAGTAATTGAAAGGAAGAAAAGGAATCATGAAAATCAAATGGAAAATTGTTTTTGAAGTGGTTGTGATCTTAATCTGTACAATTATTTTTACTAATGTCTTTTTTAATAAGTCAATCACAAAGTTAGTGAACGAAGAAACAAAAGAAGAACTTACGAATTACTCTTTACTAGGGGAATCTATTTGGGATGCTAAATATCCCGGCGATTGGAGTTTGGATGGTGGAGATTTATATAAGGGCGATATTTTGATCAATAATAATTTTGAAATTGTGGATAAATTCACAGAAGATACTGGTATTTTAGCAACTATATTTGCAGGTAACATGAGAGTGTCTACTACCGTAAAAGATGAAAAGGGTAACCGTCAATTAGGAACGCCCGCTTCTGATAGCGTTATCGCTACCGTTATAACAAATGATAAGTCTTATCAAGGTAACGCAGTTGTAGCAGGTTCAAAAGCTGCTGCCCATTATGTACCACTGCATGACAAAAACGGTGAAGTGGTAGGTATGTGGTTCGTTGGCGTTTATACGAACGTTGTGAAAGATAAGATCTCAGCATCTTTGGTACAAATCATAGGTTTTCAATCCCTTGTGTTTATCATCGGTTGTATCTTAGCATATATATTAGGAAACGTTGTATCCAACGGCTTTAACCGAATCAAAAGCTACATAGTACGAATGGAAGAAGGAGATTTTCAATTTTCCTTCCATGATAAAATTATTAATAGAAAAGATGAGGTTGGTGACATTACAACTGCTTTTCTTAGTATGCAACGTAAAATCAGCGAAACTATGCATGCAATCAACAACGAATCAATAAAAATTGAAGATTCTACGACTATTCTTGCAAGTAGCGCTGATATTGTTTATTCCGATGTTGAAGACATCTCTGCAACTACGCAACAACTTTCTGCAGGAATGGAAGAAACAGCAGCATCTACACAAGAGATGAATGCTACAGCAGCAGAAATCGAGAAAGAAATTGAAAGCGTAGCAGAAAAATCTAATCATGGCTTAGTTGTTGCGGCAGAGATTAAGGTACGCGCAGAGAAATTAATGGAAGCCGCCATTGACTCACAAAAGACGGCCGTTAACCTCTATGATAAAGCGAATAAGAAGCTAAGAGAATCCATTGACAAGACGAGTGCAATAAATGAAATTAAGACTCTTTCAAAGACCATACTTAGTATCTCTGCTCAAACAAATTTATTAGCTCTTAATGCCTCAATTGAATCGGCAAGAGCCGGAGAAGCAGGAAAAGGCTTTGCAGTCGTAGCAAATCAGATTCGTGTACTTGCAGAAAATTCGAAAGCTGCTGTTTCTAAAATTGAACACATCATAAATGATGTATCTGGTGCAGTAGAAGATCTGGTCAATGACTCTACAGATATCTTAGGTTTTGTTGATAATAAGGTAATAAAGGATTATGAAGTTCTAGTTCAAACAGGAGAACAGTATCACGAAGATGCAAACACGGTGGAAGTTATGGTTGCAGAAATTAAAAACTCAACCAAACAATTGCTTGAATCGGTTCATTATATTAGACAAGCCATTGATGAGGTGAGCACCGCTACCAATGAAGGCGCAAATGGATCTTCAGAAATTGCTCAAAAATCAACTTCCATTGCAATCAAGACTAGCGAAGTATTAGAACAAGCTAATTTAAATAAAGAAATCGCTTCTCATTTGAATGACTTGGTACAATTCTTCAAAATATAAATTATTTTCCTGTTACATAGGTAGTGTAAATCAGTTTTTTTATGGCTATTGCCTCATAGGATAGAAACAAAATGTCACTCCGTACGAAGTGTCCCTTGTTATTAGGTTCGTCTTCTTTCAGAGTGACATTTTTTATTTATTAGCCTTCCTGCAACAGCCTCTTTTCCCAACTCAATTAAGTCAGTTCTCTTCCGATGGGATTTCTCTGGTTATACTAAACTGTTTAAAGCCACCCGAGAGGTTATAAACTTTTTTGAAGCCATTATTAATAAGAATATTCTGCGCCGCATTGCCGGTAACACCCTTGTTGCAGTAAGTAACGGCTATGATGTCCTTATCCATCTGTTTTATCGCACCTCTTAAGTTTGCTTGAGGTAAATTTTCCGCAGTATTTATATGGCTAGTCTTATACTGTTCTACTTCTCTTGCATCGATTAGCATGTATTTCTCATCAGATTGTAATAAGGATGCTAGCTCCTGTTGTGTCATGAGTGGTCTCCCTTTTCGTATCGCATTATCAAGTATCATACCAGTATACATAACAGGATCCTTTGTAGTAGAAAACGGAGGTGCATATGCCAAATCTAGATGAAATAAGTCCTCAACCTTTGCTCTAAAGGTAATTGCAGTAACAAAAACATCAAGTCTTTTGTCAACACCCTCATATCCTACAATTTGAACACCCAAAAGTCTACCATCTTTTTTATCGGCAATCCCTTTGATTACCATCTCTTTTCCGCCCATATACTCTGGTTTGTTTGGCTTAATATTATGGCACACCTGAACCTCAAATCCCAGTTCAAGCGCTTCCCGTTCCGATAATCCAGTCTGTCCAACCACTAGATCAAAGATTTTAAATATACCTGTTCCAAGGATTCCCCTAAAGGCAAGATCTCCTCCAGTTAAACTATCGCCAGCTATTCTCCCTGTTTTGTTGGCCGTGGAGCCGAGAGGACGATATACCGGCTTTCCGGTTACCAAATGTATTTGTTCGATGCAATCACCACAGGCATAGATATCATCCCTACTAGTTTTCATTTTTTCATCTACCTTGATTGCACCTGTGATGCCAAGTTCGATCCCTGCTGCCTTCGCTAGTTCCGTATTTGGACGCACACCGGTAGAAAGGAGTACCATATCCGCTATTAACTCCTTACCACTTGATAAGAGCACACTCTGATTGGTAATCTCTTGCACCACAGCACCCGTGAGTACCGAAATACCGTTCTTATGAAGATGTTCCTGTACATATACAGCCATATCACGGTCAAGACCAGGCGTGACCTGTGGCAGTCTTTCAAGCATCGTCACATCTATTCCGATCCTTTTTAAATTCTCGCCAACCTCAAGGCCGATAAAACCCGTACCTATGATTGCTGCAGACTTTGGATTGTGTTCCTCAATGAAAGCTTTTATTTTATTCATATCCTTTATATTTCTTAGGGTAAAAACATTCGTTTTATCTGTTCCTTTTATCGGTGGAATGATAGAACTTGCTCCTGTTGCAAGCACCAATTTATCATAGGTATCAATAAATATCTCTCCTGTCGAAAGCCTTTTAATTTCTAATGTTTTCTCGTCTGGGTGAATAGCGAGTACCTCGTGTAGGGTGAGAATATCTACATTATACTTCTTTTTAAAGAATGCTGTGTTACGGGGAGTCAATTCCTCTACGTTTTCAATTACACCCCCTATATAATAGGGCATTCCGCATCCAGAATAGGAAATATCACTATCCTTTTCATATATTACGATCTCAGCATCCTCATTGTTTCTTCTTGCCTTAGCTGCTGCAGATGTTCCAGCAGCAACAGCTCCAATCATTACTATTCTCATATTAACCTCCATGCCAACTTTTGTATAAAGCAACTTTATCAGGCGTATCAATCAAAATGTTTAAAAGCTTCCCCTATCTTAACCTTTGGCTCTAATTTTATAATTATATCTTAAGGAGCTTATCGCCTTTGATATCCACTGCGCTCCATCCTATCACTGCAAAATTCCCGACGGAATGCGCATCAACTTTGTTAATCCATTGAATTTCATTGCTTGCTTTTGCAGCTAACAACTTGTTTGTCGTGCCCGTTTGATAAAGTGAGGAATTAATCACCCACCATTTTGTGCTGATACCTGCACGTTTTAAATCTTCCTCAAGACGCATTGCTTCATATACTGGGGTGGTTTCTGCTAAAGTAACAATGATTACCTCTGTTTCTTCTGCATTCCGTAGTCTTGGCAACAACTTTTTCGCTGATTCCGGAATATCACCCTGTGAACGTTTCATTTCCTGATTATAGCTTTGCGTTGAATCAAGTAGTAAAAGGGTATGCCCCGTTGGTGCAGTGTCGATAACAACAATCTCATCTTCTGCCTTTTCTACTATCTCTGCAAATGCTCGAAACACTGCTATCTCCTGTGTGCAAGGAGAGCGTAAATCCTCTTCCACGTAAGCGATGTCCTCTTCTGACATCGTTTCCCTTGCTTTTAACAGCACTTCTTCCTGATATTTTTTGAGTTCTACTTGTTCATCAATATGACTCATTGTAATACCACTGCTCTCATCAATAACAAATTTAAGATGCGCGGCTGGATCGGTCGTCGTCAAATGAACCTTTCTACCCCTCGTTGCCAAACCAAATGCAATTGCGGCAGCTACTGTTGTTTTACCTACGCCACCTTTGCCCATGGCGAAAATTACTTTTTTACCAGAATGGTAAAGATCATTAATTACATCCTCAAGTTGTGGAATTATTTGAGCATTCACCTTTTCCTCTTGAACATTATAGTTATCCTCGGTAAGGAGTGCCCTTACATTTTCCATTCCTGTAATGTTATAAGCCCTTAATGGAATCGAATAGGTGGTGATGTTCTGTAGGCTTTTTGGCATATCCGCAAGCGCCTTTTGTTGCTTTTTATATAAGCTTTCGGAAATTGAGTCATCGTAGGAAGATAGCACACCATTGATAATCATGGTCTGATTGTTAACGCCAATACCAGAGAGCTCCTTTGATGCTCGTTTGGCCTCTTTGAGTGGTGTTTCTTCCGGTCGTGATACTAATATCAAGGTGGTAAGTGCTCCATCCGCCAGGGTTTCCACTGCTTTTTTATAGATTTCTTTTTTACTTTCTAAACCTGCAAGCTGGCCGAGACAAGATGCTCCATGGGTGCTCTCACTAATAAAGTTACTCCACGCAGAGGGAAGCTGTAGCATTCTAAGGGTATGCCCAGTTGGTGCAGTGTCAAAAATAATACAGTCATATTCTTTTTGAACCATTTCATCCGTAATAAATTTAGAAAACTCATTGAACGCTGCAATCTCAACGGTACAGGAACCGGAAAGTTGTTCCTCCATATTATTTAATACGGAAGCAGGAAGCTTTCCTCGATAGGGAGCGATAACACTTTCACGATACTCTGCTGCCGCTTCGATAGGGTCAAGGTTCGCAACCACAAGATTAGGAACCTCCTCAATTGGAACACCTTTATTATTAAGCTCCTTGTGAAACACATCCTGTAAATTGGATGCTGGATCTGTACTAATGAGAAGCACCTTCTTTCCACTATCTGCAAGAGAAACAGCAGTTGCGCAAGCCGCGGAGGTCTTACCAACGCCACCTTTGCCGGTGAAGAATAAATATTTTGTTAGCTCTATTGTTTGAGGGTCAAATTTCAGCATAGGATATCCTACCTTTCTATCTATTGTTTTTTATAACTTTGGTTACCTTAGCAACACTTTCCACCGGAACAGCCACATCCACCGGATTTTTTTATATTCATTTTTGCTCTTGCTATATTTGGTCGAGTTTTTACTATATTGGCAGTAAGATTAAAGCAGGTTGCCAATTCTTCATTGGTGGGATATCTGCCTGTAATGATGACTTCACCATCTAATACCGTAGCTGGTAGTTTATCAATTCCGTTTTCGCTATTGATAAGTGTATTGATTACCTGATTGTTGATAAATTCCATCGGAAAATTTGATAGGTTGAAACGTTCTACCTCAATCCCATTCTTTTTTAAAGTATTAAGAACTGTAGAGATACGAAGTAATTCAGGATCAACCCCTACTCCACATAATCCGGTAGAGCAACACATCGCTGGTTCAAATATTTGCATTTTTTTCATATAAAATCTCTCCATTCTGATTTTTGAATATATAACAATATTACTTCATTAGGCTAAATTGGACTTTGACACTTGATCCATTATTTTCTAGTATTTATTTCGGTAGTTTTAACGCCTTGACTAAATTCTGTATTTAATTCGCTTTTACTTCATGTTGTGGAAACCAGTGCGTTGTTTTGTTCGCTATCTTAACGAGCACTAACATGATTGGTACTTCGGTTAAAACTCCGACCGTTGTAGCCAGGGCAGCGGGAGATTCCATCCCAAATAATGCAATTGCAACTGCAACTGCCAACTCGAAAAAGTTGGAAGCACCTATCATCCCTGCTGGAGCTGCAATATTATGTGGTAACTTTAAGATTTTGCCCGCAAAGTATGCGATAAAGAAAATCAAAAAGGTTTGGATTGTTAACGGTACTGCAATTAAAACAATGTGTAGTGGGTTGTTAAGGATAACTTCTCCTTGAAAGGAAAACAATAGTACTAATATAAGAAGTAAACCAATCGTAGTAGCATTATCAAATTTAGGTAGAAACTTATTTTCAAAATATTCTAACCCTTTTCTTTTCGTCACCAATGACCTTGTTAAGATTCCTGCGGTTAACGGAACCACCACAAAAAGTACTACTGACAGTATTAGCGTATCCCATGGAACTGATACATTACTAACACCTAACAAAAACTTAACAATAGGTATAAATGCGACTAGAATAATTAAATCATTCGTAGCCACTTGAACAACTGTGTATGCTGGATTTCCCTTGGTTAATTGGCTCCATACAAATACCATGGCAGTACATGGAGCTGCCCCCAACAGTACTGCACCTGCTAAATATTCTTTCGCAAGGTCAGCAGGAATTAATCCCTTAAAAATTACATAGAAGAACAATACAGCAATCCCATACATGGTAAATGGTTTAATCAGCCAGTTTGTAATCCATGTGACATATAAGCCTTTTGGATTTTTACGAACATCCTTGATACTCTGAAAGTCTACCTTCATCATCATTGGATAAATCATAACCCAAATAAGGATTGCAGTTGGTATGGAGACATTCGCATACTCAAATCGACCAAAAAATTTAGGAACTACCGGAAGTAATTTTCCGATTAATACGCCTACTACCATACAAATAGCTACCCATATGGTTAAATATTTTTGAAAAAATCCTATTCCCGTTGTTTCTTTTTTACTCATTATATCTCTCCTTAATGTGGGTTCTTATTGTAGGAACAGATGTCCTTCTCTTTGCATTTCTCGCATTCTTTGCAGTCAATCCGATAAGTTGGAAGTTCTCTTAATTTAATTTGTAAGTAATTCCAAAGTTCTTTGTGTTCTATCTTGAAGCTTTCACTTATAAGGTAATATGCCCATTGTGCTTGTTTATAACTATCTAGAATGCCGCATTGCTTCAATGCCGTAAGATGCCTTGAGGCATTCGACTGTGTCATGTTTAGACAGGTCTCAATTTCGCAAACACACATTTCTCTCTCGAAGAGCAGAGATAATATCCGTAACCTACTTCCCTCTGACAAAGCCTTGAATATATCTATCATCGTTTCCACCTCCTTATCCTTATATATATATATATGAGCATATATGCATATACTATGCCCATATATATCTTTTGTTACCATTGTGCTAACTATAATTGCTCTAATAAATAGTTGTTGCTCTAATAATAGATGTCGCTTTAATAATAAATGTTGCTCTAATAAATAGATGTTAATATATTTATACATCAACATATAGATGATTGTCAATATGTTTAACAAAAAAATAAAAGTCTTTGATATTTTTAATTAGGTTCATTACTCGTATTTTGGAAGGTCTGGTAAGCTAGATATTTCTAGATTACCAGACCTTCCTGTGACCCTTTATTTTCCTACTTTAAGTACTTCACATTTTAAATCGGTATCCAACACCCCAGATTGTCTCGATGTACTGAGGTTTTGAGGTACTGAATTCAATCTTCTCACGTATTTTCTTAATGTGCACGGTTACTGTCGCAATGTCGCCTACTGATTCCATATCCCAAATTTCACGGAATAGTTCATCCTTTGTGTAAACATGGTTAGGGTTCTCTGCTAGAAAGGTTAATAGATCAAATTCCTTCGTGGTAAAGATTTTCTCTTCGCCATTTAGAAAAACTCTTCTTGCAGTCTTATCCACCTTAAGGCCTCGAATTTCAATCATTTCGTTTTCCTTAACACCGGAACCAATAAGGCGCTCATACCTTGCAAGGTGTGCCTTTACTCTAGCCACAAGTTCACTTGGACTAAATGGTTTTGTCATATAATCATCCGCACCAAGACCCAATCCTCTTATCTTGTCAATATCATCCTTTTTGGCAGATACCATAATAATCGGAATGTTTTTCTCAAGCCGAATACGCTTGCATATCTCAAATCCGTCCATATTTGGAAGCATCAAGTCCAAAACCACTAAATCAACATCTTCCGTTAATGCTCTCCTAGCCCCTACATCACCCAATGTTTCCATCACAACTTCAAAACCACTCAGTTCTAAATAATCCTTTTCCAGTTCCGCTATCGCAACTTCATCTTCAATAATTAATACTTTGCTCATCCCAATGCTCCTGTTCTTCGGAGGATTTAACCTCATGATATATCATTATTTGCTCTTCTTTAATGTAAACCTAATCGTCGTTCCCAAACCTTCTTTGCTTGTTACCCATATCTTTCCGAAATGGTCTTCTATAATCTTCTTTGAAATTGCAAGGCCCAAACCACTTCCACCTTTTTTTGAATTTCTGGAAGCATCTCCACGATAAAATCGATCAAAAATAAGTGGAATATCAGCGCTCGGAATACCTTTGCCATTATCTTCTATCTCAATTTGAACAAATTCCCCAATGTCATAAATACGAATTTGTATTTTACCTTTATCCTTATCTAAATATTTTACCGAATTTCCCATGATATTATTTATAACACGTTTTAATTGTTCTGCATCCGCAACCACATGTACATTTCCTGCAGTCTCGTTTTCATATAGTATTTCTATATCCTTTACCTCAAAATCCAAACTCAAATCTTCGATACAATCATCAAAGTACTCATGCAGATTGATGTCCTTAAACATGTATGGAACTGTATTATTATCAATTTTAGCGTAAAATGCGAGCTCGTCAACCAACACTGACATTTCATTTGCCTTCATAAAAATAGTCCGTAAATATTTCTCTTGTTTTTCTTTCGTATCAGCGACACCATCCATAATGCCTTCGGAATAACCTTTAATCGCAGTGAGTGGAGTCTTTAAGTCATGTGAAATATTACTAATAAGCTCTTTCATATCCTCTTCATATTGAAGTCTGACTTCGATTAGTTCCTTGAGACGAATTCTCATTTCTTCAAAGTCTTCACAGAGTTCTCCAATCTCATCTGTTGTATCCGAATGAATGGAAAAATCCAGATCGCCCTCCTTCATTCGGTTCGTTGCTATTCTAAGTATATTTAAACGTCTTAAAATACTGCGGTAGATCCAGAACACTAAGAGCGCAGCGGTAAACATTATGATGATAAGAAACGCAATGATACACTGAATAGCCGAAGATTTTATTTGCGGTACTAAGGTATCAAGATAGGTTAAGATAAAAATCGTTCCCTCTGATCCATCTTGAAAATAGAAATCTTGTTGTTTGACCAAAAAGGGATTTTTACCACCCACATAAATGCCACCGTCAATCTCCGTATTGTAGACACCAAATGCAGGCAGGCTGTTTTCAATCATTTTTAGTTTTGTTTCATTCCCGATATAGATAAACGCATCATCTTTTCTAACCGTAATAAAAGAGTATTTATTTGAAATTTCACTATTTAGATTCCGAATATATTCATCATCCTCAAGACGTTCCGGTGTCTTTAAAGCGCAGAGCTTAATTTCATTATAAACGCCTCTCGTTAATCGATTTAATATCTGCGTGGGATTTGTAATCACTTGAAGAGGATTTGCTTCAACATCATAGGCTTGATTAATCGAATTCATCTGATTACGGATAATCATACCGGAAGAAATAATAACCAATGCGATTGGCATAGCTATCATAATAAAAAACGATGTAATTAATCTACCTTTCAGTTTCAAACTCTCACCCACTTTGCTTTAAAATAAGTTTTGTACATACTTTCCCTTTATTATACCATAGGGAAGATAGGTATGCATCTAAAGTAACTATTATCTTTCTAAAGATTTGATGAAGTTAGTGTTGCCAAAGGTTCCATTGTTCAAACTAAAACGAGCTGTTACAAAACGCAAAGTCTACATTACTTAGAGCTGCTGCAACAGCTCCAAGTATCTATAAACTATTCGTTTTGCAACAGCCCCTTTATAATGAACCCTTGCGGCACTCTACTTTATATATTTTTTCAATGCTTCTACCTTATCTGTTTTTTCCCAAGGTAGATCAAGATCATTTCTTCCAAAATGTCCATAAGCAGCAGTTTGCTTATAGATAGGTCTTCTAAGATCTAACATTTTAATTATACCAGCAGGTCGAAGATCAAAATGTGCTCTAACAATTGTAACAAGCTCTTCTTCGGGTAGCTGACTCGTTCCAAAGGTATCTATCATAACGGAAGTAGGCTCTGCTACACCAATTGCATAGGATAATTGGATCTCACATTTATCAGCAAGTCCTGCTGCTACAATATTCTTAGCGACATAACGTGCTGCATAGGAAGCAGAACGATCAACCTTTGTGCAGTCTTTACCAGAAAACGCTCCACCACCATGCCTTGCATAACCACCATAAGTGTCAACAATGATTTTACGTCCTGTCAGGCCGCTATCACCATTTGGTCCGCCAATGACGAAACGTCCAGTTGGGTTGATAAAGAACTTTGTCTTTTCATCCACAAGATCTTTTGGTAAAATTACATCAAATACATATTTTTTAATATCTTTATGAAGCTGCTCCTGGCTAACTTCAGCATCATGTTGTGTCGAAAGAACCACTGCATTCAGATGTACTGGTTTACCGTTTTCATCATATTCCACTGTAACCTGAGATTTCCCATCTGGGCGAAGATAGTTAATTGTCCCGTCTTTCCTTACTTTCGTCAACTGCTTTGTTAACTTGTGTGCAAGTGAAATAGGGTATGGCATAAGTTCCTCTGTCTCATTCGATGCGTAACCAAACATCATGCCCTGATCGCCCGCACCAATTGCGTCCATTTCTTCATCCGTCATGGTGTGTTCTTTTATTTCAAGTGCCTGATCAACGCCCATGGCAATATCCTTCGACTGCTCGTCTAGTGCTACGATAACACCACAGGTATTGGCATCAAATCCATATTCTGATCTATCATAACCAATCTCACGGATTGTATCCCTAACAATCTTTTGTATATCTACATACCCTTCGGTTGTAATCTCACCCATAACAAGTACTAAGCCTGTCGTAATCGCTGTCTCACATGCCACCCTACTCATCGGGTCTTGTTCTAATAATGCATCTAAAACTGCATCCGAAATCTGATCACAGATTTTATCTGGATGCCCTTCTGTTACTGATTCTGATGTAAATAATCTCTTTTGCATCATTTTACCTCCATTTTCTTTACAAATAAAAAAAAATAGCCCGCAATATGCGCGGACTTGACACCTAGTTAATCAAATCCTCTTATTGTTCGATTACTCGCTCAGGTTGGCACCTTCCACTTAAGGGGTTGCCGTGACTTCATAGAGCCTTACTCTCCGTCACTCTGAATAAGAGAAAATATTTAATTATGTTTACTTGTTTCGTTGATAATCGACAAGTTACTTTTAGAATATACCAATAATAATAATTCGTCAAGAGGCAGGTCTACAATTACTACGTAGTTTATTCTACAATTATCGCTTTATCTTGACATTATTATTAATAATTCCTATACTGTAATTAATTGTATTAACAATTAAATTTTTTAGCTAAATTGCGTACATTTTAATTCTTCGGAAAGGAGAAATATCGATCCCTCTTATTTCCATGGGGCTAGGTTGTGTATACATTATGAAGACAGTCAAAATTCTTACAAGTCAGGCGCAGCCCAGCATGGTTGTTGCAAACGATATCTTCACACGTGATGATCATCTTATTATTGCAAAAAATACTATTTTAACAAGTAAAATCATTGCTAGGTTGGAGTTTTATTCCATCTATGATTTTTCTGTCGTGTCTGATGTAGAAGTAATTCCTACCAAGAGTAAAGATTTGTTTCCCGAAGCTTATTATTCGGACAAAGTTAAAAACAGTGAATCTTTCAAACACTTCAATGTAGTATTTAAAAATACTGTCGGCGTATTTAAGAATACTCTCGATAGTATTGTTACAGGGCAATCACCAATTGATACTGATTCATTATTATCCCAAATAAACGGAGTTTTAAGTGAATGTTCCACAAACATTGAACTATTTGACATGATTCATTGCATGCGACAGTATGATGATACTACCTATGTACATAGTTTAAATGTATCCTTAATTAGTAATACCCTTGGTAAATGGCTTAATTTTTCTAAGGAAGATCTTGAGGTTGTAACACTATGTGGGCTACTTCATGATATTGGGAAGCTGATGATTCCTGAAAAAATCATTGCGAAACCTGGTAAACTTACCGCAACTGAACTTTCAACCGTTAGAACCCATACCCTTCACGGTTATAATCTTTTAAAGAACAAGCATATCGATACTAGAATTAAATATACGGCTCTTTTACATCATGAACGATGTGATGGAAGTGGCTATCCTTATAATTTTAATAGTGAGCAAATCGAACCTTTTGCAAAGCTTGTTGCCATAGCAGATGTCTATGAGGCAATGACTTGTTCTAGAGTTTATCGTGATCCTTTGTGTCCATTTGAAGTAGTTAATCTATTTGAGTCAGAAGGATTATCAAAATATGACCCTCTCTATATTATGACCTTTCTTGAAGGTATCATTCAAACCTACCTTCATAATCATGTTCGCCTAAGTAATAATCAAGTAGGCGAGATTGTATTAATTAATAAACTGTCACTTTCTAAACCAGTTGTGAAGGTTGGAGAACAATTTATCGATTTATCGAAACAGCACGATTTACATATTGTGGCTATTATATGATAAATACACATATTAAGGCATAAAAAGAAGGTTAGTTGCTAAACTTACAGTTTTGCAACTAACCCTTCTTTTTTTATATATCTTAGCTGACTTTTAATTTAAATTTACGAACTGCTTTTATATCCTCTGAATCAATCTTTTCCATTGAAGCACCAAGCAATCTCATCTTACTTTCAAAATTCTCATATCCGCGTTCAATGTACTCAATTTGTTCAACAATGGTATAACCTTCCGCCATTAATCCTGCAATCACAAGTGCAGCTCCAGCACGTAAATCAGGAGCACTTACAATTGCACCCGTTAACTTACTGACTCCATCGATAATTGCAGTGTTACTTTCCACTTTTATGGACGCACCCATTCTAGTAAGTTCATCCACATATTTAAATCGATTTTCGAAAATACTTTCTGTAACGATACTTGTCCCACTCGAAATTGATAATACAGCAGACATCTGTGGCTGCATATCAGTAGGAAATCCTGGGTATACGAGAGTCTTTATATGTGTATGTCCCAATTGCCCGCTAGCGCTCACTCGAACTGCGTCATCAAATTCTTCCACTTGCGCTCCAATTTCAAGCAGTTTCGCAGAAATTGCTTCTAAATGCTTTGGTATAACATTTTTAATTAAGACACTACCTTTTGTTGCTGCTGCTGCAAACATAAATGTTCCTGCTTCAATTTGATCTGGAATAATTGAGTATACACTACCATGAAGCTTGGGTACTCCTTTAATACGAATAACATCTGTACCAGCTCCCTTAATATTTGCTCCCATACTATTTAAGAAGTTTGCGACATCAACAACATGCGGCTCTTTCGCAGCATTTTCAAGAATTGTTAGCCCTTCTGCTAAGCTTGCTGCAAGCATCATATTAATTGTGGCACCAACACTTACCCCATCAAAATATATATGGCTACCAATCAGTTTATCCGCTTTCGCCAGGACCATACCATGTTGTATATTCACCTCAGCGCCAAGTGCTTCAAACCCCTTGATATGCTGATCGATTGGTCTACTACCAATATTACAGCCTCCTGGAAGTGCTACTTGTGCATAATTGTATTTACCAAGTAATGCGCCAAGCAAATAATACGAGGCACGAATTTTTCTAATATAGTCATAGTCTAAATTGAATGAATTAATATTTTTACCATTAACTTTTACTGTATGTCTATCAATACGGTCAACTCTTGCACCAATACATTCGATTGCTTGTAATAATATTTCAACATCCTTAACGTCTGGTAAATTCTCTATTGTAACCGTTTCATCTGTCATAATTGCTGCTGCAATAACACCGAGTGCAGCATTTTTAGCGCCGCCAATCATTACTTCTCCAGTAAGTGACTTGCCACCTTTAATTATATATTGCTCCATCGCACACCTCTATCTAAATCGAACTTTAGTTTGTATATTTTGCACATATACTGCTCTGATATTTTGTTAATTTTTATACTACATAGATTATACCACAAAGTTAACCTTTGTAAATTGTTTTTTTTTAAAACGCTTCAGTATATATTCCCTTTTTCTTACTTTATTCGTTTTAAAGGGTTGCTGTATAAAGTCTTCTGGTGGAATGTATAAGAATTCTGCCTTACCTAGTCTTCCGTCTATTTCTCCCCAGGATAATCTTTTATAAATGAATTCTATTCGTAAACAAATCCATAAGTTTAGGGTATTCTCTTAATAACCCGCTCATGTTTTTCTCGTCTTCTTCTAAAATAACTGCTATATCACCTTCAAAATATTGAATTAGTCCCAATATTTGTTCGATGGTAGTGCTCTTTAGTTCACTCGCATTCTCAATAAGCAAGCAGCAATCCTTTAAACTATCTTTTTTCGCAAATAAATCAATTGTATTAAGCTTATTTGCCGATATTTTAGCAACCTTCGAGGATTTTAGTTTCCCTGCCTTATAAAGAAAAGTCGAAAAATCCTTAGCAAGTGTTGTTTTCCCGGATTTACTGGTTCCTGTAATAATCATCTGAATACTCTTTGTATTTGAATCAAATATGTTTTCCACGCTCTTAATAATTTGATTTTTCAATGATTCAACATGTAGAAAGTGATAGAAAATTTGCTCTAAATTAACGCCTATCTCCTCCGATAATCTCTGCAATTCATCATTTTCGTGATCTGGTACTGGTGTGACTTGATATGTAAAGTCCCCGTCAGCTGTATCTTTTTCTGTTATATCTTCCGTTTTCTCTACTGTAACTTTTTCTGTTATATCTTCTGTTTGCTCTGCCGTATCTTTTTCTGTTATATCTTCCATTTCCTCTGCTGTATCTTTTTTTATCATCTCTGCTATATCTTTTTCCATTATTTCTTCTGGTACTTCTTTTATTATCGCTTCAGTTTGGTTTTCTGATTCGGTTTCAAATTCTTTCAAAGTATAGATTTCGTCTTCCTTAATATCCACAACATTACTTTCCTCTGTAGCCTCATTGTACTTCACTTTTACTTCTTGCGCTCTTCGCTTCAATTCTTCAATAATCTTCGTTTTATCCGTTTCTCCAGAATAGAACGATTTGAGTAGTTTTGCTTTTTCTACATAGATGCCTTCACCAAACCACAATATAATATCAGTGCATTCACGAGTACACTTCTCCTCATTCCCTGCTTTATAATAAAGCTTTGCAAGCTCATATGCCCATTGTTCCATGTATTCCGTCTTTTTTAATATCTCTAAGGTTTCAATTAACACCTCATAGGATTCTTTTTTCATCTTATCAATCTTATACCGAAAGATATATTTGTAAAAATCTCTCGGGGCTGCCTTTTCAAATTCCTTCAGATACTTCTCTGCTTCCTCTATATTACCTCTTTTAATTGAAATCCATACAAGTTGGTATAAAGCCTTTCTAGTGTTTGTTTTATCATATATTGAAAAAAGGATTTGCATCGCTTCATCATATCTTTCATTTTGTGTATACACTTCTGCTATGAAACCTAAATCTGAGAGAATCTTTATTTTGCCAGTATCCATGGTGTCAAGGATCTTCTGTGCTTTCTTATAATCTCCCACTTCCATCTGTTTCTTTAATTCTTCAATTTTAATATTCTTTTCATTATTTCTCATCTGTTTACCTCCTTGCTTCCGATTACTTCAAAATACAATTGTTCCAGATTATTCTTTCCTTCCAAGAGCTTTTGTTTATTTCCAATTAATATCCCTTTTCCTCGGTCTAGGATACAAATCTTATCGCAGATCTTTTCCATCTCTTCCAAATAATGTCCTGTGTAAATTATACTTGTACCCCGCTGCCTTAGTGCCATCACAGACTCTAGTATTTGATTCCTCGATTCTATGTCAAGCCCTACGGTTGGTTCATCCATTATCACAAGCTCCGGATGATGCAATAAGGATACACCAATGTTCAAACGCCTTTTCATTCCACCAGAATAGCTGCTTACTTTTCTATGTAAAATTTCATCTGTAAAGTTTATCAGTGTGCATACTTCTTTGATCCGCTCCTGTAGTACCTTGCCTCTAACATGATTGGCTCTACCCCAGAATAACAAATTATCTCTTCCACTTAAGGTAGGGTAAAGTGCAATATCTTGAGGCACAAATCCAAGTCTGCTTCTCATCACTTTGGGATTCTTAATAATATCCTGTCCTTCATAACAGATGGTACCATAGTCCGGTTTATTTAACGTTGCAATCATAGAAATGATTGTTGATTTACCTGCACCGTTCGCTCCGATGAGTCCAAAAATCTCTCCTCTATTTACTTGAAATGAGATTCCATCTACTGCTTTATTGTCCTTATAATATTTTTTTACATCTATTAATTCTAGCAATTGTTGCAGCCTCCCACTTAAAGTATATTACTCTATTGTTATTCTATCATTTGTAACCGTTTATAGCTCTTTATAGTATTTCAACGTATCGATAAGCTCCCTAGTTAACTCAATATTTTCCTTTTGTAGTAGATGATATCTTCCTTCAATCTCTTTGACTTTTTTTGATTTTTCTCTCTCATACCGGTTCATAGCCTCTTCAAATAATGGCTGTAACACCAATTTTGCTCTTATTTCCTTTGAAAACGGACAATAGGTCGCCATCATTTCTCTGACTGGTTTATTTAATTTAATTGCTCCAATTGCTTCCGTCATAATCCACATTTCATAGTCGATTACAAAAACCTCTCTACTACTGTTTCTTCCCTTTTGAATTTGCAACTTAACCTTTTCTTTCTTCTCTTCGGAAAGGTCTCTATTCTTACGGTAGAATTGCAGATAATCTGTATATTCTGAAGTTAATGATTTATATTTTAAATTATTCCATGCTGTTCCTTGTACACTTCTACAAATCTCCCAACGAAATCTTCCAAAAACCTTGGTTAGAATCGAGGAAAGGCTATACTCTGAAAAGATAGGTAGTAAGAAACGGCCCGAGCTGTCTCTCTTCTTTCCTGTGATATCTTGCCACATAACACCATTTCTTCCACAGGTTGGCATAAGAATAATGTCAGGATAAGCACGCTTTATTATATATTCTTTCACAATTTTCTTTTCATTATTTACGTAGAGTGATTCTCTATCAAAAATTGAAAAATCAATCGCCAGAAGCTCAGTAATTGTATTATTTACTTTTAATGCTGATGTATATATTCGTTCTATATTATTCGCAAAAATATCCTTATGTAAGATAGGCACAAAGACACTTATTTGTCCGCTTGTAACTCGATTATTATATCGAAACATATTCTGAATTTCATATTCCAATTTTTTCTCCGGATTTTTCGCCCATTCTTTCACTTGCGTCTCTGTAAGCTTAGCTTCTTTCTTTAAAGAAAGAAGCTTCTCAAAATAATCCAAATCAAATTCATTCTTTGACGGGTCTTTTTTCTCCTCATAGATTAGCGTAAGCCATTCCTTGATATTATATACCATACAAGGCTTCGTAGAAGATTCTTCTTTTAAAAAATATAGATAAAGAAGTTGATCTTTGGTTAACAGTCTTTCATCCACATATCCAAAGATTAAGAACATATCAATTACTCTAGGTAATTTTTTATCGTAATAAGCTTTTAGAAAAACCTTCTGATATAATTCATAATAACTATCGATAATTTTTCTTCGAAGAAGCCTAGCATCATCCTCAGTTGAATCCTTATCCTTTAAATTAATAAAGTCAAGCATATCATTTCTCATCTTCTCTGCTCTGTCTGCTTCTATCTCTGAATACTCCAAAATCTTCTGAAAAGAACCTGTTAATTCAAGTTGTGCCTCACTGGCTTCTTGCCCCGCGTACTTCAAATTAGATTCTATGCTTAATTCATTTCCCTTTGTACCAGTTATTATGATGTAATAGATTTCTTCTGTCTTTTTACGATCAATAGAGAGCTTACGTCCTATCATGCTTTCAAAGAATTTCTCAACCTTATTAAATTCTTCTATAATACAATCAACCAAATCTACTACTTCATCATTATGACCACCCGCATTTTCTACTTCAATTGCAAGTGCAGCCGCTAATCGAAAAAGACAAATATCGCTTGAATCAATCAGCCCATTTACCAGTGTAGCAACATCTACCGAAAGATTTCTGATCTCTTCCATCTGTTCATTTATAATCTCTATTTGGTCCTCCACCTGATATAATGTAATTGCATTTCCGTAGGAATAAAACGCCTTTACCGTATCAAGAGGTACATTTTGAAATTCTTTATAATAGTTTAACTTGTCATATTGTACGCGCAAGCTTCTTGAAATAATTGGTAGCTCATTCATACGTTCTGTTGATTTCGTCGAATAACCTAAGTGTCTTCCAAATTCTATATATCTTTTATAGTTGTCCATTAGGAACTCATATAGTCTTATTCCATGTTTCATTAACCCTTCATAAATAAGATCGAGTTCATAAATCATTTTGTTAAAAGAAGTAACCATGATTCCATGATAATCTTTATTAAAGGACAAGATCGTTTCCATGTCTTCTTTATTGTTCACCTCAAATGCATAGAGCATCATATCATCATATGCTGTATAAGTAGCTTGATATTTTCCTACATACAAATCCTGAATAGCTAAAAAGCTTCCTGAATTTACAACTATTTTTAAACCGTCGTTGCAAATAAGTACGCGGCCTTTTATTACCAGTGCAACATTTCGTACTGGATCTCCTTCGGCATAAACTACAGTTCCCTTGGCAAATTGATTCACTGCATTTGGATTTATCTTTACTTCCATTTTCCATTACCCCGATCCACTGTTTAGTCATATATTATAGGAATATAGACATTATAAAACAAATTGCGAATTACGGAAAGCGAAACCTATCTCTTTTTAGACAATTAGTACAAATTACTTAATAAAATGTAATTTTCTGTAATAAAATCGCAAAAAAAGAAATGCAATAATTGCATTTCCCTGAAATTCCTATTATTTAAATTCCGTGCGCTTTGCTTCGAATGCTTACCATAAGCGTTACCTCTACAGTTAACTCGATCCAGGCGACCCTACGGCACACAAGAGTTTTTGTTTAGTGCTGCTTCATTCCTGACCTGACACGGTTCACAAAATCCTGTTGCGTAAGACCCAAACGTCAACATCACTTATAAAGGGCGGCCCTACAGTAAGACACCCTAGGCAAAACATCACCCCTGCTATAGCGGATTGCAGGTACAGGGCACCGCTGTCTCCCCGGCTGCACGGAAATCTTATGACATATTAAAATAGTGCATTTCCAAGTATAAGGCTTTTGAAAGCGGATGTCAACCCTTTCGTAGCTTTTCCGTTTTATTCCTAAGACGTAGCTCTGCAAAAAATTCTTGGAGGAGGCGTGTACAATCCTCTTCTAAAACGCCGGTGATCAATTCTACCTGATGATTAAATTCCTTCATTTGCAATAGGTTGAGAATAGATCCCGCGCAACCTGCCTTAGGATTCATAGAGCCTATCACAACTCTCTTGATTCTAGCCTGTACAATTGCACCCGAACACATCTGGCAAGGCTCAAGTGTCACGTACATTGTACAATCCTCTAAGCGCCAATCTCCCATCGTCCTGCTTGCACGATCGATTGCAACTAGCTCCGCATGTGCAAGTGTTGTCTTTTTTGTGTTGCGCTTATTATATCCTCTACCTATAATTTTATTCTCATAAACAATGACGCATCCAATAGGTACCTCTCCCAATTGATACGCTTTCTTCGCTTGCTTAATTGCTTCTTTCATGTACTTCTCATTCATTGTATCTTCCCTTTTCATCTGGACTAGTTCCAACAAATCTGGTATAGTAATTGTAACATATCCCTATTGAGGTGACAATATGCAGATACATGGCTTTAATAAAACAACACTACTTGATTATCCAAAGCATCTGGCCGCTACCATTTTTCTAGGTGGCTGTAATTTCAGATGCCCTTTTTGCCATAATGCATCCTTGGTTACAAGAGTAGCTACTCAGCCGGTGATTTCTACAGACGAGGTGTTTTCTACTCTCAAGAAAAGAAAAGGTATCTTAGAAGGTGTTTGTATCACAGGTGGTGAACCTACCATTTATCCGGAGCTCCCCTCCTTCATTCAAGACATCAAAGCGCTTGGGCTTAAGGTTAAATTAGATACCAATGGTTCGAATCCCTCTATGCTAAAGCTTTTGGTTAATTCTAATTTAGTTGATTATGTTGCAATGGACATCAAAAATTCTATGGAACATTATGATCTGTCTATTGGAGTTAAGAATTATAATATGGACAATATAAAGGAAAGTGTTACCTATCTTTTATCCTCTTCCATCGATTATGAATTTCGCACTACTGTAGTTTATGAACATCATACGATGGAAGACTTTATTTCCATCGGTCAATGGATTCATGGTGCAAGAGCATATTATTTACAACCTTACAAAGACTCCGGCGACATCTTATCTCCTGGTCTTAGTAGTCCTTCCAAAGAATCTTTATACGAATTCACGGAAGCACTCGCACCATATGTCAGTTCTGTCAGCATTCGAGGACTTGATTAAAAAGCAACTACATTAGATAAAATGGAGGCTTTCTTTTATGTTAATGACCTGTGATACACAACGTCTCGAATTAAAGATTTTGCATGAAGATGCAGCTTCCTTGGTGCTTTCTTTCTATGAAGATAACAAGGTGACATTCGAACCTTGGGAGCCCAAACGAGCAGAAAATTTTTATACCCTCTCCTATCAGAAGGCTTCTCTTGCTGCTGAATATCAACAAATGTTAGAATCTAAATTTCTAAGATACTGGCTCTTTTTAAAGGATTATCCCGACACAATCATTGGTTCCGTTTGTTATTACAATATACTTAAGGGTGCTTACCAATCCTGCAGTCTCGGCTATAAAATGAATCAGCAATATGGACAACAGGGGTTCGCGTTCGAAAGTATTCAGAAAACAATTTCCATTATGTTTCAGGAATATCACCTACACCGAATTGAAGCATTTATTATGCCAAACAATTTGCCCTCCATAAAACTCATTGAAAAACTTAATTTTTCCTATGAGGGCATTTCATACTCCTATGCCAGTGTGAAAGGTTTTTGGACTGACCACAAACGATATTCTTTAATAAATCCTCGTGACCTATAATTACGTGTCTAAGTAAAAAATTTATTACCGATATCTACGTCATTACATAGTAATTGTAATATACCAATATCCGAATTCTCCAGGCTTAAGCTCTCTTTTTCGAACACTTTTAAATTGTTCAAAACCAAACATTCTTGCCATAAAACGTTCTCTATTATGGAAAATACCTGGTACGCCCAGAATATACCGACACCCATAACGGTCCTTAATCTTAGCAAATATTAAATGTCGATAACTATAATATCCATGTAGTAAGAAGCTATTATTGCACAAACCCCATGCTTCCATCGGAAGGAACGCAATATCTTGTGGCTCTAGCTTTACGCAAGCAATTACTTCATTATCTTCAAACGGGTACATCCGTGGATATCTCTCAAAGATACGTTTTGCAATTGAATTCTCCTGATCTACCTCTAATTCTTCATCCATTTTATCTTGCCGTACTGCATTTTCCGATACTTGCTCCGTTTGTAAATTAACTTCTGGAACAACTTTTTCTGAAACCTTTTCTGTTAGTAAATTAACTTCTGTGGCTACTTTTTCTAATACTTCCTCTGTTTGTACCTCAACTTCTAGGGCTGCTTTTTCTAATACTTCCTCTGTTTGTACCTCAACTTCTGTGACTGCTTTTTCTACTACTTTTTCTGTTTGTATATCTACTTCTGGAGCTGCTTTTGCTAATACTTCCTTTGTTTGCACGTCAACTTCTGGGTTATCTAATTTCTTATCTGCTTCCAGCGTGGAATCTGTTTCTATTGAATCTAGATCATGCGCTGCCTGCATGGCTTCTGGTGAATTTATAACCTCATTTAACTCATTGATTTTCTTTGGTTTTGGCCTCAGTGCTACCATTACCTCTTCGAGTACAATTGGTTTATCATCCCACTCCGTTGCATAAAATACTTTTTCGTTTAGGAAGATTAGAATTCCTCCCATATCAGAAAATTTATACCCAGAATCCTTAATATTAGTCTCACTCATAGATAGTTTGCTATCCATTACTTGATTATTCAGGCTGGAATCTCCTAGGTATATGAGTTCAATTCCTCCCGTTTCTCTCTGAATTAAATAGGTTGGAAAAATACTATTTAATTGTCCGGGCAACAGTAAGTGGATCGTTATTTTACTCTGTCCATTTCTAGTTTCTACACGTGCATATCCCACGTTTTTTCTTTTCAATCCGTGTTCGTATTGATACATATACGATACCATTCTTTTATAATCAGCCAAAAAATCACTCCCTTTGTTTCCCTTAGTACAACGTTGGGTTGTTTCACAATTCTATTAAATATATTCAAATTCTTTGGCCTTTATTCCTCTCCCTCACCCCTTGTAAGTAAAAACCCCCTACTGATTTGTGTTGTCATCAGTAGGGGGAATGTTGCAGTATGATCACTTACTTAATTTCTTTATGAAAATCTTGAATGGACTTTACACCAAGTGCACTATTATTCTTAATTTCTTTGATCCCTGCAGCCGTTGCCTTTGCAGCAGCCATTGTCGTCACATAACTAATTCTTCCCTTAATTGCTGCTTTTCTGATATAGCTATCATCATGTACACTCTTTTTATCGATTGGTGTGTTAATAATAATATTAATTTGTCCATTGGCAATTGCATCTAAGATATTTGGCCTTCCTTGGTATAGTTTAAAGATCTTTTCTGCTGGGATACCATTTGACTCTATAAGGTCAAATGTTCTTCCTGTTGCGACAATCTTAAAACCACATTCTGCAAAGCTCCTTGCTACTTCAACAACTTCTGATTTATCTCTATCATTTACGCTGATTAATACGGTTCCAGAGAGCGGAATCTTTGACTGGGTTGCTTCTTGTGCTTTATAAAATGCTTCTCCAAAGGTCTTAGCAAGTCCAAGTACCTCACCGGTAGAACGCATTTCCGGCCCAAGTATCGGGTCAACTTCAGGGAACATGTTAAATGGAAATACAGCTTCTTTTACTCCATAATGAGTAAATATTTTTTCTCTTAAATTTGCAACTGGAGATGGATTTCCTGTAATCTCATTTGTAATAATCTGCGTTGCAATCTTAACCATCTGGATGTTACAAACCTTTGAAACCAACGGTACTGTTCTGGATGCTCTCGGATTAGCTTCTAATACATAAACTACACCATCCTCAATTGCATACTGCATATTCATCAAACCACATACTTTCATTTCCTTGGCAATCTTTATTGTATACTCTTTGATTGTCTTTAAATTTTCTTCTGAAATGTTGATGGAAGGAAGAATACATGCGGAGTCTCCAGAATGTATTCCTGCAAGTTCAATGTGCTCCATTACTGCAGGAACGAATGCATCCGTGCCATCACTAATTGCATCTGCTTCACATTCCATTGCATTTTGTAGAAAGCGATCAATTAAGATAGGGCGATCCGGCGTTACACCAACTGCTGCCTTCATATATACTTCAAGACTTTCATTGTCCTGAACAACTTCCATTCCACGTCCACCAAGTACATAGGAAGGACGAACCATAACTGGATAACCAATACGTGCTGCAATTATTAATGCTTCTTCTACATTGACCGCCATACCCGATTGCGGCATAGGAATATGAAGTTTTTCCATAATCACTCTAAATTGATCTCTATCTTCCGCAAGGTCAATTGTCTCCGGTGTTGTACCTAGAATATGAACTCCATTTGCCTTAAGTTCTGCTGCCAAATTTAAAGGTGTCTGTCCGCCAAACTGAGCAATTACACCAATTGGCTTTTCCTTCTCATGAATACTAAGTACATCCTCTAGGGTTAATGGCTCAAAATACAATTTATCGGAAGTGTCATAATCTGTTGATACCGTCTCAGGATTACAGTTAACAATAATGGTTTCAAAACCAAGTTCTTTTAATGCTATGGACGCATGAACGCAGCAATAGTCAAACTCAATTCCCTGTCCAATACGGTTTGGTCCACCACCCAAAATCATAACCTTTGGCTTACCTGTATCAATTGTAGCAGTATCTTTAATATGATAGGAGGAGAAGTAATAAACAGAGTCTTCTGTACCACTTACATGAACACCCTCCCAAGCTTCTTTAATACCAGCTTTACTTCTGCTTTCTCTTATGCTAGATTCTGACACCTCTAACAATTGGCTTAAATATTTATCTGCAAAACCATTTAACTTAGCGCTTTTGAAAACTTCAATTGGAGGAATGCTGCCTTTATAAGCTTTCAATGCTTCCTCTTCTTCTACTAACTCTTTCATTTGGTCAATGAAATAGTGCTTAATCTTCGTTAGTTGAAAAAGTTCTTCTACCGAAACGCCTTTTCTTAATGCTTCATACATAATAAATTGACGTTCACTTGTAGGTTGGTGGAGCATATTCAGTAATTCTTCTTTTGACTTTGTCGCAAAATCCTTGGCATTTCCTAGTCCATAGCGGCCTATCTCTAGACTTCTGATTGCCTTTTGGAAAGCCTCTTTATAAGTCTTACCAATGCTCATTACTTCCCCAACTGCGCGCATCTGTGTACCTAATTTATCTATGGATCCCTTAAACTTCTCAAATGCCCAACGTGCAAATTTAATTACAATATAATCTCCATCTGGAACATACTTGTCTAGCGTACCATATTTGCCACATGGGATATCGCATAAATCAAGACCAGCTGCAAGCATTGCAGAAATCAGAGCGATTGGGAAGCCCGTCGCTTTAGAAGCAAGTGCAGAAGAACGTGAGGTTCTAGGATTAATCTCAATTACAACTATTCTACCTGTATCCGCTTCATGTGCAAACTGAACATTGGTACCACCGATTACTTCAATCGCATCTACAATCTTATACGCTTGTCTTTGTAGTTTTTTTTGAACATCCTCAGCAATGGTTAACATCGGAGCGCAGCAGAAGGAGTCACCGGTATGAACACCCATTGGATCGATATTCTCTATAAAGCAAACAGTAATCATCTTCCCCGTTGAGTCACGAACAACTTCAAGTTCTAATTCTTCCCAACCAAGTATTGACTCTTCTACAAGAACCTGTCCAACCATACTTGCCTGTAATCCCCTAGATACAATTACTTTTAACTCATCCACATTATAAACGAGTCCGCCGCCTGCTCCACCCATCGTGTAAGCAGGGCGAATAACAACCGGGTAACCTAGGTCTTCAGCAATCACAAGTGCTTCCTCTACCGTATAAGCAACCTCACTTTTTGCCATTTCAATTCCAAGTATATTCATAGTTTTCTTAAATTCAACTCGGTCTTCACCACGTTCAATGGCATCCACCTGAATTCCAATAACCTTAACATTATATTTTTTTAATACACCTGCTTTATCTAGCTCGGAACAAAGATTGAGACCTGACTGTCCACCCAAATTAGGGAGCAAGCCATCCGGTCTTTCCTTCTCAATAATTTGTGTCAATCTTTCAACATTAAGAGGTTCAATGTAGGTCACATCCGCTGTCTCCGGATCTGTCATAATCGTAGCAGGGTTAGAATTAACAAGAACGATTTCATAGCCTAATTTTCTCAGTGCCTTACATGCCTGCGTACCCGAATAATCAAACTCACATGCTTGCCCTATAATAATTGGACCCGAACCTATAATCAATACCTTGTGAATATCTTCTCTCTTTTTCATTCCATCCTCCTATATGTTTTTCCATAGGAGGATATTCCTCCTATTTGGTTCATAGTTTTCAAACTCATTGTAATAAAAAGGCCAAACACACAGGTGCCTGGTCAGGAGGATTCTAATTTATCCCCCTTGATAAATAGAAATTGCTTATTGAATGTCTAGAGCATCTTTACTCTTTTGTGTTTAAAAATGGGCAAAAAAAATTTGCATTTTCTTTTTCTATATCTTTTACTATTTAATTAACTTGCTCGATTTCTTATAATAATACACTATAACTAATAATTATGCAATACAAATTTTTATATTTTATTAAATATCTTTTTGTCTTCAATTACAAACCTGAAAACTAATAGAAAATAGAGCGCCATAGAAAAACAAAGTAGCTTCCATGGCGCTCTATTTTCACAAACTATTTCAATTCTTCCTTGCGTAAACAGTTGGACAACTTTGCAAACTGATCTAAGGTTAGCGCCTCACCGCGTACATTTTCTATGAGTCCAAGTTCTCTTAATACGTCAGCAACTGCTTCTTTTGAGATATTAAGATCAGCAGAATTGTGAAGACCATTCATCAAAGTCTTTCTCCGTTGGTTAAAGGAAGCGCGAATGATTCGAAACAGAAATTCCTCATCGTCCACCTGTATTGGAGACTCTTTATGGAGCGTTAAATTAATCACTGCAGACCCAACATTAGGTCGTGGCATAAAACAATTAGCTGGTACATTCGCTGCAATATATGGTTTAGAATAATATTGAACAGCAAGCGATAGAGCCCCATAATCCTTGGTACCAGGAGATGCCTGCATGCGATCTGCAACCTCTTTTTGTACCATCACCGTAACGCTAATCAGTGGTACACGCTGTTCAAATAATTCCATAATAATAGGTGTCGTAATGTAATATGGAAGGTTGGCAACCACTTTAATTGGTCTACCACCATTCCTTTCCTTCACCAAAGCTCTGATATCAACCTTTAAGATATCCTGATTTATTATCGTAACATTATCATAGCTAGATAACGTATCTTCAAGCACCGGAATCAGCTTTCGATCGATTTCTACAGCCACAACTTCTCTTGCGCTCTCACATAAATACTGTGTCAAGGTACCTATCCCCGGTCCAATTTCTAGGACAAGATCCTCCTTTGTGATATCCGCTGCTCGAACAATCTTATCGAGAATGTGGGTATCAACTAAAAAGTTTTGACCGAATTTCTTCTGCATTACAAATTTATGTTTATTCAAAATTTCTATCGTATTCGTTGGGTTACCTAAATCTGCCATACTTTATCCTCGCTTATTAAAATACATTTTCTTTGCATTTTCATTCGTTATTTGAATTACTGTCTCATAATCAATCTCTTTAATACGTGCAATCTCCCTGGCCACATAAGTAAGATTTAAAGATGAATTTCTCTTCCCTCTGTTTGGTACTGGAGATAAATAGGGGCAATCTGTCTCTAGAACAAGCTGCGAGAGTGGCGCAAACGCTACTACTTCCTTTAGCTTTTTTGCATTCGTAAAAGTTACTACTCCACCAATGCCTAGGTAAAATCCCATATTCAGATACTGTCTCGCTTGCTCTACTCCATACCCAAAGCAATGAATGACACCCCCAACCGTATCTGCCTTTGCAGCCTTCATCATCGTAAAGGTATCGTTGGCGGCATCTCTACTATGAATAACAAGAGGAAGTTTAAATTCTTTGGCAAGATCCATCTGTCGATCAAACCATATTTTCTGTGTCTCCCTATCTGTTGTATCCCAGTAATAGTCAAGTCCTATCTCGCCAATTGCAACATTCTTAGGGTGCTTTGCCTTTTCCTTAAGCCACAGAAAGGTTTCTTCGTTTAGCTCTTTAGCAGCTTCCGGATGAATTCCAATGGCTCCATAGACAAACGAATAGGCCTCCATTAACGCAATGGTACTCTCTACTGTCTTCATTTCTGAACTAGCATTTACCACATACTCTATCCCTTGCTTTGATAAACTCTCAAGGATTTCTTTTCTATCTTCATCAAATGCCTCATCATCATAATGTGCATGTGTTTCAAATATCATTTGCTTTTCCTCTTTCTAACTTGCATTGTTTATACCAAACCTTTAAACCAAACCTTTGATACAGTAAATTTACTTACCGCTTCTTTTGTATGGTACCCATTATACACTAGGTTCTATCCTTTATCAATAGTTCAAAACCCAACCTATTTAGCACCTATTTAGTGTAAGGTAAAACCAATCTCACACCCCTCGTTATGGCGGCTCTTACAATAGATCTCTCCTCCATGCTCATTCACAATATACTTGCAAATCGATAGCCCTAACCCTGAACCTGGGATACTTGAACTTCTTGACTTCTCAGCTCGATAAAATTTATCAAAGACATAGGGTATATCATCCGCGCTTATGCCCATACCATTGTCCTTCACCTTAATCAGCACAGCTGCTCCCTCTCTCCTGGCTTCAATTACAATTTTACCCTTCTTTTCACCAATATATTTCATACTGTTTTCAACCAGATTATATAACACTTCTGTGATACGTTTTGTATCAATCGTTAATAACATATCTGCTGTTTCTATCCTAGAAGTAAACTCCATGCCTTGTTGCTTTACAAATACCTCTAACTCTTTCATTACCGGATTAAAATACTCTAGGAAATAAACTTCTTGGAGATTAATATCCAGCTGATTTAATTGGGTATTCGAATATTCTAACAATTCATTAATCATATCAATGAGCAGATCTGTTTTTCCAATAATAATATTTACATAATCATCCCTACTTTTAGGGGTTCTAGCAATCCCATCTCTAAGACCTTCGCTATACGCTTTGATTGTGGAAAGCGGTGTCTTTAAATCATGTGAAATACAGGATATTAATTCTTGTTGCGATTTTTTCAGCAACTCTTCTCGTCTTTGCTTATCCTTCAGCTCGTCTCTCATGAGTTCAAAGGAAAATGTTAAATCACCGACTTCATTTTCACCTATTCTTTTCTCATAAATACGAACAACCTCTAAATTGTAGTTGCCTGCAATAATCTCCTTTGCCGAACTACTAATCTCTCTTAAAGGTCTTAATATACGCCTATTGCAATAAATAGTTCGAACCAACAGCATAACTGCACTGATTAGTACTCCTATCACAATCGGGGAAAAGATCTTTAATATTCTGCTATAAGCGGTATCCTTTACAATTTCATTTTCGGGTATCAAGAAGGCAACAAAACCAATCGTCTTTCCCTCCTGTTGTAATACAAAGCTTTCCTTGATTTCCTCTCGATGCTCTATTTTGAAGCTTTTATCAAATTGCAATATTTCTTGCACATTTACAATATCCCCTATCTTTTCTTTAAAAGGTGTCTCGCTATATGCAACCTTACCCTCTAGTCCAAAAACAAGGTATGGGTAGTCACCTTTCTTATAGATGCCATCCTCAATTTCGTTTCTTTGTTCTGAGACAAGCATTCTTATCTCGTTATCATATACATTAAAATCCAAGTTAAGAAACAGATAGATGCTTAATAAAGTGGATACAAAAAGAACGACTACTATGATAGCAGCCGTTATGCTGTTTATTTTATAAATCTTAGTTTTCATTCGTATCCTCCTCTTACGTTACCGAAAAGGCAAACTGTTATTCTATTGAGAATTTATAACCAGCTCCCCAAACTGTCTTTATGTAATCTAGTCCAAATTTATTTAGCTTCTCGCGGATGCGATTTACATAAACCGTAACACTGTTATCATCGCCATATCCGCTATATCCCCATACGCTTTGATAAATCTGGTCTTTTGAGAAAACTTGATTTGGGTTTTTCGAAATAAAAAATAGGATATCAAATTCCTTCGTTGTTAGAAATAAATTTTCACCCTTAACTGTTGCTAAGTAGGATGATTTATTAAGGCTCAGCTCTCCCACAGTAATTTCTTCTTTGTTAGTAGTAACCAGTTCTTTTGATTTCTCATATCTTCTCAGTTGCGCCTTTACTCTCGCTACCAATTCGAGTGGGCTAAACGGCTTGGTTACATAATCATCAGCACCGATTCCAAGCGCAATGACTTTATCCATCTCTCCACTTTTGGCAGAAATCATAATAATTGGTATCTCTGATTTCTCTCGGACCTCTTTACATACATGAATTCCATCTACTTTTGGTAACATAATGTCTAGCAGTATCAGACTCGGCTGCTTCTCATAGAATGCCTTAAGACCTTCTTCCCCATTAAGTGTCACAATGGGTGTAAACCCTTCTACCTCAAGGTAAGCACCTAAAATATCTGCCAGTTCTTTTTCGTCTTCTACAATTAGAATTTTATGTTCCATATTTGACCTCATTCCTGCTCGTGTTTTCAACGTATAATAAGTATGTGCCGAGGATTTCGCAGGCACATACTTTGTGAGCAATGCTAATTTTGATTATATCTTATCGCTAAGGTTTTCACAAGTTCTACCAGCCCTTTTCTTTTAAGAATTTATATACGATTTCTTCTCTTTGTGTCGCAATCCCATCCTCATATTCCTCTAGCTTTAAATCTCCGTCGATACGACCATCCTTTAAATAGATAATTCGATTACCACGGATTGCTGCCTTGAGATCATGTGTTACCATAACAACCGATTGCCCTTCCCTGTTGATGTTGGTAAATACATTAAGGACATTCTGACCCTGAGAAGAGTTAAGCGCTCCCGTTGGCTCATCTGCAAATAAAACCTTCGGATTGTTGATTAACGCTCTACAAATAGCAACCTTTTGTTTTTGGCCTCCTGACATTTGATTTGGGAATTTCTTTTTTTGAGAAGTTAGTTCCATTTTCTCTAACAAGGCATCTATTTTTCCTTCTATTTCTTTACGATCTGTCTTTGTTTTATAGGTCGGGCTTAGGATATTTTCATATACATTAAGATTAGGAATTAAATTAATCCCTTGAAATACAAAGCCCAACTTCATCTTACGCAGCTTTGAGATTTCTTTCTCTTTTAGTATTGTAATATCTGCTCCTTCAAAGGAAACCTTTCCTGTTGTTACATCATCCATTCCACTTAGTGCATAAAGTAGTGTTGACTTACCAGAACCTGAGCTTCCCATAATAACCGTAAAATCTCCCTCATATATTTCCATATCCAGATTCTTGATTACGTTGTTTACTTCACCATCGCTAATAAAGCTTTTACATAATAAATCTGTTTTTATTATTGTAGTCTTCATAATCTTATCACCCTTTCTTAACTTCAGTTTTATATAATTCACTATTCACTATCCAAAAATCAAGCTATATTCTGTTCTATTCTTGCACTAAATCTCTCACATTTACTTTTCTTAAGGAACGCGAGGATATTAATGTGCTTAGTATAAATATAAACAAAACCCCCAAATTAGCTAATAATATATGCAAGACTTTGTAGCTTACCGGATACTCTTGAAATCCAAACATGCCTAAACACATCTTCATAATAGTAGGGTAAAGCATAATAATCATTGGTATAGCAACTGCAATTGACGCCACCGCTACAAGTCCAATATAATATAAGTTCGAAAGAACTAAATGTCCTGTTGAATAACCAATACACTTATAAATTCCATTTGTTTTCTCACTACTCGTGTTTTTAAGCATAACAATACAGAAAATATTGATACCTCCAATCAAAAGAATCAATACAGCCGCTGGAGGAATGGCACCCTTTTGTGGATTAACAATCATATTCATGATGCTACTAAAAGCTTCTGTCCTCTCAATTACAGCTCCACTACCACCGATCTTTTCCTTTATGTCCATCATAAAATCAGTCCTGTTTATCTGTTCTTTTAAATAAATAGAGATATTGTTATATTCGAAATCATAATCGTTTTCCGTATATACCTCAGATGTCAATCTGCAGGCATCACCCAGGCTATAATAGGTTTGGTAAAGACCGGTAATCATTAAATTGACTTTTTTCTCACCACCTAAATAAACTTCGATATAGTCTCCAACCTCTTTCTTTCGCTCTTTGGCTATTTTGTTAGTAATAGCGATTTCATCACCTTCCTTAGGATTTCTTCCCTCAATAACAGAAAGCTTTGTTTGTGAAAAATCGTCATAGACAAATCCATACATTACTGTTGTATTCATTCCTTTTTCCCATTTCATCGTGACCTTAGAATCTAGATTGTTCTTTAGAAGAAAGTCTACCCTATCATCCTCTTCCATCAATTTTTGCACTGACAAAAACTGTTCGGTGTCAGGCACACCAATCATAACATCACATCGATCAACACCTAGCCAATAATCATTGTTGTCTTTCATCGAATACGCAACATCCAAAGATATTATTGCAAAATTCACACTGAAAATCGTTACAATTGTGGTAAGTAGAATACTCACAGCACTTTTCTTATTTCTTGCTAAGGTTCTTATCGCAATACCTGGCGCCGAAAACTGTATCTTTGAATTACCTTTATACTTCTTTTTCTTCTTTGTACTCGAATTTGACATGCCATTTAGTGCATATACCGGCTTTACCTTTTTGGTTTTTCCAATAATGATATAGATAATCCCTATTACAAAACTCACAATCAGAATGTAGCACAGGATGCCCGGTAGTAATATATTGTTGGTAGCAACCTGCCCCATATTTTCAAATACGTTACTTAAAATACGATTGGATACAAATACTGAACTTGCAATCCCTATGACACATGCAATAGAAACCACACTAAAGTAGAACGTTATATACATTTTCAAAATATCGCCCGAGGTATACCCCATTGTTTTATAGACTGCTATCGTTTTGGCGTCAGTAATCATTACATTCCGTATCATAAAATGGATGATGAGACCGCTAACAAATAGCATAATGATGCCGATTGCCAGAAAAACAGCTCCGATAATGTGTCCCGTAATCAAACTGTTGTCAATCATATCCTCAAGAGTTTGTATTTCTGCATTCATTTGTCCATCGTGTTTTTCTCGGTAGGCTTCTTCTATCCTACTCCCTGTTATTCCATCTTTTCCGTAAAGCCTAATACGTAGTTTTGTGACTAGCGATTCCGGTACCTCTTTTACCAATATATCGCTGTCAAATGCGGTAGAGGTGTTGTAAGGATCAGAATATACTCCTCTTACGGTATAAATCAGTTCTTCTCCAGCACGTTGTAGTTTAATCTTGTCTCCGGATTTAATCTTACTTTCATTACTGATACATGCAGGAATAACGCATTCATTTGCCCCCAAGTTTTGAGTTACCTTCTTATCTCCTTCTAAATAACGAATTTTTCCATAAACCGCATTACTATACTCTGTAAGCTTCATAAATCCTTCTATTTTCTTGCCTTCAAATGTAAGCTCCTCTGTAATATAATGAAATCTAATATATTCCACTCTTTCTATCTCCTCTAACGCAGCAAATTGCTCTCCCAGTGAAATAATATCTTCCTCCTTATCTGAATAAGTAAATAGAACTGCTGCCGGTGACTCGCACTCCTTTGCAAACTCGCGAAATGGTTTATCTAACGATATTAATATACTTACGGCAGCACTGAGCAACACGGAGCATAGCATTATAATCAAGAATATCATTAGCATTTGCATTTTTTTATGTCTGAAATTTTTAACCCACATATTTTTCATCCTCTCCCTCTTTTATCCTCTGTAATTATCATAAATGAAAAATATAAAATAAAAATAGATAAATTATTAATAATTATAAATAAAAAGATTGACAATTCAGATTACAATGCTTACAATAACTAAAAAATAAGTGGGGTTCACATTATGATACTTTTATTTACTTCTAAGATGAATAGGGACGACGATAGATAGCGTTTGTAGCTGTGAGATAATCATAGGTACAAGCGCATTAAGTCTTGTGCCTATGCTGATTATATGAAATGATAGATAAACCGCATCGGTATAATTGAAAATATTCTTAATAAGAATAACAATTATATAGGTGCGGTTTATTTTTTTGAAAGGTTGTGATACGATGCGACATATAGATTATGTCTGGATGGATTCCCGTTTATATTAACTTCATAATAAAATTCACAATACATTTGCGGCCATTAGGCCAATTTTAAGTTCCCGCTAAAGCGGGCAGATGGAGGTTGTAATGATAAAAATAAACGGAACACTAGAAAAATCAGTGGTTGAACCCGAGGAATTAATAAAACATATCGGAGAAATTGTAGTAATTCAGGGAAGTATTTATAAAATTAGATTAATGAGTGGATTTGCTTTTGTAATCCACAAACAGAAACAAAAATGTTACAAAGCACGCTAGAATACTTAAAAGAAACTTACTCCTATGAGTTAGCGTTATTAAAGGTTGATATCCCTGTAATTAATGAAATTCCTGTGATTGGTTTTCATGAAGCAAAGCAACTGGTATCGAAAGAATTTAATCGACCCATACTAGATTTTGATGATTTTGAGCCAGAAGAAGAGCGCCTTTTATATGAATGTATTAAGAAACAAACCGATAACGACTTTGTTTTTGTCACACACTATCCAACAAAAAAACGCCCATTTTATGCAATGGAGGATGAGAAGAATTCCGAAGTTACGCTAAGCTTTGATTTGTTATTTTGAGGTGTTGAAATAACAACCGGAGGACAGCGAATTCATGATTATGAAAAGCAAATCCAGAAAATGAAGGTTCGGAACATGAACCCCGAACTGTTCGAAAGTTATTTAATGCTGCACAAATACGGCATTCCACCTCATGGTGGCCTAGGCCTTGGATTAGAACGTTTTACGATGCGCTTATTAGGACATAATAATATACGCTATTCTACCCTATTTCCACGCGATACCAGTAGAGTGACGCCGTAGCAATAGACATCTAAGGGGCTGTTGCAAAAGAATAGTTTGAACGTACTTGTGGCAGACTACTGATTTTGCAACAGCCCTTTTCAGGTTTTCGTATTTCTAATCTTTCGCTAGCAATTTCCCATATACACATATTTAAGATGCCTTCTCGCAATCTGGGCAAGATCATAAACCGATTTCACGGTTGTTGCCTCCTTGTCTTGCATCTGCCATCTTGGGAAAAATCTTGAGATATGAAGTGGAATTTCCGGGTTAATGCCTGCAATCCATTTGGATAGTTCCTCCATTTCCTCCGCACTATCATTTTCACCAGGGATAACTAAAGTTGTTACCTCAACATGGCTCTGTGCTGCAGCGAGTTTAATCGAGCGCTTAACCGTTTCTAAGTCACCACCTAACTTACGATAGAAGGGGTCAGTAAAAGCCTTTAAATCGATATTTAGGGCGTCTATATGGGGTAGTAAAGCCATTAGTGGCTCTTCACAAATATAGCCATTGGTAACAACCACATTTTTAAGTCCCTCTTTTTTCGCTATCTTTGCACAATCACGCACAAATTCATAGCCAATTAGTGGCTCATTATAGGTATAGGCTATTCCAATATTACCTTGTTTTATTAATTCCTGTGCTTTCTTAACCAAGTCTTCACAGGTTGTCTCAATTAAATCAAGATGTTTTCCATCTACCATAGAGATATCACAGTTTTGGCAAAAGGGACATTTCAGGTTACAACCATAACTTCCTACCGATAAAATCTTACTTCCCGGGTAAAAATGCCTCAATGGCTTCTTTTCGATCGGATCTAGCGCAAGCCCTGTCAGTTTTCCATAATTGTCACAAACGATCTGATCCTCTTTGTTCACTCTTGCATGGCATAAGCCAACCTGTCCCTCCAAAAGGTGGCAATGATGCGGGCAGATTCCACAAACTTTTGTCATTTGTGTCTCACCACCTCAAAACGTTCTAGCGAATACTCTTCATTCTTAAGTATCCCTGCCTTTTGCATTGCAATGGACACTTGTTTTTCCGGTGTATCTATTCCTTCTAGATTAGGAAGCAGCAGTCCTCTCTTTCTTCTACTTGTGACAATCACTCCATAACGTTTTACATCGAGTTCCTCTACTGTGTTAATTGGCTCAGGGTCTGTTAAAACATCAACACTATAAACCAACTTTGATAATTCTTCTTCACGGATGGGGCTAAATCTTGGATCCTCCGTTCCTGCACTGACCGCATTCTGTCGTATTTCTTTTGCGATGCAACCTGTTGCAGGTGAAATCGTTCCGATGCAGCCCCTTAAATCTCCGTACATTTTTAAGGATACAAAGACACCCGCCTGCATGCCAAGTAATTCCTCTGGCAAATCCTCTGGCAGCTTGGCCTGTTCCCCTGTCTTTATATAAGTTTCCAGAGACAAGCGTGCCAGACGGACATATGCGTCTTCCTTCGCTTTTCTTTCCATCAAGTGTTCCAGTTGCTTTTTATTATAGATTTTGTCAAAATGCCGGTCTTCATTCTTACCTATTATGTCATAGGAACACACAGCGTAGCCTACTCCGAATGGTCCCTCATAGGATAAAAACTCCGGTTTCACTTCCTTACCACTTAAGGAACCTGCCATAATTACAAACGACCGCAGTCCACATTCAGCTGCCACATCTACTAAATCCGGAGAGAATTCTAAAAAACGCAAAAAGTCTCCTTCTTTCATCGCCTGTGTTATTTCCGAGTCAAACAAAACGCCCTCCGGTGTATAACCATAAGGCCCGTCCTCTTTTAGTGTATGGGATAAATCACCGCTTGCAACAAAAACAACTCTACGAGAAAGTGCATCTGCAGTCTCTGCAATACATCTGCCCAAACGGTAATGGTTAATTAGTGACTGTCCAGATAAGCCAACTCGTATTACTTTATACTCTTTTAGATATTGATTGATAAAATACAATGGAATGATTGTCCCATGATCAAGGAATGCATCCTTCTCACCCTCAGTTCCAGCTTTTAATCCTGCATCTGTTGCAGAAATTGCAAGTGCGCAGACAAATTCGTTATCGTATTTCACATTAACTGAGATATTCTTTGCACCAAAACGACTTAAATTTCCACTTGCATTATTCCCGGGAGAAATATGAAAATAATCAGAATACAGAATAGAATGCGGCGTTGTTATCACTATTGTATCCGGTCTCAGCTTTGCAATTCGCCTTGCTACCTCTTGATAGCTCTTTATTGTATCGATAATTTTCTGTTCTTCTCCCTGTCCCACTTCCGGGATTATAATAGGCGGATGAGGAACGATAAATGCTCCAACCACTGACATAAATACACCTCCATTTATTTACCAATTAATTTATAAAGCTTTATTTATTAGATTATTATACGAATAGCTATTCAAAATCAAATCATTACATAGTAACAGATTCCTTTATCAATTAGATTCTACCTCTTCTTACTTATTTATGCAACAAGATGAAATGGAAAGGTAATTCACTTGTCCTAAATAAAAAACCATATACGATAACTTTATCAGTTATATTCATATATGGTTATTGCTGTTAGAACACTAAATTTACCAATACCACGCTTGCCACAACCCCGGCTAATGTTGCTACCAAAGCACCTGCCAGCGTATACCTTGTCTTTTTCACTCCTGCTGCCATGAAGTATACTGCCATGGTATAGAAGATTGTCTCCGTGCTACTCATGATAACCGAGATTAACCTACCCAGATAGGAATCAGGACCATGCTCTTTATAAACATCTAGCACCAGGCTTGTCGCCGCAGAGGAAGAAAACATCTTAACAATTACGATCGGAACAAGCTCGGATGGAAAATGTAAAAGGCTTGTGATTGGTTTAAAAATATTTGAAATCATATCTAATGTTCCAGATGCTCTTAGTATTCCTATTGCAACCATAAGGCCAATCAGCGTAGGCATTATGCCGAGTACAACCTTAAAGCCATCTTCTGCACCATGAATAAATTCATCGTAAATGTGTGTTTTCATCAGCAAACCAAATCCCACTATGTAAAAGATTACGAATGGCATCATATAATCAGATAGATATATTAGTAGTTTCACTTTATTCCCCTCCCTCCATTGTCTCGTCGGTTACTCCTTTTCCTTGCTATCACAGAGAAAATTACACCTACCAAAGTAGAAAATGTTGTTGCAACAATTGCAGTGCCAAGGATTTCGGCAGGGTTAACAGATCCATACTGACTTCTATATGCAATAATATTGACAGGGATTAATTGCAAAGAGGAGATATTCACAATTAAAAATGTACACATATCGCAACTGGCACGGTCCTTATCCTTATTTAATTTTTTGAGCTCCTTCATTGCCATCAATCCCATCGGCGTTGCTGCCCATCCAAGACCCAATATATTTGCTATCATATTGGATGCTATATGCTCATTTACAACATGATCTGTTGGAACATCTGGAAACAAAAAATGGATGATAGGTCTAAGTGCCTTCGTGAAGGAAGCCATTAATCCAGATTTTCTTGCAATTTGCATGATACCTGTCCACATAGCCATAATACCTAACATAGCAATACACAAGGTGATTGCTTCTTTAGAAGAATTAATTGATGCATTACTAACCTCTGCAATATTGCCACGTAATATTCCAACCGTAATTCCTATTACGATCATAAATCCCCAGAGATAATTTAACATTTTAAGACTCCTACTATATTTTCTTAATTTAAACTATATTCATGATTTCACCTTAAAATGTCCTTTATAATTGAATATTTTATTAAATCTCGATACTATTTACAATATTTGATTAAAATGTGCTATGTTTTGACAATTATTTTAGTTGACTTTAAAAAAATGGTGTGCTATCTTATAATAATGCTTTATACAAAAATTGTAAGCGTAAATTAATGCAATCGTTTTCGTATTAAGCAGAACATGTACTGCTCATCTCACCCAAATACCATCAAAATAAGGAGGCAACATAATGAAAAGCACAGGAATTGTTAGAAAGCTTGATGAACTAGGAAGGATCACTCTTCCAATAGAGCTAAGGAGAACATTAGATGTCAGTGAAAGAGATCCTTTAGAAATTTTTGTTGAAGAAGGTAGAATTATTCTTCAAAAATATCAACCTACAGATATCTTTAATGGCAGCAAAGATAATCTTATCGAGTTTTGCGGTAAGAAAATATCTAAAGACACCATAACCGAGCTTGCTAAGCTTGCAGGTTTAATTGAATAATTTACATAATATCTGATTTTAAAATAAGATTGTGTAAGAGGCATTCCTCTTATACAATCTTATTTTTTTTTAAGAAAAGGTTTTACTCCCCAAAGGGGCGTTGGTTTTACACTGTAATACTCGTCTGTTTTTTCTTCGTTTAAGTACATCCATCCAATAATATATTCGATTTTTTGATCATCCCACATTTGCTGACCGCTTTCATCTAAAAGTGGAATGGGTATTCCCATTTGTGCAATATAGGTGACACTACCTATCTCTTTTCTGTCACTGTAAATATGTTTATGTAGTGTTCCACTTTCATAACCGTTAATAAAACCACCATTGGTAACAACCAAATAGCTATGCTTTCCACCAGCATCATCAATCTGGGTAGTTTCCTCCTCTGTCTTACCTAATCCATTCGGTTTATCATTGCTCCATTTACCTTGATAGTAATAATAGCCCATATCTGCATCGGGATCTGTAATTACTAAGTATACTCCTGCACCATCCTTCATTCCATTTTTGATGTTACCGCAATATACACTTGCTCCATCATAGATGATCATTCCATATCCTTCAGAAATATTTTCTTCCCCTACCACGCCATAGTAAATTGGTGATTTTATTGCTATCTTTTCTTGAAAGAAGGAAAGATTCATTAATTCTTTTGTCTTGTTAATATCGAATTCAACCATTGCTTGATACATTTCTGAGAGGATTCTTTGACTTTCGTCTTCTTCCTGCTTTAATAAGGATGCCTCCTCATAAAGCTCATCTAAGGCTGCACTATTTATCCGTTTCACTGCAGATTGCAAAAGTAGCATTGCCTCCTCATATTTTTCTAATGTAAGATAAGTTTTAGCTAACTCAATATAAGCACTTTCTATGTCTGGCTTTAATGAAATTGCCAATAAATATTTTTTAATAGCATCCTCATAATTCTCTTGGTAAATGTATTCCGCGGCAACCGTAATAATTTCTTCATATTTCATACTTTTCATATAAGAGTCTACTTTAATTAACAAATTATCTAGCTCCTTGCTCTGTACCACTGCAAGTCCTTCTAAAACCTCTTCTTTTGCTGCAAGATAATCACCTTTTGCAATATATGATTCTGTAATTTGCCCATAAGGGACTACTTCCTTACTCTTTATTACCTTCGCCTTTTCATATTCGATGATTGCTTTATCATATTCTAAATTTGAGAAATATTTATTAGCCCGTGATATTTTATCAAGGTATTCATAATCTGTTTTTCTTAAGCTTACCTCTTCAATCTTCTCCATAATGGTTACTCCGGCTGTATTTTGATAACAAGATCGAAGTACTTCTAAAGCCTTGTCATAATCGCCGCTTCCAATATAAGCCTCTGCCAGACCGATTGACAGAAGCTCCTGTTCACTATTCTTCATAGATAATGCCTTTTGATACGCCTCCACCGCCTGTGTAAAACTACCTTCCATTAGGTAGTTCTTTGCCATAACAGTTTGCTCTTCATATTTATTATTTTCTATGAAATTCTTATATACAAACAACAGAATAAGAATTATGGCTAGCACCGTAATTGTAAGAATTATCTTTATCTTTTTCGTTCGAAGCATCTTAGAAAACATTCACACTAACCACCATTCTGTCGCTTTGCTCCAGCACAAATCGTAATGAAAAGCGACGTTTTCTCTATAACAAAACGAAATATACATAATTTTATAAGTCCTCATGAATAAGCACTTCATAAATTTCTCGTTTACTTACTCCTCTAGCCTTTGCAACAACTTTCATGGCCTCTTTCTTTTCGACACCTTGAGAAGTATATAGCTTCATATGCTCGACAATCGAAAGGTTACTCCACTTGTTCTGTTCTTCCTGTTCAATTTCTTCCCTGGATTTTCCCTCTATAACCAGAACATACTCACCCCTTGGTTCCTTTTCTTCATAGATAGCAATTGATTCCGATAGCGTTGTTAGTAATATTGTTTCATACTTTTTGGTGAGTTCTCTGATAATCGATATTTTTCTATCTCCAAACGCCTCTAGAAGCTCTTTTAAGGTTCTTATTAGCCTATGGGGTGCCTCGTATAGGACAATCGTCCTTGTATCGCTTACGAGCTCATTTAAGACCCTTTGCTTTTCCTTTTTATCAGAAGGTAAAAATGCTTCGAATGTAAATCTTCTTGTAGAGAGACCCGATAAGGTTAACGCAGTGATTGCAGCGCAAGCACCTGGAAGGGAGGTCACTTCAATCCCTGCTGCATAGGCCTGTTTTACCAGTTCTTCTCCCGGGTCAGAAATACCCGGTGTCCCAGCATCCGTAATAAGTGCAATATTCGTACCTGCTGACAGCTGTTCTACCAAGTGTTTTGCCTTATCAATCTTGTTAAATTCATGATAGCTTGTCATTGGCGTCTTAATCTCAAAATGATTTAGAAGCTTAATACTATGCCTTGTATCCTCCGCTGCAATTAAATCAACTTCCTTTAACGTTCTAATTACTCGAAAAGTAATATCTTCGAGATTTCCTATTGGTGTAGCACACAAATATAATTTTCCAGACATGTTTTCGCTCCTAGTATCCATAGATGTCATAAATCTCATCCGTATAAACGTTGGGTTCTTTATAAACGACCAATGGTGCTTCTACTTTTAGCATTGATTTCGCACCCTTAATACACTCAATAAGAACCATATTAGGCTCCTTATCTGCAAATGGGTGCACAAATTTCATCCGCTTCGCTTCTAATTGATAAGCACTTAGCGTATTAATAATCTCGATTAAGCGAAAAGGGCGATGCACCAGATAGAATCTACCCTTTGGTTTCAGTACCGAACTTGCCTCTCGTATTACATCCTCAAGCGAACACAAAAGTTCATGCCTTGCAATTGCTTTTGGTAGATCGGGATTAACAATACCATGGCTATGATTCATATAAGGTGGATTGCTCGTTACAACATCAAAGGAAGCCCTTCCAAAGATTTTAGAGGCCTCCTTGATATCTCCTAACACTACATCAATTTTATCTTCCTGTTTGTTCATAGCAACACTTCGTCTTGCCATATCTGCGCTTTCTTCTTGTATTTCTAATCCTGTATAATGTTTTCCTTCAGTTTTAGCCTCTAATAGAATTGGTATTATCCCCGTCCCTGTACCCAAATCGAGAACATTTTCTCCTGGCAATACTTTAGTGAAGCCAGAAAGCAGTACGCCATCCATCCCAAAACAGAATTTCTTGGTATTTTGTATAATTCTATAATTGTTACGGTGTAGGTCATCCACCCTCTCATCAGGGAGTAAAGAAACCTCTATATTTTCGTCCTTATTCCTCATCCAGTAGGGATTTCCCTTCTTTCTTCTCAAGTAGCTCGAGTGCTCTTAATTCATCATCGATCATTATCTTTTCTTTCCTTTTTTTCGGTTTAAACTTGAGGTCTTCCACCTTGTACTCGCGTACTTCTTTTTCATCTTTTTCCAGGGTTACAATGACCTTTACTACCTGCTTTAGAACACTAACACTCAGTACTTCTCCTTTTAAGGAATCGTTCGTAGTAACATAATCTCCGACATTTGGTAGCTTACTATTTAATTCTTCATATGCTTCTTCTTCGTTCTTAAGACAGCACATTAGTCTACCACATACTCCAGATATTTTCGTTGGGTTCAGCGACAGGTTCTGTTCTTTTGCCATCTTAATCGAAACAGGTGCAAATTCGGATAGATGTGTATGACAGCAAAGAGCTCTTCCACATATGCCAATCCCACCCACTACCTTCGTCTCATCTCTTACCCCAATTTGTCGAAGCTCAATTCTGGTTTTAAAGACGGAGGCTAAGTCCTTTACTAATTCTCTAAAGTCAATTCGCCCATCCGCGGTAAAGTAAAATAATACTTTGTTATTATCAAAGGTATATTCTGAATCTATTAATTTCATCTCAAGCTCATGTTTCTTGATCTTCTCGAGACAAATTGCATAGGCTTCTTTTTCTTTTTCCTTATTCTTCTTTTCAACCAGGTCATCTTCATTTGTTGCTTGACGGATCACGGGTTTTAAAGGTTGAATAATCTTATCATCTTCCACATCTCTAGGTCCTAATACTACTTGTCCATACTCTACGCCCCTAGCAGTCTCCACAATCACGTTCTCACCTTGTTTAATATCAAAACCGGTAGGATCAAAAAAATACACTTTTCCTACCCTTCTAAATCTAACTCCAATTACATTAACCATTACTGTTCTCCTTTATTTTAAGTAGCATAAGCTCAATTGCTATATCAAAATTTACATTCGCCTTCAATCGAATCTTTGCTTTTTCCATTGCGCCTATGATGATTTCAATTCCTTCATAACTTCTTATATTTGCCTGATTATTAATATATTGATACTCTTCTTTATACAGTAAAAGGTTTGGGTCCTTCGTTACTTTGAACATTAGGATATCTCGATACCATAATATCATTAGATCAATATAATCTTCAATGGAGGTCTTATTTCCAGCAATAGACTTAAGTCCTTCTATAATTTCATATAGCTCCATTTCATCAATATATTTTAAAATGTGAAGAACGTTGTCCTTAATAAGTTCAAATTCTTCAGAGCAAGCATATTTAATTGCTTTTCCTATATTTCCTCCCGAAAAATTTGCTGAAATAAGCGCCAAATAATCCGGAATCTGATATTGTGTCATAAGATACTCTTTGATTACCTGTGCATCCACTACTTGCAAATTAAGTAGAACGCATCGAGATAATACGGTAGGTAATAAAGACTTGATATTATCCGTTAATAGAAGGATTACTGCATATTCCGGTGGTTCTTCCATTGTCTTTAAGAGTGCATTTTGTGCCTGCTCAGTTAACTTGTCCGCAGAATCAATAATATAAATTTTATATGGGCTACTGTATGGCTTAATCTGAATATTCGCATTTACCTGAATTCGAATATCATCCACACTGATACTCACTTTCTCATGGGTAACCCAAAAAACATCCGGATGATTATTAGAATCAAGTTGCATACAGGACTTGCACTTACCACAAGGCAAAATACCACCCTCATCACATTGCAACGCTTTTGCAAATGCGTGTGCAAGCATCTTCTTGCCCATACCTTCTTCCCCATGAAATATATATGCATGGGAAACCTTCTTCGATTGTATTGAATTCTGCAAATGCTTTATAACACGTTCATTTCCTATTACATTATTTAAGTCTAACATTCTACCACCCCAATCATAATAAATCTACGATGCTTTAAGTTAACAAGTCCAAAAGCAATCCTCGAATTTCATCTATTTTACTAAGAATAGCAAGATTGTCTTTCTCGTCTTTTAAGAGTTCCTGCGCAAGAAGGTCCAAATTTTGATCAACCAACTTAATCATCGTGTAAACGCGATGTCTTCCTCTTTTGTCTAAAAAATTTTCTCTAGAGAATTTATGGGATCTGTTCACTATCTCATTCATAAAATCCTTAATGAGTTGGCGATAGTACTTCATATCCTTAACATCCATATGTTTCGCAAGCTTTTTTCCATGTTGGATAATATCTTCCATCATATAGTTTAATCTTGCTTGCAACTCATGTTCTTCAATATGGGAGATCAGTGTAAACTTGAAAGTACCATCTGTTTCCGGAACCGGCACTTTTTGCTCAATCTGATTAACTGCTTGGGTTTGATTCACCTTAATGTCCATGCTTCTCCTCCCTTTGTACTTATTTATTATATCATAGTGTCTCCATAGTTTACAGAAAAACTTTTGATATCCTCGGTGATCTGTTGTATGCAAATATAGATATCGTTATTCTGATATATTTTATCAATACCGCTTTTCATAATGTTTTCCATTGAAAAATCTTCTTCATCTGCTAGGTAGCGTCTGCACATTTCTGCGTATTTGGGCTCTTCTTGTTTTAGCTCCCTATTTAAGGCCCTGCGAAGTCGAATACCATCCTCAATTTCAATATAGATTGGCACTACTTTTTCCTTCCCATAATAGCCTCGAATCTGTGTGTAGGTTTCTAAGGTTCCTATCATTAAATAATCCGCCTCATTTAAATCAATTTGCCCATCATTAACGGTAAAATAATGCCAGATTCCATGGATTGTGTCATAGGCACGGTGTTCAATTACCTGATTGTTTTTTTCAAATTCATGTAGCTTTTCTTCCTCTACAAAGTAATATTCTACCCCATCCATTTCACCTTTTCGAATAGGCCTAGTCGTATACATAACTACCGTCTTAAGATCTAGTTCCTCTGACTCAATCAGTCGTTTATATATCGTATCCTTCCCAGTTGCGCTTTTTCCCATTACAATAAAAACTGTTCCCATTATTTACCCCTTTCCTATCTTAAGAAATAATTCTATTTGTTGGGGCAGTGTGAACTACTTCGATCCATTCTTTCTCGCTACCACTAAGCCCTGTGATTGCTAATCCCAATGTCTCTGCCAGGTGGAAATCATAAAGCAACTCTTCCTTTATGATTTCACCTGGTACAAGTAGCGGTGTACCCGGAGGAAATATACTAACAAATACAGCAGATATCCTTCCTGCACTTTCGGCAAGTAATATATGCTCTGTCTTCTGTTCGATTGCACTATGAGGTAGCATCGCCTGTTCCGGCATACCACTCAGCGTTGTAATCGATGAAGCAGGATACTTTCTTTTACATGTTCCCTGCTCTATCTCTAGAAGTGCTTCCTTAAGACGATCAAAACCTTCCTTCGTATCACAAATACTTGTCATACCAAGCACATAGTCCTTTGCTTCCATTTCCATTACAATATGGTATTTCTCTCTTAAAATATTATTTAGCTCAGGACCTGTTATTGTTAGGCCCTTCACGGATATCGTTAATTTTGATGGATCAAGGTCATAGATTCCATCCTGGTCAATCATCCTTCTGTCAAGAAGTTGTAAGTTTTTTAACTCCTTCATTGATTGATAAAAACTTTTCAGTTTTTCATCAAATGCTTCAAAAAGTGAAGTTACATCTTTTTCCAAAAGACTAATACAACAATCAATACCTGCCATGAGAAGATAGGACGGACTACTACTTTGATAAATCGATAAATATTTCTCAATTCTTTCATTTAGCTCTGCCTTGTTTGAATGTAAAAGAGCTGTCTGCGTAAATGCAGGTAATGTTTTATGAATGCTTTGTATTACAAGGTCAGCCCCTTTTTTAATGGCGCTTTGCGGAAACCCTGGATGAAAACCAAAGTGCGCTCCGTGTGCTTCATCAACCAATAAAAGAGCTCCATATTGGTGTATTATCGTTGCAATTGCCTCCACATCAGAAACTACACCCTCATAAGTTGGGGAAGTAATCACCACAAGCTTAACATCTGGGTTCTTTATCAACAAGGCTTCCACTTGCGAGCTTAAAATTCCACCACCAATTGGAATATCCTTGCCCTGTTGTGGATAAATGTAAATTGGATTTAATTCCTTTACTACAACCGCGTGATATACAGATTTATGAGAATTTCTAGCTACAAGTATTTTATCTCCTTTATTGGTTGCTGCTGATATTCCGGCAAGAATTCCAGCGGTACTACCGTTAATTAGGAGAAATGACTTCTCTGCTCCAAATAGACTTTGCACTCTCAATGACAGATCCTTTAATATACCCTCTGCATGATGAAGATTATCAAAGCCATCAATTTCCGTAATATCAATTTCATAAGGATTTACCATGGAAAGCATTGTTGTATTGCGCTTGTGTCCCGGCATATGCATTGGGTAATAATCTTCTTTATTATATTGAACTAATTTTTGATATAGTGTATCCATAAGTGTCCTCTAATTTTCCTTTTGTTCATTTTATCCAAATCAAGCATACTATTTTTTATAGTAAAACACAAGTTAGTTTTTCTTGCCTTGCATAAAAAAGGCTGTCCCCAAAAATTGCAGCATACTAGCGCGAATTTTGTGGCAGCCCAAATATCAATTTCTATTACCTAATTTTTTACTTTAAAAGTCAAGGTTTTCTTCCTGTATTTCTGTTGATACATTTTTGCATCTGCAACATTCATACATTCTTCTATATCCGTTGTTTTATCTGGCATTACCAGCGTCCACCCATAGCTTACTGACACCTTATAATCATGACCAGATCCCTGATTGAACTTATCTAGCTCTCCCAAAAAGTTCTTAATAAATTGGTCTGCCTTCTCTTCATCGTACTCGAGTCCAACTACAGTAAATTCATCCCCACCGCATCTCATACATATCTCATCATCATCTGCTGCATACTGCAATGCGTCAGCAACTACCTTAATGGCAATATCCCCATTTGAATGACCAAATTTATCATTGATAAGCTTCAAATCATCCATATCCGAAGTGAAAACCATCAACATTTTGTGACCCTCTATACACTGTTGCAAATATTTCGGAGATAATATTTCGAGTGCCCTTCGATTGTAAAGACCTGTTAAAGCATCTCTTATATACATATCCTCTAGTTCATATACCAAGCGATTTAACTCGCTGTGCATTCTTACATTCTCTAGTGCATTGCAAATATTAATTATCCATGCCTGGAAAGACACTGAAAAAGTCTGAAGATGATCAAAGCTAATTGCTACATATCCAAAATAATTTGCTTGGTGGTGAAGTGGAACAACATAAAAAACCTGCGGCTTGTCTTCTATTGAAACCCGAGGAAGCAACTCCATCCTTGCGAATTTCATTTTCTCTAAAACGACTCCATTCTTCAGACCAACCTCCATAATCATATTATCTGATGTTTCCAATGAAAGTTCTTTTTTCTCTTCTTCATAGTCTGTCCAATTTTCCCTTAAACACATATAGAAGCTTGAAAATCCCTTACTTTCACTTACATAAGCACTTACTTTATTATTAACTTCCTCTAATGTTGTTAGACCCGTCAAGTTAGTTGACATATTCGCGTTTTCACTGAGTGCTTTCTTCAACATTTCTATCGTTGCGATATGATTTCGTGTACGCTCATTCATTTCAATAATACCAATTTTCCTACATCCACAGGATTCTCGATAAATCGAGTTTGACTTAACATAGGAAATATTTTCTTGCTCTATCCCTAGATTGTGTTTGTGTATTTTCTCAACTGCCATAGCTCCCATCATTAAGGTTGGCATTCTTGCAGTTGTTATGCTAGGACTATTCTCTGCTGCTTCTTCTATATCATCACAACCGGATACTGCAATTTCTGTAGGAACCTTAATTCCTTTATCCGCAAGAGCATTACAAACGGCGATTGCCATACGATCATTCGAACATACGATTGCCTGCGGTTTTTCCAATGGACTAGATAAAAATGCATTCACTACATCATATCCCGAACAAGTCCAGTAATCGCCACCTTGGTAAATTCGGTCTTCTTCTATTGGTATATGATACTCCTTCAATACTCTCTTATAACACTCTAATCTCATTTTGGCATCTGGAGAGTCTGCCGGACCGGTTAAAAAATTAATTCTTGTAAACCCATGAACTACAATAAAGTGCCTTATAATATCCTCAAGTATCATATTATCATCCATTAATACATTATAATATTCGTCCATTTTCTTACGAACACACACAACTGGACATTTACTGTTTATTTTAATATTATTTTTGACACACTTTTCAAGTTCATTTTCAGCCATCGAGCTCGGTGCAGTTATAATTCCAGCAAAGTTTTCATAAATCGGAAAGTGAGCAATACTTTGTTCTCCAGCATCCTTGTTTGTTTGCCCATATCCTTCAATGTGAGTAAAAAACGCAACATTATAGCCCAGTTCTCTTGCTCTGCTGGAAATCCCTCTACTTAGATTCGTTTGATACTCTAAGTGAACGCGAGAAACAAAAACACCAATAGTCTTTCTTCCATTTGAAAACATTACACATTCCCCTATCTCTCCCATGACATCTTATTTCCCCATAAAACCATTTTTTTCGTAAAACATTTATATAGTAAAAAATCAATAGTCTATATATACTATATACCAACTTTCTGTAAAATACAATAGTATCCATTTAAATTAACAACTTTAAAAAACAAGAAAAAGCCTTATTCTAGCGGTTAAATGACTGCTAAACCAAGACTTTTATAAACTGATTTTAACAATAAAATCAACTTAGTTTCCATTTTAATTTTTATATATTTTTACAATCAGCCCATTATTTTTATTTCCTGAAACAATTCTTTGTTTTATATTCAATTCATAGAAAACCCAACCTTAGTCAGAACTTATTTTCAAAGATTTGGGCTTTCTATGCGCAATCGTTATTTCTGGCTTAGTCTTTCCTATTCCTGTTGATTTGCAATACCTATTGATCTTCAATACCTATTGATGATATTTCATAATCTTTAGGTAGAGCTCTTCATAAATACCGTCAATCACCTTAAAGTCTGTAGCCTCGATATAGAATTTCTCCAATTCATCATGATAGCTTTTTGCCATAGCAAGTTGCGCTGTCCCTTCATTGATGCATATCTTGTAGCGATCTATAATATCAGCTATTTGCGTTTCATAAGTCTCATCTGTATCGGCATTTATTAATTCCGAATACATATCAATGATAGCGTCTCCATCACGACTTGCGTAATATTCATGGGGCGCTGTACTGTCAAAGATGCAGAGATTTAATTCCGGAAAAATTAGCATATCTAAACTGTCTGGATCAAAACCGCAATGATAAACCTCTACATCTATGCCCTTATATTGGGCCTTCTCCTGTATCTTCTTTAACATCGTTGATTTGCCTGAGCCTGGACGACCTTTGATAAAATAACGTTTGGCTATATTCTCCGTGATATTTTCTACATAATCTACAGAACCATAAGGTGTAGAACTACCAAAGAAACGGTCTTTGATGCAACTGGTTTTATTGAAGTGTGTAGTTCCCAACAACTCTTTGATAACTTCTTCTGTTAGTTGATCAGCCTTTGAAAAATTCATATTTTCAATATAGATTTTTTCCCACTCATCATGTACCTTTAGACCTTTCGCAAACGAAGCATACGCCTTTTCATAACATTGTTGTATATTATTTTGCATATCTAGAATTTCCTTTGTATGAGTCGCTAGTTTATCCGTGTCCCAAGCCACTCCCAAGTTTACATACTCTTCTATTGCTCCTGGTGCTCTCGGCTCAATAACATGAGGCGCCGTCCCATCAACAATACCCACACCTAGATTTGGAACAATAACCCCATCTAGAGAATCAGGATCCGAGGAACAATGTACATACTCAACATCATATTGAAGCTCCTCTAATTCTTTACCAATCTTTTTCATTAAAGTAGATTTTCCTGTACCAGGGCCTCCTTTAAGAATAAAGAGCTTATTTAGTGATTGTATATTACTACTAAAAAAATTGCGAAATCCTTTGGCTGTGTTTCCACATGTAAAAAAGTGCTTTGTACTCATCGATTTCCCTACCTACTTTTTTATTTATTATTAATTATTGTATGGGAAAATATACGATTAAATGAGTTGTATGCATTCAAATTACAGGAATAATTCAGGCGAAAGTTTTTCTATTTCAAATTCAGAATTAATAACTAGCCACATTTGCGAAAAAAGCTGCATAATATTCCAAATACCAACTCCTTTAAAACCGTATTCCGGTACTAAATTTACCAATGAATCTATACTTCTTGCATCTTTAAACCACACTATATGCTGTATTGCATTCCCAGCTAAATCAACGGCATATGTAAAAAATGGAGCCTGAGACATATCATCAAACTGAATTATAGCATTATAATTTACGGCTAAGGTTATAGCGGAATCAGTATGAAGAGAATTTGCCTTTGAAATGCCTATTTCATATGGAAGTTCCCAATCATAACCAATGATCGATAGTCCTGAAAAAATCTTTTCCGGTGGTATCAGTGTAACCGCATAATCATAAAATTCCTTTCTTCTAGAAACAGAAGGTGTAGCCGCAGGTGGTCCAAAAGAACGACCCCAATCATAAGACAAAAACATTATGGCATTTGCTGCCTGACCAATAACTGAATAATCGACTCTTTCAAAGGTGTAATCATTTATATCAATAAAAGTCCATGGTGTTAATGTTATAAATACTTGATATCCTTCTTTTTGTAAAAGGCTAGTTACCTTTATAGCAAAATCCTCGTAAATTAGTCTAGTTTCTGTATTTAAAAATTGAAAAGTTATATTCACTCCATAATAACCTTTTGTTTTTAAAATATTTAGGATATTATCAATTAGCTGATCTACAAGTTCTCGGTTTTTTAATATACTAAGTGCAACCGCAGAACTGCCTGATCCTTGGTATGTCATTGTTGACAATAACATAATCGGGGCTACACCATATTCTTTTGCTATTTGAATTATCTCTGTATCATCAACTCCAATTATTTCAGCATTTGCTGCAATCCTATAATTAAATACAGTTAGGTAGGTAAGAAATGGTAATGTCTTTCTAAGTACATCTGTATTAATAAATGGATAAGCATAGCCGTTTGTTGATATTTTTCCTTGACTTGTATTATAACTGATTACTATTGTTTCTCCTGGATAAATAAATTCTCTATCAGAAAGAAACGGATTATTCCTTAGTAATTGCATTATAGTAACACCATGAGCTTCTGCGATACTTAATAGAGAATCTCCCTCCTCAACAATATAAGTCTGCTCAGGATATACAATCACTATTGTTTGCCCGATCACTAAGTTATTGGGGTTTATTATCCCATTGTCTTGAATCAAACTGATAGACGATACCCCATATATTTCTGCTATTGAATTAATCGTTTCTCCCGGTTGTACTACATGTATAACCATAACAGTCCTCGATTACATTATTTATTCTTATTATATGATTATAAATATTAATAATACCAATATAGCCCAAGCTTTACGTATAGAGATCCACATCCCAAATAAACACAATATTTATTTGGAATATCTTTTCCTCAAACTATATTAAATCTCTCACTTTTATATCAAAAACTTCAGCCACCTCAGATTATGTGTTATAATATATATAAATATAAACATGTGAAACTTGTCAAGATGTCACCTCTTTACATAGCGAAATGATTTTTGACTTTGCCAACCGCATGCAAAAAATATGCTTATTTATTCTGATTATTCCTCCATTGATATTTGCAATTATTTAGCTTTTAGTTCTCACAGTCATTTTATTAGCGTATTCAAAAAACAAGTTGGAATGACACCAAGAGATTATC
>Ga0209511_1000056_pt1 | contig 170501 bp, 193 predicted proteins | sample SSSSmetaG_FD_184141 | JGI IMG/M metagenome (GOLD analysis project Ga0209511, IMG submission 184141) | Glacier valley bacterial and archeal communities from Borup Fiord, Nunavut, Canada, to study Microbial Dark Matter (Phase II) - ​SSSS... | ecosystem: Environmental > Aquatic > Freshwater > Ice... | reverse complement strand
CGGTGGTCAAGGAGATCAACGACTTCCAGATGACGATCGCCTCGGCCGTTGAGGAGCAGACGGCCACCACGAACGAGATGGGTAGGAGCGCCGCGGAGGCGGCGACGGGGACGAGTGACATTGCGATGAATATTTCATCGGTGGCGAGCTCCGCTCAGGACTCTTCGCAAGTGCTTGAACAGATCGGCAGTTCGGTGTCGGAGCTTGCGGAGCTCTCCGCGAACCTCCGCTCGCGGGTGGAGATGTTCCAGTACTAACTACTCGCTTCGAGTGAGCTGTGTCGAAGGGGACGTGCCTTAGTCGGGCGCGTCCCCTTCGACGTACAGCCATACGCCGCCCTCGCACACAAATCGGCTGGTCTCGCGCATCGTCGCGACCGAGCCGTCGGCGTCCTCGTAGGAGGCTGCGAAAGTCACGATGCCCGCCTGGTCGTCGAGCCCTCCCGCGTCACGATCGGTCACCTCGAGGCCAAGCCAGACGGTGTCGTCGAGCTGGAGTCCCAGCGATGCGGGGCGCGTCGAGGCGTGCCACGTGCGCAGCAGGTAGGGCTCGTCGCGACGCACGTACGCGGTGTAGCGCGAGCGCATGAGGGCCTCGGCGGTGGGCGCCTCGGTCTCGCGCCTCACGAACGGCCCGCAGCACTCGCGGTAGGCCGCCCCCGAACCACACGGGCAACCGGCGCGCGTCATACGGCCGCGACGTCCCTCACCCAGTGATCGCCGTCCATACGGAAGCCTGCGCGGAGCAGGTACTCGGTGTCGGTGGCGCCGTGTGGCCGCAGCGTGACGGAGCGGAAGCCCGCTGCCGGAAGCGCGCCCGAGTCGCGGTACACGAACTGTCCGGGGGTGAAGGTGCGGAAGCGTGGCTTGACCCAATCGAGCTCGACGTCACCTACGCCGTCTCCTTGGTCACGAATAGCGACCACTCCGACGGCCTCGTCCCCACGCACCACGATGAGCGTTGAGCGCTTGCCTTCACCCGTGCCGGGGTCGGCGGAAAAGTCGGGCGCGTGTGTCGCGATGTCTGCGGCGTGGACCTTCAGCAGGTGCTGCAGGAACGGGTCCTCGGGCGGCACGGGGATCACCTGGTAGACCTCGGGATCCTTGGCCTCGCGGTACAGGCGCGTCAGCCAATAAACGTTGATGATCGCGATGGCCGCGTTCATGGCCGCGAAGGGCCACACGCCGATGATGCCGTTGTACGCGGTCGCGACGATGGATCCGACGAGGTTCATCCACCGGAATCTCAGGACTTGGGACTGGGTGAGTGACACGACGACGAGGATGGAACCGATCCAGCCAATGGCTTCAAGCAAGGTTTGCATGCCTCAAGGGTAAGCGGTGGGCCTACCCTCAAGTCATGGCTCCCTTTTCCGTGCGCGTTGATGCGTGGACCTGGGCGGTCCGTCTTTACAAGACGAGGACCCAGGCGACGGCCGCGTGCCGTGCGGGTCACGTGCGAGTCAACGGCGATCGGGCCAAGGCCGCGGTGCTGGTTCGCCCGGGCGACCGGGTGGTGATTCGCGGCGGCGGCACCGAGCGCACGGTCGAGGTGGTGGGGATCTTGGCCAAGCGCGTGGGGGCCGAGGTGGCCGCGAAGGCCTATATCGACCACACGCCCGCCGCTCCTCCGCCCAAGTTCGTCGCGCCGCCATCGGTGCGCGATCCCGGCACTGGGCGCCCCACCAAGAAGGAACGCCGGCAGCTCGACCGGCTACGCGGCCGCCACTGACACAAGCCGGGCCGTGAGTCGCCGTCACGCAGAATCGGCGCGCGCGGCGCGCGCACAGGTTTAGGCTCGACCTCATGCCGAACCCCGCTGCAGACGTGGTGGTCGTGACCTATTTCCCGGGTGACACGATCGCGTCGTTTCTGCAATCGGTGGCGGGGGCCGACTCCGTAGCGACCGTCACGGTCGTCGACAACGCCGCCGGTGACGACGTGTCGCGTGCCGCGGCGTCCCAAGCCCGCGTGAGCTTTGTGGCGGCGGAGCGCAACGGCGGGTATGGGGCGGGCGCGAATCTGGGCGCCGCCCAGGGGCACGCCGACTGGATCCTGATCTCCAACGCCGACATTGTGCTTGATCCAGGGGCGGTCGCGGCCCTGGTGGCAGTGGGAGAGTCCGACCCGAGCATCGGTGCGGTGGGCCCGCGCGTGTGTGAAGTTGATGGCACGACATACCCATCGGCGCGTCCGCTTCCCACGCTCATGCTCGGCACGGGGCACGCACTGTTCGGCAAGGCGTGGCCAGGGAATCCCTGGAGCAAACGCTACCGGCTCAAGCTGGACGCCCACGGAGGCGAGGTGGAGGCCGGCTGGCTTTCCGGCTCATGCCTGCTGGTGCGTCGCGCTGCGTGGGACGCGGTGGGCGGATTCGACGAGGACTACTTCATGTTCTTCGAGGATGTCGACCTGGGTCGCAGCCTGGCCAACGCCGGGTTCCGAAGCGTGTGGACCCCGCGAACCTCCGTCACGCACCTGGGCGGGCACAGCTACCGTTCGGACCCAGCGCCGATGCTTGAGGCTCACCACGCGTCGGCGCGACGCTACGTCGGGCGTGTGTATCCGCGTTGGTGGCAGGCCCCGGTGAGGGTGGCCGTTGCGGCCGGGCTCGGGATGCGACAACGGGCAGAAGTGGCCGCCGCTCGCAAGGAGCTGGCAAACCGGGCACACTAGTCCCCATGCGTGGAATCATCCTGGCCGGCGGATCCGGCACCCGACTTCATCCCATCACCATCGGCGTGAGCAAGCAGCTCGTCCCTGTGTACGACAAGCCGATGATCTATTACCCCTTGTCGACGCTGATCCTGGCGGGCATCAGGGACGTCCTGGTCATCACGACCCCTCACGATGCCGAGCAGTTTGAGCGCCTCCTAGGGGATGGCTCGCAGTTTGGCATCTCGATCACCTACGCCCAGCAGGCGGAGCCCAACGGGCTCGCGCAGGCGTTCGTCATCGGTGCCGACCACGTGGGGTCCGAGAAGGCCGCGCTCGTGCTGGGAGACAACATCTTCTACGGCCCCGGCCTGGGAACGCAGCTCGAGAGTTTTTCCGATGTCGACGGCGCGGCCGTGTTTGCGTACCGCGTGGCCGACCCGACGTCGTACGGCGTGGTCGAGTTCGACGCGAGTGGCAGGGCCGTCTCACTCGAAGAGAAGCCTGCGGAGCCGAAGTCGAATTACGCGGTTCCAGGCCTGTATTTCTACGACAACGACGTGATCGAGATCGCGCGCGACCTCAAGCCCTCCGCTCGCGGCGAATACGAGATCACCGACGTCAACCGCATCTACCTCGAGGCGGGCAAGCTCCAGGTGGGCGTCCTGCCGCGAGGCACCGCATGGCTCGATACCGGAACTTTCGACTCGCTCATCGAGGCGTCGCAGTTTGTGCAGACGGTCTCGCACCGCCAGGGCCAGAGCATTGGTTCGCCCGAAGAGGTGGCATGGCGCCGCGGCTTCCTGAGCGATGACGAGCTGCGCGTACGCGCCGAGAAGATCACCAAGTCCGGCTACGGCCAGTACCTGCTAAAGGTGCTCGACGAGGGCTAGAGGTACCTTTGCGGCAGGCTAGTCGAGCACACCTGCGAGGACCTCGGGTGCTGCCTTGAGCCAGCGCTCACGCCAGTCTCCTAGCCCCTCGACGCCGATGCTCTCGTTCCCGGCGTGACCGAGCACTGACCATGCGGGCCGGGGGGCCTTGGCCGCGTAGGAGCTCGAGTCGGTGGGCGAGACGATGTCGCCAAGCCCCGCGGAGGCGACGATCTCGCGGGCAAAGTCGAACCACGAGCACTGCCCAGCCGAGGTCGCGTGATACGTGCCCGCGGGGGCGTCGGCCTCAAGCAGGCGAAGTATGAAGGCCGCGACATCGCGCGTCCACGTGGGCTGGCCGATCTGGTCATCGACGACCGTGAGGGCGCCGCGGGCCTTGCCCGCCTTGGCGATTGTCTTGGGGAAGCACGGCCCGCCCCGGCCGTAGAGGTACGCGGTACGCAGGATCAGGGCGTCGGCGCCGCTGTCGCGCACCGCCGTCTCGCCCGCGGCCTTGGTGCGCCCGTACGCGCCCTGGGGTGCCATGGGCGCGTCCTCGGCGTAGGGCTCGGTGGCATCGCCCGCGAAGACGTAGTCGGTGCTGATGTGCACCAGGTGGGAGCCCGATGCGGCGCATGCCGCAGCGAGGTTGGCGGGACCGGTCGCGTTGATCGCGAACGCGAGGTCCTCGTTCTCCTCGGCGGGATCGACAGCGGTGTACGCCGCGCAGTTGATGACAAGGTCCGCGACCGCGACGGCCGTGTTGACCGCTTCAGCGTCGAGGATATCGAGCTCGTCGCGATCGGTCAGCGTGAGGTGCACGGCCCCTGCTGAGCGGAGGGCGTCGATCACGTCGGCCGCGAGCATGCCGTTTGCGCCGGTGATGAGGATGCGGGATTCAGTGAGGTTCACATGCATAGGCTAGCCGCGCTACTAGGCTGGTCACGAAAAAGGAGGACCAGTGGAGTTTCGAGAATTGTCAGTTCCCGGTGCTTGGGAGATCACTACCAAGCACTTTGGTGATGACAGGGGTGTGTTCCTGGAGGTCTTCAAGGACTCGACGTTCGCGGCAGCGGTGGGTCACGATTTCTCGCTCGCGCAGGTGAACTGCTCGGTCTCCGCCGCCGGAGTGCTGCGGGGTATTCACTTCTCCGACGTGCCTCCCAGCCAGGCCAAGTACGTGACCTGTGCGAAGGGTGCGGTGCTTGACGTGGTCGTTGACATCCGCGTGGGATCGCCCACCTTCGGGAAGTGGGATGCGGTCCTGCTGGATACTGTTGATCGCAAGGGCATCTACCTGTCTGAAGGCCTCGGGCACGCGTTCCTCTCGCTTGAGGACGACTCGACCGTCATGTACCTGTGTTCCACGCCCTATACGCCAGGCCGTGAGCACGAGGTGAGCCCACTCGACCCCGCGATTGGTATCGACTGGCCCACCACAGGCCGCGACGGCACGCCGCTGACGTTCAAGCTGTCCGCGAAGGACCAGGCCGCGCCCACGCTTGCCGAGGCACGTGATGCAGGCCTGCTCCCTACGGCCGATGCCGTGGCGGCGCTGATCGCATCGTTGTAGTTCGCGTCGGCGCTCTTTGAGGGCCCTCGCGTAGGATTGCCAGCGACCTCGCGTGCGCGGGTTCGTGTCTAGTGGTGGGAAGAGGGCTGTGATGAAGGTTTTGGTCACCGGCGGTGCTGGATTCATTGGCTCCAACTTTGTGCGCCTGACGCTCGAGGAGCGTCCCGACGTCGAGATGACGGTGTTGGACGCGCTCACGTACGCGGGTAACGAGGCCTCGCTTCCCGACGACCCGCGCGTGGTGCTCGTCAAGGGCGATATCGCTGAGCCCGAACTGGTGAGCGACCTGGTGGCCGCTCACGACCTCGTGGTGCACTTTGCCGCCGAGAGCCACAACGACAACTCGCTCGACAACCCGTGGCCCTTCATTCAGACCAACATCATCGGCACGTATCAGTTGCTCGAGGCGGTGCGCCGTCACGGCAAGAAGCTGCACCACATCAGCACGGACGAGGTCTATGGCGACCTCGAGCTCGATGACCCCGCGAAGTTCACCGCGGAGACCCCTTACAACCCGTCGTCCCCGTACTCTTCCTCCAAGGCCGCGTCTGACCTGCTGGTGCGCGCGTGGGTGCGTTCGTTCAAGATCGAGGCCACCATCTCGAACTGCTCGAACAACTACGGCCCCGCGCAGCACGTCGAGAAGTTCATCCCCCGTCAAATCACCAACGTGCTCGACGGTATTCGCCCCAAGCTGTACGGCAAGGGCGAGAACGTGCGCGACTGGATCCACGTGGACGACCACAACCGCGCGGTGTGGACCATCATCGACAAGGGCGTTGCGGGCGAGACGTACCTCATCGGCGCCGACGGCGAGATGGACAACAAGTCCGTCATCGAGATGATCCTGGAACAGATGGGTCAGCCCGCCGACGCGTACGACCATGTGTCCGACCGCCCAGGCCACGACATGCGCTACGCGATCGACTCCACCAAGCTGCGCGACGAGCTGGGCTGGGAGCCCATGTACAAGGACTTCGCCGCAGGCCTGGCCGCGACCATCGCGTGGTACCGCGACAACGAGACCTGGTGGCGCGCCAAGAAGCTCGAGACCGAGATGAAGTACGAGCGCCTCGGGCGCTAGCCGGGCCGTTCGCGGCGGGGGTTAGTGGCCCTTGGGCGACTGGATCGCCGCCTCGAGCACGCGCGCGTAGCCATCGGCCACCGCGGAGACGTCGAACTGTTGTGCCTTGGTGGCGGCTCCGGCGCCGAGAGCCGCGCGCAAGGCGCCATCGCCGATGATCGTGGTGAGGGCCTCGCGCAGCGCGGCCACGTCGCCGCTTGGCACCGACAGCCCAGAGACCCCAGGCTCGACGGCCTCGTCCAATCCAGGAAGGTCCGAGACGACCACCGCGCAGCCCGAGGCCATAGCCTCGAGGAGAGCCACAGGGAGGCCATCCTGGTCGCCGCTCGCCGCGCGGACCGAGGGGAAGACCGCGACGTCGGCCTCGGCATCGGCGCGCGTGAGGGCCTCGCGCGTGAGCTGTCCAGCGAACGCGACGGGGAGGTTGGCGGCGGCGGCCTCAAGGGTTGAACGCTCGGGCCCGTCGCCTACGATCGTGAGGTGCCACGTGGTCGGGTCGACCGTCGAAAGCGCCTCGAGGAGGAGTCGGAAGCCCTTCTTTTCCACGAGCCGGCCCACCGCGAGGAACCGCACGGGCGCGCCGTCCTCGGCCACGCGCGTCAAGCGCCCGTCCGCGGCATCGGCGAATTGGGCGACCTGCGCTCCCATGGGCATCACGTGCGTGGTGTCGGGATTGGCTCCTAGCGCGATGGCTCGTTCGCGCATGTCCGCGTTCATCACCGTGACGGCCTTGGCTCGCTTGAGAACGCTGCGCTTGAGTGCTCGCGACACGGGGTCACCTAGTGCGTAGAGATCGCCGCCCAGAGTCGTGACCACGAGCGGCACGCGGGGAGCGGCCCATCGGGCGACCAGGCCCTGGGGAATGATCCAGTGCGCGTGTAGCACCGCAGGGCGCTCGCGGCGCACCGTCCGGCGTACCGCGAAGAACTGTGCGGCCATGAGGAACGGCACTTGCAGCAGCCGCGACTTGCGCGAGCGCACGTTCTCGAGGATCGCGCCGTCGGCGAGATCCTCCCAGCGGCGCGGGAAGAACCGATAGCGACGCACGCGAATCCCATCGCCCTCCTCTGAGGCTGCGCCGCCAGGCACTGCGGGGACCAGTACGACAGGAGCGAAACGATCGGCCAAACCCACAGCCAGGTCACGCACAAACGAGGGCGTACCATCGCCCTCACGCGCCGGAAATGTGGACGCGAGGATGAGCAACGCAGGGGTCGAGGCTTGGGACGTCATAGGCTTGTCCACCGTCAGAGACTTGAGGGAGCACTAAGTGTACGAGGTTGTCGTCGTCGGAGCCGCAGGTTTTCTCGGCACGTCTGTTATGAGCGCGCTCGAGGCCGAGGGGTGTACGCCGGTCGGTTATACGCTCGACAACCCCCTGTTTGTCGCCGGGGAGATCGACCCAGCTGCCCTGACCGCGAGCACCGTCGTCTGGTGCGCGTCACGCATTAACCCGCGCCTGGCAGCCGAGAATCCAGAACTCGTTGAGCAGGATCGCGCCGACCTCGCGCAGGCGCTCACGCAGTTCTCGTCATGGGCAAAGCCCCCCCGAGTCATCACGTTCTCGTCCGGAGGGACCGTGTACGGCCCGCCCTCGACGCCGCCCTTTGCGGAGACGTTCGACGCGCATCCCGTGAACGCCTACGGCGAGGCCAAACTCGCGATTGAGGCTCAGCTCGGGGCGAGCGGCATTGAGTCTGTGTCCCTTCGAATCGCCAACGCCTATGGACCCGGCCAGCGCCCGGCGCCCGGCCAGGGTGTCCTTGCGCATTGGATGGAAGCGGTCTTGGGCGGAGGTGAAGTGCACCTCTATGGGGACGCCGATGCCACGAGGGACTACGTCTACGTCGACGACATCGCCTCGGCCGTCGTCGCCGCGCACCGCGCAGATTCCCCGCCGCCCATAGTGAACGTGGGCACGGGGATTCCCACCACGTTGGATGAACTGCTGGAGGCGCTCGAATTTGCCGTAGCGCCCGCGCGCTTCGATACCGTGCGCCACCCTCCGCGTGCGACCGATACCGCGCATTCGACGCTCGACATCAGGCTCGGGCGCGACTCCCTTGGATGGAGCCCGGCGGTGTCGTTGAACGACGGCGTGGCTCGCATGTGGGCATGGAGGGCGTCTCGATGACGGACCGCTCCGTGGCGGTCGTGCGATGAGCAAGGCCAAGCTCGGACCCGTGGTGCGATGGGGGCTCTTCGCGGTCGCCGTGGGCGTCATCGGGTGGGCGGTCACGTCCCAGTGGGCCAAGGTTTCCGACTCCGTCGCTCAGGTGGGCTGGGCGCGGGTCGCGATCGCCACCGCGCTCGCACTGCTCGCGCTCGCGTTTAACACTCTGTCGTGGCGCACCGTGATGACATCGGTGGGCCTCACCGCGCCGCTGCGCGAGGCCTCGGGCGTGTTCTTGGTATCTCAGGCCGGCAAGTATGTCCCCGGCGCTGTGTGGCCCGTCGTGGCTCAGGCCGAATTTGCCCGCGCGCACGGCGTCACTCGCGCGCGTGCCACCGTCGGCTCGCTCGTGGCGATGGCCGTCGGGGTGGTCATGGCAGGCGTGGTGGGAGCCGTGGCCCTCGCCGTATTCTCGTCGGGCTCGGTCCTCAGGTACTGGTGGGCGATCCTCCTGGCGCTGGCGCTCGCGCTCACGCTCCTTCCTCCCGTACTGACAAGGCTCCTGAAGTTCGCGCTCATGCTGCTCAGGCGCGAAGGTGAGGTCCCCCGCATCGGCGGCAAGGCGCTCGCGGCATCGGCCGCGTGGTCTGCGCTCAACTGGGCTGCGCTCGGCGCACAGGCGTGGGTGTTGCTCACGGCGCTGGGCGGTGACGACGCGACCTACGGCCTGGCCACGGGAGCCTTCGCTCTCGCGTGGCTCGTGGGCTTCGTGGCGGTATTCGCGCCAGCGGGCGCCGTCTTCCGAGAGGGCGCCCTGTACGTTCTCCTTGGTGCCGTCGTGACCCAGCCGCAGGCGTTCGCGTTCGCGCTTCTGAGCCGCTTCGCGATGACCCTCGCCGACGCTATCGGCCTAGGGTTCGGCGCTCTCGCGCGGCGGTCGCGGCGGGATGCGCCGGACCATACGCCTGCTCCTTGAGGCGATAGAGCTGGTCCTCGCTCAGGATGCGGTTGGTCTTGGAGAGGTCGGACAACACACCAAGGGCGAGTGAAAGCGCCGCGCCAATAAGCAGCAGGGTTCCCAGCATCAGCGACTGATAGTGGTTCCCCTTGTCGCCGTCAATGAGCAGGATCGCGTAGCGCACGAACGGGATGACTCCCAGCACGCCCAGGAAGGTACCCAACGCCGCGAATATCGACCACGGCCTGTACATGACGTACGAACGCATGATCGCTTGACCGGACTTGATCATGTGCTCAAACATGCTGTTGAACAGCCGAGACTCGCGCGTCTTCGCGTTCGTGTCGATCTCGACCGAGGCGATCGCGAGCGACTTGTTGCCCGCCTGGATGATGGTCTCCATCGTGTAGCTGAACTGCGTCACGACGTTGAGTCGATACAGGGCGTATCGCGAATAGGCGCGGAAGCCCGACGCGGCGTCGGGAAGTTCGGTGCCCGCGGCCTTATTCACTACCCACGATCCGAAGCGCTGCATCGTCTTCTTGAAGACGGAAAAGTGCGCGATCGTGTGCGTCTGGCGATCGCCGATGACGATGTCGGCCGAACCCGCGAGGATCGGGGCAACGAGGTCGCCGATGCGAGCCTGGGGGTACTGGTTGTCGCCATCGGTATTGACCACGATGTCCGCGCCGTGGGACATCGCGTAGTCGACGCCGTCACGGAACGACCGCGCAAGGCCCATGCGTGCGGTGTGCGAGATGACGTGATGGACGCCGTGTTCGCGGGCGACCTCGACGGTACGGTCGGTGGATCCGTCGTCAATGACGAGGATCTCAATCTGGTCGATTCCCTCGATATGAGAGGGAATCGAGTCGAGAACGGAGGCGAGAGTCTCCTCCTCATTGAGGCAAGGGATCTGAATGATGAGTTTCACGGCAACCTTTCGACTGCGCCAATGATAGTCGCGGACTAGTCGTCGACGAGTTGCTAGTGGGGGCGCTGCGTCAAGAGCCTGCGGACGATCGCCGCGACGAGGCTCAGCGCAGCGCCGCCGATCGCGGCAGAGACGGCGGCGGCCGCCATCGTGGAGTCCTGCAAGGACGAGGCGAGAGACCCGGCCCAGAGGGCCTGCCCGATCACGCCGCCAAGGGCGCCCATGGGAATGCTGAGCCACCACGTGCCGCGAAGTGACGTGAGTGCCTTCGCCGCGCCGTAGCCGGTCATGGCGCCCACAACGATCGCCAGAGAGAACTCCATGGTCTCGAACCGTAGTCCGGTGGAGCGTGCGTGTCGAGGTGTTTCGCGCTCGGTTCTCGTTCGTAGGTGACGTGTACATGACGTTCCGTTGAGCGTCGTGTGTCCATTCGCGCTTCCCATGGCGGGATCAGGCGTGGTCCGCTAGCGTCGGAGACATCCGTAAGCGGGACAAAAGACCTATATGCGCTATACCCGACGAAAGGTAATCCCTGTGTACCTCGTGAAGAACGTTCCCATCAGGGCCCTCGCGGTGGCAGCCGTCGCCTCCGCGTTCGCCTTGGTATCCATGCCGGCAAGTGCCGTAGAACCCGCACCTGACACCACCACGGTTCAGGTGTTGGGCATCAATGACTTCCACGGCCGCTTGCTTCCCGATGCCTTCTCAGGCAATGCGGGCGCCGCGGTCCTCGGGGGAGCGGTTGACGCGCTCCGAGCCGAGTACCCCAACACCGTGTTTGCGGCGGCGGGCGACCTGATCGGCGCCTCGACCTTCGAGAGCTTTGTGGCACAGGACAAGCCGACGATCGATGCGCTCAACGCCATGGGCCTCGACGTATCCGCGGTGGGCAACCACGAGTTCGATCAGGGCTACGACGACCTCACGCAACGCGTGATGGCCCCCTATGACCCGGTGACCAACCCGTATGGCGGCGCCACGTGGCAGTACCTGGGTGCCAACGTCAGGTATTTGGACACGGGAGACGCCGCTCTCCCGGAGACGTGGACCGTCTCTTACGGCGACATCGAGGTGGGGTTCATCGGTGCGGTCACCAATGAGACTCCTTCGCTCGTCTCGCCCGCAGGCGTGGCAGGCCTCTCCTTCGAGGAGGAGTCCGTCGCAGCCAACCGGTCCGCTGCCGCGCTCGAGGCAGCTGGGGCGGACCTCATCGTCCTTCTGGTGCATGAGGGAGCACCCACGACGGCTTATGCCGACGCGGTAGACACCTCGAACGACTTTGGCCAGATGCTCGCGAACCTCTCGCCAGACATCGACGCGGTGATTTCGGGTCACACCCACCTTGCGTATGACCACAAGGTGCCGGTGCCCGAGTGGGCCGCCGAGGGGCGTGCGGTGACTGAGCGTCCCGTCGTCTCTGCGGGTCAATACGGCATGTATATGGACAGGCTCTTGTTCACGTTCGACGCGGCGGGTGACCTCACGGGTGTCGACACGAGCACCGTCAACCTCTACAACGCGTTCCCGGCGAACACGGAGATCGAAGCCATCGTGGCCGCGGCCGTGGCCGAGTCGGATGTGCTGGGCGCCGCGGTGCTTGGACAGATCGAGGGGCCGATGTACCGGGCCCGCACGGCCACGGGTGCTCCCGGATCAACGCGAGGTGCCGAGTCGACGCTGGGAAACGTGGTGGCGAATATTCAGCTCTGGTCCACTGCAGAATTGGGTGCCCAGATTGCGTTCATGAATCCAGGTGGCCTGCGCGCCGACCTGCTGGGCGCCGCAGCCGGAGACCCGTCGCTCTACCCGTCCGACGTGACGTACGCACAGGCTGCGTTGGTTCAGCCGTTCGCCAATACGTTGGTCACGATGGACCTCACGGGAGCCCAGATTCGATCCGTGCTTGAGGAACAGTGGCAGCCGGCTGGCTCGTCGCGTCCGTTCCTCAGGCTCGGAACCTCGACCGGATTCACGTACACGTATGACCCCGCGGCCGTAGCCGGGAGCCGCATCACGGATATGCGCCTTAACGGCGCGTTGATTGCCGATGATGACGTGCTCAACGTGGTCGTCAACTCGTTCCTCGCCGCCGGTGGAGACAACTTCACCACCTTCGCCTCGGGCACGAATAAGGCGGACTCAGGGCGGATCGACCTCAACGCCCAGGTGGACTACCTTGCAGCGAATGGCACGCTTCCGGTCGACTGGAGCCAGCACGCCGTAGGCATCACGGGTCTTGACGACCGCGCGCTGAAGGTAGGCGACACGGTGACGTTCGACGTGAGCTCGCTCATGATGACGGGCCTCAACGACCTGCTTGACAGCAAGGTCACGGTCACGCTCGACGGCAAGAAGGTGGGCCGCTATGACGTGACCAACACGCTCCCGACGGACACGTATGACGAGCAGGGCACCGCGCAGGTCTCGTTCACTGTCCCGGCCTCGGCCAAGGGAGCGACCACGCTCGCCATCACGGGAGACACGACCGGAACGGTCGTGTCGATCGACGTGACGGTGGCCAAGAAGGACAACCCGGGCAACGGTCATGGAAATGGCAACGGCCACGGCAATGGTCACGGGAATTGGAACTGGGGCGGCAACGGGCACTGGAGCTGGGGTGGCAATGGCAGCGGCCATTCCTCGGGTCACTCGCAGCACCACGGTGCGCCGTGCAGGATCCCCTTCTAGGGCCGTAGAGGCCTAGGCGACACATCACCACACGCGCGATGCCCGGATCCCTCGAGGATCCGGGCATCGCGTCTAGCCACGCCGGGACGACCGTGACGGCGTGGCCATCGAGTGCCTAGGATGATAAGTGCCACGTTTCTCGCACAAACGCAAAGGAGCTTGAGGTGCACTTCGAGATCTATAAGGACAAGGCCGGCGATTTCCGGTTCAGGATTACCGCCACGAATGGCAACGTCCTGGCCTCGAGTCAGGGCTACAAGCAGAAGGCTTCCGCGGTCAACGCGATCGACCGCATCAAGTCCGACGCCGCTGGCGCCGAGACGATCGACAACTCCTGACGCTCACGAGCGCCGACGTATGAGTCGTCGGCGCTCGTTGGCGCGTCAATGGCGCGGCGCGAGATATCCCACGTCGTAGCCTCATCCCTACCGCCGCATCACTTCGTAAGACAGAATGGGCACGTGACAACCTTCGCCGAGCGCCACATTGGACCAGACGACGACGCCATCAACACGATGCTGCACGCCGTGGGATACGCCTCTATCGAGGCGCTGATTGATGACGCGGTTCCCGAGTCGATCCGCCAGGACGATGTGCTCGTCCTGCCCGAGGCGATGAGCGAGCCCGAGGCGCTCACGAGGCTCGAACGCTTCGCCGACGCGAACGTGCAGGCCGTGCAGATGATCGGCCAGGGCTACTACGACACCGTGACGCCCGCAGCGATTCGTCGCGGCATCCTCGCCAACCCCGCGTGGTACTCGGCGTATACGCCGTATCAGGCCGAGATCTCCCAGGGGCGGCTTGAAGCGCTTCTCAACTTCCAGACCATGGTGAGCGACCTGACAGCTCTTCCCGTGGCAAACGCGTCGCTCCTTGACGAGTCGACCGCGGTGGGCGAGGCCGTGCTGCTCATGGCGCGCGCGACCGCCGACTCGGGAGTCGTTGTCCTCGACGCCGAATGCGTTCCCCAGACCATCGAGGTGGTCCTCGCCCAATGCGAGGCGGTCGGAATTGACGTCCGCGTTGAAGACCTCAGCGAGGGCTGGGCGCCAGGCGCCGACGTGATCGGCCTTGTCATTCAGAACCCCGGCATGTCCGGCGTGCTCCGCGACCTCTCGCCCTTGATCGACGCAGCCCACGCCGCGGGGGCGCTCGTCACCGTGGCCTGCGATCTGTTGTCGCTCACGCTCATTACTCCTCCAGGAGAGGTCGGCGCCGACATCGCGGTGGGTTCCTCGCAGCGATTTGGCGTCCCGCTCTTCTACGGTGGGCCGCACGCCGCCTTCATGGCCGTGCGCGAGGGCCTTGAGCGTCAGGTTCCTGGCCGGATTGTCGGTGTCTCCGTCGACGCCGCAGGTAAGCCCGCGTATCGCCTTGCCCTGCAGACGCGTGAGCAGCACATTCGCCGCGAGAAGGCCACGTCAAACATCTGCACCGCACAGTCGCTTCTGGCGGTGGTCGCCTCGATGTACGCCGTCTATCACGGGCCCGATGGCCTGCGCGATATTGCGGCGCAGATTCACTCGAGCGCGGTCACGCTGTACGACGCGCTGACCGCCATGGGAGTGCAGCCCACGCATGAGGCGTTCTTCGACACCCTGATCATCACCGTTCCTGGCGGTGCCGAGTCCGTCGTGTCGCGCGCGGCCGCTTCGGGCATCAACATCCGCAAGGTGGACGACGACCGCGTCGCGATCGCATGTGACGAGAAGACCCACCTCGACACGCTCGACAAGGTGGTCGAGGCGATCATCGCCGCGAAGCGTCACCCCGTGTATACGGCGCCGCGCGTCGCGATTCCCCGCCCGCTGCGTCGTACCTCGGCCTATCTCACGCACGAGGTCTTCAACTCGCACCACTCGGAGGCGTCGCTCACGCGTTACATGCGTCGCCTCGCGGACCGTGATCTCGCCCTCGACCGCACCATGATTCCGTTGGGCTCATGCACCATGAAGCTCAACGCCGCGGCCGGACTCGAGCCGATCCTGTGGCCAGGCTTCGCCAATATCCACCCGTTCGCTCCCGCCGAGCAGACGGCCGGCTACCGCCACATGATCGAGCAGCTCGAGGACTGGCTTGCCGAGATCACGGGGTACGCGGCCGTGTCGGTCCAGCCGAACGCGGGCTCGCGCGGCGAATATGCGGGACTGCTCGCGATTCGCAACTATCACCTGAGCCGTGGGGAAACTGGCCGCAACATCTGCCTCATCCCCGCATCGGCACACGGTACGAATGCGGCGTCGTCGGTTTTGGCCGGGATGCGCGTGGTCGTCGTCGCGACGAACGACAGTGGTGAGATCGACCTGGCAGACCTCAAGGCCAAGCTGGCCAAGCACGAGGGTGCCGTCGCGGCCATCATGATCACGTACCCCTCGACGCACGGCGTGTATGAGGCGCATGTGGGCGAGGTCTGCGCGGCTGTTCACGAAGCTGGTGCTCAGGTCTACATCGACGGAGCAAACCTGAACGCGCTCGTCGGCCTGGCCAAGCCCGGTCACTTCGGCGGCGACGTGTCGCACCTCAACTTGCACAAGACGTTTGCGATCCCGCATGGCGGAGGCGGCCCCGGTGTAGGCCCCGTGGCCGTGGCCGAGCACCTCGTTCCGTTCCTGCCTCGCGTTCGCCAGGGTATCCAGCGTCCGCGGGACCTTGAGCGTGAGGGCGCGGCCGTGAGCGGCGCGCCGTACGGTTCGGCAGGGATTCTGCCGATCGCGTGGGCGTATATCGCGATGCTTGGTCCCGATGGCCTGCAGGCCGCGACTCAGGCTGCGGTGCTCGCGGCGAACTACGTTGCCGCCCGCCTGCGCGACTACTTCCCCGTGCTGTACGTGGGCGCGAACGGCTTGGTCGCACACGAGTGCATCCTCGACCTGCGTGACCTCACCAAGGCCACCGGAATTACGGCCGAGGACGTCGCAAAGCGGCTTATCGACTACGGGATCCACGCGCCGACGATGTCGTGGCCCGTCGCGGGCACGCTCATGGTCGAGCCCACCGAGTCGGAGGACCTCGCGGAACTCGATCGCTTTATCGACGCGATGATCGCGATCCGCGAAGAAATCGCGGCCGTCGAGCGTGGCGAAATCGCGGCCGCGGAGACCGCGCTGCGGCACGCCCCGCATACGGCAGAGTCCTTGGTCGCGGACGCGTGGGACCGCAAGTACTCGCGTGAGAGTGCCGCCTTCCCTGTGGGCGGCCTGAGGCGCGACAAGTACTTCCCGCCCGTGCTCCGTATCGACAACGCGTATGGCGATAGGCACCTCGTCTGTTCGTGCCCCCCGCCCGAGGACTTCGAGGACTAGCCGAGGCCATGACCGGCGAGTACCTGGATCAATCGTCCCGTGTGCGCGCAGTTACGCTAGCCGTATGACTCGCTCCCCGCTTCACGACGAGCACGTTGCGCTCGGCGCCACCCTGGTTGATTTTGCTGGCTGGGACATGCCTGTCCGCTATGTGGGAGACGTGGCCGAGCACCTTGCGGTGCGCACGGCGGCAGGCCTCTTTGATATCTCTCATATGGGCGAGATCGTGATCCGTGGGGCCGACGCAGCGGCCGGTCTCGATGCTGCGGTGGTGTCGGGCATGGAGCGACTGCAGATTGGTCGCGCCAAGTACACGCATCTGTGCACCCCCGGCGGCGGAGTGATCGACGACCTCATCGTCTACCGCCGCGACTGGGACCACTTCCTGATCGTCGCCAATGCCTCCAACGTCGAGACCGTGACCGCGGTGCTTGCCGAGCGGTTCGTCTCGTTTGATGCCACCGTCGAGAACATCACCTCTGATGTCTCCCTCATCGCCGTCCAAGGCCCCAAGGCCGTGGGCATCGTGGGTGCGATGTGCGCCTCGGGCGCTGACGATGTGGCCATGCTGAAGAACTACACGTGGTGCACGGTGCTGCTTAAGGGCGACATCCACGCGATGGTGGCCCGCACCGGTTACACGGGCGAGGACGGCTTCGAGATCTTTGTCGTTGCCGCTGATGCCGTCGAGGTGTGGAGGCTCGCGCTCGAACTCGGAACGCCCGCTGGTCTCATTCCCTGTGGACTTTCTGCGCGCGACACCCTCCGCCTTGAGGCGGGCATGCCGCTTTACGGCCACGAACTGACGCTCGCGACCACGCCCTACGATGCTGGCCTCGGCTGGGTGGTGCAGACCGGCGCGGCTCGCGTCCTCAATCGCCCCGGTATCGAGGGTGCCGTCGCGATGTCCGCCGAGCCCGTCGACCGCGGCGACTTTGTGGGCCGTGAAGCGCTTGCCGCTGCCAAGGAGCGCGCCGCCGCTACCCAAGCCGACCCGGTGTCGGCGCCTGAGGAGTCTCGCATCCTGGTGGGGCTCGTCGGCTCGCCAGGTCGCGCTGCGCGCGCCGGTTTCGCGGTATGGATGGGTGAACGTCAGGTGGGCATCGTCTCGTCGGGCGCACCCTCGCCCACGTTGGGTGTGCCGGTCGCGATGGCGATGGTGCATCCGTCAGCCGCTGCCGTCGGCACGGCTCTTGATATCGATGTGCGCGGTCGACGTGAAACTATGACCGTGACAGCACTACCGTTGTACTCGCGAGCCTCATAGCGACGCAAAGTTCTATCCACAACGCTTGAAAGGGTGCGTCATGCCTTCGGTCCCCGCAGACCTCTTGTACACAACCGAACACGAGTGGGTGGGCGGCGACGCTGAGCCCGGTTCGGTCGTGACCATTGGCATTACCGAACACGCGGCAAACGCTCTCGGTGACGTCGTCTACGTTGAACTGCCGTCCGTGGGTGACACCGTGAAGGCCGGCGGGGTGTGTGGCGAGCTCGAGTCCTCCAAGGCCGTGAGCGAGCTGTACTCGCCCGTGACGGGCGAGGTGACGGCCGTCAACGAGGCCCTGCGCCACGGCCCCGGCGCGATCAACACCGAGCCCTATGAGTCGGGCTGGATCTTCAAGGTCGAAGTGAGCGAAGAGGCTGTTCTGCTCGACGCCGAGGCGTACGCGGAACACCTCGCGTGACCGACGCCGCGCCCATTGCCGGCGCGGCTGGTGAGTTGCTCATCGTGGCCGGTGCGATCACCGATGCCTTGGTCGAGCCCCGGCTGCTGCTCGCCGCACGCCGCACCGAGCCCGTGTGGGCCCGTGGCTTGTGGGAGTTTGCCGGAGGCAAGGTGGAAACCGGCGAGACGGTTGTCGAAGGGCTGCGTCGCGAGCTTCACGAGGAGCTCGGCGTCCACGTGACCCTTGGCGACGAGCTCGTGGGGCCCGACGTCTCCGAGGTCACGGGCGACAAGGTGTGGGAGATCAGGGCGCCGTGGTCCGTTCCAGGGCCGGGTGCCGAGCCGTATCCCGTGCGCTTCGTCATGCGCGTGTTCTGGTGCGAGTTGGCGCCAGGGTCGGCGCAGCCCGAGCCGCTCGAAGATCACGATCAACTTAAATGGCTCGAGCCCGGTTCATGGCGCGAGGGCGTGCCGTGGCTCCCGGCCGACGAACGAATCGTCGAGGCGCTTCTCGATCAGGCGATAGCGCTGCACAAGCGCGGGACCTGCTAGCCCGTTTCCATCCTCTAGCGCGCCGCCACGCACCCGTTGAGGTGGTCGTCCACGAGCCCGCACGCCTGCATCGCCGCGTACATCGTGGTGGGGCCCACGAACACGAACCCGACCTTCTTGAGTGCCTTGGCCAGAGCGATCGATTCGGGCGTTGACGCGGGGATATCGGTCCACACGGAGGCGCGGTTCACGCGGACCTCGGGCGCAAACGACCAGAACAGCTCCTCGAGAGACTCTCCCGCCTCCTGGAGAGCCACGACCGCGCGGGCATTTGTGATGGCCGAATTGATCTTGAGCCGATTGCGCACGATGCCGGCATCGGCCAGGAGCCGCTCGATGTCGTCGTCCCCAAAGGCCGCGACAGCAGCCGGATCGAAGTCCGCAAACGCCTCGCGATAGTTGTCGCGCTTGCGGAGGATCGTGATCCACGACAGCCCCGATTGCGCGCCCTCGAGCACGATGCGCTCGAGCAGCGCCGCGTCGCCGTGCACCGGAAGCCCCCACTCGTGGTCGTGGTACTCCTCATAGAGGGGATCGCCATTTCCAAAGCAGCGGACGAGGTCATTGGGCTCGGTGATCATGTCCCCAGTGTGACGCGAGGGGCGGACGCAACCCAAGCGTCGGCGCTGTGGAGGGCAGAAGGACGGGGGCAGCGGGCTGGGGACGACAGGCCCAAGGAGACGAGGGGAGGGGGACCCGCGCTCGGCCGGCAAGGACGCCTGTCCACATGCTGGACTAGCCGGTCCACCCGTTGGACGCGTAATGTTGCCAACGCCATGACCATTCGTGATCTCCTCGCCGCCGATAGGCCGACGCTCTCGTACGAGCTGTTTCCACCGCGCACTCCCGGTGCGCAGGCGGCACTCCCCGCGACGATGGCCATGCTCGCAAGCACTCACCCCGACTTCATGTCGATTACGTACGGCGCCTCGGGGTCAACGCAGGGGACCAGCCGCGACGTCGTGCAGCGCCTCGCGGAGGCCCATGCGGTGCCACCGCTCGCGCACCTGACGTGCGTGAACCAGTCCCGCGCGGACCTCACCGCCGTGATCGAGACCTACCTTGACGAGGGCGTCCGCGACTTTCTCGCGCTGCGTGGCGATCCGCCGCAGGGCCAGGCCGACTGGCGCCCCCACCCCGACGGGCTGCTCTATGCCTCCGAGCTCGTGGAGCTGCTCCGCACGGTCGCGGCGGCATACGGAGCCGACATCAGCATCGGCGTCACGGCCTTCCCCGCGCAGCACGCGATCGAGCGTTGGCGGCAGCAGGGCCTCGACGTCCTCAAGGCCAAGCAAGAGGCCGGCGCGGATTTCGCGATTACTCAGGTCTTTTATGAGGTGCCCCACTTTTCTGCCTTGGTCGCCGACGCGGCCGCGCAGGGCATCGGGCTGCCGATCGTGCCCGAGGTCATGCCGCTCGTCTCTGCCAGACGCGCCACGCGCGCCGCGGAACTCACGGGAGTGCAGACGCCTGGGGAACTGATCGCCGCACTCGAGTCCGCCGAAGACGATGCCGCGGCGCTTGCCGCCGGGGTCTCACACGCGGCACGACTGTCGGCGGACTTGCTCGACGCCGGCGCGCCGGGCATTCACATCATCACATTCAACAAGCACGACGCCGCGCTCGCGTTGGTAAACGCCCTGGGGCTGCGCGGGGCCTGAAGTGTGAGTCCGTGGCCTGAACCCGTGGCCTGAGCACGGCACCTAGGCGCGACCGCCGCCGACCCGAATTCCGGCGCGATCGGCACGAACGCGAGGCCATGGCACCATGGACCTATGGCCCGTACAGTGACTCCCCGTTCCGTAACCCTCACCCGCGACTCGCTTGGCGTCTACACAGCCACCAATGCGGCAGGCGCGACCCTTCAGTTTGGGAGCGGCGAAGGCATCCTGAGCCCCGTCGAGCTGCTGCTCGCCGCAGTCGCCGGCTGCTCAAGCATCGATGTGGACCACATGACGTCCCGCCGCGCGGAGCCAGAGAGTTTCGAGGTCACCACGACCGCGGACTACGTCCACGACGACGAGGAGGGCAACGTCCTCGAGAACATCAAGGTCCTCTTCGACCTCGCGTTCCCCGAAGGTGACGCCGGCGACAAGGCCCGTGCGCGCATCGCGAGCGCGCTGAAGATCTCGCATGACAAGGAATGCACCGTGTCGCGCACCCTCGAGGCGCCCGTTCCTGTCGAGTTGATCGAAAAGGTCTAGCACAATCCCATTGGCTCCGCACGGGCCCAACGGATAGACTGTGCGGCGCTATCCCGGCGCGTGTCCCGCGTCGGCCAAGCGCAATGGCGAGCCCGCCGCGCACGCACCCCTTGAGGAATTATGTCTGACGTCACGCCTGCTCCCTTTCCCACCGGCACCATCCTCGGCTACCCGCGCATCGGCGCGAATCGTGAGCTGAAGAAGGCCCTCGAATCCTTCTGGAAGGGCGCCTCGACAGAGTCCGACCTTGAGGCCACTGCGGCCGGCCTGCGCGCCGTCACGCGCGAGCGCCTCGCGGGCCTGGGCCTCGGTGCCACCACGAGCGCCATCCCCAGCAACTTCTCGTTCTACGACCACATGCTCGACGCGGCCGTGACGTTCGGCGCGATTCCCAGCCGCTTTACAGACCTGTGTGGCGCCGACGGTTCGGTGAGCCTCGCGGCCTACTCGACCATCGCTCGCGGCGAGGGCGACAAGGCCCCGCTCGAGATGACCAAGTGGTTCGACGCGAACTACCACTACCTGGTCCCCGAGATCGGCCCCGAGACCGTCTTTGCGCTGTCGAGCACGCGCTGGGTCGACGAATTCATCGAGGCCAAGGAGGCCGGGTACATCACGCGCCCCGTCATCACGGGCCCGCTGACGTTCCTCTACCTTGCCAAGGCCTCCGACGACGCTCCTGCGGGCTACGACCCGATCAGCCACCTCGACGACCTCATCCCCGTCTACGCGGAGCTCCTGGCCGCGTTCAAGGCCGCCGGTGCCGAGTGGGTCCAGATTGATGAGCCCATCCTGGTGGCCGACATCGACGCCGACCACGCCGAGGTCCTGGCCAACGCTTCACGCGTCTACCAGTGGCTCGGCGAGCAGACCGCCCGCCCACAGATCCTCGTGGCCGCCCCCATGGGCTCGCTCGGCGACGCGCTCCCCGTGCTCGCGGAGACGCCCATCGAGGCAATCGGCCTCGACCTGGTGCGCGGCGATGTTCCCGTGGGCGCCCACCTGACCGGCAAGACGGTCGCCGCAGGCGTGGTCGACGGCCACAACATCTGGCGCACCGACCTCGACAAGGCCCTCGCGACGCTTAAGGCCATTGAGGCCCTCGGCGCCACCGTCGCGGTGTCCACCTCGACCTCGCTGTTCCACGTGCCTCACACCCTCAAGGGCGAGGAGCACCTGGGTGCCGAGCTCATCAGCTGGCTTGCCTTCGCCGACGAGAAGGTGAGTGAGGTCGCCGCGCTGGCCACCGCGCTCACCGAGGGCGAGGCCGCAGCGGCCGACGCTCTGGCCGAGGCCCGCACGGCCCTCGCGTCGCGCAAGGCTCACCCCGGTACCAACCGCGCCGACGTGCGCGACGCCCTCGCGGCCGTCACGCCCGCCGACTTCAACCGTTCCTCGTACGCAGCCCGCGTGGCCGCTCAGGCCGAGCGCTTCCAGCTCCCCGAGCTCACGACCACCACGATCGGCTCCTTCCCGCAGACCCCCGAGATCCGCAAGGCTCGCGCCGCGTGGGCCAAGGGCGAGCTGAGCGACGCTGACTACGAGACCGCGATGAAGGCCGAGATCGCCACCGTGATCAAGCTTCAGGAGGACCTGGATCTGGACGTCCTGGTCCACGGCGAGGCCGAGCGCAACGACATGGTGCAGTACTTTGCGGAGCTGCTCGACGGCTTCGACGTCACCAAAAACGGCTGGGTCCAGTCGTACGGTTCGCGCTGCACGCGCCCGTCGATCCTGTGGGGTGACGTCGCTCGCCCGCTGCCGATGACGGTGCGCTGGGCCGAATACGCTCAGTCGCTTTCGGCCAAGCCCGTGAAGGGCATGCTCACGGGCCCGGTCACGATCCTCGCGTGGTCGTTCGTTCGTGACGACCAGCCCCTGGGCGTCACTGCCAACCAGGTCGCGCTTGCCCTCCGCCAGGAGATCGCGGACCTCGAGGCGGCCGGCATCGGCATCATCCAGGTGGACGAGCCCGCGCTGCGCGAGCTCCTTCCCCTGCGCAATGCCGACAAGGCCGCGTACCTCGACTGGTCCGTCAACTCCTTCAAGCTGGCCACGGCCGGCGCCGCGGACGACACCCAGCTGCACACGCACCTGTGCTACTCCGAGTTTGGCGAGATCATCCACGCGATCGACGGCCTGGATGCCGACGTCACGTCGATCGAGGCGGCCCGCTCGCGCATGGAGGTCCTGCCCGCGATCAAGGCGCACGGCTACGAGCGTCAGATCGGACCCGGCGTGTGGGACATCCACAGCCCCCGCGTTCCCTCGGCCGAGGAGATGACGGAGCTGCTCACGCTCGCCAAGGACTCGATCCCCGGCCAGCAGCTCTGGGTTAACCCCGACTGTGGCCTCAAGACCCGCGGCTACGCCGAGACTGTCGCGAGCCTCGAGAACCTGATCGCCGCCACCAAGGCAGTGCGCTAGGTCTCTTTACGACGACGACTCAAGCAATACGCCGAAGGGCGCCGACGCTCTCACAAGGAAAGCGTCGGCGCCCTTCGGCGTATCCCCACGCTATTCAGGCGTGACGCACTGGCCTTCTTCGACTTTGTCGTCTGCGACGTCTCCCGTTGACGAGTACTTGTAGCCCTTGACCTTGGCCCGGTCGCCATGAGGATGCGTATCGTCGATGCACCACGTGTCGGCGGTGCCGGTGAGGGCGCCCAGAACCACGCCTGGGTCGAGGGTCGCGACGGTGCCATCGCCAAAGCTGACGGCCGAATCGGAGACCGTCACGGTGGGGAGACTCTCGCTCTTCGCGACGTACGTGACGATGGTCGCGGCGACACTGTTGAGGCTGTTCTTCGCCTCGGCGTCGTGGCTCTTTTTTCTCTGGTCAAGAAACAGGGGCACCGCGATGCTGGCCAGCAGGCCAACGATGAGGGTGACCGCTAGAAACTCCCTGAACGAGAAGCCGTCAAAGAGCTGCCGCCGTACGTGGCCGAGATCCATCGGAGTTCTCTTTCGGTGCCGTACCCGCGAGGGGTTGGGGGTGACGCTCTGGGTCGAGCCGCTGCGCCCATTGTGTCCGTGGGGGCGAGCGCATCGCAAATGCGCCCCGACCTCCTGCGCGCTAGTCCAGTTCGAGTTGCCAGTAGCCGACGTCGATCCAGCGGTCAAACTTCCATCCGACCTGGCTGGTGGTGCCGACGTGGCGCATGCCAAACCGCTCGTGGAGCGCGACCGACGCGTCGTTGGGGAGGGCAATCACGCCGAGCAGAGAGTGCACCGGCGCGTGGACGCTATCGCCCGGAGCGAGGTGGCGGAGCCGGGCGAAGAGCTCGGCGAACAGCGCCGTGCCCACGCCGCGCGCGCGGGTATTGGTGTCAAGGTAGATCGACGTCTCGAGGGTGTGGTCGTATGCGGCGCGCTCCCTAAAGGACCCGGCATAGGCATAGCCGAGGACGACGGCGTCGTCTTCCGCGACGAGCCATGGCAGGCCGGCCTTGCGGGACTTCTGGACGCGGGCTGTCATGTCGAGATCGGTGACCTCGTTGATCTCGAACGTGATGACGGTGTCGCGGATGTAGTGGTTGTAGATGGTCGCGAGGGCGGCACCGTCTTCGGGTCGCGCGTCACGGACCGAGAATCGCGCGGTCATCGCCGCGCCGTCGGGAAGGAAGTCACAGACATGCCGCCATCATCTCAGAACAGGTTCAAGGGGTGTCACTGCGACCTCGCGCACGACCTTCTCTTCGTATGCCCTGGTGCGGCGTAGATACCGCCACGAGGCCGCCATGACGATCAGGCCGGTGACTCCGGCGACGGTGGTCACCGCAAAGCCTCCGCTCGAGCCGTCCCGTTCGATCAGGAGTCCAGCGAGCCAGGCGCCTCCCGCCACTCCCATGTCGAGACCCACGCGGGTCCACGCCATGCCCTCGGTCACGCGCGTCCGAGGCACAAGCGCGTGCACCACGCCGTCGCCCACGGCCATCGTGGGTGCGATCACCACTCCCGTGGCAAACATGAGCGCGGCCAGGACGGCGAGGTTGGGGGCTAGGTGGAAGAGCGCGGCCCCCACGCCCGCGGTCGCCACTCCCCACAGGAGCCGGGAGGCGAGGGAACTGAGCCAGACGCGGGCGCCATATGCGAGGCCTCCCACGAGGGAGCCGAGGGCGAAGATCGCGAGCACCAGGCCGGCCCAGCGCTTGAGCCCCAGCTCGTCGGCGAACGCGACGGTCGACGCGTCGACCGAGGCGAAGAGCGCGCCCTGCGTGGCAAACACGATCGTGGTGATGATGAGCGCGGGAGTGGTGACCAGAAGGTGGCCCTTGAAGGGGTTCCTGTAGCGCCGCTTACGGGCGGGCGGCAGGTCGCTGATGCCCACTCGGTGCAGGGAACCATCGATCACGGCTGCCATCGTGAGGGGCACGGTGCCCGCATCGACCTTGAGCGCGGGCGGCTCGGTGTCCTTGAGTGAGAGGAAGATGTTGCCCCCCACCAGGAGCGTGCCGGCCGCGATCACGCTGGGCACCCATGACCCGACGGTCGTCGCGAGGATGGTCGCGAGGGCAGGTCCGGCGATAAAGAGGATCTCCTCAAGTGAGCTCTCGAGCGAGAAGGCCGTGTTAAGGGCGTGCCTATTAGGCACGATCTGCGCCCACCTCGCGCGGGTGAGGGTCGATTGAGACCCGGCTGCCGCGAAGAAGGGGGCGATGCAGAACAGCACCCATGCGGGGGCGTGCATCAGCGCTGCGGCCACGAGCCCAAGCCGGGCCAGGACGGCCACGGCGAAGGCCGGGCGAAGCACGCGGGACTGGCCATAGTTATCGACGAGGCGGCTCATGAGCGGGGCGACGAATGCGTTGCCGACGGATGCCGTGGCGAGCACGGCCCCGGCCGTCGCGTACGAGCCGTACTCGATCTGGACCAGCATGAAGGTGGCCAGGCCGGTCATGCCCATCTGCATGCGGGCGATCAGGCCCCACCAGAAGAACGCGGCGGCGCCGGGCAGTGACAAAATCTCGCGATAGCGCGCAAACACGGGAGCTCCTAGGGGGAACGACGCTGAGCGCTACAGCACGCTCGCATCACACCAAGCGCGCGATGTGACAGGCGCATCGCGAGGGGCCGAGGCCTGTAGTGCGGGCATCGGCCGCTTCACGCGACGGCCAATTCTCGCATAGCCCAAGCGAGCGACTCTCTCCTGGCCGCGTAGAAGCCGACCCGGGGCGGAACCCCGGGGTCGCAAGCCTGCTGCCTTGGACGACCTCAAGGCGGTGAAAGGCGAGGCGTGGCTTAGAGGTTCACGTCGCCCCAGCTAACTTTGCCCTTGCGTCACTCGGCCCTTGCGGCGGAGCCCGGGCTTTACGTTGCGGGCTTGGTGGCAGGGGCCCCACCCGGCTTGGCGCCGCGTCCGGCGATGATGCGCGGCACGGGGATCCTGTCCGCGAATCGCATCAGGACGGATCCCGTGAGCGCCAGGATCAGCACGTAGGCGGCGGCGAGGGGGCCAAGGTCGCTTTGAGCGCCCGCGGCAACACCCAGACCCGCAATGACGATCGAGAACTCGCCGCGCGCGATGAGCGAGAGCCCGGTGCGCCAGCGACCCTTGGGGCCAATTCCCGCGCGTGCGGCCGCCCACGCGCCCGTGGCGATCTTGGTGATCGCGGTGATGATCGCGAGAACGAGCGCGGGGAGGAGCACGGGCACCAGGTCGCGCGGGTCGATCGTGAGTCCAAAGAACACGAAGAAGATGCCGCCAAAGACGTCGCGCAGCGGCGGCAAGAGCGAGCGCATCTCGTCGGCCACCTGACCCGAGAGCGTGAGCCCCAGGAGGAACGCGCCGACCGCGGCGGAGATCTGCGCGGCCTCTGCAAGCCCCGCCACGAGGAACGCGAGCCCGAGGACTGAGAGCAACAGCAACTCGCGCGAATGCGAGTGCACCACACGCGACACCTGCTTCGAGTAGCGCAGGGAGATGAAGAACGCGAGGGCGACGATGCCTATCGCGGCGCCCGCGGCCGCGGCGCCCTGAGCGATGCTCGCTCCCACCAGGATCACGGCGACGATGGGGAGGAACACCGCCATCACGATGTCCTCCATGACAAGGAGGCTCAGGATGACGGGCGTCTCGCGGTTCGCATAGCGATCGAAGTCGTCGAGCAGGCGCGCGATGATTCCCGAGGACGACACATACGTGACACCACCAAGCAGCAGCGAGGCCGTGGGCGACCATCCCAGGATGAGCCCCGCGGCGAAGCCGGGGACGGTGTTGGCGAGGGCGTCAATGAGACCCGCCTGCCACGACGTCCTGAGGCCGTTCTTGAGGTCGATGGGCGAGTACTCGAGGCCAAGCAGCAGGAGCAGCAGGACCACGCCGATCTGCGCCCCGACCGCGAGGAATTCCTCACCGGCGTCGACTTTAAAGAAGCTTCCGTCGCCGATGATGAGGCCCGCCAGGAGGTACAGGGGGACCGACGGAATGCCTACGCGCGCCGCGAGCCTGCCAAGCACGGCGAGCAGGAGGAAGATGACGCCCAGTTCGATCAGGACGACGGCGCCGTGTGTGGGCTCGACGGTCGCCACGGCGAGCGGCGCACCCCCGAGGAAAACCATGTCTTAACCGATCAGAATGGCGCGGGCCTTGCCTACGGCATTGTCGCTGCCCATGACAAGGACGGTGTCTCGCGCCTCGAGGACGAACTCTGGACCGGGACCTGGAATCCCGTCTTCGTTGCGAATCACGGCGACGACCGAGGCCGAGCTCTCCGTGCGAATGCGCCCGTCGCCGATGGTCTTGCCGGTGAGGCCGCCCGCCTCAGGCATCGTGATCCACTCGATGGCGAGGCCCTCGACCATGTGCTTGAGGGAGTCGAGCCTTGCCGTGATGTTGGTGCCACCCAGAAGTTCCGACACCTTGCTCGCGTCGCCCTCTGAGAGCTCCATGGTGCCCTTGCACGAATCCGGGTCATGGCGGTCGTAGAGCGCGATATCGCGCTTGCCGTCACGTCGGACCACGACGCCTACGTGATCGCCTGACTCTGACGTGAATTCATAGCGCACCCCGATGCCAGGAAGTGGGGTCTCGTAAATTTCCATGGCACTACTGTCGCACGGCAACTGTGGGATCGCCTCAACGTCCAGTGAGGACGTGGCGACACGGGTCGTTGCCGCTGCGGGCTAGACGCCCCGCCGCTGCAGCTGGCGTCGGCGGTAGCATCGGCCTTATGAGTTTTTTGAGTCGCTTGATGGGCATTCCCGACGCATCCGCCCCGCACGGTGATGCCGCGGCCGGGCACGTGCGCGCCGAGTTCAACCTCGGGTCGCTTCCTGCGCCAGATGCCCGGGTGCGCGGGGAAATCCAGCGCCGGGAGATGATTGCGGCCATCAAGGCTTACCGCGAGCAGAGCGGGGTGGGGATCCCCGAAGCGAAAGAAGTGGTCGATGCGGTCGTGCGAGGGGACCGGCTCGTGAGCGGCGACGGTCGGCCCGTCGCCTTCACGCCCGCACAGACGCGAGCGCAGGTCGATCAGCTCGTGATCGACGGCCAACTCATCGCAGCGATCCAGGTGTACCGCCAAGCGTATGGAGCGGGCCTCAAGGAAGCCAAAGAGGCGATCGAACTCAAACGCGATCAACTCATGCGGGACTAAGAGCCACAAGCGCGGAAGTTAGACGCCTCGCAGGATGGTTCGGCCGTCCTCGGTGATCTCAAGCGCATCGTTGACGGCGAACTCGATGAGGTTGCCCCACGGGTCCCTGACGTAGCCCGAATAGCCGCCCCAATAGACCTCGCCAGGCTGCTTGGCGATCTCGCCACCTGCGGCGCCCCACTTGGCTGCGGCCGCATCAACCTCAGGCGGTCGCGAAAAGTTGATGGCGAACGAGGTGTAGCCGGGCGGGTCGAAGTCGAGACGCTCGGCTTCCCACGAGCGACGCGACCACAGCGCCAGGACAAAGCCGTTCATCTGGATGAAGGCAATGTCGTCGCCGAACCGCATCTGGATCTCCCAGCCAGCCGCCCTCTGATAGAAGTCGATCGCGTCTCCCAGGTGGTCCACGGGGAGGGTCATCAGGGACATTCTTTGCGTGCTCATGGGACGAGTATGGGGCTTCGGCGGTGTTCGCCGCCAGCGGTGAGGATTGAATCGCGGTTGAACCCTACGAGCGGTGGTGATGCCATTCGTGTCTGAGCAACCCAAAACGCGCGCGGTCCGTCACCACGTCCCCCCGCCAGAAGGACTCGATCATCGTGCCCTCATGGCGGAACCCCAGCCGCGCCAGGACGCCCGCGGATGCCGCGTTGCGGGGGTCAATCATGGCCTCGAAGCGGTGCAGATTCCATTGCGCGAAGCCGTAGTCGATCACCGCGACGGAGGCCTCGGTGGCGTAGCCGTGGCCGCGTGCCCACGGGTGAAGGGTGTAACCGACCTCCCCGTTGTGGCCGTCGGCGTCGAGGCGAAGGGCCACATCTCCCACCACGATGCCGTCCGCGTCGCGTTCGAGAGCGAACTGAAACCACTCGCCGGTCTGGGGCCCGCCGCGCGCGTTCATCTCGTCGATGATCGTCACCGCGCGTTCGAGCGAATACGGCAGTATCCAGGCTTGGAAGTCGGCCGTCTCCGGATCGGAACGGCGATCGGCGAGGTTCGCCGCGTCGTCGAGACGCAGGGGCCGGAGCGTGAGGCGAGGCGTGTGCAACCTGGGCGAGGGCATGGCCACAGGCTATCGCCGGCGCGCGTGTGGGGCCGGGAGGGCTCTCGGTGGTCACGGCCTCGGCAGGGTGACGAGGAAGGTCGCGCCGCGTCCCAACCCCTCGGAGGTCGCGGTGAGGGTCCCGCCGTGCGCGTGAATGAGCGACCGAGCGATGGTGAGGCCGATGCCCCGGCCGCCAGGGGTCGACGCATCGGGCACCCTGTAGAACCGTTCGAAGATTCGGTCCAGCTCCTCGGCCGCGATACCTCTACCCGTGTCGGCGACGGATACCCATGAGGTGGCGGAGTCGCTCCCCGACGTGACGGTGACGGTGCCTTCGCGGCCCGTGTGCCCTAGCGCGTTGCCCACGAGGTTGACCACCACCTGCGCGAGGCGATGCGGATCGCCGACGACGGGAGCCGCCTCTCCGTCCACCACGAGGGCTACTCCAGCGTGGTCAAACTGCGAACGCATCCTCTCGGCCACCTCGACGGCGACCTGTGCGGCGTCCATAGGTACTGCGTGCAGGCTTAGCGTGTGTTCCTCGGCTCGCGAAAGCGTCGACAGGTCCTCCGCGAGGCGTTGGAGCCGCGAGGCCTCATCGGCGACCCGCGCGTAGATCTCGGGGCCGGGCTCGACCACGTCATCGAGCAGGGCCTCCATCGACCCCTTGATCGTGGTGAGCGGAGTCTTCATCTCGTGGGCGACCTCATCGATGAGCCGTGACCGGCGCGCCTCGGTCTCTGCAAGGCGTCCTGCGAGCGCGTCGATATCGTGAGCGACGGCCGCGAGCTCCGCATCCTTGGGCGTCGGCACGCGTTGCGCGTAGTCTCCATCGGCAATGCGGCGAGAGGCCTCCTGAATCGCGGCGAGAGGCCCCATGATCGACCTGGTGACGATGACCGCGGCCACGCCAGCCGCGAGCAGTGCCGCGAGGCCGCCGATGATGAGGACGCTTGGCAACAGCGAAGCGACCACGTCCTCCGCATTCGCGTTGCGCATCCCCATCCCCGCGTTCATGCGGCGCTGGCCGTTGAGCACTGCCCCGCCGGCGATGGAGCCGATGCCGATGAGCGCGGCAATTCCGACCAGTGCCACGGCGAAGTGGGAAAAGAGCATCCTGCGCCGCAACGTTGACCTCATGAGGGCGAGCCCATGAACTTGTAGCCAACACCGCGCACCGTCGCGATAAAGCGCGGAGCATCGGCCGCATCGGAAATCGCGGAGCGAAGATTGCGCACATGGACGTCGACGATGCGTTCGTCGCCGTAGAAGTCGCCGCCCCACACCTTTTCGATAAGTTGCCCGCGGGTGAAGACCCTGCCGGGTGCGGACGTGAGGGCCTCGAGCAGGTCGAACTCCAGGGCCGTCAGTGTGGCGGGCTGCCCGTCGGCCGCGACCTCGCGTCGCGCGGTGTCGAGCCACAAGCCCTCGAACTCGCGTCGGTCCTCGCTCGCTGTGGTACCCCCGCGTCGCCGCAACAGTGTCCTCACCCTGGCGACCACCTCGCGTGGGCTGAAGGGCTTGGTGACGTAGTCGTCGGCACCCACCTCGAGCCCGATGAGGGTGTCTGACTCCTCGGAGCGAGCGGTGAGCATCAGCACGTAGACGTCTGAGGTTTTGCGAATGCGCCTGAGGGTCTCGAAGCCATCGATCCCTGGAAGGCGCACGTCGAGAATGACAAGGTCGGGCATTCGGCTGGCGAGCGCGTCGAGCGCCTGCTCACCGGATACCGCCGCCTCGACCTCGAAGCCGTCGCGCTGAAGGTAATCGGTCAGCAGTTGTCGGATGTTTGCCTCGTCGTCGACCACGAGGATGCGCCGGGAGCTCACGTCCTCCATCCTATTGACCGGTCATCCCCGCCACGTCGGAGGAGCTGAGCAACTGCGCCGCGTAGTCGACGCCGAGGCGGTCAAGATTCTTGGCGAACGCCCGAAGGTGATTCTCGCTTCCCGACTCGAGCCGGTCGAAGACCTGGTCGATCGCCTCGTGGTCGCTTGCGCCCTTGCGCAGGTCGAGGATGTCGGTCTCTTCAACAAGCGCTGCCGCCTCGAGCGCGGCCGTGCTTGACGTCAGCCCCTGGGCGAGCAGTGTGTCGTACAGGCCCTGCAGTTCGGGGTCGACGAACGCGCCCGCGTCCATCCCCGCCGTGGGGTCTTCGACTCCATAGGCGTCAAGGAGGCCCTTGACGGCGTCCGCGTGTTGGGTCTCGGCGGTGGAGATGTGGGAGAAGATCTGCAGGTCCCACGCGTCGCCGAACTCGACGTAGAGGTCGTGAGCAAGCTTCTCCTCCTCGATCATGTAGACCAGGCTTGCCACGTCGCTGGAGCTGAGGGTCGAGTCTGGATCGATAGCCGCGGTGGGGTCACCGGCCGCAGTCGGGGTCTGATTTCCGGTCCCGTTCCCGTTTCCTTTGGCGTGATGGCTTCCCTGGCTTCCCTGGCTTCCCTGGCTTCCCTGGCTTCCGCCGGCGTCCGCGCGGTGGGCACCGGAGGCCTGCGAGACGCTAGGCGTGTTGTCGTTGCCATCCGCGACCGCAAAGGCAATGCCGGCGGGAGCGGCAAGGAGGGCTGCGCCGCCGAGGGCGATCGACGCAATGACGCGCTTCTTCGTGGGGGGCTCCTTGACGAGTAGATGCCCCTAGTCCACCAATGTCGTGTGAAGTGGCGGCGTGCGCAATCATGAAGATTCGGTGAAGCCCGGCCCGCTCCGCCCCGCTTCACCTCGCCGATTCGGTCCGAGACGGAGCCGCGAAAGAGCCTCCGTTTCGAGCGCCTAGGCTGTGCAGATGGAGACCGGCATTCGTTTGGCGTCACACGACGATTTGGAATCGGTTGCGGCCTTCTTCACGTCCGTTTACGAGGCGCGACACGGCGTCGGCTCGGCGCGCAACATGGAGATGCTGCAACGCACGGTTTCCTCCCTGTTTGGCGACAACGACGCCCTCACGGTCCTGGTGTCCGAGAGCGCTGGCTTGTTGCAGGGCGTGGCGGCTGTGAAGCATTCCGAAGTCGGTGGGCCGTGCGAACTCGTGACGATCCAGACCAACGACAGCGTCCAGGGGCGGGGTGTGGCGCAGACACTCTTGCGCCAAGTCATCGAGATGTGTGCGAGTCGCGGTGGCACCGTCCTTGCCACAGGCGTGCCCATGGCGGATGTGCGGGCGCGGGGCTTCTTGCGTCGCGAGGGATTCGTCGTGTCCGCGGAAGAGCCGGACGCCGGCCGCCTCGGGGCGGATGGCTCCGTGACCTACCGGCTCGATGTGGTCGAGGCATTTGCCCGCGCCGCGCGCGCCGCGAATAGCGACGGAGTCGAGTAGTCGCTCCTCGGGGAGAACGGCCGCGACGTGACTCGTGGCCTTAGGGGCGGAACGAGTCCGCGTCGGCGACACCCAACCCGACCAGAGCCGCCAAGCCCGCCCGTGAGTGGCCATCCTCGTCGATCCCCGCGAGCATGACCGCGTGCGCCACGGCTTCTGCTAAGACTCGTGCCGTCGTCGCGGCGGAGAGGGAGCCTTGGTAGGCCGCGGCCCCGCCCGCCTCGGCGTAAGCGCGGCTGAGCTCTTCGAACAGTTCTCCGCCTACGAGCGTAAACGCCTGACCAAGATCAGACGCGGGGTCCCCTGCGGCGGCGTTGCCCCACGCCAAGATGCCGCTGAGGCGGCCGTCTTTCGTGATGACATCGCGTCCATGAAGGTTGAGATGAGTCCACGTCACTGGCCCCGGCTCCTGGTCCGCTCCGTACCGATAGATCGCGTGCGCGACGTTCGAGTCGATGGCGTCGCCGTAGCGTGCCGTCAACGTCTGCAGCCGATGGTTGAATCGCTCCGCCCTGGAGGTGAGCGACGTCGATCGGAACGGGTTGCGCGGGGCATTGCCCTGCACCGCCACGTGCACTTGAGCGAGTGCTTCTCCGAGGTCCCTCGCGCCATCGGTGCTCAGGGGGGCATCCTGTACGACGATGCCGTCAACCCACGTCACCACGGACCACCGCCACGGATAGCCGGCTTCCGGGACGCCCCTCTTGACGAGTCGCGGAAACTCGAACGGCCACTCGGCGCTGGCCTTTGGTAACCAACCGAATTCGGTGGTGATGAGCGTCGCGCCGTAACCGCGCTGCGGCAAACGCACGGCTAAATCGTCCCCGAGCCGAATGGTGACGTTGTCCTCGCCCTCCTGACGCGCGCCGAGCGGTAGCGTCGCGAGCTCCGGAAACTGCGAGCTCAATAGCCTGGTGACGAGGGCGTGATCGATCGGCACGTTCGCGGAGGTAGCGGCGTCACCAGTCACGTGACTCACTCTATGGTGTGCCGCTCCGGACGGCGCTGTGGGGATCAAGAACCTGGGGTCCGGCGCACATGAGGCCGAGGGTGATGCGGCCAGGGGCGCACGCAAGGCACACTTGACCCATGAGCACCGACCTCCCCGACAAGAAACGCTTCAACCACACGATCAAGTACCAGCGCGAACTCTTGAACGAGTTGCCAGAGGGCGCGCGTACCGCGCTTGACCTTGGGTGCGGAGAGGGCCTCGCCGCGCGCACTCTCGCGCACGCTGGGCTGAGCGTCGTGGGCGTCGACATCGACGAACCGAGCATCGAGCGCGCACGCGCCCAGTGGTCGGAGGGCATCGAGTATGTGGTCGCAGACATCCTGACAGCCGACCTTGAGCCGGCCGACGTGGTCTACTCGGGAGCGCTGCTGCACCATATGGACGTGAGCGAGGGCCTGGAGCGCATGCGTACGCTCGTGAAGCCTGGCGGTGTGCTGCTGATCGTCGGAACGGCGCGCAACACGTGGCGCGACATTCCGCTCGAAATCGGAGCCTCGGTGGCGGACAAGGCCTTTGCCATCGTGCGCGGTGCGTGGAAGCCGGAAACCCCCACGGTGTGGCCGCCGCCGCACACCTACCGCGAGGTCGAGAGTGCCGCGTACGCGGCACTGCCGGGCGCCGAATACAAGCAGCAGCTGTTGTGGCGTTACACGATCAGGTGGCAAGCGCCTCTCGCGTAGCCGCGTTGCCGCGTTGCCGCGTCGCGTGCCCCGCCGCGTCCGCTAGCCCTCCAGCAGCGCCTGCCCCAGGTAGCCACCCTCAGCGCAACCAGGAGGGATCGCGAAGACGGCCGAACCCACGGGCGTGGTCCACACGTTGAGCAGGTCCGCCTCGGCGAGCGAGCGCTGAATGGGCACAAACTGCTCGGTGACGTTCGCCTGCCACGCGCCAAAGAGCAGCCCCGTGCGGCTCAGTGCCTCCGAACCGGCGGGTGCCCGCTCGTCGTAGTTGTACCCCAGACGGACGATGGTTTTGGTCGGGTCCGACACGTGTGCGCGTCGAGCGTGCGCCACCGACGAGATCACGGGGAGCCCGTTTGCGTCGACCGCGTCGAGGTCGAGGACGTCATGCTCATGCGTCCCCGTGAGCGGCGCGCCGTTGTGGAGGTTGCGGCCGATCGTGTTCTCGCGTCCCACTCGGTCGACGGCATCCCACGTGTCCAGGTTCATGCCGATGCGGCGCAGCACAAACGACGTGCCGCCCTGGAGCCATGCGGGCGCGTCTGGCCTGGCCCATACGGCCGCATCAAAGTCCGCGGTCCCCGGAACGAAGTTGGCGGTCCCGTCGACCTGGCCGAACAGGTTGCGCATCGTCATGCCGTGAGGATCCGAGCCGTACGCGCGCCGGAACCCATCCTGGCGCCAGCGCAGACTCGCGAAGGCCCGCGAGTCCTTGAGCAGCATGCGGAGCGCATGTGCGACGGTGGCCGGCTCGTCGGAGGCGACGATGAGGAGAACATCGCCGCCTGACCATTCGTCGAGCAACTTGTCGATGGTGAACGCCGGCAGTGGTGCGAGCCACTCGGGTTTCTCTCCTCGCGCGCGATCGACAAAGCCTGGCCCAAAGCCCACCGTCACGGTGAGGCCCGCCGGCGCGGACGCGAGCTCGGGCTCGACGTCGGCAAGCGCGGCCTGCCCTTGCGTGAGCCGCGCAGCGTCGTCGGTGAGCAGGCGCATCCACGCGCCCAGGCGCTCGCGGCCTACGCCGCGCTCGAGGTCGAGGGCCACAAAACTCGCGTAGGCGCCCGGTCGAGCGGTAATGCCCGCCTGGTGTTCTCCGTAGAAGGGGACGATGCGTTGGCCGTTGGCTCCCGCATCGTCCGTGGGTGTGGGCGAGCCGCGGAAGGCGCCTGCCCTGTCGAGGGAGACACCCGTGGCGCCCGCGGCGAAGGCGCCGGCCCCCGCCGCGGCGCCCGCGGCGAGGAACCGGCGCCGCGACGGCCCGGATGCTGCGGCATCGGCCGCTTGGGGCTGAGTGTCGCGGGGCTTCATTTAGCCGTCCATGCTTGCGGAGGGCGACATGCTCGCGTGGGCGTCCATGTCCGTGCCGTCCGAAGGCGTGGTGCCGTCTGAAGGCTCCATGCTCGTCCCGCCGTCGTAGTCCTCATTCGCGCCGGAGAAGTCCTTGGCCACGGTCGTGAAAGTCAACTCAGAGCCGTCTGCGAGGGTCAGGGTCACGGTGACATCATCGCCGGCGACGATGGGGGCTGTGACTCCCATGAACATGATGTGGAATCCGCCTGGCGCAAGCGTGAGCGTGCCGCCAGCGGGGATGACGAAGCCGCCCTCGATGGGGCTCATGACGTCGTCGACCACCTCATGGAGCTCGACCATGGTCGCGGAGGTGGACGTGGCGCTCACGATCGTGATCTCGTGATCGGACGAGTTGGTGACCTCGCCGAATGCGGCCGTCATTCCGGAATCGATGGCCTTGACCCACGTGTCGGTCACGGTGAGTGAATCAGCGTCGGTGCTGTCAGTAGTGTCGGCGCCCGAGGAACAGGCGGCGAGGGTCAGGGCAATCACCGCCACGAGGGCGGTACGGGTGGGGGTTTTTGCTGCCGCGAAAGCGGCACGGGACATGGCAAACATAGGGGTAGCTCTTTCTCGTCTGTGGGTATGCGCTGGTGTGTGAACATGTGCAGCGCCACGCGCTATCGCGTGGTGGTTTTCAGGCGAGAGAAAGAGGGGGACCGCGTACGCCTTGGGCGTGCGCGGCGACGTGCGTGTGACGGGCCGGGGTTGGCCGGTCGGCAAGGATGCGGCCGACGGGGGTGAGCTTGCGCGTGGTGGGGAGGGTGAGCCGAGACACGAGGTCGTAGGCCCAGCGCCTGCTCGCCTCGAGCAGCACCTCGGCATGACGCAACACCGTGTACGTGCCGATTGCGGCAAGGGTGTGGGCGGCGATCATGGAGGCGGTGAAGTGGGAGTGAGAGGCGTGTCCGTCCCCACCGACCGCGAGTGACAGGGCCAAGGGATCGTGGGCGGCGTGCTTGCCGGCACCCGCGGCGATGCTCACCGAGGCGCCCACGCCCCACGTGAACAGCAGGTGGAAGGCCGCCTGGGACACGGCGACAGCGACCGCGAGGCGCCATCGCGACAGGGCCGCGCCTGCGAGCTGCGCGCCCACCGTGAGTGCAAGAACGAAGGGCACCGCGATGCCCGCGAGCGACGGCATCGCTCCGCCGCCGGCGACGTGCATCGCGAGCGCGACGCCCGTCGATAGGCATGCGACCGCTAGGGCTCGTAGCAGGCGTTCGGACCGGCGCACGGGACCAGTGTCCCACGTTGGAGCGCGCAAGGCACCTGGTTGATGCAGTGCAAGGCTCCGGCTGGTCGCTAGCCCACGGCCGATGCCATGCGTCTTACGCCCTCGGCAAGCAGGTCGGGGCGGGTGGCGAAGTTGAGCCGCACGTGCCCCGCGCCGCCGAGGCCAAACGTGGGGCCCGAGTTCAGCGCGACGCGCCCGCGCTCCACGAATGCGGCAGCGGGGTCGTCTCCTAGGCCGAGTGCCGTGCAGTCGAGCCATGCCAAATAGGTGGCCTCGGGCATGCGATAGCCCACGGTGGGGAGGTGCTCCGCGAGCAGGTCGCCAAGGAGCACGCGATTCGCATCGAGCCCGGTGAGCAAGGCGTCGAGCCATGGCCCTCCCTCGCGATACGCCGCGGTCTGTGCGATCGCGCCAAAGTGGGAGGGGCGGTGGTGGGCGCCGGCGCTGTAGGCGTCTCGGTGCGCCTCGGCCTCGGGGCCAAAGATCATGAGCGCGCTCGGAAGCGCGGCGAGGTTCCAGGCCTTGGAGGCCGAATGCAGCGCGATTCCCTTGGGGTCCACCGAGAGGTACGGCACGAAGTGTCCAGGGGCGTATACCAAGGGGGCGTGGATCTCATCAGACACGACAGTCGCTCCGTGGCGTGCAGCGACCGCGGCGAGCGACTCGAGCTCCGTGCGCGTATGCAGCGTTCCGCCTGGATTGTGCGGATTGCATAGGAGCACGGCGACGCCGGGCGCACCACCCAGCACTGCTCCGCCGAGAGCCGCGTCGATGCTGTCGGCATCGAGCCGCAAGTCGTCCGTGAGGCGCGCCTCGATCACGGTGAGACCGGCCTCGCGCAGGTAGGAGAAGAACGGCGGATACACAGGGGACGTGACGACGACGGTGCCGCCATTGCCGGCCGCGAGCAGAAGCGCGTCCGTGTAGCCGGTGATGACATCAGCGACGCCGCGCACCGATTCCGCCTCGAGCGTGGGCCAGACCCAGCGTGCTGAGGCGAAGTCGATAAACGACTCGACATACGGCGTGGAACCCGGGTATCCCGTGTCGCCTTCACGGACCGCGCGTTCGAGGGCCTCCCTGATGGGGTCCGCGAGGTCGACGTCCATCTCGGCAACCCACATGGGCAGGACGTCGGGGGCGAAGTAGTGCCACTTCGCGGAGGTCCGTTCCTTGAGCCGTGCGAAGGGGACCTGGGCGAGGGGGTTGGGGATAGCCATGCATTCAGTCTGGCACGCGGGCGAGGCTCGCACTGCGGCTCAACGGCGAGCGGCGAGCCCCGACAGCAGCTTCTCGTAGCGGTCGGAGGACTCCGACATGCGTTCGATGATGCCGAGGTGCAACGCGCCTGTGCGGGCCTCATCGTCCGGATACAGGTGCGTGCTCACGACCGACGTGCCGGACGGAAGCTCATGGAACTCCGTGGTCAAGACGGTCGGCACGGCGGGGAACAGTTCCGAAACGTAGGTCTGAACCGTGCGGCTCAGCGGTACCACTTCCGTGAAGACCCCGTAGAAGGCGAACTCGTTGCCCTCGGGGTCCCTCTGAGAGATTCTCCAGTGCCCGCCCTCGACGGGATCGATCTCGACCACGGGATTGACGTAGCCGCGAGGCCTCCACCATTGCGCCACGTAAAGAGCCTCGTAGCGCGCCGTCCACGCCTTTTGGGTGGGGTGGCGGAGGCGCTCGGTCATGACGATCGCGGGGACGCCATAGGGCAACGCGAACTCGCGCTTCATGTCGCCGTCCTCTCGCTCGGGGATTGAGTTTATCCCCCCCGCGTGGGCGAGTGAATCAGTACGCCGAACTCGAGTCCGCCACGGCTACCAGGACCAGGATTGCCACGGAGAAGATCCCCAAACCGATCATGACCCAACCGACAATGACCCCCGCAAGCGCGAGGCCCCTGTTGTTCGCCTCGCCCCGCTTGCAGGCCGCGAGTCCGAGGTGACCAAAGACCACCCCAGGAATCGCGGTGATGACAAAGATCGGAGTGACGAGCGACAGAATGAGCGACGTGATGCCCATCCAGTTCTTGGGAGCCGCCGTCGGCGCGTACACCGGCGCATACCCATAACCTGCGGGAGGCTGCGGGGGATACGAGGAGGAGTTCGGGGCCGGGTACTGCGCGGGCGGCGGTTGCTGCGCATAGGCCGGTGCTGCCTGGTTCGGCGGCGGCGGCGGAACGGCGACGGAGGCGGGCGAAGCCGCGGCGCTCGGGTACGTGCCTGGCGGCGGTGGGGACTGCGCATAGTCGGCGTCAGCTGGGCGAGGCGCGTCGTTGCCGGCCGCCGGGCGTGGCGTGACATAGGAGGAGGGCGGCACCGGAGAGCCCTGCCACTCGGACGGCTGCTGGGCTCCCGACGCGGGGCTTGCGAACGGGTCTTCGAAACGATCGTTGCTCATATGTGGTTCTCCCTCGGAGCGACCTTAGCGCGGGTCGGCTCTAGCGGGAGCGGCTCGCCACATGCGCGATGAACGCGGAGGCCGCCCGCGCGGGCGCCGCGGAGTCGACCGTGAGGAACAGTGACGGCTCCGTGAGCTCGAGTTCGAGCACCACGGGCCCCGCGGGCGTGGGCAGCAGGTCGACGCGTGCGTAGGCGATGTCGCTGCCGCCCTGTACGAGCGACGGCAACGCCGCGACAATCGCATCGGCGAGCGAACGCTCGGCCGCGGTGGCCGTCGCGGAGACGATCTCTTCATCCGCATACAGTCCCGTGCTCCACTCCATCGCGCGCGACAGGATGGGCGCCTTGCGTGCCGCATGGGAGAACTTCCCTCCCACGTAGACGAGCGCCGTCTCGCCCACGGAGTCGACCTTGTCGAGGTACGGCTGGATCATCGCCACCTTGCTTGCGGCGTGCAGGAGCGCCACATGCCGTAGCGCGGCCGCGGCGTCGTCCCTGATGAGGATCGCCCCCTTGGAGCCCGCGCCCACCGTGGGCTTCACCACGATGCGCCCCGCAAGAGCCTCTTCGGGAATCTCGTCGCCAGGCGCCACGTACACCGTGGGGACCACGGCGAATCCGCGGTCCTCGAGGTCCGCGAGGTAGCGTTTGTCGGTATTCCAGCGGATGACCGAAAGCGGGTTGACAAGCAGCGTCAGCGCATCGACGCGCGCGGCCCATGTGAGGAAGTCGTCGAGATGGTCGGTGTAATTCCAGGTGGAGCGCAGGATGGCGGCGTCGTAAGAAGCCCAGTCGACGGCAGCGTCCTCCCATGTCACGAGTTCGGCTCCCGGCATCAGGGGGAGCAGCAGGCGCTCGTCGGCGTCGGGGTGCGCCAATTCTTGGGACGTGACGATGGCGATGCGCTGGCTCATGCGCCCCAGTATCGCCGCGCTGTCCTTACGTTTGCCAAACGGCCTCCCGCATAGCGTCTTTGGTATGCGCCCGACGTGGGAAGAACGTCGCGCTCGAACCGTCCCACCTCACCGCGATCGCGGGTCTCAACGCGGCGGTGTGGAGCGAGGACCTTCACGGGGGCGACACTAGTGAGTCCTAGCGGACCGACGCGAACGGAGGTGCGGCCATGAGGATTTTGGTAGTGGAGGATCACGCGGTGCTCGCGCGCGAGGTCGCGACGGGACTGCGTCGCGACGGTTTCGCGGTCGATATTGCACGTGACGGTGCGGAGGCGCTCGAGAAGACCGACGTCAACGACTACGACGTCGTGGTGCTCGACAGGGACCTGCCCAAGGTGCATGGCGACGACGTGTGCCGGCAGCTTGTCGCGCAGGCGGACGGCCCCCGCGTCATCATGCTCACCGCCGCGGGGTCGCTTGGGGACATCGTCGATGGGTTTGGCCTAGGCGCCGACGACTACCTCTCCAAGCCCTTCGCGATGGCCGAGCTCAGCGCGAGGGTCCGCACGCTCGCGAGAAGGTCGGGTCCCGCGCCTCGGCCCGCGGTGATCGTAGGCGATCTCTCGATTAGGCACGATGAACGCAGGGTCGTCCGAGACGGGCGGTCAATCACGCTCTCGCCCAAGGAGTTCGGGGTGCTTGAGGTGCTCGCGGCTCGACCCGGAGCGGTGATCTCGGCCGAGACTCTGTTGGAAAAGGTCTGGGATGAATACGCCGACCCGCTGACCAACGCCGTGCGCGTCACCATGGTCACGCTGCGCCGCAAGCTCGGGGACCCGAGTCCCATAGGCACGGTCAAGGGTGCCGGCTACGTGCTGAGGGACCCGGGGGAGGTCGCGTGAGATACACCATTCGCGTGCGCCTCACGGTGCTGTTCGCGGCGCTGTTCGTCTTGCTGGCCGCAGTGCTCGTCGGGACGTCGTATGCGTTTGTCGCGAGCGCCACCACGCCGCAGGCACAGGCGAACGAGAGCGCTCGGGTGCTTCAGGATGCGCTCGCGGAACAGGGGATCGAGGTCGACGTTGTCGCGTCGCCCGTCATCATCGCGAGCGACACCGCTCACACGGACTGGACGGGCGGACGCCTGCAGGATCCGGTGGCTCAACTCCTGCGCCAAATCGAGGCGCAGGCCAGGGCAAACGTTCTGCAGGACCTGCTCACACGATCACTCATCGCCTTCGCGATCTCGGCCGTGATCGCCGTGGGCCTCGCCTACTGGCTCGCGGGCCGCGTGCTTCGCCCCGTCGACGAGATTGCGCGGGCGGCCAACTCGCTTTCGGAGGCGACGCTCGACAGGCGGCTGCCCAATGACGGCCCGGCGGATGAATTCGGCAGGCTCAAGACCGCGTTCAACGGGATGCTGGGGCGCCTCGAGGGCTCGTTCGAGTCCAGGCAACGGTTCGCCTCGGACGCCTCACATGAGCTGCGGACGCCGCTTGCCGTGATGCGGGCATCGGCCGACAACGTGCTCGCCACTCCCCGCGCCTCCAAGCAGGCCCGCGAGCTTGCCGAGGAGGTGCGTACCCAGGTCTTGCGCTCCGCCTCGCTCATGGAGTCGCTCCTGACGCTTTCGCGCGCAGACGACGTGTCCCACACGCGTGAGCGCGTCGACCTGGCCGACGTGGCCGCCCACGTGGTCACCGAGAGCGAACCGCGTGCGACTGCGGCCGGCATCATGCTCGATCTGGATGTCGAGGATGCCCGCGTCGTCGCGGATCCGATCCTCATGGAACGCATGCTGGCCAACCTCGTGGACAACGCGGTGCGCTACAACATCGAGTCAGACGGCTGGGTGACGTGCGTGGTCCGCACGGTCGACGGCGTCGCCATGATCGAGGTGGCGAATACCGGCCCGGTGGTCGACGCGGCCGATGTCGAGGGCCTCTTTGAGCGCTTCCGCCGCGGCGATCAAAGGTCTGAGGTGAGGGGCCACGGCCTCGGGCTCCCGATCGTCTCGCGCGTGGTCGACGTTCACGGCGGTACCGTCGTGGCCATCCCGCGCGCGGAAGGCGGACTCTTGGTCACGGTAACGCTTCCCACCGTGGCCTAGACGCGACCCCATCGAGACCCGCGTGCGGGCGACCACCCAACCAAATGGCCCACTGTGGAGTTTCATAGAGGGAACGACAAGCGAGGGGACGATAGTGGCGGGGGCGTGGGAGCACGTGGCGACCGAACTGGTGGAGACGCGTTACGGCGCGCTTGTGGGCTACGCGACGATGCTGACCGGCTCACGCGCCGACGCGGAGGACGTCGTCCATGACGCCCTCGTGGCCGTATTCGGCAAGCGTCGCAATCTCGCCAATGTGGGCGCGGCCGAGGGCTATGTGCGCAGGGCCATCGCCAACAAGTTCTTGGACACGGCACGCAAGAGCGGGCGCGAGCGGCTCGCGGTGCGTCGAGTCGCGCTCGAGAGCGAGGAGACCGTCGCGGGGCCCGAGTCCGGCGCCGTCGACCGCGCATCGATCGATGCGGCAATGGCCCTTTTGACGCCTCAGCAGCGGGCCTGTGTGGCCGTGCGCTATATGGATCAGCTCTCCACCAGGGAAACCGCCGCGGCCCTCGGTTTGTCGGAGGGTGCCGTCAAGCGCTACCTCTATGACGGACTTCGCAAGCTCAGCGCGGCCATGAGCGTCGATCTGGGCACCGCGGACCTTGAATGGTCGGCCGTGAGCCTCAACAAGGAGGGTTCATCGTGAGCGACGAGATCTCGCGCCGCCTCGAGGAGGCCGCCGGCGCACACGGCCGGGCCGCGTCAGGCGACGTTGACGTCTCCGTGATCGCCGCGTCGGTCGTTGGCAAGGCGAGGAGGCGACGCAGGGTCACTGGCCTCGCGACCGTCGCAGGCGCATTTGTGGGTGTCGCCGCGTTTGCGGGTGGATCGTTTGCCGTCGTGGACTCGATGCGTGTCGATGCGGATCCGGGAGCCCCTCGCGACGTGCTCACCGTGGACATGTCGCAGGCTCCTACGGTTTCCGAAGCGGCGGCTCCGTCGACCCCGCCGAAGGCGGTCATTGAGGACTATCCGCCCGTCGTCGCGTCGCGGGGTGAGGGCTTTCCCGAGGCCTATGAAATGCGGGACTGGGTGTGGGACTTCGTGGGCGAGGGCTGGACGGTTCAGTCGTACTCGGTGGGTGAGGACCTCTCGGTGGACAAGCCGGCTATGGTTCCCGACGCGGTGCTCTATCTGGTGGACCCCGACGGTGTGGCCTTTGAACTCGCCTCTCTCGACCCCGAGTATTCCGTGGGAATGCGGGTGGTTTCGTGGCAAGAGGACGCGCGCACCGCGCACCTCGCGTGGGACGGCGCCAACGAGGCGGGCTCGACGACCGGGGCCCAGGTAGACCTGGAAACAGGCACCGTGTCCCCGCTCGTCTTCGCCACGCCGTGGGGTCAGTCGAGCACCGTCGCACCGCTCGCGGTGTCGGCTTCAGGAAACGAACTGTGGGAGGCCTGGTTGGGGACCCATCAGCGCTTCTATCGGTATGCGGCGGCAGACGGCTGGACGGTCGCCTCCGTCAACGACCTCGAGGGCCTCAGCGACCGTGCTGCCGGCGAGCGGTGGGACACGGCCATGCCTGCCGACGATGCGAGGCTCGTGACGAGGCCGGACTCTGAGGCGGTGCTCTTTGAACTCAGGCCCTGGCTCGACGGACCGTTCGTGGACGCCAAGATTTACCGCCTCGACACGGACACCATCGTGGCGGCTCGGGTGTTCTTCACCTTTCCCATACAGCCGGACGTGACCTGCGCCATGGTGGGCTGGGTCGGTGATTCCGAGCTGACCTATGAGTGCGGCGGGCAGGAGGCCTCGTTCACCTATCCCGCGATCCCCGCAATGGGCGAAGGAGCCTCCTATGGTCAGGCGGTCGCCTCGGGCTCGAAGTGGGCAGTGCTCAACACGAGCAAGGTCGGGTACGGCGAGGCCACATCGGTGTCGTACCTGGTCGCGCCTCAGCTAGCCAACGGTGAGTGATTCGGCGCGCTAGATCGCGCTAGATGACTGGGATCATCGGCGGCTGTTCGCCGTGCGCGCCGCCCGGCCGCGGCGGCTCGTCCGGGCTTCCCGCGGCGGCGGCAGCGAGGGTGTCTCGCCTAATCCACCAGATTCCCGCGAGCGCGAGCACCGCGACCGCGATCGACGAATATGCCATGACGTGCAGTCCCGCGCGATAGCCCTCTGCGTCGATCAGGCGGCCGCTCATCCAGCCTCCGAAGGCGACGCCCGCTCCCAGCCCGATGCGCAGCCAGGACATTCCTTCGATCAGCTGGTCCTGCCGCACCAGTCGCTGGGTGACGGAATCCTGGACTGTAATCGAGGGGGCGATGGTCATGCCGACCACGAAACCGGCCGCCGCAAACGTCCAGAACGTGGGCATCTGCGCGAGGATGCTGAATCCAACCGCGAACAGCAGCGAGCTGATGAGGAGCCGCTTCCATAGCGGCGTACGCCACTTGCGGGCACCGTAGAGAAGGCCTCCCACGAATGACCCTGCGGAGATGATGCCAAGCACAAGGCCACCGGCTCCGCCGTGTCCTACCTCCTTGGCGAACGCGACCGTCGAGATGTCGAGTGCTCCGAACATTGCGCCCACCCCGAGCGCGATCGCAGCGGCGGCCATCACGCCGGCAGGTACGTGGAATCCCAAGCCCTTACCGCCTACCTCTCGAACGGGGGGCTCGGTGGTGCGTTCCCGCAGCAAGAACGAGAGCCCCACCACGTTGGCCACCGCGGCGATGATGAGGCCGGACGCCGGATGCACGGCGTAAGCCATGATCGTCGCGACGGTGGGGCCCGCCACAAACAGGACTTCGTCGAAGGCCCCCTCGAGTGAGAAGGCGGTATGAATCTGGTCGTCGGTGTCGAGGATGTGGGCCCAGCGGGCGCGCGTGAGCGAGCCGAGCGGCCCGGAAATTTGGGAGATGCCCGCTCCGACCCACAGCAGCCATTCGGGACCGTGCATCATCGCGGTGGTAATCAGTAGCGCGATGCCCGCGACGAAGAGCACGGCTAGGGGGATCATCGCGCGCTGGCCCTTGCGGTCGATGAGCCGGGCGGTGGGCAGCGTTTGTAGCGCCCAGACGGCAATGCCGAAGGCCGTCACTCGGCCGGCGATCTCCCATTTGTCGTACTGAATCTGCACCATGAGCGTGGTCGCGATGCCCACGGTGGACATCGGCACGCGTGCGAGAAGTCCCGCTAGCGCAAACTGGCGCGTTCCGGGGAGGCTGAGGAGTTCTCGATAACTGGTGGATGGCACGGGAGCCATCGTCCCATCTTCGCGACCGCGCTTAGCGCCTACGGTTGCTCGGGTGACCGATCCGACTCGGTGGGAGACTCCGACTCGTCCGGCGAGTCGTCGAGGGGCGGCAGGTTGTTGAGGCGCTGCTTGCGCTTGTCCTGCCAGATGAGCAGGGCCGCGCCGCCGATGATGACGACGGCGATCGCGCCGATGCCGACCCACCGAAGGATGGGACCCCAGGCGATGCCGTCCGTGGCCTGGCCCTTGATGACGATTTCGTCGGGAGTGAGGAGGTCCTCGAGGCCCAGCACTACCCGCTTTCCATCGACCTCTCCCGCGGTCGCCGACTTCACGGGGCCCGGAAACTCGAGGGTGATGGAGAAGTCGATCGCGTTCGCAATGAGGCCGATTGAGCTGCCGCCCTGAACCTGAGACAGGTCCCTCGATTCGTCGGCAGGGATCGTCACGACGTAGGTGTCCCCGTCCCTCGTGACCGTCATCGGCGTGCTGAGGCCGCTCGCAATCGATGAGGCCCCGCCGGACGCGGCCGCATTGAACTCGTCGAGAGTCAGGTCGCGCGCGATGATGTGCACGCCCGTGCGGTCGTCCTCCGTGTAGTCCTCGACCGTGACCTTGCTCGGGTCGATTCCGGGGAAGGCGTCCGCCGCCGTGTCGAGCAACGACGCGGCCGTGAGGTCATCGAGGTCGACCCCCAGCTGCGAAGCAGCATCGGCATTGAGCGCGAGAATCGTGTCTTGGGTCACCGTGTTGTCCGGGCCAAAGCTGTTGACGGACGTGAACCTGGCGCACCCCGCTAATGCGGCCACCGCGACAAGGGTGACCGCAACGCGAGCGACGCGCCCGATCACGACTTCGGGTTCTCCTCGGGAGCGTCGGTCGTTGCGGGGGTGGCCTTCGCAGGCTTTGCCGTGGTTGCCCGCTTGGTGGCCGGCTTGGCCGTCGCAGCGGGCTTGGTGACCGGCTTGGTGGCCGGCTTGGTGGCCGGCTTGGTGGCCGGCTTGGTGGCCGGCTTGGTGGCCGGCTTGGTGGCCGGCTTGGTGGCCGGCTTGGTGGCCTTTGCGGTGGGGGTGGCGCTCGCCGTCTTGGGAGCGGTTGCCGGTTCGGCGGCGTCGGCCGCAGGGACGTCAGCGGCTACGGGGGCGGGGACCTCGTCCGTCACCACGACGGCTTCGGCATCCAGAACGGGAGCCTCATCACCGGGCGCGGGCAGCGTGGGGTCGACCGGTGCCACGGGTGCCACGGCACCGCGCTTGCGCACGATCATAAAGACGACGACCGCCGCGCCCAACAGGATGATGAGGGCGATGATTCCGCCGATGAGCAGCGCAGTGGTCAGACCCGACGAGCCGTCAGTGGCGTCGCCCGTGGCGTAGATGGCCTCGGTCGCGGTGAACAGGTCCCACGTCACCGTGGTGCCTTCGACGGTCCCGTTGGTGTCGGTGACCTCGCCAGGGAACGTGATCGACAACAGCGACTCGGCGCCGGTGGGCAACGAGGCGAGGTCTTCTTCGGTCATGGGGGCTTCGGGACCCTGAACCACGAACTCATCGCCGTCGCGCGTGATCGCGAAAAGGTCGGCAAAATCGGTGAGTTCAGCGATCGGGAGGGAGTCGAAGGAATACGACTTGCCTACCCACTCGCCCTCCGCGTAGTCATTCTCGGTGAAGCTTTCACCGAACGGGGATTCGCCAAAGATCTGCGCGAGCGCCTCGTCGTCGGTTCCGAGGTCCATCTCCTCGCCAATACCGCTTTGAACGGCGAGGACAACGGTTCCGGAGGCCGTGTCGTCTGACGCGAGGGTCATGTCCACGTTGTAGCGGATGCACCCACTGAGGGCGACGACGGTGACGAGAGCAAGTACTGCGGCTTTGGCGAGACGATTCATGAGATTTACTTTCCCACACCCAGCCGTGACACGCTAACGCGAACGACGCGCGATTCTCCCTGACAGTGCGTAGGCCACCGCGCCCATGGCGATCACCGCGAACATCACGTACGCCATGGTGACCGCGGAATCGCGGGCATAGATGGCCGAACCCCTCGCCTCGAGCGTGGTGGGGCCGTCTGAAAGGTCCCACGTCGCGGTCTTGCCCGACAGGCTTCCGTTGGTCGAGGTGACGGTCCCTGGGAAGGCCACGGCCACGGTGAATTCGGAGTCGTCGAGCTGCGACATATCGCCGGCGAACGCCCCGGCATCCGTCGTGTCGGCGGTGCCGTTCGCTGCGACGTCTGACGGTCCCGACACGACGAACTCGTCGCCAACGCGCTCGATTCCCCACGTGTCGACGGTGGGCGCGAAGGTGGCCAAGGGCTCGTCGGCGAACCTCACCACAATGCCTTGATAGCCGTCGCCGCTGTAGGCGCTGACCTTCGCGTCGCTCAGGGCGCTCGCGGCGGGATAATCGGACCAGATTTCTTCCGACATTTCCTTGTCCGTCATGCCGTAGTGGTCCCCGGTGCCCTTCACGACGGCGACGACGAAGCTCCCAGAAACGGTGTCGTCCTCCGCCAGCGTGAGGTCGGCGGTAAAGCGCAGGCACCCGGTGAGCGCGAGGGTGGCAAGAGTGGCCAACAAGGCGAGGCGCCAGCGTGTCATAGGTCCGAGACTGTCACGGGGCGGCCGGAGCCCTCGGAGCGACACGGTAAAGCGCATGGGTCCGCCCGCTCATAGGTGCGAGCGAACGGGCCGCGACTAGCCCTCGAGAGCCTTAGCCCTCCAGGGCCTCCGACACGACGTCCTTCGCGGCCGCCTGGACCTCTTCAAGGTGCGACGCGGAGATGAAGGACTCGGCGTAGATCTTGTAGACGTCCTCAGTGCCTGAGGGGCGTGCGGCGAACCAGGCGTCGTCCGTCGTGACCTTGAGGCCGCCGATGGGCGCGCCGTTGCCGGGCGCCTCGGTGAGTTTGGCGCGCACGGTCTGGCCGGCGAGCGTGGTCGCGGGGACGCGGTCGGCGCTGAGCTTGCCCAGCGCGGCCTTCTGGTCCTTGGTCGCGGCCGCGTCGACGCGGGCGTACCAGCTCTCGCCCAACTCGTCCGTGAGCGAGCGGTGCAGGGCCGAGGGCGATGCGCCCGTCTTCGCGGTGATCTCGGAGGCCAGCAGGGCCAGTGTCAGCCCGTCCTTGTCCGTGGTCCACACGCGGCCGTCGCGGCGCAGGAACGACGCTCCGGCGGACTCTTCGCCGCCAAAGGCGACCTCGCCGCTCAGCAGGCCGGGAACGAACCACTTGAAGCCCACGGGGACCTCGACCACGGTGCGGCCCAGCTTCTTGCCCACGCGGTCAATGAGCGAGCTCGACACGAGCGTCTTGCCGATCTTGGCCGCATCGGGCCACTCCGGGCGCGCGCCGCTGTAGAGGTAAGCGATCGCGGCCGCGAGGTAGTGGTTGGGGTTCATGAGGCCGCCGTCGGGGGTGACGATGCCGTGCCGGTCGCTGTCGGCGTCGTTGCCCGTCGCGATGTCGTAGGGGGCGTTGGGGCCCTCCATGAGCGCGCGCAGGCTGGCCATCGCGTTGGGCGACGAGCAGTCCATGCGGATCTTGCCGTCCCAGTCGAGCGTCATGAACGAGAAGGCAGGGTCCACCTTGGGGTTGACCACGGTGAGGTTGAGCTTGAACTCCTCGCCGATCGCCCCCCAGTAGTCGACCGAGGCGCCACCGAGGGGATCGGCGCCGATGCGTACGTCCGCCTGGCGAATGGCCTCGAGGTCGACAACCGACGGCAGGTGCTTGAGGTAGAGGTCCATGAAGTCGAAGCCGCGCGTGGTCTCCGCGGCGACGGCCTTGGCGTGCTGGAACCGACGCACGTCCTTCCATCCGCCGGCCAGCAGCTCGTTGGCGCGTGCCGCGATCCAACTGGTCGCGTCGCTATCCGCGGGTCCGCCGTGAGGCGGGTTGTACTTAAAGCCGCCATCGCGCGGGGGATTGTGAGAGGGCGTGATGACGATGCCGTCGGCCAGGCCGCGACCCTCGGTGCGCAGGCCTTCCTTGTCCACGGCGCCGTTGGCAACCAGGATCGCGAGCGATACCGCGGGAGTGGGCGTGAAGCCGTCGCGAGCGTCGATACGCACCTCGACGTCGGCCGCCGCGAGCACCTCGAGCGCGGTCTCCTGCGCGGGGCCTGACAGCGCGTGGGTGTCCTTGCCCATGAACAGGGGGCCGTCGATCCCCTGATTGCGGCGGTATTCGACGATCGCGGCGGTGGTCGCCACAATGTGGGCCTCGTTGAAGGCGGTGTCGAAGGCGGAACCGCGGTGCCCGGACGTGCCGAACACCACCTTCTGGTCCGCGATGCGGGGATCGGGGACCCGGTCGTAGTAGGCGCCGATGAGGGCGTCCACATCAATGAGGTCTTCGGGAAGGGCTACTGTTCCGGCGCGCTCATGCATGGGACAAGTGTGTCATCTCGGGGCCGGGACCGCACCGCGCACGCCGGTCACGGTCCGACCACGAAAGGGTAAAGGGGGGGTTATCGTTCGGGTCGCGGCGAGGCTAGGCTAGGGGTGTGGCTGACCACGATTCCAAGGCTCCTGCCAGCGCTGCACCGACCAAAACGGGTGCGGCGCGACGTCCTGCCGCGCGCAGGACAAAGGCCGCTGCCGCTGGACGCCGCACCCCGCCTCCCGCGCAGCCGCTTGCCGCGGCCCTGATCGTCGCGCATAACCAGGCTCGCCGCATCGCGGCGACCGTGCGCGCGTGCCGGTCTATACCGGGGATCGACCTGGTCCTCGTGGTCGATGACGGATCGTTCGACAACACCCAGGACCTCGCGCGCAACGCGGGCGCCGTCGTGGTGCGCCATTCGCATCGGCGCGGACGCGCGGTCTCGATCGAGACCGGTGCCGCCGTGATCGCGATGAGGGACGAGGAGGGTGCTGTGCCGCGCGCCGTTCTCCTCATGGAACCAGGCCTTGGCAACGGGGCCGCCGGCGCGGCACCCATCGTGGCGGCGGTGCTTGAGCACGTTGCCGACGTGGCGATTGCGCTTGCCGACAACTCCGTCAGGTCTCCAGGCGCGACGGCGGGTGCGGCGCGCAAGGCGATCGCTGCGCTGTCCGGATGGAGCCCGCTTCAGCCCCTCAGCGGTGTGCGATGCCTGACGCGTGAGGCGCTCGAGGCATCGTTCCCGCTCTCGCGCGGTGCGGGTCTCGAGGTCGCGATCACGCTCGACGTGATCGACATGGGTCTCACCGTCACCGAGGTGGCGTGCGACATGAAGCACCGGCCCACCAAGCACTCGGGGAAGGCCCTCACGCGTGCGAGCCAGTACCGTGACGTCATGATGGCCATTAGCGCACGCCGCATTCGCCTGTCGTTGCGCACCACGCAGCACGCGGTCGAGGACACCTTCCACGTGGCAAGCCGGTCCGAGACCCCGACCGGTCCGGTGGCTAAGGTCACCGAGGCCAAGGAGGACGAGGCATGACCGCACCCGTATATGCCTTTCTGGGGCCGGAGGGCACGTTCACCGATGCCGCCTTGCGTGCGATGACCGCGGGACGCGACATTGTCACGATGCCCACCGTCGACGTTCCCGCGGCGCTTGCGGCCGTGCGCTCAGGCAAAGCCGACTACGCCGTCGTCGCGATCGAGAACACCGTCGAGGGCGGAGTCACCGCGACGCTCGACACCCTGGCCGTGGGGGAGCCCCTCGTGATCGTCGAGGAGCTGGTCCTCCCCGTGTCGTTCGAGCTCGTGTCCCGTGACGAGCGCTCGCTGCGCTCGATCGCAAGCGTCGCCGCTCACTCCCACGGTCTCGCCCAATGCCGTCGCTGGATCGCGGCGAACCTGCCCGACGTCATCCAGGTCGCTGCATCGTCCAATGGCGCCGCCGCGGTGGCGCTCGCGGAGGGCTCCGCCGACTTCGACGCGGCTCTGGTCCCTCCTGGTACCGCGGCCCGTCTGGGCCTTGCGCTGCTCACGGACGGCGTCGCGGACAACGTGACGGCCGCGACCCGGTTTGTGCGCGTCGGGCGTCCCGGCGAACTCCCGGCCGCCACGGGTGCCGACAAGACCACGCTCGTGGTGCACCTTCCTCACGATCGTTCGGGCGCGCTGCTGGAGATGCTCGAACAGTTTGCGGTGCGCGGCGTGAACCTGTCGCGCATCGAGTCGCGGCCCATCGGCGACAAGCCCGGTGAGTACGCGTTCTCCATGGACGCGCTCGCCCACCTCGACGAGGCGCGCATGGCCGAGGCGCTCGTTGGCCTCAAGCGCACGTGCCCCAAGGTGATCTTCTTAGGCTCGTATCCGGCGGCACACGGGATGCGCACGCCGGTCGCCCACGGCACCGCGGATGCTGACTATGACGCGGCGCACGCGTGGGTGGCGACCATCGCACGAGGCCGCTCCGACGCGTGAGTCGAGGGTTTCGAGGCGTGAGCGCTCGTTAGTCAGATGACTTCTCGGCCGGGCGCCGCACGATCAGGGATCCCGCGTCGACTGTCGCCGTAATCCCGCGCGCGAGGCCTAGGTTTTCCCCGTCGGCCTGCACCTTATAGAGGTGATCCAGCTTGACGGTCATGGTGGCTCCGCGCGCGTGGTCGATGCGTGACGCGCCGTAGGCCTTGAGGACCGCGGGCTGGCGCAGCCCCGCTCCCTGGGCGATCACGTTGCCGAACAGCCCCGTCCAGCCGACGATGCCCGCGCGCGCATCGAGCGTCACGGCGTCGAGAAGCCCATCGTCGGCGGTGGCGTCCGGGGCCAGGATGAGGCCGCCAGGCAGGCGTCCGACGTTGGCAAACAGGACGGTGCGCATCTGGCCTCGGACCTCGGGGCAACCATCCACGGAAACCGACGCGCTCATGCGGCGGGACCGCAGGTGCTTAATGGCGGCAAAGAAGTACGCCATCCAGCCGAGTCTGCGCTTGAGGCGCTCATCGGCGCCCGCGACCATCTCGGCATCGAAGCCGACACCCGCCATCACCAGGAAGGGGTGTTCCTCGTCCGGACCCTTGGGGCCGCGATTGAGGATGAGCTTGCCCACATCGGTCGGGGCATTCCTGCCGTCCAGCGCGGTACGGAGGAGTGCGGGGATATCGCCTAAGGGAAGGTCCATGTTGCGGGCGAAGATGTTTCCCGTTCCTACGGGGATGATTCCCAGGGGGACTCCGGTGCCCGCGAGCGCGCCAGCAACTGCGCGCACTGTGCCGTCGCCGCCGATCGCGACCACCACGTTGGCGCCCGCATCGAGCGCGCTCTGGGCGGCCTCGCCTCCCGCATCCTCAATCGTGGTGAAAAGCCACATCGGTTGGGGCAGGTAGCGCGTCGCGCATGCGCGCATCGCCTGCTCGCGCACCTCCGCGATCCCCGACTTGGTGGGGTTGGCGATAAAAGCGATCCTGTCCGTGCCGCGCTCGACCAGCCCAAATTCGCCCTGAATCGACGCGGGAAGGGCGTCGATCCTGAGCAGTCGCCTCCAGAAGGGCGGTACCGCGATGGGGTCGCGAAGTCCGATCCGGCGCGTGATGGTCGCCGCGAGGGCTAACCCGAGGGCCGCAATCAGCAGCGCGGCCGCCGCTATGAGGTCGGTGAGGAGCACATGGGACATGGGTCGAGCGTACGTCCCCGCCGGTAGACTCGTCATCATGATTGACGTTGCTCTCCTCCGCTCAGATCCCGACCGCGTGCGGCAGTCCCAGCGTTCGCGAGGGGATGACCCCGCGGTCGTCGACCTCGTCCTCGCCGCCGATGAGAGCCGCCGCGGTGCGCTCGCCGAGTTTGAGCACGCCCGCGCGGAACAGAAGTCGCTCGGCCGCGAGGTCGCGCAGGCATCTGGTGACGCGAAGATAGAGCTGCTGAGGCGCACCAAGGAGCTGTCGGACACGGTCAAGTCCCTTCAGGCCGACGCGGACGCCGCAGGCGCCAAGGCGCATGACCTCCTCATGACGATCGGCAACCTCACGGAGCCAGGCGTGCCCGCTGGTGGGCCCGACGACTTTGTCGTGTTGCGCCATGAAGGCACGCCCCGCGACTTCAAGGCCGAGGGCATCGAGGTCAAGGATCACCTCGCGCTAGGCGAGGGCCTCAAGGCCATCGACATGGAACGCGGCGCCAAGGTCTCGGGAGCGCGTTTCTACTTCCTGACCGGCGTGGGCGCGCAGCTCGAACTTGCGATCCTCAACGCGGCGATGGGCGTGGCGATGAAGCATGGCTTCTCGCCCATGATTACGCCCACGCTCGTGCGCCCGGAGACGATGCGCGGCACGGGCTTCTTGGGCAGTCACTCCGACGAGATTTACTACCTGGAGAAGGACGAGCTCTACCTCACGGGCACGTCCGAGGTGGCGCTCGCGGGGTATCACTCCGACGAAATTCTCGACCTCGAGGGTGGCCCGCTGCGCTACGCAGGGTGGAGCGCGTGCTTCCGGCGTGAGGCCGGGTCGGCGGGCCGCGATACGCGCGGCATCATCCGCGTGCACCAATTCCACAAGGTGGAGATGTTCGCGTACACGAAGGCCGAGGACGCGACTGTCGAACACGAGCGGTTCCTCGCGATCCAGGAATCGATGCTTGAGGCACTCGAGTTGCCGTATCGCGTGATCGATACTGCCGGGGGAGACCTGGGCTCGAGCGCCGCCCGCAAGTTCGATTGTGAGGCGTGGTTGCCAAGCCAGGAGCGGTGGATGGAGGTCACGTCCACCTCGAACTGCACCACTTTCCAGGCGCGTCGCCTCGCGACTCGCGAACGCGGGGAGGGTGGCACTCGGCCCGTCGCCACGGTCAACGGCACGATCGGCACGACCCGCTGGATCGTCGCCCTCTTCGAGAACCACCAGCAGGCCGACGGCAGCGTCTACCTTCCCGAGATCCTGCGCCCTTACTTCGGTGGAGCCGAGTTCCTCGTTCCCGTCGCGTAGCGCGCGTCGCTCCGTCGTGGAGTTCACCTGACCGTCACTCGCGGGTGACCGGAGCACGCTCGCGAGCGTCGTAGGGTCAATCCATGGCAATCGCACCCGAGAACCTTGACCCGCCCCTCACCCTTGAGGACTGGCGACTCGTGGGCCTCGATATCGACGGCACCCTGATGCACTGGGGCGGCGACATCTCCGACCCTGTGGTCGAAGCGATCGAGCGGGTGCGCCTGTCCCGCAACCACGTCGTGCTTGCCACGGGTCGCAATATTCTGGCGACGATGCCCGCGGTCGAGCGGCTCGGCATCAGGCGCGGGTGGGCGATTACGTCGAACGGCGCGGTGACGATCCGGCTCAATCCGCGTGCGCCCGGCGGGTTTGAGATCGTCCGCACCGTCACGTTCAACCCGCGCGCGGCGCTCGAGCTCATCAGGGACGAGATGCCCGACGCGTATTACGCCGTCGAGGATTTGGGCCGAGGGTTCCGCGTGACCAAGGAGTTCCCCATGGGTGAGCTCGTGGGCGAGCAGCGCGTGGTCGACTTTGAGGCTCTATGCCACGACGACGTGACGCGCGTGGTGATCAGGGCGCCTGGCGTCGATGTGGAGCACTTCGACGGAGTCGTGAAGCGCATCGGCCTGAACGACGTCACGTATGCCGTGGGCTATTCGGCGTGGCTCGACCTCACGCCTCCGGGTGTGTCGAAGGCGTCGGCGCTCGAGGTGCTTCGCGAGCAGTTGGGCGTCCACCCCGAACACACGGTCGCCGTCGGGGATGGCAATAACGACATCGAGATGCTCCTGTGGGCGCGCGACTCGTATGCCATGGGCAATGCGCCAGAGCGTGTGGTCGAGGCGGCCGGTATGCAGGTGCGCCCCGTCGACGAGGACGGCGTGCTTGAGGTGCTGAACCCGCTGGTAGATCCCCAACGCCTGTCGATGTAGCGAGGCCGCACTTCGTCGATGGCGGGGCAACCCTAGACTGGCCCCATGACGCTATTGGATGACGCGACACACAGCACCTGGCTCGATGCCGAGACCCGCAGGCTCCTCGATTTCGGGGTAGCGGGCAAGGACCCGCGCGGAGGTTTCGGCTGGCTACGCGACGACGGCACTCGGGACGGCTCCAAGCCCGTCGAGTTGTGGATCTCGTGTCGCATGACCCACGTGTATGCGCTCGCGGAGATGATGGGTGTGCCCGGAGCGGGCGCCCTGGTGGACCACGGCGTCGCCTCGCTCGCGGGATCGCTGCGCGACGCGGAGCACGGCGGCTGGTTCTCCGCGATCGACGCCGATGGCCCGGCAAGCGACGCCAAGGAGGCCTACGCCCACGCGTTCGTGATCCTCGCGACGTCCTCGGCCGTTGCCGCGGGTCACGCAGACGCGATGCCGCTTCTGCGCGAGGCCATCGCGGTGCATACCGAGCACTTCTGGGATGACGAGGAGGGCATGGCCCGCGAGTCGTTCTCTCGCGACTGGACCGTCGAGGAGCCTTATCGCGGCGTCAACGCCAACATGCACACGCTCGAGGCCTATATGGCCGCGGCCGATGCGCTTCAGGACGCCGAGCTCTTGGCGCGCGCGCTGCGCATCGTGACCCGCGTGGTCGACGTGTTTGCACGTGGCAACGACTGGCGCCTCCCCGAGCACTTCACGAGCGACTGGGAGTCCCTGCTCGAATTCAACATCGAAGCCCCTGCCCATCCGTTCCGGCCCTACGGCGCGACCATCGGCCACGGGATCGAATGGGCGAGGCTCACGCTGCAGGCGGAAGGCTCTTTGCGCAATGCGGGCCTTGATGTGCCCGAATGGATGGCGAGCGCGGCCGCTGCGCTCTACGACCGCGCGGTGAGCGACGGCTGGGACGCCGACGGTGAACCCGGATTTGTTTATACGGTGGACTGGCAGGGCGCTCCCGTGGTGCATGAGCGGATGCACTGGGTCGCTGCGGAGGCCATTGGGGCGGCAGCGGTGTTGTACCGCCGCACTGGCGAGAGCCGCTTTGGCGATGACTACGACCGTTGGTGGGCGTACGTGCGCGAGTTCCTGATCGACCTCGAAGGCGGGTCGTGGTGGCATGAACTTGACAGGCACAACGTGCCGTCGAGCCTCGTCTGGGAGGGCAAGGCGGACCTGTACCACGCCGTTCAGGCGACGCTCATCCCACGTCTACCCATCGCGCCGGCGCTTTCGTCGTCGCTCGCCGCGGGCAATCTCACGGCGGGCAAGTAACGCTGGGGCCTCGCACTCGCGGTGTCCCTGGGGCCCTTTAGGGCACCAGGATCACCTTGCCAAAGACCTCGCCCGAGTCGAGCAGGTCGTGCGCCGACTGCGCCTCGTCAAACGGGACGGTGGAATGAATGACGGGGCGGATGGCGTGTGGGATGAGCGGCCAGATTTCCCGGCCTACCCCAGCCACGATCGCCGCGCGTTCCGCGTGCGGCCGTGACCGCAGCGTCGTGCCGATGATGCTTGCACGCTTGGAGAGCAGCACGCCCATGTCGATCTCGGCCCGCGCGCCGCGCTGTAGCCCGATGACCACGAGCTGGCCGCCCGTCGCGAGCGCCGCGAGATTGCGTTCAAGGTAGGCCGCCCCCACGACGTCGAGAATGACGTCGGCGCCGCCCATGGCCAGGGTCGCGTCGACAAAGTCCTCGGAGACGTAGTCAATCGCGACGTCCGCGCCCAACTCGAGGCATCGGCGCACGCGTTCGGGGCCGCGCGCCGTGGTGATCACGCGAAGCCCGAGGGCCTTCGCCATCTGGATGGCAAACGTCCCCACGCCCCCGGATCCGCCATGGATGAGAAGCGTCTGCCCTGCTAGCGCATGGGCCGCCGCGAGGTTCGACCAGACCGTGCACGCCCCCTCCATGACCCCCGCCGCCTCGATTAGCGTGAGGCCGGCAGGCACGGGGAGCACCAGGTCGGCGGGTACGGCGACCTGCTCCGCGTAGGCGCCACCGCCCACCAACGCGCACACAGGGTCACCAATCCGGAGACTTGTGACCTCAGCGCCCACCGAAGTGACGGTGCCTGAGCATTCGAGTCCTGGCCACTCTGGCCAGCCCGCGGGCGACGGGTAGAGGCCTCGTCGCTGGAGGACATCGGCCCGATTGACTCCGGCCCCTTCCACCGCGATCACGACCCCATCGGGGGCGGCCTCCGGCGGATCGCCTTGGGTGACGGCAAGACGGTTACCTTCGGTGTGACATATGACACTGATCGTGCGCATCGGTGATTTGCCCCTTTCCCGTCATAGTTCACTCGGTATACCGTCTCATGGTGCACGTCGCCGAGATGGGGCTCATGTGGTTCCGGTTTCGTGCCGATACCTCAAAAGCCAGTTCACCATGGCAACGCTGCTTAACCTGCCGCAATGATGTCGGCGGGGACGAGGGAGAGGTACATGCTTCAGAGGCTGGGAATTCGCGGCAAGTTGTTGATGGTTGTCGCCGTGCCAACGATCGTCCTACTTCTTGCTGCCTCCGTCCTGGTGTTCAACTCCGCCTCGACGTATTCAAGCGGTCGCAATACGAGCCAGCTGGTGAGCCTCATTGGAGTGGGACAGCCGCTCGTTGCCGCTATTCAGACTGAGCGAGCAGACTCCTCCGCTTACCTGCGCGCTGTGAATGACGGAAACGCTGACGTGGTGTTGGCGCGTACCAACGTGGACACGAGTGTCGCGGCGCTGCGCAAAGCCGGTGAGAGTGATCCAGCATTCGCGCCGATCGCCGACGCCATTATGGTGGCCGTGGCGGGAGCCAACGGCGGAACAAGCCTCGACGATGCGCGTGAGGTCACCGCGATCGGCAAGCTCAACGGTGAGTTTCCCGCGTGGCTCGACTCGGAGACCGTCCAGCCCGAGATCGACGTCTTCTTCCAGATCGCCAGCCAAGTCGCCGAGGCAGCGAATAGCGCGCCCGTCAACGACACCGGTGCGCTCGCCAGGAGCCTGGCAGCCTTGATCCGCAACGAGGGGACCACCACGCAGGGGTACCTTGCGGATTCTCTTGAGGGTGCGGAGACGCTGCCGGCGGACGTCGAATCGGTGGATCGCGCGGCCGCGGCCTTTGCTAGCAAGGCAGATAACATCCGCCAAAACTCGGGCAACGAGGCCGTCCTCGCCCGCATCGCAAGCGCGACAGCGGGCCTCACGGCGCTTAGCGACGTGAGGCTCGACGTCCGCGGCGGGACCATCCAAACCGGTGTCGTCCAAGACGCCTACACGCAGATCATTACGGATCTGTTGGGCGGTATGGCAGAGATCGCCAACGCCACCGATGACCGGGGCTTGGCAAAGGAACTCGACGGCGTTGTCGCCATGGGGCAGCTTTCCGAGGCGATGCGGCAAGAAGAGGTCTACGTCGCGCGAAAGGTCGGCCAGGGTTACTGGCGTCAAGGCGAGTCCGTGCAGTTCCAGGCCTACTACTTCGGGTCAAATAACGCACTCGTCAACGCGATCGACGTCGTGTCGCAGGTTCCGGGAATCGGCGAGGTGCCCGAGTTCGGGGCCTCCTACGACCGCGCCACCGTGAACGGCTACGGGACGATCAGGGATCGCCTTTTCAACGACAGCACCGACAGGGCTCTGCTCGACCAGCGCCAGAACGACTGGGAACTTCAGGTCGACGAGGAAGTCGCCGCATTCCTGCCGATTATCGGGCAGTTGTCCAGCGCGGTCAGCAACAGCGCCTCCACGATCGAGCGCAACAGTCTTATCCAGATGCTCGCGACGATCATCATCGCCGTCGCCGTTTTCGCCTTGACGCTGATCATCACGCAGGCGATTGCACGTCGCATCATCAACCCGCTTCGGCGCCTGACCACGACGGCCACCGCCGTGCGTCAAGAGTTGCCACGACTCGTGGAGCGCGTCGCGATGCCTGGCCAGTCGGTCGACGTGTCCGAGGTACAGATTCCGGTGGAGTCGCAGGACGAGGTCGGTCGCCTGGCAGAGGCCTTCAACTCGGTCAACGCGGCCACTCTTTCGATCGCCGCCGAGCAGGCTGCACTGCGTGGGTCCATCTCCGAGATGTTCGTTAACGTCGCCCGTCGCGATCAGGTGCTTCTCAACAGGCAACTTGCATCGATCGATGAGATGGAGCGCACCGAGGACAACCAGTCCACGCTCACCAAGTTGTTCGCCCTGGACCACCTCGCAACGCGAATGCGTCGTAACAGTGAGTCTCTCCTCGTGCTCGCAGGTATCGACACCGGGCGCAGGTTGCGTCGTTCCATGCCTCTCTCCGACGTGATTCGTACGGCGTCTTCGGAGATTGAGCTGTACGAACGCGTCGAGTTGGAGCTGGATGCAGACCCCTCGATGCTTGGCCACTCGGCGCTGACCGCTGCGCACCTGTTTGCCGAGTTGCTTGAGAACGCGACTGTCTTCTCTGACCCTGGTACCAAGGTGATCGTTCGCACGATGGAGCGCGATGGCGGGTTTGTCGTGTCGGTGACTGACTCTGGTATCGGCATGACACGCGAGGAGCTCGCGGAGGCGAACTCCCGCGTGGCGTCGACCGCCGCTTCCGAGATCCTCGGAGCACAGCGACTCGGACTCTTCGTGGTGGGGCGCATCGCGCGCCGCGTCGGTGCACGAGTGCATCTCGACTCGGGTGAAGGCCAGGGTACCGAGGCGACCGTGGTGATGCCGCAGTCGCTCTTCGACCCCAACGTGGGATCAGGACACGGCCACGTCAACGCGACGACCGTCGACGAGACCTTGAAGGCGCCGGCGGCACTGGTCCACCAAGACCCGACGAACGAAGAGATCACCGAGCCTGCGCTATCGAAGAGGGGACTGTCGGCCTACCAGCCGACCGTCATCGAGCAGGGAAAGAGCCTTTCGGAGCGCGCCGGCGAAGCCGATTCGCCCGAGCCGAGCCCGCTCGCAAGCCGTGTTGCTCCTGTGTCGACGCCCGAACCGCAGGGATTGAATTCCAATGACATCGGGAACCTCGTAGCAGCCGATGCCGCGGAGGCACCCGCTGCCGTTCCTGTGAACCTCCAAGAGCTGACTGGGGGCATGACCGAGGTGGGCCTGCCCACCCGACGTCGGCGAGCCCCCGCTGGACCCGAGGCTGGGTCCGAGACAAACAGCATCATCGCCTTGCCGCAGCGCGCGTCGGAGGCGCAGTTGAGCGCACTCCAGGGCGCCGCCACCACGGGGTTCACCCCGATTCTGGCGGCCCATGAGGTGTCTCCCGAAACCGCCGAGGCACGTTCGCGCGTGTTCCGTGGATTCCGGCCGCTACGCGGCAATGAGGAAGAGCCCGTCGCGGTCCAGCCGGATGCGGAGTCGTTGGGGCACGCGGTTCGTCGTGGAGCGCCGGCGGCCGAGACTGCCGTCGAAGCGGACGTGTCGCGCGTCGGGGATTCCGGCACCACGCCCGAGCACGTCGTGCGTCCGACGGCGCCCTTCGCGCCAGTTGCGGCCTCGCAAGTGGCTCCCGAGCCTGTGCGCCCCGAGTCTGTCCGCCCCGAGCCGGTGATGCGTCCGACGGCGCCCGTCGTGCCAGTTGCGGCCTCACCTGTGGCTCCCGAGCCTGTCCGCCCTGATTCTCAAAGCTTCCAGCCTGTCGAGGCGGCAAACGATCGCTCGTTCGACGTCATGCGTAACTTTGCCGCCGAGGAAGCGGACCGGAGGGACGGCCGCGTCCCAATCGTGCGTCAGTCGCCGCTGATCCAGAGCGGCTACGTCGAGGACTCCGCCGAAGACGCCGAGGGCGCAACCCCCATCGCGGCGCTGTCCGCGGGCATGCTCGTTCCGCAGCTCGAGGACTATGACGACGAGGACGCTCCGCCTGTGCGTGAGCGCACGTTCCGCACTCCTAGCCTCGAGCCCGATGAGGATGCGCCCGCAGGCGTCACGTCTGTCTCGCTCAACGAGGCCCCTGCACCTGTTGCGTCGGTGGCTGCCGCTCAGTCTGCTCCGCAGAACGCGGCACCCGTGCCGAGTGCGGCTCCGTATGCTCCGCAGAACGCGGCACCCGTGCCGAGTGCGGCTCCGTATGCTCCGCAGAACGCGGCACCCGTGCCGAGTGCGGCCGCCTACCGATCGCCTCTGTATCCGGCGCCTGCGACGCAGAGTGCGCCGCAAGAGCCGCGCTTCGAATCGGATCCAGTGGCCTCGGTCCCGAGCCTCGACGAACTCATCATGGACGGCGCAGGATCAGCGCACTCCGAATACCGCGGAGGATTCTTCTCTCGGTTGTTTGGCAAGAGTGGCAAGGCCTCTGAACCGACCGTTCACCCCGCGGCCCCGTCGACGCCCGGCATGACCTTCGGGCCTGTCGGCGAGCCCAAGCCCGCCGTCAAGCCCGCGTCTCCGTGGTTGGTCCTTGCCGACGAGTCGCAAGCGCAGCCTACGAAAGTCGAACCTCCGCCAGCACCGACGCCTGAGCCACGCCCAGAGCCTGTGTACTACGCGGCAAACCCAGATCATGAATGGCCCGCTGCGGCACCCGATCACGAGTGGCCTTCCGCGGCCCCTGTGCCCGAGCGTCCGGAAGCCCCGGCCGAGGTTGCGCAGCGCGCTCCCGAGCCCGCGGCGGGGCAGTTTGCGCCGCTCGGCGGGGCGTCTCCTGCGGGGGGCTCTGATGCAGGGCCGCAATGGACCATGTTGCCACCTAGCATGTACGCCGCACCGGCCGCTGGCGCCACGAGCGTGCCGACGCCCCGTGCCGAGCACGTGACCTTCGACTCTTTGCCACCTCAGGAGCCCGCCAACGCGTTCACAAGCCACGACTCGGGCACTACCTATTCGCCGGATCAGTTGGCGCGTCCCATGGGTTGGGAGGCCGCTGGTGCAAGCGCGTTGCAGGCAGCCGCCCCCGAATCGGCGACGTCGTACCGACCCGTCGTGCAGATCACACCCGAGGCAGGGGAGTCGGGCGATCAGGACTATGCCTCGGCAGTGTTCTCTGAATTGAGCTCTCTCGCCGCCGAGCGTCCCAAGGTGGAAAAGACGCGTGCGGGGCTCCAAAAGCGCACTCCGGTGGCGCGCGAAGAAGTGGCTCCCGAGCCGGAACATCACGAGGTTCAGCTTCCCCGTGACGCGGAGGCGGTGCGCACCCGCTTCTCGGCGTTCTACTCTGGCACTCAGCGTGCGAGGGACGACGCGCAGAATTTGAGTGGATCCACGCAGGATTCACTGACCGAATCATGAACACACTCACATGCGTCCCCACCAGGGGTTGCAGTAACAAGGAGGACAAGTGACCGCGCTCAGTACCGAAGCCACCAACTTTGGTTGGCTGCTGGACAACTTCGTCCAGACCGTACCCGGAACGCGCCACACGCTGGTCGTCAGTGCCGACGGCCTGCTTATGGCGATGTCTAAGAATCTCGACAGGACAGGCGGCGACACCCTTGCCGCCGTCGTGTCTGGAATGGCATCCTTGACGCGTGGTGCGGCGAGGCAGCTCAAGGCCGGCGAGGTTCGCCAGTCGATCATCGAGATGGATGAGATCTTCCTGTTTCTCATGAGCGTCAACAACGGTGCTGTGCTGGCCGTTGCGGCAGACTCGACGTGCGATGTTGGCCTCGTGGGATACGAGATGACGTTGCTCGTCTCGCGCACGGAGAACGCACTTACCCCGCAACTGATTACGGAGATGCGGCAGAACCTTCCCACAGACGGAGCACTTCGCTAAGGACACACCATGACGGAAACACTTGACCCGTACAGGGGTGCGGACGATGAGGCCTATACGGTCCGGCCATATGCCGTGACCGGTGGGCGGGTCAGTGGCGCCTCAAAAGGGCTTCCGATGGAGGCCCTCGTCGAGGCTGGATCCGGCGCACACAATACTCGCGGGCTTACGCCTGAGAAGAGAAAGATCCTGCAGCTCGCTGCAGGTCAATATCAATCAGTGGCGGAACTCTCGGCCCACACTCGGCTCCCGCTGGGTGTGGTTCGCGTGCTCGTCACCGATCTTGCTGAAGAAAAATTCCTTACTATTCACACCAGTGGGACGGCCGACGACGAGGCAACGCACGATGCCAGCGGCGGACTATCCCTGAGCCTTCTGGAGAGTGTCCTTGATGGCATCGCAGCCCTCTAACGCGGCGGTCGCGCCAAGCGATACGCCGATCGCCCCTACGGTCGTCAAGATTGTGATCGCGGGTGGATTTGCCGTAGGCAAGACCACCTTCATCGGCTCAATCTCCGACATTGACCCGCTGAACACCGAAGCCGCCATGACGGAGCATTCCGTTGGCGTCGACGATGCCGGCGGCGTCACTGATCGGAAGACCACCACCACGGTCGCCATGGACTTTGGGCGCATCGCGCTGCCCGGGGCCCTATGGCTCTACCTGTTCGGCACGCCCGGCCAGGACCGCTTCTTGTTCATGTGGGACGACCTCGTCCGCGGTGCCATCGGCGCCTGCGTGCTGGTCGACACGGAGCGTCTTGACCAGTGCTTCCCTGCCGTCGATTATTTCGAAGGCAAGGGAATTCCGTTTGTCGTGTGCGTGAACTGCTTTGACGGCGTCGCACGCCACAAGCTCGAGGACGTCAGGGAGGCGCTTGGCGTCCCCCCCGAGGTCCCCATGATGTACACCGACGCTCGTGAGCGTTCGGCCACGAAGCAGGCTCTTATCGCGGTCGTTCAGCTCGCGATGCAGCGTCTCAAGTCTTAGCAGTACGTGTGTCGCGGCCGCGACCTTGGCTTGACGCCAGGGACGCGGCCGTTGCTGCGTTCTGGCGACGTTGAGGCTCTCTGTCTCGGTGTGACGCCACCGATGAGGCGTCCGGCGCGGCTACCCTGGTCACGTGATCTACCTTGACGGCTCCGCGTTAGTGCGCTTCCTCCCAGGCGTGCGCTATTACGACGAGTGGATCGCCTGGGTGGTGCCGCGTCTTTCCCAGGTGGCGACCACCCAGTTGGGGCTCACCGAGCTGAGGCAGGCCGCTGAGTTGTTCCCCCGCGAAAGCAAGGCGAAGGCCTTCGAGATCGTGGAGCAGGTGAAGGCGAGGATCCCCTCGATCCGTTTCTCCGACGAGAACGTCTCCGTATCGACCCACGCGGCATCCGTGCTCAAGCCCTTTGCCGCGCTGCACGTGGGCGCCGCGGTCACGCACCCCGACATCGACACCATCGCGACGTACGACGCTGAACTTGCGCGCGTCGCCGTGCTGTATCAGCTCACGGTCGTGACGCCAGGAATGCCCGACGGGTGGCAGAACGGCGTGGCTCGCCCGCAGGCGAGCGCCTAGGCGCGAGGGCGCGCCAGGGCCTGCAAGATCCGCTTGTGACGCCGCGAGGGTCCGGAGGCTGGCAGAATGGGCCGGCGGCGTCTTTCGCGGGCGCCCTGGAGAGTTGACCGAGCGGCCGAAGGTGACAGTCTTGAAAACTGTTGAGGCGTAACCCGCCTCCGCGGGTTCGAATCCCGCACTCTCCGCCACAGTGCCTAGTCGGCCGCTAGGTGCAGCATGAGGAGCCACAGGAGGGCGCCAGGGCGCCTCCAACGGCGCGGACGGCCGACAGGTCCAGTCGGTGCGATATCCGCGCTCCTTCGCGCTTCGCCGTAATGAACCCAGCCTTCTCCAGCTGCTTGAGGTGATGACTCGCGGTGGCCTCGGTGACTCCGAGGAGGGTCGCCGCGTCTGTCGTGGAGAGCGAGTGCCCCTCGCAGCACGACAATTCCTGGACGAGTCGCAGGCGGTTGCCGTCGGATAGCGCACGCAGTCGCACCGCGAGCTGGTCCACGTCTTCGACGGACGAGAACGCACGCGAGCCCAGGGGTGGGCAGCAGAGGGGGCCCGAGACGGAGACGATCGGAAGAGGTGCGGGCATGCCTTCATTCTTCCACAGTATTTGACATATATCGAAGTCGTGCCGCATGCTCTGACTACGACATATATCGAAGGAGGTGAACGAGATGACCAACCTCATGGGAGATGGCTGCTGCGAAGGCGGCTGCTGCGGCACCGGCTGCTGCTAGAACCGCACCGCGCCGACGGTCGACTCGATCACCCGGCCGTCGGTGCCTTCGGCGCCGCTTTGCTTGCCTGGGCATAGTGCCGGTAGGCTGGCGCTTCGTTATTGGAGACGTCGCATAGTCCGGTCTAGTGCGCGGTCCTGCTAAGACCGTGAGGGTGTTAAAGCCCTCCGTGGGTTCAAATCCCACCGTCTCCGCCATTTTGATTTTTCGTGGCCATCCTTGACCGGTGCGCGCTGAGACCATGCCTCTCCCCCGGGAGGGGCATCGTTGTTTTTCGGTGCGGTCGTCGCGGGTCCATCGCGGACCGCGGTTCTACGATCAGTGGCATGAGTGACTCGCAGAGTGACCGACCGTTCGACCCCGACCCGGATGGGCGCGGGGCGGCCGCCCCGCCACGCATCGGATTCATCGGGGCCGGCCGGCACTCGAGCGCAAATCTCTACCCCGCACTCGAACTGACTGGAGTGTCACCGGTAGCTGTAGCGGACCGGAATCACGCCAACGTGCTCGCGCTGGGCGTTCGCGCGGGCTCGGCGCGCGTCTACCGCTCGCATTCAGAGATGATCGAACGCGAGAATCTCGACGGTGTCGTCATCTCCGTCGACCCCGCCGCACAGCCACAGATTGCCGCCGACTGCCTCGCCGCCGGAATCGGAGTCTTTGTAGAAAAGCCGTTCGGCATGACCGCGGACCAGGCTCACGAGCTCTCCACGCTCGCGTCGGCATCCGACCGCCCCGTGGTGGTCGGCTTCATGAAGCGGTTCGCGCCCGCCTTTGTTCGCGTCGGATCGATAGTGCGGGACGAAGAGTTGGGCGCGCCCAGGTCGTATGGGATCACCTTCGGGTTCTCGCCGTGGAAACCCGATCTATCGATCGAGGAGTTCATCTTCCAGGCGGTCATCCATCACATCGACCTCTGTCGCCATCTGTTCGGGCCCGTGGAGGAGGTGACCGGTTTCTCGGCGACGTCGGCGTCGGGCCTGCACCTCGTTGGCGCCTTCCGCCACCGTTCCGGGGTGGTGGGAACAATCACGTTCGTCTCGGCGTCAGCGTGGGCACGGGAAGCCGAGGAACTCCTCGTCACGTGCGACGAGGGCTACCTGCGGGTCGTGGATCTCGCCTCGTTGACCTTGGTACGTGAGGAGCCGGCATCTCCGGAGCCCGCCTGGAGCGGTCTCACCCAGCAAGCGGCGGTCTATACCTCGTCGAATACGCCCGCGTCGGGGGCCACGCGTGACCTCTATCTACGAGGATACGGAGGCGAGATGCAGCACTTTATCGATGCACTCCGCTCGGGGGCAGACGCGAGGAGTGCCGCCGCCGAGAACGTCGAAACCATGCGCCTGTGCGAGCGCCTCCTGGCGGCGGTCACGAGTGACACGGAAGGGTGATTCCTCCGCAAGTGGCGTGCCATACCCTTGTGAAGGCGTCGGGTGAAGGTGATGCCGCGACATGTGCGTCACCGCGCGAGTGGCGTAGGAAATCGCCGTCTTTGCCGGTGAGTTCATAGTTGTTCGTGTAACCGGTATAGTTGTTTCTCGGTCCTCAGGGACCTAAGCGCCCGTAGCTCAACGGATAGAGCATCTGACTACGGATCAGAAGGTTGGGGGTTCGAATCCCTCCGGGCGCGCACCTTCCCCAGCTGGCCTAGCCGGCTGGGGATTTCTGCTTCCACGGACAAGTTCGTCGGCAGTCATGCCAACCATCGGCGCCACAATCTCGATGTCATCGAGTGAGAACGGCCGCCGCCCACTCAGCTTCTGCGATACGGCTTGCTGAGTGATGCCGAGGGCGGAGGCGACACGCACCTGCGTGACGTCGTTCCGTGCCAACTCCGCCCGGATGTTCGCTGCCACACGCGCGCGAAGCGGGCGCTGGCTCATGGGTACGAGGTGAACCACTTCTGATGTCATGAGACAGAGAATACACCGCACCGATGTAAAGCACAACAGCGCGGGCCGAAATATCGCGACACGCCAGGAAACACGTCTTGCCGCAACGTAGCGCTCCGTGATACAACTATCCGCATGGATCAAAGTCGTAGCGTTGTGGCCCCGAACGTCAGAGCCGAAATGGCCCGTCGCGGTGTGCGCCAGTCCGAGATCGCCGAAGCCCTCAAGATCACTCAGCAGGCGGTATCGCAGAAGCTGAGTGGCCGACGCCCCTTCACTGACCTCGAGGTATCAGTCGTCGCGAGGTGCCTCGGCGTATCGCCAGGGTCACTCTTCGCGGAGACCGCCACCGCAATGGGTGGTGCGGCATGACTCGCTCAGTCGGTACCTTGCCACCCATTCAGATGGATGACGACTCCCACGTCGGGCCCCTCTTCGGCTTCGATGGTGACCTCGGTGGTTTCGGTCATCGAGTACTGCTCGACTTCGCTATCAGACGTGTCGGCCCCGACGATCACGAATGCCGGGCCCAGGGAGTTTCCTCCCCAGTTGAAGTCGAACGGGACTCCTTGGGCCCGCGCAAGCTGCACGGCCAGGCGCAACTCAGCCACGCAGCCATCACACAGATGTGCGTCGCCGCCGTCTCCGTCGATCTCAAGCCAGTACAGCAAGGTGTGCGCTCCCGCATGGTCGCACCACGCACTCGAGGTCATTGGCTTCTCGCTCATCAGTGCTCTCCTGTCAGTTCTCAGATGGCCAACGCCGCCGCGATGGGTGGTGCGGCATGAGTTGGACCGCTTTCGCAGACAACCGCGCCGCAGATCAGGACCGCCGTGCGGACGGTCCGTTGCAAACGGCCGGCCTAGTCGGTCACGAGTTCGTCGTTGATATCGAGGGTGATACCGCCGTCGCGTTCAACGAGTTCCTCGACCTTGTCCAGCAGGGGAATCTCGCCGGTGCCGTCGTACTCCATGTACGAGAAACTGACGAATGTCGTGGGCGCGATGATGATCGTGCCAAAGGACCGCTCGCTCGGCGGGACCGCAGTGCTGGCGAAGTAGACGCTCTGGCCCTTGGTAAGTCGGCGTCGGAAAGCGCGCTCGATCGCCACGACAAGGAGCTCATCCTCGCCCTGCCAATAGTGCTCCCGATCAGGTCCGCCGTGGCGAATGATGATGCGTGCAGTCATGCTGCCTCCCCTGTTGATGGTGCGGCCCACGCTACTACCGAGGGTGGCCACGCCGCGATGGGTGGTGCGGCATGAGTGCCATGGTCACGGGTCAGGCGCCCCCGTTCACGATTACGTCGCCAGTTGCTGACGCGACGGTATTCGAGACGACGTCTGGGGTGCCGCTGCCACTCGAGGCGATCGCCGCGTTCGAGGTGTTCGCGGAGAAGATCGGGATGGGAGACCTTTCCGACATCGCCTTGGACGTGGTCAAGTTCGTCACGGTGGGCGCCACAATCATCGTGGTCTATGCGTCGTGGATGCCAGTCGTAGGCCGTCGGGTGAAGTGCCTTGAAGGCATACAGGTAGGCGAGGTACAGCAACTCGTGACTAAGCGCGTCACCGATTGCCCCAAAGAGCCGGTCGCTACACTCCTCGCCACGCTGCACAACCTCGAGGGGCAGTCATGACCGGCGCGCTCCGGGTGTCACTGACAACCATCGCCGTCGATGGTAGCGAGATGTATTCGGCGACCGTCACCACTAACGACGGCTCACACGCCCGCACGTTCAGTACCAAGTTCCAACGCGACGCATGGCTAGACGCAAAAGCATTTGGCGACTCGCACTCGAGCCCTGCCGTGATTGCCGCAACCGCAGGCCAGCTCGACATCGTCCGTGCCGCACTCACCGCAGGCCCCGAGGCCCGCAACCTCGTCGCGGTATCCGATCGCCGCCGATACCAAGGCCCTCGCGGCCTCGTGCCCACGCTCGCCGAACTCGACCGCAGGGATGTGGCGTGATGACCGACAGCCTCTCACTCGCGCAGGGTGGCCCCGTCGAAAACCCCGGCCCCTTCGCGACAATCCGCGACAGCATCGTCTACCCCATCCCGGGACGCATCGAGCAGATCGTCGCGGCCCTCAACCGTGCATCGGTGGTGGCTACCCCCCCGGCCACCACCGATGCGCCCACCTTCGACGCCGAAGACAACACGGCCACCGAGGGCGACACCGTCGCCGTGGCGCTCGCGTCGATGTCGACGCCGGCGCTGCTCGAGGATGCGTTCTACTCGCTCGAGTCTGCGGAGGCGTCGTTGCGTCGGGCGCTGACGGCTCTGTCGCGTGTGGGGGTCTATGACCCGGCGCGGCCCAACGTTGACCGGTTGTTCGTCGGGCTTACGTGTGTGAAGAACGAGCTCGTCGGTGTCGAAGAGATGATGCAGAACCTCGGGGTGAGGTCATGAGCGGCGCGTTCAGCGCCGAGTGCCAGATCATCGACACATTTGGGCGCGAGACGAAGTGGTCCGCGACGTTCACGGTGGTCGGTGGTGAGCGCGTAACTGTCACACGCGCCACGAAGCAAGCCGCACAGGAGTGGTTGGCGTCGATGACGCGGGCGTTCCTTGGTGAGCGTGTACTGCTCGACGCTCCCGATGGTGACGGCGTAGTTGTATCTCCCCACCACGAGGACCGTGTGGTCTTCATGGCGCCTGCGGTTGCTGTGCGGGTACGAGAAGCCTCGCCCATGTTTTCGAAGCCTCAGACGGCCGCACAGGTCGCTGAGCGGATCCACTACGCGACGCGCCTCCTCGACGAAGCAGCCGGGCTCCTCACTGACCTCGACTTCGCTGGCGACCTCGCCCCGATGGTGTGGGCTGCGAAGGGGCGCCTAGTCACGTTGGCCGAACGGTCTGCGTGTGAGGTGCTCGAGCAGTGGCCGCCAGTGTCGGACCGCGCCGGGACCCATGCGCCGCGGCATCTTGTCGCGGTTCCTCATGGGGGTGTGGCATGAACAGTCAGCAGCTGACGCTCGACGGGTATTACATCGAGGCCGCGATCGAGGCGAAGCGTGAGGGCATTGCGCAGGCGGCCGAGTTGGTGACGTCCTTTGAGCAGCGTGTGGTGTTCGACGCGATTGGGGAGCGGGCGCCGGGTGCGCTGATTTCCGCGAACACGTTGCGCGAGGTTCTCGACGGTGCGGACGTGTCCGCGGGGTCGCGCTCTCCGATGATGCGGGCCGCGTGTGTTGCGGGCCTGCTCAAGCCTCACATGATCGAAGTGGACGGGCAACAGGTTCACGCGTCGGTTCCGTCGACGGGAGCGTCGGCCAAGGGTGCCTACGTGAAGGTGTACCGCCGCACGACTTCGACGTGGGTGTCGCGTCAGATGGCGGAGGTGGCGTGATGGCTTATCACGAGGTGGTGAAGTGCCGTGATTGTGGCCAGGAGATCGAGTTTGGGGTGGCGATCAAGTCGGGTAAGCGTGTCCCGATTGAGCCGTCGCGTATGGACTTCTCGAAGGATCCGCGTGCCACGTTCGCGGGCTTTGAGCACCCGGTCACGGGTCGCCTGATGATTCACCGGCTTGCGTCTGGGGATCACATCGATCCGGACGTCGAGCAGATGGTGCTCCTTCACCGGTTCGCGTGCCCGAAGAGCCCCGCGTACTCGCCCGCGCCACAGCGTTCCCCATCCGCTGCTTGACCACTTGTCCGTCTGCCTGCCAGCCAAACCTTAAGGACTTTGACCATGAACATGCATCCAATCTTCCGGGCCCGTCGGCTCCGCGCTCTCTCGCTGGGCGCGTTGCTGCTCGCCGTGGCGTGTTTCGGCAACTGGTTCGCGACTGGGCACTTGTCGATGTGGCTGCTGGCGTTGGTGCTGTACGCCGCGGCGGTTGCCTTCGCTGTGACGCTGCGCAAGTTCGAGGGCGGTGTCGCATGAGCGAGCTCGTGGAACAGGAGTACAGCGCGTTTGACGCTGCAGAGTTTGGGACGCCCTACGCGGCGAAGGTCGCAGAGCAGGCCGAAGAGATCCGCGTCGTCGACGTGATTCGTGCCGCGATTCCCTTCGCGGCCGTGTACTTCCACGACGGTGTGATCTCGGTACGCGCCACTCCTGAGGGTGCGTCACGTGACGTGGTGCTCAAGCCCGGCGACTTCTTCACGGTCACGGCTACCACTGTGATTCGGCGGGTACAGGCATGAGCGCAAACCTCACCATGACCGACCTGTTCTGTGGTGCGGGCGGCTCATCGACGGGCGCGGTGGCCGTGGGTGGTGTCGACGTGAAGCTCGCCGCGAACCATTGGGACCTCGCGATCGAGACCCACAACGCGAACCACCCTGACACGGACCACCTGCAGGCCGACATCTCAAACACGGACCCCCGGTTCATCATGTCGACCGACATCCTCTGGGCCTCACCCGAGTGCACTAACCACAGCAGGGCCAAGGGCCGCAAACTCCCCACCCAGCCCGACCTCTTCGGTGAAGTACTCCCCGACGCAGCATCCGAGCGCTCGCGGGCGACGATGTGGGACGTCGTCAGGTTCGCGGAGGTGCACAACTATCGGGCGATCCTCGTGGAGAACGTGGTCGAGGTGACGGACTGGTCGTCGCCGAACGGTACGCGTGGGTCTCAGTTCCGGTCGTGGCTGTCGACGCTGAGCAACATGGGGTACGAGCACAAGATCGTGTCGCTCAACTCGATGCACGCGCAGGCGTTTGGGATGCCTGCCCCGCAGTCGCGTGACCGCGTGTACATCGCGTTGTGGCGCACGGGTGAACGGGCCCCTGACTTTGAGCGGATGCAGCGCCCCGTGGCGTGGTGCCCGTCTTGTGGCGAGGTCGTGAACTCGGTGCAGCAGTGGAAGCGCGAGAACGCGGTCACCGGACGGTACCGCTCGCAGTACGTGTACCGGTGCCCCAAGATGTCGTGCCGTGGGCAGGTCGTGGAGCCTGCATGGTTGCCCGCGTCGTCGATCATCGACTGGTCTATCCCAGGTCAGCGCATCGGCGACCGGGCGAAGCCGTTGGCTGAGAAGACGATGCGCAGGATCCAGATGGGCATCGACCGGTACTGGACCCCGATCCTCACCGAGACCGCGAACCCCTACGACTCGACCGACCCGAAGCACCGCAACTACGGCGACCCCAACGGGTACGTGCGTTCGTGGCCTCTCTCGATGCCGACGCATGCGATGGTGGCGCGCGAGTCGAAGGCTCTGGCGTATGCGCCGTTCATGGTGCCGGTAGAGGGCCGCGACGGTAGGCAGCCGTGGTCGGCGGCCGACGCGATGCGCGCCCAGACGACACGGAGCGAGACGGGCATGGCATTGCACCCGTTGCTGATGTCGTATTACACGCGCGACGACGGCACGCGCCCGGCCTACGACCCGCTCGCGACGGTAACCACTGAACCGCGCCACGCACTCATGGTCCCCGCGGGGGGGACTTGGAACGACGACGCCCGCCCCGACACGGAGGCGTTCAGGACGCGCACGACGCGTGAGACCGAGGGCCTGGCGATGATGCCGTTCATGCTCGAGCGTCGCCACGAGTACCGCACCCGCGACCTCGACAAAGCCATGTCTACCGTCACGGCGAACGAGACCACCAAGGCCCTCCTGTTCCCACCATTCATCGCCGAGCTCCGTGGCGGTGGATCGAACGCCCGCGCACTAAGCGAGGCGCTCGCGACGGTCACGGCGTCTGGAAATCATCACGCCCTGATTCAGCGGATGAATTCGGGCGGCGCGGAGATGACGACCCCGGATAGCGAGCCGGTGCGGACGGTCACCACGGCGGGGCATCAGGCGGTGCTCACGGGTCGGACGGTCGACATTGATGATGTGCGCTTCCGCATGCTCGAGCCGAGTGAGATCAAGCAGGCGATGGCGTTTCCCGCTGAGTACGAGATGCGGGGGAACCGTCGCGAGCAGGTGAAGCTCTCGGGAAATGCGGTGACGCCGCCGGCCGCACGCGATCTGATCGCGACGGTCGTGGCAGCGATCACTGGTGAGGGGTTGGCGGCATGACGGAGGAAACCTCGCAGCGCCTCAAGCGTTGGCGCCGTGAACGGATGTTGGACGAGTTGCACGGGCTGCCACGTGGGTGCGTGCCGAGCGATGAGGTGCTGGGCCACGTGCGGGGGCTTCACGAGTTGGGGTTCTCGAGGTGGGCGATCACGTCGGCGGCGGGGCTCCGAGCGAAGAGCACGTCGTTCCTTGATTCGGACACAAGGCCGGGGACGTATCTGCGCCACGCGCGCCGGTTCCTCGCGTTGACTCCGCAACTCACGTTCGAGCGTGCGGCAGGCCCGTCGCAGGTTCCCTCGTTCGCGGCGGTTCGCCGTTACCAGGCGCTGCAGTGGTTGGGGCACACGCAGGCGGTGATTGAGGCGGCCGCGGTGCAGGGAACGGGAAACCATGCGTGGTGCTCGATGTTGAAGCCGGGTGAGCGGGTCTCAGCGGCGCGCCATCGTGCGATGGCCGCGGCGTTCGACGAGCTCAACACGGTTCCTGGGTTGTCTGCGAAGACGTCGACGATGGCGAGGACGCGCGGCTTTTTGCCTCCGATCGCGTGGGATGACCTCGATGACCCGAACGAAGACCCTCGTCTTGTGAGTGGTGGTGCAGACATCATGGACGTGATCGCCGTGGAGCGTGTCATCGCCGGGGAAGGCTGGGCGCCTCTCTCATCATCTGAGGTGAATGCCGCGATCGCGTTGGGTATCCGGAGCGGGTTGAAATATCGCGAGATCGCCGATCTTCTCCGCATGAGGCACGACGCGGTGACGCAGCGTGTGACCCGGTATGGCCTGAACGCCGGCTCTATGAAGAGCGGGGTGGCGGCATGAGGATTCTTGTGCGCGTGTTGGTGGAGGGCCGGGCCCGCACCAAGGGGTCGATGGTCGCGAAACAGCGCCGCGTCATAGTGGGCGGGCAGAGCTTGGGTGTGGGGCATGCACGCCTCACGGAGTCCACGGCGGGCTCGAAGGAGTGGCGTGCCGAGGTCGCATGGGAGGTGCGGAAGAAGATCCGCAGCGCCCGCCCGTATGAGGGCCCGGTGCTTGTGTCGATCCTCGCGTTCCTCCCGCAACCGAAGTCGAACCGTGACCCGTTCCCTACCGCGATGCGCACCGGGGACACGGACAAGATCGCCCGCAACGTGTTCGACGCACTCGTCGACGGTGGTGCGATCAAGGACGACGCCCAAGTGGTCGGGCATGCGTGCTTCAAAGCATGGGCCGACGACCCCACCCGTCCGTACACCGTGATCGAAGTCGACACGTATGAGAATGAGGAGGGCTGACCATGGCTAGCGACAAGTCTGTCGTCAGGACCCAAGACGAACTGGTAGCCGAGCTGCAGAAGCGCTTTGGGCCAGACCCCATGGATTGGGCGTTCATTTGCCCCTCGTGCGGCGATATCGCAACCGTCGCGGACTTCAAGGCCGCGCTCGCCGAGCACCCCATCGCGTCGCGCCCGTTGGCCTCTGACCACATCGGCCAGATCTGCATCGGTCGAATCCTCGGAGCGCCCAGCCGCGACGAGAAGTACGCCGGGCGCGGATGCGACTGGGCCGCATTCGGATTATTCCGAGGCCCCGAGTTCGTGAAAGTCGGAGACCGAGAGATGCCGTCCTTCCGTATTGCACCCGCCCCTGAGCACAAGGAAGAGGAGGCCTGAACTGATGAGTGCCTATGCAGCAGACACGTCAGTGCCATCGGATCGCTCGAGGGTCGAGATCGAGAAGATCCTTCTTCGGTACGGCGCCGATGAGTTCGGATACCGCACCCGACGCGACTTCGCTGTAATCGAGTTCACAGCCGAGGGCCGAGCGATCCGCTTTACGGTGCCACTCCCTGCTCGTGACGCCTACGAGTTCACCCACACACCCACACGTGGCACTGCGCGCTCCGCAGACCAGGCCGCCGCCGCATACGAACAGGCCGTCCGCCAACGCTGGCGCGCCCTCGCGCTCATCGTCAAGGCGAAGCTGGAGGCTGTCGCTTCGGGCATCGTCACGTTCGAGCAGGAGTTCCTACCCCACATCTTGCTGCCAGGTGGGCGCACCGTGTACGAGGTCACCGCATCGAGCATCGCCGCACAGTATGAATCCGGGTCGCCGGCGGCGCTGCTACAGATCGAGGGTGCCCAGTGATGACCGATGTGGCGACCGAGTCGCCCGACATCGCGGAAGCGCTCGCGGCTCGCGCGATCATGCCTGGCCAGAAGTGGCAAGCCCGCTCGAACCACGCGGTCTACAAGGTCGTGAAGATCGACCGGCGTGCAGGCATGGTGCACCTCAGCTCTACCGGTGATGTGCGCGTGGTCACACCCTCGACGCTGCGCAAGCAGTACGACCTTGTGGAGGTAGACCGTGGCTGAGCCATTGAAGCCGACGCACAGGATCGACGTGTACGGGCTCGCGGATGACCGTGAGGAGGCCGTAGAGGCCTTGGCCGCAGTTGTCGCGGTGCCGACGCAGGTCGTGCACCATGCGCGCCCGTGGGCAGACAACGTGATCACGGCGATCCACGAGGTGCCGGTGGCGCCGATCACGCGGGCGCAGCGGTGGGCGAATCTCGCGTTCATCGCGGCATGCGTGTTTGTGCTCGGTGTCGTCGTCTACCACACGGCGGTGCAGTGATGGGCGACCTGACGTTACGCGTCGTGGTGACGAACGACGCGACCGGTGAACTGTTGGGCGACAGGCGTGTGCCCCCGGGTAACGAGGTGGTGCTGGTGACAGAACCGCTCTACGTGCACTCCGTGCAGGAGTCGCCCCGCACTGGTACGAAGGTGATCACGTTGCGCCGCCGCAAGCCAGAGCCCGCACCTGACCCGTTCGCGGGGACGGGGTTCCACGGCGGGATCTGCATCTGCCATGCGTCAGGCGGGCGACTCAAGAAGCGCTACCTCAAGCAGGCCGACGCGATGCGTGACGCCCGCGTGATGCCGAAGGACGCCTGGGTGTACCCGTGCCCGGCCGAGAAGCGTGTGTGGCATGTCACGACCCACCCGATCGAGGGCGGCCAGTACGTGCAGAACGAGGTGACGTCATGACTGACCACCTCGTGATCCTTCGGAAGAAGTGGCTGACGCGCGTCCTCGCTGGGGTGAAGCCCGTCGAGTTCCGTGCGGCCCGTGACCGTCGGGCCCCGTGGGGGGGTGTGGCTGCGGGTGACCGTCTGTGGTTGAAGGAGTCGGGTGGGCCGGTGCGTGGTGTGGCCTATGCGGGCACACCGTTGTACACGGATGGGCCTCGCGCAGTGTGGGCGGGTCAGGCGGCATGTGGCGCGCAGTGGGCGACGTCGATCGATTTGGCGTGGGCGGAGCGTCTCGCCGCGGCAAGGTACGCCACCTTGGTGCCACTCGAGCGGGTAGAGCGCCTGACGAAGCCGTTGGACGCGTCGGACATCCGGGGGCGCCGGCAGGACGCATGGCAGGTGCTCGACGTCGAGGATGCGGGCCTGTTGTGGGACCGCTACTTCAACGTGCTCACCGCACCGACAGGGGCTGTCGCGTGAAGGCGGCGGAGGTGTTGGCGGCTGTCGTGGCGTATCACTCGGGTTCGGCGTTTGTGCCAGAGATCACCATCGGCGATCACTTCGCCGCGTCCTACAACGAGGGTCGTCCTCGTGAGGAGCACGTGTCGACGTCTCGTCGCATTGACGCGCTCATGTTCGACTCGCTGCAGCGCACCGCGTTCGAGATCAAGATCTCCCGCGCGGACGCCGCCCGCGAGACATGGCACAAGGTCGACCCCTGGCGTCGCGTGACGCACCGCTTCATCTATGTGGTGCCTGCGGGACTCATCGAGCACCCACCAGTGTCAGGCGCCGGTTTGTGGTGGGTGCATGACGACGGCCGAGTTCAGGTGATCCGCAAGGCGACGATCAACCGCTACCCCGAACCCTTGCCACAGCACGTGGTGCAGACCATGGCGTACCGCATCACGGGCCGCACCACGATCCAGCGCATGGAGGTCGAATCGTGAAGGGGCTACTCGATGAGTTCGAGCACAATCTTGAACCAGTCGCCATCAGGTACATCACGTTGGCCACGATGAAGAACATCGACTGGCTCAATCGTGTAGACACCGTCTTTGAGCACCAGCGCCCCAATTCGGAAGAAGACAGATCGACCCGCGTCTTGCCCGTTGATCTCCCAATACCCCGGTGCCTCGTTGGTGATGACGATCTTCACGACGCCGCGCCTCAGCGTGACCTCGCGTCGGACGACTCTGCCCTTGATCAGCGGCAACGCAATGGGTTCTTCACTCATAGCGCCACCGTAGCGGAGGCAGTGTCATGACGCCCGCACAGTTGACCGCCGTGATGAGTTGCACGCCGACGTTTGCGAAGTGGGCGCAGGCGTCGCGCCGTCAACTCACGAACCGGATCCGTGTGGAGCACTCCGTGGGCAAGAAGGCGTTCATCCGCTCCGCTCCGATCGTGCAGGCCCGTGATGGTGTGCGCGAACTGCAACGTGGCGTCGACGTGGTCAAAGCCGGCACCCGTGTTGGCACACGCATCTACTACCTCAACCCCGACAACACCGTCGAGCACGTCGACGACTGGAACTAGGAGAACAACCGTGAAACTGTCAGCATCCCTGCCCAAGGCAGATGACGAGTACTTCCGCAACGGGCTCGCCCCGCACGCCGCCGACGTCGTGCGCCACCCGGACGAGCGCCGTATCGCGATCGTGGTCCTGTCGACCTCGAAACTGATCGACAACCGCGCCGAACACTCCGTCGAGCCCGTCATGGCGATCGACCGCATCGAACTGGTGCGACCGCACGACGCTGCTATGGCTGAGCGCCTCCTCATGGCCGCCCTCGAGGGACGCACCAAGCACCAGACCCTCCCCGTGTTCGTCCGCAAGGACGTGAACGAGGCTTTCGCAGACGGAGCGGTCGACCACCGCACGGGAGAGTCCGCCAGCGGTCTCATGGGAACGCTCGTCGACCTCGCAGAGGAAGGCATCACCGTCACCATGGGCCACACCGCCGACCCCGAGGACGACGACGTCGACGAAGACGCCAACATCGAAGACGGGAGAAGCATGGCGATACCTGAGAGCGACCCCGACGCCGTAGGGGAACGGCAGGACAGGGTCACCGCCGCAGAACTCGTGATCACGACTCAAATCGGATCCACGTCGATGCTGCAACGCAAGCTACGCGTTGGATTCGCCAAGGCCGGACGCCTTATGGATGAACTCGAAGCCCTGGGCATCGTCGGCCCATCCCAAGGTTCCAAGGCTCGTGAGGTCCTCATAGACCCGACCGCGCTCGAGGAAACCCTCGATCAGCTCCGCACGACACCGCTGTCGGCCGCCACAGGAGAAGACGGGGAGAAGTGACCATGCCCGACATAGAGACAGAAGCAGTGCCCGCCCCAGCGGTACCCGTCACAGTGATGGGGATCGCGAAGCACGACAAGGTGAAGTTCTCAGGTGACCACAGGTGGTGGACCGCCCGCGCTGTGTCTGAGCGTTTCGCGGTGCTCACGCGTCAGGCGGAGTTCAAGCCGAAGGGCGAGGTCGCTTACACGATCATCGACCCAAAGCGTGGGGTGCGCGGTCCTTGCAACCTCATTGGTCAGGGCTGGGATGCCCGCATGGAAGACGCGGCGTGTTTTGACCTGCTAGCTGCGTTGGAGCTGCACGTCCGCCGCGACGAGTGGTGGGAGGCAAACAGGGACGATCCTGCCGCTTCCGAGCCCACTGACATCGGGCGTCTGCTCTTGTACCCACCAGAACTCGAACCAGAGGGAGTCTTTCCTGTCGAGGTGTCGTACCGCAACAACGTCTCGATTCACATCACCGCGCATCACCGCGCATCCGAGGAGAAGTAGTCATGGCGCACGATCTGACCAGAATCGTCGAGCAAGTCGCTCGAGCAGAGTATGAAGCACGCTGCGAAAGCGTGCCGGGCGACCACCCGTCATGGGAGGAACTCGACCCGATCCTGCGCCACAACCTGAGCGAATGGGTCCTGACGACTGTCACCAAGACCATCGAAACCATCACAGGCCCGATACGTGTGGTGTTGCCCGCGCCGGACGACGGCGACTTCAACCCCGTCCCGCAGACCATTTGGACGATCCCCGACCCCGTCGTCACCTACACGCCGATCCCCCACGCACCGAGCACGGTAGTGGCGAGCGTTGAAGAGCTACAGGAGTACTACGACAACGCCAACGGGGCAGGAGTGGCACTCAGCGACGCCCGCGAACGTCTGTGGCTCGTATGGTCCAACGGTGACGGCGACATGTTCGCCACCTCCTGGCCAGAAGAAGACGAGCAGTACTCGCACGTCGCCGTAGACCTGACGTGGATCCCCTTCCCCGCCACAGTCCTCACCGCCGCCGCCCAGGCTGTCACGGCTGAACGGGAGGAATGGGCGGACTACTTTGAGCGCTTCGACTCCAGCGTCGGACACCCGAGGTTGACGGGCGAACTTATTGCGGCTCTTCTGCGCGGGCCAAGGCCCTTCGGCGTTGCCCTATCCGGCGCACACGACGGAGGTGCGAACAATGGGTGACGTTCGCGCTTACGACATGAGCCGGTTCCAGCGCATCATCTCAACGGACGGCGGGCGTATCCGCGGCAGTTTCCGCGCGCTCACCACAGGAAAACACGGCGATGAGGTGCTCATCTGGCCCATCGAGGTAACAGTCGAGTTCGACGGCGGCACGTGGGGGCAGATGCTCTACAGCCACGACATGACTGCCACCGTTCGCGGCCAAGAGGTTGACATCCCGAAGCACATGATCGCAGAACGCAAACTTGCCACCATCGAAGACGCCTGGGACGACATGACCGCCGCACTCCTGGCCGTCGCCACAGTTGCGCGCGAGACGATGCTCACCGAATCCAAGGACCCGTCATGACCACACCCATCCCCAACGTCGGGTTCACCGCAGCCGAAGCAGTAGCAGGGTTCGAACGACTTGCCGCAATGCTCGCGGTCGACGCGCCACGGGTGCGCATGTGTCCTGAGTGCCGTGTGGAGAAGTGCCAGAACTGCACGCAGGTGTCGTTCGATGCGAATGACAACGAGGTGCCGTGCCCGTGCCTGAGGTGCCACCCGGCACCACCCATGTTCTGCACGTCGTGTGGCAAGCCGCAGAACCCCGAGACCGGCGAGTGCGCCGGCTGCTCCGACTAGAGAGGGACCACCACACGTGAGCTTCTTGCGCGTCGGCGACACTGCCGCCTACGACCCGCGCACCCTTGACCCGCTCGAGGACCCTGATGCCGACGAGCGCACAGTCGATGAGGTGTTCGGGTTTTCGGTGCGCCTCGCTGCTGAGGCCGGCGGCAAGGAGCACGAGGACACCGACCGCCGGGTGACGCGAAGCATGGTGCTCACGATGGCAGGGACGAAGCAGCGCGCCGAGAAGCTCATGGCGTACCTCGTCCGGGCGAAGGTGTGGGAGCCACACGGCACGGGGTACCGGCTGATCAACGATCAGAAGTACTTGCACCTACTCACGCAGGACGAGATCGATCGCACGCGGATCCGCAGCAAGGACGCGAAGAACCTCCGTCTCACGGTCTACGCGATCTTCCGTGACGGGGACAACTGCCGCGCATGCGGGCGTGTGGTGACGTGGAACGACCGCAAGAGTCCTGGGGGCCTCACGTGGGAGCACGTCAACATCTTGGAGCAGCCCACACGTCCGGAGAATTACGTCATCTACTGCTACGGGTGCCAGAACGACCCGACGGCTGAACTGATGCCCGCGCCAGCGAAGCCGGTCTATGGCGCTAAGGCGAAGGCCTACGTGAAGAAGCACCTCGGCAAGTGGCCATCGGCCGCAGAGATTGCCGAGTATCTCAATGGTCAGCGGTCCTTGCCGGGCACCGCGACTGCGAGCCAGCGACCCGATGGGGAGGACGCGGCCACAGGTCAGCGGACCCCGCCGGCTACCGCGACGCGCAGCCAGCGACCCGGCACGGAGAACGCGGCCGCAGCAGCCCACCAGCGGCCCGAGAACGCTTCGGGGAACGCGGCGGGCACACCAGGACCAGAGGCGGACGAAAGCCCGCCACACGGCCCTCCAGAAGATCAAATGCCGGATCAAATGATTCGGGGTGTCACGGATCTGGCTCCCTCGGGACGGGACGGGTCGGGACTGGTCTTGCCTGGTCTTCCCGGGCCTGTCCTGGACGCCGCCGCGCACCCTCCTGGGGCTCGTAGGTCTCGTCGTGGTCCGCGTACACCTACGCCATCGCACATCACCCAGCCAGAGGAGAAGTCATGAATGTGGACCACGAGGTCAAGCCAGTGGCGCTCTCTGCGGAGGAGCGTCGGGAGATTGCCCGTCTGATTCGTAAGCGGCTACGGCAGATGGTGGAGCCGTTTGAGACGACGTCGCCGTGGTGGTCGTGGGACGACACGATGGATAGATTCGAGTCAATCGCGGCCGGGTACCACTCGGTGTCGATGCCTTCGATGTTGGTGCAGATCGAGGCGGCGGTCGAAGGCGTGCGGGGAGCGGCGGGGCCTAGCGGGATGAGTGAGTCGCGGCCGACGGCATCGCTGGACGCGATCGATGCGCTCGAGCGGATCCGTAAGCGCGCGGCCGCGACGGTGGCGGAGTTCGGCGGCGACCCTGGCATATTCGTCGCCACGAACCTGAACACTCTGGCCGCAATGGCGTCCGAGGTGTCCGACGACCAGCTGCGAGCGCTTCGACGTTTGGCGATGTCGTGGTGGACGCAGGCAAAGATTGTGGCGGGGTTTGAGGAGCGGGCACAGCGGCCGCATGTGCGGTGTCCACGGTGTGACGTGATGGACTCTCTGCGGGTGCGGCTTGATGTGGCGTCGAGGTTTGGGCTTGCGATGTGCACTGAGTGTGAGTCTGCGTGGACCGATGACCCTGAGAGTCAGCGTGAGAACGGTGATGGGGATATTCGGATGCTTCTGCGGGAGATTGAGCGTCAGGAGACGGAGGCTGCTGAGGGTGCCATTGACGCGGATGAGCTTCACACCACGTATCGGTTCACGACGCGCCATGGTGCACGTGCGGCGGATCCGAAGGGTGAGGAGCAGCGGTGTTCGACGTGCTCGACGCCGAAGACGAGGGACACGGCTGCTGTTGATGTGCGGCATGTGGTTGGGAGTGCGCACTACTGCTCGAGGTGCAACGTGTGGCATCCCGGGAGGCCGTGATGTCGGTGGCGGCCGAGAGTATCTGATCATGGAGGCTTGCAAGAAGCGGCGGTTCCGGTCGCGAGTGGATGCTCTGATCACGTTGGCCAGGGTGCAGTACGCAGACTCTTCGCGTCGGCCCAAGACGGAGCAGCGGGCGTACCTGTGTCCGAGTTGCCATGGGTGGCACCTCACGAGCAGGGTTTGACGTGGCGACACGCGCGAGACGTGCCTGTTGCACACGATGGTCGTGAGCGCGTAGCATGGGCACTGCGAGGAGAAGTGTCTCTAGGCCCGGCCCCCATGGGGTGCGGGCCTTCGTGCTTCCCGGACGGTTGCGCTGGCAGGCGCACACAGCGGACCGCGGGCCCGCCGCCTCCCCATGGATGGTGGGTCCGCGGCATGCCGGGAGGTGTTGCGATGGCGTGGGAGACATCGACACGGGCGAAGCGGTTGCCGAAGAATTGGCCGCAACTCAAGGCAGCTACGAAGAAGCGGGCGAGGGGTAAGTGCGAGGCCGCTACCCATGTGCCGGAGTGCACAGGGATAGGGGCGGAGTGCGACCACCGTGACCGAGGGGACGACCACAGTCTTGCGAATCTTCAATGGCTCTCGACGCCTTGCCATAAGGCGAAGTCAAGTCAGGAGAATGCCGAGGCCAACCGGAGACGGGCAGGCATGAGGCTTCGTCCGCAGGAGCGTCATCCAGGCTTGCGATGACAGGTCGCAACTCGTGCTCGTGCGTGCTCGACCTCGAACAGTGAGTTGAGCTAGAGTGAAGAGCATCAAAGAACGCGCCGAGGCGAAGAGCGCGAGCGTCAGCAGCCCTGGGGGGTGACTCCCCCTCGCATGACGCCCCCACCGCCGGATAGCAGTTCCAAAACTGCGTGCAAAACATGCTCGTTTTTCGCCCACCCCTAAACGGCCCTGCGCGCCCATCTGAGCGCCTATCGAGGGCCTGGGTGTCAGCGACCACCTTCCGAGCGCTCGTCGCGTCATACGCAGTGGTGCATAACACCACGCGAGAGAAATGCCAGGTATCTCCTAGATATCGTTACATCGAGGTAGTAGACTGAGGGCATGGAACTGATGCTTACGTGCGAGAAGTGTGGCGAGACGATGTCGCTGCCTGCGCGCGGACGCACGCCGCGCTTCTGTTCCACGAGGTGCCGCGTCGCTCATCACCGTGCGCAGCAGCTCCCGGCCGAGATGACGTCGAAGCCGCGGTGGTCGCGGTTCGCAAACACTCCGCGTGCTGGCGGGAAGCCGACACGCCGGCCGATCATGGCGAACGGCCGGTCAGCATCGTCGACGAACCCAAGGACGTGGACGACCTACGACGTCGTGAAGGCGGCCAAGTCCGGCGACGGCATCGGGTTCATGCTCGGTGACGGCATTGGCGCCATCGACCTCGACAGGTGTCTGGCGAACGGTCGCCTCGAGCCTTGGGCTCAAGCGATCGTCAACGCGTGCCCTGCGACGTACATCGAGATCAGCCCCTCGGGGACCGGTCTTCACATCTTCGGGCACGTTGTGCCTGGCCCCGGCCGTGGTCAACGCGCCGGTGAACGCATCGAGATCTACTCACGAGCACGTTTCATGACCGTCACGGGTGACCGTTGGCCGGGATCCGTGAACACGCTCGCAGATCTCAGCGCGGTCATCGCGTCCCTGTAGCGCTCCAGGTGGGCGCTCGAGCGCCCCAGGAGGGCTACACCCATGACCGAAAACACCCCGCGTTCACGCCCAAAGCCCCGAGTCGCGAAGCCAGTCGCCGCTAGGCCTACCGACACCACGACTCCTGTCGCGAAGCCCGCGGCCGCGCCGCGCCGTGCACGCGCCGCTAGGACCACGCAGGCCAAGGCCGCTCCCGCCAAAAAGACATCGGCGAAGGATGTCGAGGTTGACGCGCCGAAGGTCGAAGAGGAGGCCACGCCGAAGCATAAGGCGGTGCGCAGGACTTCCCCGCAGCGCCACCTTCGCGCAGTTAGCGACAACGGCGACGAGCTAGCGCCTTCGCATCCGCCTGCGCCACCTGCGGGCATGGGTGAACGCGGCAAGCGGCTCTGGCGTGATGTGGTCGAGGTATTCGAGTTGCGCGCCGACGAGCTCGTAGTTCTCCGGTCCGCGTGCTACGCAGAGCAACGCGTTCACGGGATCCGCGAGGAACTGTCGCAGATGCAGATTCTCGTGCTTGGGTCGATGGGGCAACTCGTGGCGAACCCGCTGCTCACCGAGGTGCGAGCCCATGAGGGTCACGTCGCGACATTGCTGGCGAAGTTGAAGCTCAAGGACGTCGACTCGGGGGCATCGCAGGGACGCTCTGAGGGTGCACGCGCTGCCGCGCAGGCCCGTTGGACAACGCCTCATGGCGCGTCTTCGTAGCGCTCCGTCGCTCCACGTCAATCGTGACGCCGAGCGTCGCGAGATCATCGCCTTCTACCAAGACCTCCTGACACGCGCAACACCGCCGAAGGGTCTCGAGTGGGAACCAGTCAAGATTGGGCCGACGTGGGAGTGGTCGCCCAAGATGGGCTGGAACCTCCCCGATGTCACGCTCGGGTGGGACCTGCTCGCATGGGCTGGCCAGTGGCTCACGTCACCTCATGGTGGGCCTTGGGTCTTCACACCCGAGCAGGCACGGTTCATCCTCTGGTATTACGCGCTCGACGAGAACGAGCAGTTCGAGTTCTCAATCGTGGCCCTGCAGCGGCTCAAGGGCTGGGGCAAGGACCCGCTCGGCGCGGCGATCTCCATGGCCGAGATGGTCGGGCCCGTGCGGTTCGACTACTGGGACGGCGATCGTCCCGTGGGGCGTGAAGAGCCAAACGCGTGGGTGCAGATCGTAGCCGTCTCGCAGGAGCAGACGAAGAACACGATGAAGATGCTCCCCGGAATGCTGCCGCAGTCCACGCGCAGCCACTACGGGATACAGCTGGGCAAGTTAACGGCGTGGGCGATGGGGGACACGCGCCAACTCGAAGCCGTGACGTCGGCGCCGTTGACGCTTGAAGGTGGCCGTCCCACACAGATCCTGCTCAATGAGATTCAGAACTGGAACTCGTCGAACCAGGGCCACGACATGTGGGGTGTGCTCGAGGGAAACGCGGCCAAGCGTGACAAGAACTCGCCCGCTCGGATGCTCGCGATCTTCAACGCGCACAGGCCCGGCGAGGACTCGGTAGCGGAGCGGTTGCGTGATGCCTTCGAGGGCACACAGGGCGACCCTGACGCGGATGACCCGTCCGATCAGCCCAAGTTTGCCGACGTGGGCATCATGTACGACTCGCTCGAGGCGCCACCGTCCGCACCGTTGACGCTCAAAGCGGCACCAGCCGTGATCGAGGCAGTCAGGGGCGACGCGACATGGTTGGACACCGATCGTGTTCTCAAGTCGATCGGGAACCCGAACAACCCGCCATCTGAGTCTCGCCGCAAGTGGTACAACCAGGTCACCGGTACTGAGGACGCCTGGACCACACCGCAGGCGTGGGACGTGATGGCGCGACCGGACGTGATCGTGGCGCAGCGCGAAGAGATCGCGATGTTCATCGACTGCTCGAAGTCGGACGACGCGACGGCGCTCGTCGGGTGCAGGATCACCGACGGTCACGTGTTCATGCTCGGGCTCTGGCAGAAGCCGCCAGGCGATCGTGGCAAGGGCTGGCTCGCACCGCGCGAGAAGGTCGACGCGGCGGTAGACGCCGCGATGGCCAGATACACCGTGGTCGCGTTCTGGGGTGACCCGTCGCACACCCTCAACGATGAAACCCGCGATCGGTACTGGGACACGCTCTTTGACGAGTGGCACCGCAAGTACAACCGCAAGCTGCGTGAGTTCCCTCACCACGGGCGCACGGGCCACTCGGTCATGTTCGACATGGCGCTGTTCGCCGAGCAGAAGCGGTTTGTCGCTGAGGTGGGTGTGGTCGAGGCGGAGATCGAAGCGAAGGCCTTCACCCAAGACGGCGACGCGAGGCTCCGTAAGCACGTCATCGCGGCGCGCCGCATGCCCACCAGGGCCGGCGCATCGATCGGTAAGGAACACAGAGAGTCCCGCAAGAAGATCGACGCCGCAGTGTCGATGGTAGGCGCCAGGATGGCGCGCCGCGCATACCTGAACAACCCCAAGAGACGGAAGGGAGGTCGAGTCTGGTGAAGCCACAGAACTACATCGAAGCACTCGAAGACCTTCTGCTCCCCCAGTACGAGACCGAGCGCACGAAGCTCGACGTCATCGACGGGTGGCTCAGGTGGACTCCCGAAGAGATCAAGGTCAAGCGCACCACGGACCGCGAACTGAGGTATCTCAAGGAGATCTCGCAGACCCCATGGCCGCGCCTCGTCATCGAGACCACCGCGCAGGCGATCAAGGCCGAGGGTATCTACGCGGCTGACCGTAGGCCGGAAGACCTGCACGCGATGTGGGGACCTTGGGACCGCAACGACATGGAGACCAAGCAGGGTGCGATCTACCGGGCCTCGCTCGGGTATGGGCTCGCCTATGGCCTTGCATTGCCTGGTGTCGACTCATTTGGGCGCCCAGGCGCATCAATGACGGCGCACTCGCCTCGGGACTTCTTCGCTCTGTACGAAGACCTGATCGAGGATGAGTTCCCCACGTGGGGAGTACGCATCATCAAGCAGCCCAAGGGCGCCGTGCACTACCGCGTCTACGACGATGAGGGAGTGACTTTTCTGTCACGGGAGGCGAGCCAGGCCAAGGCGAAGTACATCGACTTCGAAGCCCACGACTTGGGCGTCACACCGATCGTGCGCTACGCAAACCAGATGGACCTCGAGGGGCGCGCGCCCGGCGAAATTGAGCCCCTGGTCCCGCTGTTCTCGCGCATCAACAAGACCGACTACGACCGCATGCTCACGCAGCACTTCAACTCGTGGAAGATCCGCACCGCGACCGGTGTGCAGCAGCCGGCCACGGACGAAGAATCAGCGTCGACGAAGCTCAAACTCCGCCAGGACGACATCCTGGTAGCCGAGGACCACGAGGCGAAGTTCGGAACGCTCGACGAGACGTCACTCAAGCCCTTCATTGAGGCGCACGACTCCGACCTTGAGACCCTTGCCGCGATATCGCAGACGCCCATGACCACGTTCGGAAAACTCGTCAACATCTCCGCCGACGGCCTCGTCGAAGCCCGCAACTCCCTCCGAGCCAAGGTAGGTGACCGCAAGGTCTCCTATGGCAGCAGCAACGTGCGCTTCCTCCGTCTCGCCGCCCACATCGAGAACAGGGCCGAAGACGCCGAGAACTTCTCCGTCCGTACCAAGTGGGCAGACGACGAAAGCGGCGCCCTCGCCGCGGCCGTCGACGCCCTTGGCAAGGCTGCGACCATGCTCGGAGTTCCTCCGCAGTTGCTCTGGGACCGCATCCCAGGGATTGACTCGACGACAGCACAGTCCTGGGTGGCCTACGCAGAGGAACACCCCTCTGCCGACACGATCCAAGCGAAGGCCGTAGCCAACGCGCTCGCCGCCAACATCCCCGCAGACGCCGCCGCCAGCGTGTAGACAGCCATGGCCAGCACTGACGCAGGATCGGTAGCCACCGATATTCACCGCCGACGCCAGGTCGCGCTCGCCACGAGTGCCGACTCCGAAGTACGCAGGGCGATGCAGCTGCTCGACGTGGCAAACATCGACGCCTCACGCGCACTGTGGAACGACCGCATGGTCGGGATCGTCGCAAAGTACTACAAGGTCTCGCAGGTCCAGGCCGTGAAGTACTTGGACGTGTACTGGTCGCTCGAGCGTCCAGGCGGCGCAGGAACGATCATCGCCCCATCCCTAGACATCACCGCCACTTCAGGCGTCCTAGACGCTGCAGGACCACAGGGGCTCAAGGGCCGCATCCGCAAGGGCCGCACTCCCTACATGGCGTTCAACGAGGTCACCACAGACGTCCAGCGTGAGATGCGCAAGATGATCCTTGCCGGCGGCCGCAACGCCATCCGCGAGACAGGCAAGGCCGACCGCCGCGCAGTGGGCTACCGCCGCGTCTCCGACGGCGACCCATGCACCTTCTGCGGCATGCTCGTCTCCCGCGGACCCGCCTACACCAGCGAAGCCAAAGCGCTCGCGAAGGGCAACGGCGACCCGTACCACAAGGGCTGTGGCTGCACTGTCGAGATCATCTACCGCGACTGGGTGCCCACGGAAACAGAGCAGGTCTACGTGGACTCGTACTTCACGGCCGCCGACCAGGCCACCGCCGAGGGACTTGCGAGAACTCCCGAAACGGTGCTGTACCGGATGCGCGCCGGTGGCGCTTTCAAGGATTCGCCCGCGCGCCGCGCGCTCACGGGCAAATAAGACTCCCCGCTGCTCCAGCGGGTTGGCCGGCCAGGTGCTGGCACCACTACAGGGCCCAGGAGGTCCACATGTTCAACCCCAACAACCGTCTCCGTTTCGCTCCCGGCATCGTGTTCAACCAGTCCGGGGCTGAAGGTGGCGGATCGGGTGCGTCGCAGGACGGCGACACCAGCAAGTCGGGTGCGTCGCAGGACGGCGACACCAGCAAGTCGGGTGCGTCGCAGGACGGCACCAACCAGGACGCCTCAAAGCAGGGCGAGTACAAGGCCCCGTGGGAGAAGTCCGGCGAGGCGTTCGACGAGAGCCGAGCTCGCACCCTGCTCGCGGCCAAGGATGCCGACGAGAAGAAGCTCAAGGACCGTCTGACGGAGTTGGAGACTGCCCAGAAGGCAGCCGACGACGCGAAGCTCACCGACCACCAGCGCCTCGAGAAGGAACGCGACGAGGCGAAGTCCGGCATGTCGGAGGCTCAACTCGACACAGCGCGTCTGCGTGCCGCTATCAAGTTTGGTCTTGCTGAGGATGACCTCGAGTTCATCAACGGCAAGACCCCAGAAGCGGTGCTCGCCGCCGCTGAGCGGTATGCCGAGCGCCACAAGGACGACACCAAGAAGTCCCTCCCCTCCAACCGTCCGCGTACAGGGCGCGGGGGGAGCGAGCCGGGCACTGAACCGGAAGAGATGGACCCGCGCAAGTTGGCGGCGTCCATTCCGCAACTTCACTAGCCATCCGCACCAGGCGGGCGGCGTAACACAAGGAGAAACACCATGGCCAACGCCTTTGTCAAGCCGGAAGTGGTTGTCAATACCGCTCTCGGCCTGCTCGAGCGTGAGCTTGTCGTGCCCCGCCTGGTTTGGCGGGATGGTGTCGGCGACTTCGCCGGCGCCAAGGACGACACGATCACGGTCCGCCTTCCCGCCTATGCCAAGGCCAAGACCCGTGCACTGCGCTCGGGTGCGGCCCGCACGAAGTCGGCTCTGCAGCAACGCAAGGTTGACGTCACGCTCGACACCGACGTCTACCTCGACATCCCTGTCACGGACGAGCAGATGGAACTCGACATCAAGAACTTTGGTGCCGAGATCATCCAGCCCATGATGTCCGCCACCGCGCGCGTCATCGAGGAGCGCGTCGTGTCCGGGATGCAGGGCGCGACCTACGCTCACGACCTCGAGACCGACTACGCCGACCTGAAGGGCATGTTCGCGGAGGCTCGTCGCCTCATGAACAACGCGAACGTGCCACAGACGGGTCGTATCGCGCTCATGGGGTCGTCTGTTGACTCCGAGATGATTCAGCTGGACAACCTCACGAAGGCCAGCGAGTCGGGCACCACGAGCGTGCTGCAGGCGGCAATGCTCCCGCCGATCTACGGGTTTACGCCCGTGTCGTCTCCGTTGCTGGATCCCGATGAGGTGGTCTTCTTCCACCCCACCGCGTTCCCGCTCGTCACGCGCGCGCCTAAGGTGCCTGCTGGCGCCCCGTGGGGCGAGTCGAAGTCGTTCGCAGGGTTCGCAACGCGTGTGGTTCGCGTGTTCGACCCCAACGAGGTCGAGGACCGCGTGGTTACCGACTCGTGGATCGGCACATCCGTCACCAAGGACTTCGGCACGCTTGACGCCACCACGGGTGTGTTCGAGCCCGCCGAGGACCTCGCCGGTGTCGGAGAGTCGGCGCTGCTGGTTCGCGCCGTTCACTTCGCCGCCCCGATCGTCTAGGGGTTTCGCGCCATGACGCAGCCACTGCCTCCGCTCGCTCCCGTCGAGTCCCTTGCGGACTGGATTGAGGAAGAGATCCCGACGAACTCTGCCGCTTTCAAGCGGGCGGAGGCAGTGCTGCGCATGGCGTCCAGCCTTGTCAGGAAGGAGACCAAGCGGTCTTGGCTGAACCTCGCCATGACCGACGTGGTCGCTGACATCCCCGACGAGGTGGTGCAGGTGTGTGTGCAGGCCGCGGCCCGTAAGTACACCAATCCTGACGATTACGAGCAGGAGCGCGAAGACGACTTCTACGGTGCGCGCAAGGTCCAAGAGGCCGGCGTGTACCTCACGGAGTCCGAGAAGTCGCTGCTCGCCGAATACGCAGGGAATCTTCACGGGGGTTTGCGCACGATCACGACGACACGTGATGACTTCCCGGCGTTCGACGACTCGATACTCACGGGCGACCCCATCCTTCCGCCCTACTACCTCTAGGGAGAGTCATGGTGATGCCACAGGCAATCCGGGCCGGGCGCAGGCGGGCACTCCGTCGGATGAAGGATCGCTGCACTATCGAACGCCCTACCGGGGCGGCCAGCACTGTCGATCCTGAGACGAGTGACATTACGGTGCCGAAGCAAACCTTGGTCACGGAATACCCGTGCAGATTCCGCTCGTATGAGCCGTTCGAATCGTCGCCCGAGGTGGCATCCAAGACGACAACGGTACAGCGCACAGCAATGCGATTTCCTGTCTCCGATGACTACCTTCCCAAGGTGGGTGACATCGTGACGGTGACCGCGTCGCCGGACCCGTCGCTCGCTGCAGGATCACGTGTGTTTCGTGTGGCCGACATTCCCCAAAATTCTCTTTCGACCGCCTTCCGTGTGTACGTCGACGAGGTGACGCGATGAGCGCTATCGACACGTCAGGTTTCCGCGAGTTCGCGGCAGTTGTAGACCGTGCTGAAACGAACATGGCGGCCGAGATCCGCAGCGTCGTGGTGAAGGGCGCTGTCAACGTCAAAGCCACGATGCGCGCAGACATGCGTCAACGCCCGCACTTTCGCAAGATCGCCCAGGACATCGACTTTGATGTGCTCGAGGAACGTGACGCGGTGTCAGCAGCGATCGGCCCCGTGATTGGTCGCGGAAAGGGTCACGCCGGCGGTCTCGCATGGATCGCCTACTTCGGTGCCCCCAACGGCGGAGGCGGAACCGTGCGCGACCCTCAGGCGGCGCTCGATGAGGAAGAGCAAGGGCTTCTCAGCGCGCTCGCAGATGTGGCGGGGGGGCTCCTCTGATGGTTGACCACGTGGTCGCAATCAAGGCGCTCATCGAACCGCTCGACATCTTCGTGTGTGGAACGGACGTGCCCGCTAGTGCACCGGACAAGCGTGTCGTAGTCACCGCACCAAACCTTGCGACCACACAGGCAGCGATGGCAGGTGATCGCGATATTCGCGACTATGTCCAGGTGAAGTACTGCGGGGCGAATGAGGACCAGGCTCGATCAGTGGGCGAGCGGGTGGCGGCGCTCTTAGACCGTTCACACCCCGTTGTTGAGGGCTGGTCGACTGACCTCCGGCGCACTGCCACGAGCCCTTTTTTCGCTGACCGCAACCTGATGGGGATCACTACGGACTCTCACGTGGTCGCCGCAACGGACACCTACCGGTACACAGCCTGGCGCAACTAGCCAGAAGACCACTCGCAACGTCCTAGAGGGCGCTCGCGCACGTCACAAGGAGACTCTCATGACCGACAAGCCGATGGCCGCCTTTGTTGATGGTCTGGACAGGAACACCGGCAAGACGCGCACTGTGCCCGCCCACTACATCAACAACCCGAACATCTTCGGTGGCGCATTCGTGTTGCCGACAGACCCGGCGGCGGCCCCAAAGCCGCAACCAAAGAAGACGTCCCGCAGTTCACATGCGGGATCTGTGGAGACCCCGGCCGCCCCTGTGGCGGCCACCGATACCAACCCCGCGCAGGCCGGGGACACCGACTCTGAGGAGTGATCCACATGCCCAAGATGCTCGCGGATGAGGACGACAAGCTCGTCTCCCTGGCGACTGCACCAGCCAGTAAGAATGCCGTCACGGCCACCGAAGCCAACGCTGGTGTGGACTGGTCGACGCAGATCCTTGCGGACCCTCAGTTGGGGCCAACCGGGTCGTCCAAGATCAACATGCCCGCCATGGGTGAGCCTCGCAGTTCGGAGACGTTCGGCAAGTCCGGCGCGTCTGGGGAGATCACCGCGTTCAGGTACTTCACGTCGGGCGGCCAGCCAGACGTTACCGAAGAGACGGCTTTCCAGGCGGCCTACGTCAAGGGAACCGAACTTCACCTGCTACGTCGCACTGGTGGGAAGCTCGCTTCTGCTGATTTCGCGGCAGACGACGAGTACTCGTATTTCAAGGCGATCACCGATGACCCGATCCTTGAGACCGGTGAGGGCTGGCGCAGGTACCGCATCCCGCTCGCGATCAGTGACATGGCGCTCAACAAGGTCATCGTCGCAGGCGCATAACGACCATCCCCGCGTCGCTGGTCTCCACAGCGGCGGCGCGGGGGTGCCCCATGGGGCACCCCTCACTGTGGATACTCACCCCGGCCTTGGCCGGACCAATACCCAATGATTCTGTGGAGGATCACATGTCTAACTCTGTTGTTGATCAGTGGCTCAACAGCGGCACTGCCCGCACCGAGACCGTGGAGTTGTTCGCCGACCAGGCGATCATGGATGAGATGCGCGACTTGATTGCCCGTCGCGACATTCTGGAGAGCCAGTCCACGACGGGCCAACGCGCAATGGGTGAAGCGAACCCGATGCGGGACCTCGAGCGGGATGAGGCGGCGCTGTGGGCCAGGTATGAGGCATCGAAGTCGACATGGATCGTGAGGGCTTTGACTCCTGACGAGACAGAGGAGATTCGGGACGAGTTCCCCGAGCCGATGGCCCCCCAAATGTTGCCGAAGGTCGCGCCAGCGAAAGCGAAGGCTGCTTGGGCGGTAGAGCGTGACGCATTCGTGAAGGAGTCCGAGCGTCAGGCGATCGAGCGCGACCTGCACTTCATCGCGAAGGCGACGATCAGCATCACGACCGGTCAAGGTGCGACGGAGACCATTTCCGTGGCCCAGGTGCGTGCCATGCGGGCCCGCGAGTACGGACCTGACCGTATCGAGATGCTCACCAAGGCCATCGCGAAGGCGACCCGCGGTGAGGTGGAGATGCCCCGCCCAAAATCGTTGAGTGGCTCCGAGGGCACCAAGGGGCAGTAACCGCCATAGAGGCAGCCGCACTGTGGTCCGTTAAGCCGTCCGACTATGAAAAGTGGTCACCCAAGGACCGGGGCCTCGCCGAGTCGCTCGTCCTATACCGGCGCTCACACAACCAGTACGGCGCACCGCTCGAACACGCAATCGACCCCGAGACCGAGGGATGGTGGCTCGTAGAGATGCAAACCGACTACGCAGCGCTCGCGGTGCACAAGCACTTGGCAAAACTTGGCGAGAACGCTCCGAAGGGCGCGAGTCCGATAGTGAAGCTTGACCCGAGCTTCAAGCCGTCGAAGCCAGGCCAGACTCCCGACGAGTAAAGACCAGGTCGCGACCCTCAATGAGGTCACCGTTGGGCATATTCGTATTGCTCGCCAGGACATAACCCCGAACGCCGGCCCCGTCGACCACGTCTGGGAGTGGAAGCGTGCGGATCGTCGACTGGTAACTCACCATCGGCCGCCCATCGAACACCTCATCGAGCACCTGATCTTTGCGGACGAGTAGTTCATCGCGCTCGCGCAGGTTACGCCCACCACCGCGCGCCATCTCGATCGCCAGCCATATACCGATGGCCCCAAGACCAGCGATGCCAACCATCACAAAGATCACGAACTCCATAGCGACTGAGGCTACTCCGACCGGGAGGTGAACGCATGTCTGAACGGACGATAGCCGTCAAAATCCGGGCGGAGTATCAGGGTTACAAGTCCGCGATGGCTGACATCCGTGCAGAGTCGGCCAAGACTGCGGCGTTCCTTGACCGTGATGGCAACAAGATCACGTCCACCACGGGCCGGATGATCCATTCGGCGAACACAAACCGTGAGGCGTGGGAGAAGTCGGGTCGGGCCCTCACGCTATTTGGTGCGGCAGGCGCCGCGGCGCTCGTGTTCTCGGCGCGCGCGGCGATCGATTGGGAGGCGGCCTGGGCTGGGGTTCTCAAGACCGTCGATGGTACGCACGATGAGCTCGCGACGTTGCAGGACGATTTGCGCGCGATGGCGTTGGTGCTGCCCGCCTCCCAGACAGAGATCGCGAATGTGGCAGCGGCCGCGGGACAACTGGGCGTCAAGGTCAAGGATGTGGCCGCGTTCACGCGCGTGATGATCGACCTCGGTCAGACCACGAACCTCTCCGCTGAGGAAGCAGCGACGTCGATTGCCCGGATGGCGAACATCATGGGCACGTCTATCTCGGATATTGCCCGAATGGGCGCGACGATCGTGGACCTCGGCAACAACTCGGCTACGACGGAAGCCGAGATCGTCGACTTAGGCCTTCGCCTTGCCGCAGCGGGCAAGCAGGCAGGGCTTTCCGAGTCGCAGGTACTAGCGTTCGCATCAGCACTCACCTCCGTGGGTGTGCCCTCGGAGGCCGCAGGCACGGCAATCTCGAAGGTCATGACGTCAATTTCGGACGCCGTGAAAGATGGCGGTGACGACCTCGAGACGTTCGCACAAGTAGCGGGAGTTTCGACGGAAGAATTCCAGCGCGCTTTCGAGCAGGACGCAGCAGGAGCGATCGGGTCATTCATCGAGGGCATGGGTCGCATGTCATCCTCTGGCCAGTCGACAACAGCGATCTTCGACAACCTGGGCCTCGCCGACGAGCGCCTTAAGAGGTCTGTGCTCTCCCTCGGCTCAGCACACGGGCTCCTCACCGACCAGTTGGCGCTCGCAAGTACGGCGTGGGAAGACAACACGGCGCTCGTGGAGGAAGCGAACAAGCGGTACGACACCACAGAGGCGAAGATCGCGATCGCTCGCAACGCGCTGAACGAAGCAGCGATCACCATCGGCGAGGAACTCTTGCCCATGCTCGCCTCCCTCGCGACAGGGGTCGCAGACGTCTCCGAGTGGTTCGCAGGCCTGCCGGAGCCCGTCAAGAAGGCCGTCGCGGGCCTTGGCGGAGTGACGACAGGAGCTGCTCTTGCGGCGGGTGGGTTCCTGTTGCTGTTTCCAAGAGTTGTCGAGACGGTAGGGTCACTAACCCAGCTTGGACTCATCTCGCCTCGCGCGACGGCTAGGCTCGCAAGTCTTTCAAAGGCAGCAGGCTATGCGGGGCTCGCGGGCGCGTTCATAGCAGTCGCGGTCGCAGCCAAGCAGGGCATCGACGCACTTACTGATGCTTCACCGAGCCTGGTCGATGTTCGCAACCAACTCGCCACTGCAGCCGACGGGGCAGACCTCCTCTCCGAATCAATGATCAATGTCGGCGCGAACATGACCGGCTTCAACAAGATCGCCGACGACATGCAGGGCAAGCCCTGGTGGCAATTCGGCGCATCAGCAGCTGACTGGGTCGGCAACACCGTCAGCACCCTCTTCGGTGCAGGAGACTCCGTAGTCAAAGCCGCCGACGAAATACGCGTCATGGACGACGCCCTCGCCGGATTCGCCGCCATCGACCTGACTTCCTCCCAGAAGCAGTTCCAACTCCTCGCCGAAGGCTTCGGTGCCGTATCCGACGAAGACTTCGCAACCGTGCTCGACGCCCTACCAAAGTTCCGAGACGCACTCACAGAACAGGCAACCGCACAAGGACTCGCAGCGGACGACGCCACCCTCCTCGCGCTCGCGACGGGCAAGATCAAGGTGAGTACTGACGCCGCGATCGATAGCACAACGGTCGGGACAAGTGCCACGGATGATGCAACGGATGCGACGCAGTCATATGTCGAGGCGCTAACCGCGCAGATTGATGCTCAGCATGAGGCTGCGGGGATTGCACTCAACGAGTTCGACGCGCTTACGAACTATGCCGACGCTGTCGATGGCGCAACCGCAGCACTCTACGACGAGAACGGTGCGCTCATCGAGGGCGCCGCGACGTTGAATGAACACACTCAGGCGGGCCGCGATAACCGTGATGCGCTGTCCAATCTGGTTGATTCGACATTCGCATGGCTTGAAGCGGGAGACGCAGCCGGTGTTGGCGCTGGTGAGCTCTACAACCGGATGGAGGAGGGCCGCCAGGCCTTTATCAACTCAGCCATCCAGATGGGGCTTACCGCTGACGAGGCAGCCGCGTTGGCCGACAAAATGAACCTCATCCCCACTGCGGTATATACGCCGTTCGAGACGCCAGGTTTAGCGACGGCGCTATCGCAGGTGAATGCGTTGAATGATGCGATCAGGAGGATTCCAGGTTCGACACGCTACGCAATTGAGGGGTACTCGACGCATGGCGGGTCGACGTTCGCAGGGGGTGGGGCGATCCACGGGCCGGGAACATCAGTTTCCGACGACGTGCCGATTTGGGCATCCGACGGCGAGTACATGGTCAAGGCCGCGGCGCACTCGTTCTGGGGAACCCGCGGCATGGATGCGATCAACAACGCCGACACAGGAAGCCTGATGCAGATTCTCATGGCGCGAGGCCTTGCTGATGGTGGGTCTGCCACGGGAACCACGTTCCCGATGATCGGCAGCGCCTCACCGAATGTCAACGTCTCGATGGCCGGGATGCTCGAGGGCTCCAAAGTGGTGGTTGATATTGGCGGCCAGGCTTTCGATGCCGTGATTCGCACGGTGGTGCAGAGCGAACGGGGCGCAGCTTCGGGTGTACGTAAGAGCGCATTGAGGGGAAGGGGCTGACATGGCAGTTTCGATTGTGGCATCGGTCCTGACTGGTACAGATCCGCGTCGTGTCCAAGTGGTTGTTTCTGGGGTCGATGACGGTATTGAGTTCACGGTCGCGGGGACTACATCGGATGGTTCTTCGTGGTCGGTGCCTGGTGGTGTGGGGGTCTCATCGGGAACACAGGTCGTACTCATTGATGCGAGGTCCGCGTTGAACGTGCCGGTGACGTATCGCGTCACGGTGGGTGACGAGGTGTATGTTGCACCACCGGTAACGGTGACCTACACGTCAGATTTTGTGGTTCAGGATCTGCGCGGCAATGTGGTGATTCCTTTCGAGTGGGTTGATAACGGAGATCCTCGGGAGCCTGAGGCTGCAATCCAGTTGACGAAGATCCCTGGGCGGCGCAAGAAGGTCGGTCGTACTGACATCGGGTCCGATGGTGGTGGGTCGTGGCAGATCCTGACTACGGCGGAGAACACCAAGAAGCTCCACGAGTTGGTAGTCGCTTCGGCCCCGGTCGTAATGCGGTCGAATGGTCAGATCCGGGATATTGCGGCGGTCGAGTTGGTGTTGATTTTGCGTGCCCCGAATCTGCTATTTGCTGGTGATGGTGGGGTATCGACGCGTCGCGTTTGGTCGCTGTCTTACGAGCTGCAGGATGACCCGGAGCCTTACACCGCGCTCATCGTGATCACCGTCGATGACTTGGTGGCGTTCTATGACACGGTGACGGTCGACGACGTCGTTTCCGATTTTGCGGGTCTCACGGTGGATGACTTCGCGGCGTTTGACTGGAAGTCGGTGCGTGATGCGTGACGGTGCACCTGATGAGGTGTTGGCCGGGGTCTGTGGGTACCGCACCGAGATCGCTTCGTGGCTGGGTTCGACGCTGTTGGCGTCGGGTATCCGCCCTATCAACGGTTCGGCGGTGTGGTCGCGGCGTCGCAACGTGAAGGACTCCATCTCGTTTGAGGTGAAACGCCTCGTCGATGGTGTGGACTGGGCGCCGCGCGGGGACATGCGGCACCCGTTGGCCGCGGCAGGCCAGGTGCTCGAGCCTGTGGCGATCGTGACGTCGGTGGTGACGGGGATCGAGTACCGGACTCCGTTGGGGCGTTTCACGATTGAGGATGCGGTACCAACGACGTCGGGCACGGTTGCTGTGACGGCGTATGGCATTGAGCAGCGGGAAGTAGACGAGACGATCCCGTCCCCGTTGACGCCACTCGATGGTGGCACCTTCGCGTCGGAGATTCGACGTTTAATGCCTGTAGGCCTCTCAGCGTCGATCTCGGCGTCTTTGGTGGACAGGCCCTGCCCGACATACATGGTGCATTCCGGGAGCCGGTTCAGTTCGATTGAGGCCCTCTTGTCAGCGTGGCCAGCAATCGCACGGCCTGACGGGAACGGTCAGTTGCGTATCGATCCGCCGAACCCTACGACGCCGAGCCCAGTCATGGTCTTGTCAGATGGCGAGCGGTCGCCTGGGAACCCGTTGCCGATTGTGGTGAGCGCGCCGATGGGGTCCTCACGGTCAGAGATTTTCAACCGGGTCATCGTAAATGGAACACAGACTGATGAGTCGTCGAAGCCTCCGTTCCAGAAGATCGTGAGCCAGACGACGGGCCCGTTCGCTGTGGACCCGGAGGGGTTCGGCACGAAGGACACCACAGTCACGTCGGCAGCGATCACCACCGTGGAGCAGGCCGCGGCCGTAGGTCAAGCAGTCCTTGACGCGAGCATTCGCTCAGCCATCGTTGTCCCTGTGGAGATGGCTTCGGATCCGCGCCTCGAACTTGATGACCCCGTGGGCGTGCGTAGTGATCAGTTGCTGGAGGAGATCACGTCTATGCGCACTTTGTGGGGCGTCTCAACCACGTTCGAGCCCACGGGTGAATGGGGTCAGGACCTGGTGGGCTATGTCGAGGGCATCCAGTTGCCATTCGTTTACGACGGCGGTTCGATGCGTATCGATGTGGCGGTGGTCCCATCATGAGTAGTTCAGCATTGGACGACATCCGGGAGGTATCTCAGTTCCCTCGGGGACTGCCATTGAGTGCGGACTCACGCATGGTAATCCAGGGAATTCTCGTTGAGATCAACGAGCTGGGGAACCGCGCAATCGTGTCGATCGACGGTGCACCTCGTGTCCCAATGATGGCGGTATCGACTGGTATCTACGTTGAGGGAGAGATCGTCAACGTGCTGCGCAATCCGTTTGGTGGCGGCGATCAGTACATGTGCCTGGGCCCTGCTGGTGGCGACACGGCCGACCTGCCTACCGCGCCTGAGGTTGGTGCGACGACTGCGCCGACGACGGTCACGCTACGACCTGAGTGGACTGGAACGTGGGATGCAGATTCAGGTCGATACGACAACTGGAACGTATCCCGAACCGAATACGGCGGCCGTTCGACCCTGTATCAGGGTGATCGATTTGGGTCAGGCCCCCTCACCGGTCTAGCTACCTACGGAAACCAGATAGTAGCTCTCGGAGCGTCGGAGATCACAGCAATGTTGGTCACGCTTCGCGGCGCGGGGCTCGCATTGGATTTGTATCCAGCGGTCAAAGTACAGGCAGCGACGAACGGGGCTGCCTCGAGTGCGCCATCATCCGCGGGCACGGTAGTAACTGGCGCACCTGGAAAGTCGGGTGTTGTCCAGGTAGCCCTCGATGCATCGGTATTCGCCGGGTACCGCGCGGGAACTTACAAGGGGCTCGCACTGGTCGGCGTTGGCTATGCGGAATACAACGCGGTTCGCGGCACATCAGACGCTGATGGCATGGCTCTCACCATCACCTACACACGGCCCATCTAGGAGGCTTACATGACTCTCGACGAACACGGACACGCTGTTCTCGCTGGCAGCCGTTCAGTCGACCCATCCGACTGGTTCCGTAAGTTCTCCGTATCGCTGTATGACCCGATCCCTGTGGGCGATGCCGCCGCGCAGACGTCCGCGCTTGCCACGCTCGCGGCATTGTCGCCGGCAGTGGTGCCTTCGGTGTCGTCACCGGTCTTCTTCTTCCGTGCGGATGCGAATCCCAGGGAGCAGTTCGAGGTGACGACCGATGGTTCGACGTTCCAGAAGTACATCGCCGCGGAGACGGTTGTTGACACGGGCGCGGGGGGTGGCTCAATCGGAGCAGCTGCAGCGTCATCAACGGATCCTGCTCAAGTAACGCTGAGCGCCGGATCGTGGCGCATCGACGTGCAGACTCTCTTGACGCTGAACCCTTCAGCTATTCGGTCGATCTACCTGGCCTTGTATGACGGAACATCTGACCTCGACACGTTCAGAATCAACGCACAAACCGATTGGGGCATCGGTCACTTCATGGCGACGGGACACATCACGCTCGCGTCATCCAAGACCATCAAGATCCGGTACGTCGCATCAGCCACTGGAGGCACGCAGGCGGTCGGTGCTGAACGGCTTGTGGCGACGCGGATTGCGAAGGCCTCATCATGATTCTCACCGGCACTCTTGCCCAAGCCTCCGCGACCGCAAAGGTCGGATCGACGATCGTCTACGGCATGTGCCTTAGGTACACGCGCCAGTGGTTCGGGGTCGCGAGTAAGTACCCGACCGCGGCTAGTGCTTGGAGCCACGCCGCACACAAGCACCCGGGAGAGATGCCTCCCAGCGGCGCTGTGGTGCCGGTGTGGTTCAAGTACACGAACCCTGCCGGCCATGTTGCCATGCGCCTGTCTGACGGCTCCGTGGTGACCGTGAACGGGTTCAAGGTGTCCAGGTTCAGCAGCATTGCCGCTATGACATGGGCCGGGTTTGGTGCATATCTCGGGTGGGCTGAGGATCTGAATGGTGTGCGCGTCTACACGCCAGCAACCCCGGCCAGCAACACAACCACACCTACCGCAACGTTCACACCCACACCAATCAAAGAAGACGAGGATACGGACATCATGGATTTCTGGACAACGGGCCAAAAGGAACAGGACGGCGGGGGCGCGAAGGTCTTCGCGGGTGGCGATCGGGGCCAGTGGATCCACATCTCTGGGCCGTCGTTTGCTGCACGCTCTAAGCGGGACTCGACCATCACCGCCACCGTGGTGACAAGTGAAGAACTCGAGGCTCTTGCCCAGGACGCAGCAAGCCTGCGGGCCTTGCTCAGGTAGGGGCGGCTGTGGACTGGACACAGGTCGTGGTCGCCGTCATCGCCGCCTGCGCGTTGATGGTCTCAAACCGTCAGGCGAAACGCTCACGCACGACCGCCACCCAGGTGCGCGAGATCCACGAAGAAGTGAAGAACACCCACACCACGAATCAACGAGACGACATCGACCGGGCGATGGCTGCCGCAAGTGCCGCGGATACCGCAGCGAGGGCGGCGAAGTTAGCGGCCGAGGGCGCCCATCGGGAGACCCGCGAGGTGAACGCCCGGCTCGACACGATCTCGGGGGACATCGAGGACATCAGGGACCGTCTCACCACTCATATCGACGGACGGTAGTTCACCACCACAAGTGCAACCCCAAGCCCGACTTGGAACAACCCTGGAGAAAGGCACCACCATGCAAAGCATCATCAACCGCCTGCGCTCGCGGGCGTTCTGGGAGGAGGCCGGCAAGCGTGCCGCGTCGACGGCGTGGACGGCAGTCGCCGCACTGGGCCTCGTCGCACCAGCAACTCTGGCGGACGTCGACTGGTACTCGGTGGGCGGCATTGGTGTCGCGGCCGCGGCGGGTTCCACGTTGTGGTCCCTCGTGTCGATCCCGAGTCCCGACTCGGGCTTGCCGTGGTGGCAGGCGATCGCGTATCGGGCAAGCAAGACAGCGATTGTCTCGTTGGCGGTGGTCCTCTCTGCGTCAGCGACGAACGTCTTTGAGATCGACTGGGGTCAGGCTCTGTCGGCAGCCGTCGTGACGGCGATGGTCTCGGTGGGAAAGAACATTGCGACGCCGCCCATTGAGACTGTGTCGACGCTGACAGCGTTTGCTTACGCGTCAGACGTCACAGATGACTCGATGGTTCAGGTCACTCAGACAACCCCGACAGGCACCGTTGAGCCGCACGTGGTCAGCGCCGTCCCATCAGTAGCGACGCCCGTCAAGACGGGATCCTCCAAGTTCAAGTCCCGCACGTAGCTACACACACAAGAGCGCCCCTCTCCCACCGGTTCTCCGGCTCGGGAGAGGGGCGCTCTTGTTGTGCACTAACTAGGGGGATTCCCTTCGTGATGGGTCCACATGTACTGTGGCGTTGATCTCTCAGGCGCGCACGACCTCTATGCGATTGCTACCGTAGAGAGGGAACATGCCGGCGGGGGAGGGCGTTGTACATGGACGAGGCACAGGAAGGCGATCGCCATGACCAGTCTGATGGACCTAACGAATCTGCGAGAGAAGAGCCCAATTCTCAGGGGAATCGAGCGCGGGTGGGAGATGGCAATCAGCCCGGATCCGACGCGGATGCGAGAGCTCGCACAGGAGATCCAGGAGATGGACTCGGTGGGCGAAGTTTGGAACGAAGTGGGACGGCTGCTGTCGGATCAAATGGCCGAGGCGGAGACCCCCTCGAGGAGCTCCAGCACCTGACCACAGGCGAGATCAAGGCCGTCGCCTTCACGCACCGTAGCGGGCCACTTCCTGCACCTGAAGACCTTCTCGAGTATGAAAACGCCGTACCCGGACTCGCCAATCGAATTGTGTCTATGGCTGAGCGGGAGCAACGCACCAAGCAGAAAGCCCTCATGATCCCTCTACGGGCGGAAGCAAGCGCCTTCGTGATGTCAACCTTCGCGGTGTCGTTCATGCCGTGGGCATTGTTCGCGCTCGCCGCAGCACTGTTGTGGCATGGGGAGCAAGTTGCAGCCCTCATCTCCGGCGCCGCGGGAACGGTGGCTTCTGGCCCCCAAATCATCGCCGCGACCCGCCGCAACTGGGGTCGCCCCGCAAGCCCGCCATCACGACAACCCGCCGTGAACGCCGACAAGTAGAAACCACCAGCGAAGCGCCCCCTCACACCGCCACCCGGCCGGGAGAGAGGGCGCTCTTTGTGTACGCCCCGGGGATTCAGGCCGGACGCCCAGGCTGTGGCCTACTCGTCACCGAACTCAAGCACGACGCCGGCCACGCGCTCGCGGATCCGCGCGGCGATCGCGCGGTGCCATTGGGCGGTGTGCCCGTCGTCGGGGTGGGCGGCGTGGAGCGCATCGTCAGTGCGCCACGTCGTCCACGTTCGACTGTTGGTAGTTCGCAGGTGTGCGACACCGGCGTCGACGCTCATCGCTGCGTCCGCGTCGAGCTTCTGCATGTCGTCGGCGATGCCGGGGGGGATGGGGCTGATGTCGTCGCCCCATCGGTTGACGGAGCGCTCGTGGACGCCGAGGTAGTCGGCGAGCCAGGCGTTGGTGAGGCCGAGGTATTCGCGGAGGCATCGGAACTCGGCGCCGGTCATGGTGGGTTCGTCGGTGGTTTCGGTCATCGTCTCTCTCCTTCTGGGGGTGGGGGTGGCCCCGGGTTTCCCCGGGGCCCTCTCCCTATGAGTACTTGCGGACGTGGTCGGCGGCGATCTTGCCCGCCATGTTGCGGAAGATGACCATCTTCGGGAGGGAGAACATCGCGATCGCGGCGACGTCCTCGGCGAGGCTTTGGGCCATGTTGCGGGCCTTCTTCTCTGCCCGCACGCCGCCATCGATGTGGATCATTCCCGCCATCTCGCCGATGGTGAGGGCCACGTTCACCTCGTGGTCTGAGAACTTGCTGTCCATCTGAATCCCCCTGGGGGTCTCGGTCTGGCCTAGTGCCTGACCTCGTACCTAAAGTGTATGTCATAAATTATGACACGTCAAGCGGTGGGGCTCTACCCGACGAGGCGCTGGCGAAGGGCTTCGATGGCGGCGCGCGGAGCATCATCACGCGGCTTGGTATACCGCTCGGTAGTGGCGACCGACGCGTGGCCGAGCAGCTCCTGGATGGTGCGTAGGTCCACACCGTGTCGGAGCAGTTCTGTGCCGAACCCATGGCGCAGCGCGTGGCCTGTCCATCCGAAGGGCAGTGCCCGGCTGAGAAGTTTACCGACGTACTCCTCTGACAAATGTCCGTGATCATCGCCGGGGAATGCGTATCCGCCTCCAGCGAGGCATGCCGCCCGCAACGCTCGAGCGAGAGAATCTGTGATCGGCACCAGGCGATCTTTGGCTCCTTTGCCATGAACCCACAGGGACCATCCGTCACGGCCGGGTACCAAGTCGCTGCGGCCCACCACGGTGATCTCGGCCCGCCGCATTCCTACCTCGAAACCGCACCGCATCATCAGTTGGGTGCGCTCGGGGCGGCCGAGTAGTGCCGCCTGGTATACGTCGGGCGGGATGGGGTTCGGCGCAGGCATACCCGCGCGCGTCTTGGGGATCGTGTCGACGGGAGAACCATCAATGAAGCCGCGCTCGCCGCCGTATTGGTAGAAGTGGGAGTAGGAAACGCGTCGGCCGCGGCGGGTCTCACGTGACCAGGCTTGTCGACCGACGAAGTCCATGAGTTCGTGGTCGGTGATCGTCCACGGGTCGGGGTTGCCGCAAGCGCGCCCGAGCGCGCCTACGTGTTGGACACGGGTGGCAATCGAGGTCTCGGCGTGGCCGCGGGCCCTCAGCCACGGAATCCACCCATCTATGGCCCCCTGCCACGCACTCGTGAGAGTCCGCGTCATGGGCAGAGCGTATAGCCGGGCACCGTTTGCCAGTACCCGACTCGCCGAATTACCTGGAGGCATGGCTACTCACGGGCCGCCAGTGGACGACCACAGGCCCGCATCCCGGACAACTCGCGCTCGCGCATTCGTCGAGCGCTACGCACAACACGCACAACGTGGAGGCAAGCCTCACGGCTTAGGTCAGCAAACGGGTCATCCGACGAGACGTCTCCGAACGCCCGGTTGAGCCAGCGATTCTCAAGCCATTCCGCGCGCGCTTCCACCCATGACGTCGGCGCGTGGGTGATCTCTTCGATCACATCGACGGCGATACGTTTCACCATCTCCACCTCATCGCTGTTCATGCGACTTCCCGACCAGTCGAAGCTGACGCGCTCGCGGCCTTGCGTGTGATCGAAATGACGTCCGCGACGGGCGCCCCAGGAGCGGGCTCCGTAAGGGGCTTGGCCCCCAACCAGAAGGTTGGGGGTTCGAATCCCTCCGGGCGCGCTGACAAGGCAGGCCCCCTCGCACCTCACGGTGTGGCGGGGCCTGTTGTCTTCTGACGGCCGCGTCTTTCAAGGGGTCATCCCGCGTGAGGATCCGAGCTGCGCAAGGCGGCGCGCGTCCCCCGGTCGGGGTTCACTCCGAGCGGTCGTCCAGCAGGTTGCCTTGGTCGTCCAGTTCGAGTCGCGGCCGTGAGCCCTCGCCCGAACTGACGATCGACACCGCGACGCGCCTGCCCTTGGGCGCAAGCCGAACCGTCACGGCGCCCGCTGCGGTTCCTTCGAGGTGTTCCACGATGACCTCGCTGAGCCTCACCATGGCCTCGCCCGTGGGAAGACCCTGTCCGCGGTCGTCGAGAAGCGTCACGTCGACTCCTCGCTTCCTCGCCGCGGTGGCGGCCTCCGCGATGCGGGGGTTCATGAGTGAGCGCCCGCGTACGCCGTCCCTCAGAAGCGCTTCGGAGGTGGCGTATCGGCGCCGGCTGGCGGCGTCGGTCGGGGCGCCATTCGCGACGATCGCCTCGAGCAAGGGCCCTGCGGAGGCACGCAACTCGACGACCCTGCGTCTGCGAATCTGTGCCGAGGTCGCGCCCTCGGCCGCCTCGATCGCGGACCCGACGGCGATTCCGTCCAGCTCGTTGATGCGACCAGCCGTGCGACGGAGGTTGCGCGCAAACAGCGTGGCGACCAAGAGGATCGCCGCGTGGGTATCGAGAAGCAAGACGCCATCGAGAGGGCCGCGGCCAACGGCGACCGACCAGCCGATCGTGCCCGTCGCCATGAGCGCATACCCCAGCCACGCGGCCCCAGGACGGCCCCTCATGGCCAAGAAGAACACGAGCCAGGTGTTCGAGCCCAGGTGCCAACTCGCGCGTCCAGGGGCCCCCGCATCCGGAAGCTGGAACGCGACAAGTAGCGTGCTGGCAGCCACGGCCAGCAGGATCGCCGCCGTCCACAGCAGCGGGAAGGGGTCGGGGTGGTCCAGAACAAGCAGCACCACCGCCGCGTTGACGATCAGCACCGCAAGCAGTACGGGTTCGGGACGCTTTACCTCGTCGAGAGTGGCGAACGCGTAAAGAAAGTTGGAGAACACGAAGAGCCACATCACCCCGCGGGCGGAATGCGACGACAGCCCGAGCAGCCTCGAAACGTCTACTGCACCCACACTGCTTTTGGTGGTCATGCGGGTCGCTCCCAGGAGAGCTCGACCATGGTGCCTTCGCCTGGTCGGCTTTCGACGCGGGCCGAACCCCCAGGAACAATGCTCATGCGTTCGAGGATGCTCAGCCGGATGCCGAGTCTGCGGGACGCCACGGCCTTCGTGTTGAAGCCCCGCCCCTCGTCGCGCATCACGACCACGATGCCGCGTTCGTGTGCCTCGATCTGCACGCGACGCGGAACGTCGGCGCCCTCGAGGCCAGCATGCCGCACGCTGTTCCTGAGGGCCTCCGCGAGGGCGTCCGAGAGCGCGGTGACCACGTCCGCGGGTATCCCGGTGCCCTCGTCCTCATTGCGCGTGACCTGCGTCGAGGGCGCGACCCGTTGGATCACGTCAAGAATCACGAGGACGGCTTCCCCGACGGTGTAGTGGCGGGCCGACGCATCGTGTGTTTCAAGCGCGTCTATCGAGGCGAGGGCAACCCGCGCCTGATCGCCAAGGCTCGCGGGGGGATTCTCGCGTGAGGCCGTGAGGAGCACGGACATGATGTCGTCGTGCACCATCGCGTTGATGCGTGTCTCCTCGCGTTCCCGTGTCCGGGAGGAGGCCGTGCGCGCCGCCTGCGCCCGCGCGGTGGCCGAGGCGATGTCCAGACGATCTGCGGCACGGACCACGCCCACCGTGGCGGCCATAAGGATCACGATGAAGACGAGGGAGCCCACCCCGTCGAGGAGTGCGGCCTTGCCAGCGTTGTCGCGCACGGTGTTTTGGACAAGCGCGATCACCACGCCCTGGGCGATCCCGTAGAGCCAGACCTTCTTGCTCTGCCACACAATCGCCGCGATCATCCCGTGGAGCGCGTGGATCCCTTGATACCAGGGGATGGCGTTGTCCGTCAGGGTCGTCGTGGGCAGGCCCCAGGGAAAGAGGGACATGGCCACCAGGAACAACAGCGCCGTGGACGCCGCCAGGCGCCTCATGACGGTGCGGGGAACGATCCAGGCTAGGACGCCAAGTACGAAGGGTGCGACCACCGCGATGGCGATCAGCGCATATGCGTACCAGGCCTCGAGTTGTGGGGTCTGGCCCTCGATGCCTCCCAATCCGGGAAACAGCACGGCTCCATAGACGAGCGCGGCGAACCCGACCGACGCGTAGAGAAGTCGCTCAAGCCTGGCTCGTGCGGTGTCTGCGCTGACGCGGTCAACAAGCGTCAGCTCAGTGGTCATGGAGTGGGGCCATCCAAGAAGCCGTCTTCGAGGGCGCGCTTGTACAGGTCGATTCGCGAGTGGGCGGGCCGTCCGGCCTCCGCGTACTTGCGGCGGATGCGGCTCACGTAGTCGGCGATGGTTTCCCTCGAAAGGCCCGTGCGTTGTGCGACCGATACGGCGGTCTCGCCCGACGCGTACAGGCTCAGGACTTCTTGCTCGCGATTCGAAAGACGCGCGTCGGCGAGCACCTCGTCGGCGTCAATCGCGGCGGCCCAGTCCGCACCGAAGACCTCGCGGCCCTCGGCTGCGGTGCGCACCGCGTCGAGCAGCACCTCGGTGCTGACGGACTTGCGGATCAGGCCGAGCGCGCCGGAGCGGGCCGCGGACTGAATGAGGCGGCGGTCCTCGGCACCCGTGTAGATCAGCACGTGGGAACCAAGCGCGTGGATCGCGTCCACGTTTTCCTCGGGCTTCGATCCATCGCTCAGGCGAAGGTCGAGCACGACGAGGTCGAGCCGCTCGCCCAGACCTTCGAGGTCGGCGACAGATTCGACCATGCCGACGAGCCTGAGGTCGCTCGCCGTGGCGACGAGGTCGCGAAAACCGATGGCGATCAACGCATGGTCTTCGACCAGGGCAATAGTGCGTGGGGCTGACATGTCTCTCCCTCTCGCGGAGTTCCTTGCCACGATAGTCGGTCTACCCAGGATGGAGATAGACCTGCCGGGGGTGCGGTACCTCACAGGGCGCCCCTCGAAATGGGGGCTTGCGGAGGCGGGGAACTCGTGAAACTCTCGTCGGCGAGGGAGGGATCTCCTTCTTCCTACTTGGGAAGGGGATTCGATGGGATGGGGCGCCGAGCAATCCGCGTATGCGGTCACGGGCGGCCTTCTTCTGTTGAGTGGGGCGATCGCGGGCTATCCCCGAGCCGGAGTGCGACACGGCATCCGGGTCGGCGCCTTGGCCGTCGCTGCGATCTTCATCGCCGGCGCTTTCCTGAGTGGATCACGCGGCTTCTTCTCATTCGGCCCATGGCTGTGGATCTCTGCGTTCGCGCCTGCAGTCTTCCTCGCGGTTGTGATCGGGAGGATCCTGCGTACAGGGACGGCTAGACACCAGGTCTTGGACTGCGTGGTGCCCGGGCGGGCCGCGCATCGCCGCGATGGGGTCGACTCCGTGGCCGCGGAGGCCCTGGCGTCCAGCCGGCTGAAGGCCGCCGCCGACCCATTGACCTCGGGTGCCGAGCTCGCCGATCTTGCCTACGCATACGCGGATGTCAGGGTCGCTATCGCGACGAATCCGTCGACTCCCGCGAATGTGTTGGGATGGCTTGTCTCCATCGGAGGGGACGAGGTCGCGCAAGCAATCGCGCGACGATCCCCACGGAAATGACCCCCCCGACGCCACTAGTGTGGTGTCACGCCACCAGAGGGCGGGGGCTGAGTTTGCGGTACGACCCGTCGCCTGGGAGCGCCGTGCACGTCAACTCACTGTTAAGGGAGACACATCATGTGGAAGATTGCAGCGCTGGCAGGCGCCGGACTTTTGGTGGGGGGTTGCTCCCTGTTGGCCGCTCCTTCGGCCGAGGTCGGCGATTGTCTCGATATCGATGTGAACTCGGCTCAGGTAGACACGCTCGAGGGCTTCGACTGCTCGACTGAGCACGACGTCGAGGTCTACGCCAAGTCGAACCTGTCCATCGACGGCGACTACGACCAGACGGCAGTCGACGCCGCTACGGTCGAGGTGTGCCGAGACGCGTTCGTGGGCTACGTAGGCGTCGAATACGAGGCCTCGATCTACGAGGTCTTCTACCTGTTCCCCGACGCGGACGGCTGGGAGACCGGCGATCGCGAGGCACTGTGTTTCGTGTATCCCCCCGACACCTCGACGGGCGGCGCGCTGCGCTCGACCGGTTCGGTTAAGGGATCCAACACCTAAACCGGTCGAAGGGCCGCGCTACCTGGCCCGAATGATGTCGAAGTCTCCGATCACGGGAACGTGGTCGGAGGCTCCGGCGCCCTTGCGCTCATTCCTGTCGATCACGCAGCCCTGGGCGGCGGAAGCCGCGGCGGCCGACGCGTACAGGAAGTCGATGCGGAGGCCCTCATCGCGGGGGAATCGCAGCTGCTTGTAGTCCCAGAACGTGTAGCGACGCTCGTCGGGAATGAACCGTCTGCTGAGTTCCTCGTACCCCGCATTCGCGAGGAGTGCCAGGTCGGCGCGGACCTCGGCCGTGACATGCGTGGGAGCGTCGGCGTCGTCCTCGTCCCAGATGTCCGTCACCAGGGGCACCACGTTGAAGTCCCCGCCGATCACCGTGGGGCGATCCGTCCAGACGGCCGAAGCGTCGGCGAGGGTCTTGAGAAAGGCCCTCTTGTAGGTGTAATGCGGGTCATCGATGCCGCGACCATTCGGTACGTAGACGCTCCACACATCGACGCCGCCGGCTACGGCACCGAGCGCGCGCGCCTCGACAATCGCTTCCTGGCCCGGCTTCCCAAAGGCTGGCTGGCCGGGAAAGCCGACCGTTACGTCAGACAGGCCCACGCGCGAGGCGATCGCCACGCCGTTCCATTGGTTGAGGCCATGAGTGGCCACCTCATAGCCCGCAGCCTCGAACGCCGCGAGCGGCGCATGTTCGGGCTTGCACTTGGTTTCCTGCATGAGCAGGACATCGACGTCTGACCTGTCGAGGAAGTCGATCACACGGTCGACGCGGGCACGGAGCGAGTTGACGTTCCAGGTGGCGATGCGCATGGGCTCAACCGTACCCGTGAGGTCCGCGTAGCCTGGTGTCGTGGCTACAGCACTCATCACAGGAGCAAGTTCAGGTCTCGGCGAGGAATTCGCGTGGCAATTGGCGGCGGCCGGGCGGGATGTGGTGCTTGTCGCGCGCTCGCGTGACAGGCTGAGCGACATGGCCGAGCTTCTCGCGGGGGCGACCAACGTTCACGTCGAGGTGCTGGTCGCCGACCTCTCGACGCCCGAAGGCACCGCGGCCGTGGCCGCACGTGTCGCGAACCCCGAACGGCCGATTGACCTGCTGGTCAACAATGCCGGGCACGGACTCAAGGAGGGTTTCCTTAAAACGTCCGTCGAGGATGAGGTCGCCGCGCTTGATGTCATGGTCCGCACCGTCCTGGTGCTGTCGCACGCGGCGGCGAAGGCGATGTCGGCGCGGGGGCACGGCGCGATTCTCAACGTGTCGTCGGTCGCCAGCCTGCTGGGCAACAGCTCGTATGCGGCGCATAAGGCCTGGGTGTCCTCGTTCACCGAGGGCCTGGCTTCTCAACTGCGAGGCACGGGCGTGTACGCCACTGCGGTGCTTCCGGGCCTCACGCACACCGAGTTCCACGAGCGCGCGGAACTGAGCGATTACGACGAACTCCCCGAATTCGCTTGGCTCGACGCCGAAGACGTGGTGAGCGCCGCGCTCGCGGCGGTGCGTCGCAAACAGGTGCTGGTCACTCCGTCGGTGCGCTACGGCGCTCTCTTAGGCGTCGTGCGCGTGCTGCCGCGTTCCTGGGTGCGTGCCGCAAGCCGCCGCAACAGGATCTAGCGCCACCGGACCCAACCGGGCCCAACCCAACCGGGCCTAGCGCGAGAGTCCGCGGCGTCGACGTGCCCCGCGGCTTGGCTCGCGGGTAATTCGGGGCTCGCGGCCGTGGGACGCTATCAGCGGGAGCGGGTCGGCCGCTTCTGGATTCAGTGGAGGCACCCATGGAGACCGTCATTGCCGTCATCCTGCTTGTGGGATTGGTCGGGGCAGTTGGCGCGTGGGTCGTGCTTGACGCGCGTAAGCGCAAGGCAGTCACCGCCACGCTCGTCGCGCCGCTGGCCGAGCGCGGCTGGACGCTCGCCGTGCGTGGCGACCAGATGGCCGCGGCGCTTTCGTCGGCGCCCTTCAGCACGGGAAGCCAACGCCGCTGTGAAGACGTGATCCGATCGGCGGGCAAGAGCGTCGTGTCGTTCACGTATCAGTGGTCCACAGGCTCGGGCAAGGGCAGGGTCCACCACAGCCGTCGCGTGACGATGCTCGTGGGCGGGCTCAAGCTGCCCAAGCTCGAAGTCGAGACAAATGCGGCCACCGCGGGCGGCGAACTCGGCAGCCAGAGCGTCGATTTCGCCACCGCATGGATTGTTCGCGCGACCGACGAGCATGCGCGCCAGGCCATCTTGCATGAGCGCATGAGGGACAGATTTATGGAGCCCGACCTGATGGGCCGATCCGTATTCTTCGAAAAGGGGCGCATCGGCCTCGTGGACCATGTGGTCCCACTCGAAGACATCGTGTTGCACACGGACGCCGCAGTTGCCACCCTGCAAGACATCGAGTCTCTGATTCCGGACTCGCTGCGAGTTGAGTTCGCCTAGCGCCGCGAGCGGCCTGCTCTCGATAGTGTGGTGCCCATGACTTTGGCGACTCCCCGTGAGCAACTGCGTGATCTCATTTCCGAACTGGCCGTGGTGCGCGGTCGCGTGACCCTGGCCTCGGGCAAGGAGGCCGACTATTACGTCGACCTGCGCCGCATCACGCTGCATCACGCCGCGGCGCCGCTCGTCGGCCACCTCTTGCTCGACGCCCTCGAGGAGGCGGGCTTTGGCCCGGCCGACATCGACGCGGTGGGCGGACTGACGCTGGGGGCCGATCCCGTCGCAGCCGCGCTTTTGCATGCGGCGGCCTCGCGTGGCCTCGAGCTCGACGCGTTCGTGGTGCGCAAGGAGTCGAAGGCGCACGGGCTGCAGCGACGCGTCGAGGGCCCCGATGTGGCGGGCAAGAACGTCGTCGCCGTCGAGGACACCTCGACCACGGGCGGATCGGTGCTCACCGCGGTCGAGGCGCTCCGCGAGGCGGGGGCCAACGTGGTCGCCGTTGCGGTGATCGTCGATCGTGACACCGGCGCGCGCGAGAAGGTCGAGGCGGAGGGGCTGCCGTACTTTTCCCTCTTTGGCCTCGCAGACCTCGGCCTGGACTAGCCATGTGGTCGTCGAGCCTGTTGACGCCGCGCAACGCTGTGCGCAGTGGCGCGGGAGTGCTGGGCGCTATCGCCGCCTCGTTCTGGGTCTACTTTCCGACGACGCCGCTTACCGGCATGATCATTCTTGCCGCGCTCGTCGTGCTCGGGCTGGGGGTACTGCTCTCCGAGCGAAGCGGCCGTCGGCCGCGCGCTGAGGCTCGGCAGTTTGCGAACCTTAGCCACTGGGCCTTCGCCGAGCAGCGCAATGGCCTTTTCGCAGCGTTGCAGACGCCACCCTTTGATGCCACAGAAGCGACCTACACGGCCGTCGTGACCGGGCAATTCGGTGGCTACGAATGCTTTGACGGCGTGTACGACTGGCGCAAACGCATCGATAGGGACAGCTACATCTCCGGCAGGCACCGGGTGGCGGCGGTCCGGCTGCCCGATGAGCTTCCGCGCCTCGTCCTGTTGCCCGAGGGGCTCGCGGCGCGCCTCGTCAAGGCGTTTGGCGGGGCGGACATGGAGTTCGAATCCAGCGTATTCAACCGGTCATGGCGCGTCCTGGCCGACGATCCCAGGGTCGCCTCCCAGATGCTCAACCCCCGCGTTCTCGGCAAGCTGGAACGGATGAGTGCCAAGGCGCCGCTCCTGTTCGAAAAGGGCTGGGGTGTGCGGATCGACGATGAATCTCAAGGCATTGACTCGCTTGCCGATCGGCTTGGCGGCATCCTCGCGGTCGCGCGCTTTTTACCCGAACACACGATCGAGGATCACGGGCGCCGCGCCAACTCGATCGGTCCGCTTCCCTCGACATCGACACCTGGTGCGCTCACCGGCGGTTACAAGCCGGAACTGGTCGAGGCAGACCAGGAACACCTGCGGATGGCAAAGCCACACAAGCAGCAGAAGTGGATCGACGCCGCGAGCACTGGCCGGGCCGCTATGCCCGCACGTCAAGAAGAGGAGTGACGGACCCTCTGTCTTGGGGAGATCCGAGATAGCATCGGCGCTAAACCTATTGAGGGAGTAGTTGTGCTCGAATTCTTCATCGTCCTGGCGGTAGTTGCGGTGCTCGCGGCATGGGCCGTTGCCCAGTACAACGCCCTCGTGCGCCTGCGGAACCTGGTCCAGGAATCGTGGAAGCAGATCGATGTCGAGCTGCAGCGAAGGCACGACCTCATCCCCAACCTGGTGGAGACGGTCAAGGGCTACGCCAAGCACGAGAAGGAAACCTTTGAGGCGGTCACCGAGGCGCGCAACATGGCCTCGGCGCCCGGATCCACTGTCGCCCAGCAGGCTCAGCAGGAGAACGTCCTGACGCAGGCGCTCGGGCGTTTGTTCGCCGTCGCCGAGGCATACCCGGACCTCAAGGCCAACGTGGGCTTCCAGCAGCTTCAGCAGGAGCTCACCAACACCGAGGACCGCGTCGCGGCAGGTAGGCGGTTCTACAACGCCAACGTGCGTGAGCTCAACACCAAGATCGAGGTGTTCCCCACCAACGTGATTGCGGGGATGTTCCACTTCGTCAAGGCCGAGTACTTCGAGATCCAGGACCAGGCCGTGCGGCAGGCGCCCGAGGTGAAGTTCTAGGCGTTAACGGCTGAGGGGGACGCCGCGTGGGCCCGGGTCTTGATGGTCCGTCGATAGGTGTCGGCGCATTGCCGGTGATCTTCATCGTGTTCTTCATCGCCGTACTCGCCTTCATCATCGGGTCCGTGGTGTACGCCGTGCGGTCGTCGCGCAGGCGGCGGGACTCGATCGCGGCCATCGTCACGACCAACGGGCTGAGTTACGTGCGCGAGGACCGCTCCCTCGTGGGGGCCTTCGACGGGGACCCGTTTGGTACGGGCCTCAATCGCCGTGCGCGCGACGTGGTGGGCGGCAACCACGCGGGACGTCCCTTCCAGAGCTTCGCGTATTCGTACGACACCGAGTCTCGAGACGCCAACGGGTCGACGTCCAGGGTCACGCACTCCTTTCAGGTGACGTGGATCCCCATGACGGCGGTTTTTCCGCACGTGAGGATCACACCCGACACCGGGTGGCTTCGCGCCTTAGGGTCGCTCGCCGGTCACGACCTCAACACCGAGTCGGCCGAGTTCAACGCCAGATGGCGCGTGCGCGCACACGACGAGCGGACGGCGCACGCGATCCTCACGGGGCCGATGATCGAGCGGCTGATGCACGATGACGTGCGGGACCGTGCGGTGATCTTCCAGGGCGCGCGCCTGATGTCATTCGCGCCTAAGGCGACCGATCTCACCGAACTCACGATGGTCGTGGGGATGCTTCAAGGCGTCGCCGCGCTCGTGCCGCCGTTCGTGGTGGCAGACCTCGGCGGACCCGGTGGAACGCCCGCGAACTAGTCGGTCATGGCCGCAGCGGCCTTGCGAGCGTCGAGGCGATGCTTGACCCACTCGAACACGATCGGGAGGAGCGAGACGCCCACCACGAGGAGCAGGGCGACCTCGATGTTGTCCTTCACCACGTCGAAGCGTCCCAGCCAGTAGCCGAGCATCGTGACTCCCACGCCCCATACGAGCGCGCCAATCACGTTGAAGCGCACAAAGTGCGGATATGACATCTTGCCAACGCCCGCCGCAACGGGGATGTAGGTGCGCACAAAGGGCACGAACTGGGCCAGGACGATCGCCCGGCCGCCGTAGCGCTCAAAGAACGCGTGAGTGCGGTCCACGTAGGCCTTCTTGAAGAAGCGTGAATCGGGTCGGTTGAAGATCTTGGGGCCCGTGAGGCGCCCGATCCAGTACCCCGACTGCGGCCCGATGAAGGCGGCGGCGCCGATGATGCTGGCGACCACCCAGATGGGGAGGTCGATCTGGCCGGTACCCGTGAAGAGTCCCGCGGTGAATAGCAGCGAGTCGCCAGGGAGGAAGGGGAAAAGCAGCCCCGTCTCGATGATGATGACGGCGCAGATGGCCGCAAGCGCCCACGTCCCGTAGCGGGCGATGAGGTCGTTGATGAGGGTATCCGCGTTGAGCCAGCTGGGGCCGAGCGTGGGAAGCATGGTGGTAAGCACGCGCCAAGGCTACGCGGCCTCAATGAGATTCAGGTGATTTCTGCTCATGCTCTGAGGGAACGATGCTTCGCCAGCCTGGAACAATGGCGACATGACGACGATAGGAACACCGCTCAGCCCAGGCGCGACGCGCGCCCTCTTGCTCGGTTCGGGGGAGTTGGGCAAAGAGGTCGCGATCGAGCTGATGCGCCTCGGCGTGGAGGTCATCGCGTGCGATCGCTACGCCGATGCCCCCGCGATGCAGGTGGCGCATCGTTCGCGCGTGGTGGACATGCTCGACCCCGTGGCGTTGCGTGCGGTGATCGAGGACGAGAGCCCCCATCTGGTGATCCCCGAGATCGAGGCGATCGCGACCGAGGTGCTGGCCGAGGTCGAGGCCGGCGGGGTCACCGTGATTCCCACGGCCAGGGCCACGCGACTCACGATGGACCGCGAGGGCATCCGCAGGCTCGCGGCCGAGGAACTGGGGCTGCCCACCTCGCCGTATCGCTTTGTCGATTCACTCGCGGGGCTTGAGGCCGCCATCGCTGCGGTGGGCCTGCCGTGCGTGGTCAAGCCCGTGATGTCGTCGTCGGGCAAGGGGCAGTCGGTGGTGCGCTCGGCGGACGACGTCGCTCACGCGTGGGAGTACGCGATGGAGGGCGCGCGTGCGGCCGGTGTCAGGGTCATCGTCGAGGGCTTCGTCGACTTCGACTACGAGATCACCCAGCTCACGGTGCGCCACGCGGGCGGCACCACGTTCCTCGATCCCGTAGGTCACACTCAGGTTGGTGGCGACTACCGCGAATCATGGCAGCCGCAGCCCATGTCGGAGGCGGCGCTCGCGGAGGCGCGTCGCGTCGCGGGCACGGTCACGGACGCCCTGGGCGGCTGGGGCGTGTTCGGCGTGGAGCTGTTCGTGCGCGGCGATGAGGTGCTCTTCTCAGAGGTCTCACCCCGGCCGCACGACACGGGCCTCGTCACGCTCGTGTCTCAGGACCTCAGCGAGTTCGCGCTCCATGCCCGCGCGATCCTGGGCCTTCCCGTTCACGTGCGCACCCTGGGCCCGTCCGCGTCATGCGCCGTGCTTGTCGAGGGAAGCGGCGTGCCGACGTTCCACGGCGTGGCCGGTGCCCTCGCTGCGCCGGGCACCGACCTGCGCCTCTTCGGCAAGCCCCGCGTCGAGGGCAGGCGCCGCATGGCCGTGACCCTCGCGCGCGGCGCGGATGTTGAGGCGGCGCGCGCGACCGCCAGGGCATCGGCCGCGGCGCTCTCCGTGACGCTGACGTGACCGAGCCCAGCGAGCCCGTCATTTCCGGCGCCGATGCGCACGAGTCCGATACGGAACCCGCGTACGGCGTCGGCCCGTGGGAGGGAGCCCTCCCCACCGACGCGCACTACGACCCCGACCTGCTGCGCGACGGCGACAGGCGCAACGTGGTGGATCGCTATCGCTACTGGCTTCACGACGCGATCGTCGCCGACCTCGACGGGCTCAGGCACCCGTTCCACGTCGCGATCGAGAACTGGCAGCACGACTTCAACATCGGTTCGGTGGTGCGCACGGCCAACGCCTTCGGGGCATGCGAGGTCCACATCGTGGGCAACCGGCGCTGGAACAGGCGCGGCGCGATGGTGACGGACCGCTATCAGCACGTGCGCCACCATCCCACCGTCGAGGAGTTCGTGGCGTGGGCGCGCGCCGAGGGGCTGCCCGTCATCGGCATCGACAACCTGCCCGGCTCGGTCCCGATCGAGACCTACGCGCTACCCAAGGCATGCGTGCTCGTGTTTGGCCAGGAGAGCGTCGGCCTGACGGACGCCGTGCGGGACGCGGCCGATGCCACGCTCGCGATCGCCCAGTACGGTTCGACGCGCTCGATCAACGCGGGCGCGGCCGCGGCCATCGCCATGCACTCGTGGGTGCGTCAGCACGGCGACGTGCAAGCGGGCCACGAGGGGTGAATTTCTACTCGGCGTAGGCGCGGGGTTCAGGACCCGTCGTAGTAGTCGCGGCTGCGTCCGTAGCGATCCACGAGCCCGCGCAGGCCAAGTCCCGGCCGCTCGATCGCCTGATACGAAACCCAGGCGACGGCGACAGCAAGCGGAAGCACCACGGCCAGACCCCACGCGAAGGCGAGGCTCCCGCCGCCGGTGGGCAAGAGGCCCCTATTGTCGAGCAGGATCATGAGCGGCTCGTGCCACAGGTACAGGCTGTAGCTCACGGTTCCCACGAGCGCGACGGGACCCCAGTTGAGGGCGCGGTTCATCAGGACCTTGGGGCTCATGACGCTCGCCGCGATGATCAGGGTGAAGCCCACCGCGTTGATCGAGTGGAACGCCGCGTGCTCGCCTGCTCCGCCAGGCCGCGTGATGAGCGCCAAGGCGACGATTCCCAGGCCTAACAGGGCCATCGCCGTCGCCTTCCAGCGCGAAAGGCGTGGGGACCGCGCGGCGACCACGAGGGCGAGGAGCGCGCCAAGGGCGAACTCGTCGGCCTTGGCGGGAAACCCGAACCAGACCTTCCAGTCGTCACCCGCGATGTCGAGCGTCAGCCAGGCCGCCATCTTCCAGGCGAATGAGGCGACGGCGACGAGTGAGAGGAAGGCGCCCGTGGAGACGATGACCCATCGCCGCGAGCGCCCCTTGGCCAGGCGCACCCCCCACGTGCCGAGCACGGCGAGCAGGATATAGAACTGGATCTCGATCGCGAGCGACCACGCGGGGCCGATCGTGTAGAAGATGTATCTGTTGTCGTAGACCTGGGTGAAGGTGAGGTGTTCGACGAGGTCGGTGAGAGTGCCTGGGAGGTTGATGTTGCGCGCGGCCCACACCAGCAGGATCGCGACGAAGTAGAGCGGGAGCACGCGGGCTGCTCTGCGCGACAGGAATGACCGCGCGCTCGGGGCATCGTGCTGGTTGAGGGCCTTGGTGATGAATGGCAGCGTCAGCAGGAAGGCAGACAGCACGAAGAAGAGCGAGACCGCACCGTCGAGACCGTGAAGCACCGTGTAGCCGACGTCGCCGCGCTCGCCGAGCGAGCCCTTGCTGTTGTTTTCGATGTGCTGGTACACGTGATAGACGACGATCCCCATGGCAGCAAGGCCGCGATACCCCTCGAGGCCGACGAAGCGTCCGGCCTTTTCCGAGGTGTCGAGGGCGGTGGCCGTCATGAGCAGGCCGCCTCGATCTGGGTGAGCAACGACCGCAACGTTCCGGGGTCTGCTCCAGGTTCAAGGATCGAGGTCATCATGTCGCGCGCAAGCACCGAACCCTCGGCTCGCCCGTAGGAGCCCAGGGCCCCCGCGAGGTTGTGTGCGGCGCGGTACGCGTCCTGAACGGCGTCATCGGAGGGGCCAGCGCCGGCACGGATGGCGTCGATGCCCGCCTCGATCGAGACGATGCGCGCCGCGACCACCTCACGGTGGGCTTCCCAGAGCCGGGCAATGATGTCGAGGGGGTCTTCGTGGCTCATGGCGCCCACCCCAGCTTCTGGGCGATGACGGTGCCGAGCGTCATGGGGTCGAACGGTTTGCCGATGACGCCGTCGACGAGCCAGCTCGGGTCGCCACCTGGGCCATTGGCCGTGAGAAACAGCAAGGGAATCGAGGAGCACTCCGCATCGGCGCGGAACGCTTCGGCCGTGGCGAGACCGTCCATGCCGGGCATCATCATGTCGATGAGGACCGCGTCTGGCTTGAGTTCGCGCGCTGCCGCGAGCCCCTCGGTGCCGGAGGCCGCCTCGTCGCACGCCCAACCCGCGACGACCTCGATGGCCACGCGGGCCACCGCGCGAATGTCTGGTTCGTCGTCAATCAAGAGGATGCGGCGCACCGGCAGCCTTCCCTTCCTGAGCGCGGAGGTCCACGGGAACGGACATATCGACGGCGCGAATGGGAAGGTGAACAGTGAAGCAGGTCCCCTTCCCGATTTCGCTTGTGCCGCTAATCGACCCGCCATGGAGCTCCATGATTGCCTGAGAAATAGTGAGCCCAAGTCCCGAACCCTGACGGATGCGCTGATTGCTCGAGTCCATCTGCCAAAACCTGTCAAAGACGCGCTTGAGGTCTTCCGGCGCCACGCCTGCGCCCTCGTCGGTGACGTCCATGGTGACCTCGGAGCCGCGCTTGCGTATTCCAAGGGTGACGGTCCCCCCTGGCGGCGAATACTTGACCGCGTTGTCGAGCAGATTGGTGAGCACCTGCTCGAGCCGCATGCGGTCGGCCCAGAAGGTCATGTCATCGGCAGCGGATGCGAGCGTGACGTCGTGAGCAAGCGCGGTACCCGCCACGGCGTCGAGGACCGATGCGCTGAGGGATGGGCCTGTGATCGCTGTCCGCGTCAGCGCAAGCGCACCCACGCGCGCCTTCTCGAGGTCGAGGATGTCATCCACAAGCCTCGCAAGGCGGTCCGCGTTGCGGCGGGCGAGGTCGATCAGCATCTCGCGCTGACCCGCGGCCAGACCCTCCGCCGTGGTCAGCTTGAGGGCACCGAGCAGGGACGCGAGCGGTGTCCGCAACTCGTGGCTCACGACCCCCACGAACTCGTCCTGCGCGCGGGCGAGTTCAAGCCGTGCAGACGCGTCCTTGATCGTGACCGTGACTCCGCCGGTGGCCATCGCGCTCGCGGTGACGTCGCAGATCACCTGAGAGCCGTCCCTGCGCCACAGGGTTTCGCGATCGAGCATGCGATCCTCGCGGTCCCGCTGGGTGGCGGCGAGCGGGCACATCGCATACGGATACGCGGTGCCGTTGGGGCGTCGAGGGTGGATCGTCGCGTGAAAGTGCTTGCCACGCAGGTCTTCCGCTGACCAGCCGAGGATGTCCGAGGCCGCCTCGTTGCTGAAGAGGACGTGGCCTGTGAAGTCGAGCGCGATGAGGCCCATGGGCAACGACTCGATCATCTCCAAGGCATTGTGCTCACTGAGGTTTCCGGTCATGGGGCGCCTCCCCGTGTAGAAGGTGCGCTCGTCCGGGCAGTCACCTTCCATTGCCGTTCACCCATGGCCTCCTTGACCTGCGCCACCCGGGCGATGATGTTCTTCCATTCGGTGTAAAAAAGTGTGGCAAACAGCAGGTAGGCCCAGAACCATGCGGTGTGCTTGCGCACGTCGGGAACCGCGAGCCGGTGGGCGAGGAGGGTCTGGCCTGGGCCGACCGAGGTGGTGAAGATCGTCGACAATACGAAGATCGCGATGAGCCAGTCGAGGCGCCGCAGGCCATTGTCTCGCCAGGCGAGAAAGGCGATGAGCGGGAACATCTGTACCGAAATCCACGGGTAGATCTCGCGCCAGCCAAGCAGGAAGGTCATGCCGAGCTTCTGCCTGTTGGTGAGGGTCTTGGAGAACCACGCCTCGCGCAGGTGCTTGCGCGATACCTGGAACCATCCTTGGGCCCACCGCAGGCGCTGGTTCCACAGGCCCGACCACGTGGTCGGCGCCAATTCGCGCGAGATAAGGGCCGGATCGTTGGCGATGCGCCCGCCCGCTTTGACCACTCGGAGGCTTGAATCGATGTCCTCGGTCAACATGAAGCCGCGCATGCGGGTGCCGCGCAGGACGTCGGTACGCCAGAAGCCGTTTGATCCGCCAAAGATTCCGAACCCATGCAGCTGCCACCGCCCCGGGTGTGAGACCGCGTAGATCGCTTCGAATTCGACGGCGACCGTGCGAGCGGCCGCGGACACGTCGCCGTTCCTAATCACGCAGTGCCCCTGCACCACGTCGTAGCCGTTCGAGAGCCACCTCCACGCGCGCAAGAAGCTGTCGCGTTGTGGGTGATGGTCCGCGTCATACAGGCCCACGAACTCACCGCGCGCGTGGCGGAGTGCGGCGTTCACGTTCTGCGCCTTCGAGGTCGAGCCTTCGACCCTGAGCGGAAAGAAGCGCCGATCCCTCTCGGCAATCTCGCGCAGCGTGCGTTCCACGAGATATCCGCGGGGGGTGTTGTAGGCGACGATCACCTGGAGATCCGGATAGTCGAGCTCGAGGAAACTCTCGACGGTATCCACGATCGTCGCCGCCTCGTTGGGAAGATACGCGGCGATGATCGCGGTCGCCGGTGGCGGTGGCCCCTTTGCCTCGCGCGGAGGACGGATGGGGTCGAGGGCATAGAAGCCCTCCATCCAGATCATCGCCCCGGTGAGTGCGAGGGCCAAGACGATCGTGACGTAGACCGCCGCGGACACGTCGATGCCAAGCCGGTAGAGAGATTGATACACGAAGAACGGGCCGACGGTGCCCAGGAGGAACGTCGCGAGGATCTGAAACGGTGTCGCCATGCGTGCCCACCAACGGCGACGCCACGACGGCGCAGGAGCGCGCTGAGGCTCATCGAACTCCGGAGTCCAGACCACCGCCTGGAGGTCGAGCTGGCCCGATGCGACTTCGCTTGCACGTAGCGCGCGACGGTACGACGCGTCTGCCTCGTCGAGGTCGCCGGCGACGACTGGGGCGATACCCACCTGTGGCGTGATCGTCAACCGCTCGCCCGCGACCGTAAAGACGCGGTGAACGATGTCGTCGCTGATGGCCACGAACGCCTTGGCGACCGCCTCCGGCGCGCGCCCCTCGACGACGCACACGAGCGTGCCGTGATTACCCACGCCGACGACGGTGGTCGGGCCGAGGTGGTTTCTGAGCACTCTCGCGAGGAGTGCGGTGAGGTCGTCGATGCCGCGGGTGCCGAAACGCGCATTGATGACAAGGCGTTCGTTCATCTGAACCGCCACGAGGCTGTGCTCGTCGCGCCGGGACCGCTTCTCGGGGGCCCACTGGGCCAGCAACTCCGCGACGGAGGGCAGCGACGAGTTCATCGCATCGAGCATGTCCGCTCCGCTGCGCGCATCGGGAGCCACGTGGGAGGCCACCTCGTCGAGCAGTTGCTGAGGCGTGAACGGCTTGCGGAGGTAGTCCCCCGACGTGAGGTTGAGCCCCGACTCGGCATCGGTGGGGCTCATATGCGACGTGAGGAACAACACGGGAATCGATCGAGAGGTGCTGTCGGATCGCAGCCGCGAAATGAGGGCGAAGCCGTCCATCTCGGGCATCATCACGTCGCTGATCACAAGGTCAGGCGTCTCGCGTGCGAGGGAGGCGAGCGCCTCCGTTCCAGAAGACGCCGTGGTGACGGTGTATCCCTCATTGCTCAGAATTGCGTTGAGCAGGTCGCGGATCATGATGTCGTCGTCGACCGCGAGAATGCGGGTGCCATGACCAGCGATATGCCACGCTCCCTCCCCGGTTCGCGCAGAACCTCATCTCTGGCTTCCGATATCAACACTATTCACTTCATGCCATCGGCCGCGAGCGCAGAAAGATAACCTCTACGAGCCGATTGAGACAAGGTTGTTACCGCCGCCATTGCCATGCACTCATGGGTGCGCCAGCATGGAGACCTCCGCGCGGGCCATACCCCCTAGGTTGGTCCCCCCTCTTTCGGCCCTCTGCGGAGAAAACGCGGCACTCCTGTCGATTCCCGTCACCGTCTGCGTCATACAGACGAGACCCGGGAACGGCTCGGGTTCATCGAGGCAAAGGACTCCCCCATGAAGTATTTGCTCATCATCGCTTCCGACCCCACGCTGCCCTCGCCCGAGGAGGGTAGCCCCGAGTTCGACGCCTACATGGCGCAGTGGTTTACGTACACCGAGGAACTCAGCGCCGCGGGTGTCTACCTTGGCGGCGAGGCACTCCAGCCCGTCGAGACCGCCACCACCGTGCGGCACAAGGACGGCTCCACCGAGATCCTCGACGGCCCGTTCGTGGAACTCAAGGAGCACCTGGGCGGCTATTACGTGATCGACGTGGACACGCTTGACGACGCGATCATGTGGGCCCGCAAGCTTCCCGTGGGAGAGGGCGCCGTCGAGGTACGCCCGATCATGCCGACGGGCCCGGAAGACTGACCGACTCACACGAGGTCGATGCGCTCCTGACGCGGATCGCACGCGAGGAGGGTGGGCGATTGCTCGCCCTCCTCGCCGATCGCGTGGGCGGCGTCGATGTCGCGGAGGACTGTCTTCAGGACGCGTATACGCGGGCCGCGGTGGTGTGGCCGCGAGACGGGCTCCCCGCCGCGCCCGCCGCGTGGATCTACACGGTGGCCCGCAACGCGGGAATCGACCGGCTGAGGCGCACGGCGGTGGCTTCGAGGCGGCTCGCAGGAGAGGCGCGCATCCTTGACGCGGGCGTCGCGGACCGTGACCCCGCTCAGGAGCCGGACGACGTGAGCGCTCGCGGCGTGGCCGAATACGCCGAGGTGGGCGACGAGACGCTCCGGCTCATGCTGCTGTGCTGTCACCCCGCGCTCGCGCGCGACGCCCAGGTGGCGCTCACGCTGCGACTCGTGGGCGGGCTCACCACCGAGGAGATCGCCGCCGCGTATCTGGTGCCGGAGGCCACGATTGCGCAGCGGATCGTCCGAGCGAAGCGCAAGATCAGGGGCGCGAACATCCCGCTCACCATCCCGGCCGACCTTTCTGAACGCGCGGAGACGCTGGCGACGGTGTTGGGGCTGGTCTTCAACGAGGGCTACCTGGCGCATACAGCGGCCGCGGGCAGACTGACCCGCGCCGAGCTTGCCGACCAGGCGATTCGGCTGACCGCCACGGCGGCCGACGCTCTTCCCGGCCAGCCGGAGTTGGGTGGGCTGCTCGCGGTCGAGCTCTTTCACCGCTCGCGGGAAGACGCCCGCACAGACGCACAGGGGGCCCTGGTGCGGCTGGCTGACCAGGACCGCGCGCGCTGGGATCGGAACCTGATCCGTCAGGGCTTCGCCGCGCTGAGCCTTGCCCTCGCCCAGAGGCGCATCGGACCGTGGCAGATTCAGGGCCTCATCGCGGCAGAACACGCCACGGGTCACGCGGACTGGAGGCGCATCGTGCGCCTCTATGACCGGCTGATGGAGATGACCCCTGGACCCGTCGTAGAACTTAACCGCGCGGTGGCCGTCGCCGAGGCGCAGGGCCCCGACGCGGGGCTTGCCGCGGTGCAGAGTGTGTCGGGCCTGGGGCATTACCACCTGTGGCACGCGGCGCTCGCGGAGATGTATGACCGCGTGGGACTGGGGGCGCAAGCGCACGAGTCATGGCGCCACGCCCTGGCCTTAACGCGAAACCCGGCGGAGGCGGCTTTTGTCGCGGCCCGGGCGGCTGAACATCTTAGGGACCTAAGCCCGCCAGCCACGGCTGGCTCTTTCTGACACAATAGGCAACGGTTTGCTTTCACATTTCCACTCTTTAGGAGACACGCATGGCCCTCGCCACACCAGAGTCCTATAACGCAATGTTGGACGCCGCCAAGGCTGGCGGCTACGCATTCCCCGCGATCAACATCACGTCGTCCTCGAGCATCACCGCGGCCATTCAGGGCTTCGCGGAGGCCGAGTCGGACGGCATCATTCAGGTTTCAGTCGGTGGCGGCCAGTACGCCTCCGGTTCGATGGTCAAGGACCCGGTCGTCGGCTCGCTCGCGCTCGCCGCGTATGCCCGTGAGGTCGCTGACAGCTACGGCGTCACCGTTGCCCTCCACACCGACCACTGCCACGCGACCTACGTCGACTCCTGGTTGCGCCCCCTGCTCGCCGCGTCGACCGCGAAGGTTAAGGCCGGCGGCCTCCCGATCTTCCAGTCGCACATGTGGGACGGCTCGTCCGTGCCGATGGCGGAGAACCTGACGCTGGCGGCCGAGCTCCTCGAGCTCGCCCAGGCAGCGAACATCATCCTTGAGATCGAAATCGGCGTTGTCGGTGGCGAAGAGGACGGTCACGCCGCCGAGGTCAACGACAAGCTGTACACCACGGCCGAGGACGGCCTCCTGACGGTCGAGGCCCTTGGCCTGGGCGAGAAGGGCCGCTACATGACGGCCCTCACGTTCGGCAACGTGCACGGTGCCTACAAGCCGGGTTCGGTCAAGCTTCGCCCCGAACTGCTCGGCGAGATCCAGGCCGCAGTCGGCGCCAAGGTCGGCAAGGACAAGCCCTTCGACCTCGTGTTCCACGGTGGATCCGGTTCGACCTCGGAAGAGATCGCCATCGCCGTGTCACACGGTGTCATCAAGATGAACGTCGACACCGACACGCAGTACGCCTACACGCGTCCCGTGGTCGACCACATGATGAAGAACTACGACGGCGTGCTTAAGATCGACGGCGAGTGGGGCAACAAGAAGGCCTACGACCCGCGCGCATGGGGCAAGGCCGCAGAGGCAGGCATGGCGGCTCGTATCGTCGAAGCATGTCAGCAGCTGGGTTCCGCAGGTAGGAAGATCTAGGTACAAAGATTTCGCGGAACGCCCTCGGAGTCGTAAGACACCGGGGGCGTTCGCACGTTTCGGTAACAACCAAGCCCCGGCAGTGACCGGGTGAGGGGAGTACACGATGCCAGGTGTCGTGATTGTTGGAGCACAGTGGGGCGACGAGGGTAAGGGCAAGGCCACCGACCTTCTCGGATCTCGAGTCGACTACGTCGTGAAGTTCAACGGCGGCAACAACGCAGGTCACACCGTCGTGATCGGCGACCAGAAATTCGCCCTGCACCTGCTTCCTTCCGGAATTCTGACGCCGGGCGTCATTCCCGTGATCGGCAACGGCGTGGTCGTTGACATCGGGGTGCTCTTCCACGAACTCGACGAACTGCTCGAACGCGGCGTCGACCCCTCCAAGCTGCTCATCTCCAACGCGGCCCACGTGATTGCGCCGTATGCGCGCACGCTTGACCAGGTCTCGGAGCGCTTCCTGGGGAGTCGCAAGATTGGGACCACCGGTCGCGGCATCGGCCCTGCGTACGCGGACAAAATCAACCGTCTGGGCATTCGCATAGGCGACCTCTTTGACGAGGCCGTGTTGCGCGACAAGGTCGAGGGCGCGCTGGCCGCCAAGAATCACCTGCTGGTGAAGGTCTACAACCGTCGTGCTATCCAGGTGGACGAGGTCGTCGAAGAGCTCCTGGCATACCGCGAGCGGCTCGCGCCCATGGTCGCGGACACCTCGCTGATCCTCAACCAGGCGCTCGACGCCGGCAAGAACGTGCTCTTCGAGGGTGGCCAGGCGACGATGCTCGATGTCGACCACGGCACCTACCCGTTCGTGACGTCGTCGAATGCGACCGCGGGCGGGGCGTGCACGGGTTCCGGCGTGGGTCCCACCAAGATCGATTCCGTCATCGGGATCGTCAAGGCGTACACCACGCGTGTGGGTGAGGGCCCGTTCCCCACCGAGCTCGAGGACGAATGGGGCGAGCACCTGCGCAACGTGGGTCACGAGTTTGGCACCACCACGGGCCGCCCCCGCCGCTGCGGCTGGTACGACGCCGTGATCGCGCGGTACGCCTCACGCATCAACGGGCTGACCGACTTTGTGCTTACCAAGCTGGACGTGCTCACCGGAATCGAGCAGATCCCGGTGTGCGTCGCGTACGACGTCAACGGCAAGCGTTTTGACGAGCTCCCGCAGGACCAGGCCGACTTCACCGCCGCCGTCCCGATTTACGAGACCTTCCCCGGCTGGACCGAGGACATCTCGAAGGCGCGGGAGTTCTCGGAGCTGCCCAAGAACGCTCAGGACTATGTGAAGGCGCTGGAGAGCATCTCCGGCTGCCGGATCTCGACCATCGGTGTGGGGCCGGGCCGCGACGAAATCATCGTGCGGCACGACCTCCTGCACTCACGGGGTCAGTAGGAAGCTTCGAGCGCGCGCAGCCAATTGATCAGCGGCTGCGCGGCACGGGGAGCGAGCGAGTACCAGCGCCATTGCGCCTCGACCGTCACGTCCACCAGGCGTGCGCGGGCGAGGACGCCGAGGTGTTGCGACGCGCGCGCAGTACTGACGCCGAAGTTGTCGCTGATGGAGGCGGACAAGTCGCCTGCGGTGGCGCCGCCGACAACCAGGAGTTCGAGCACAAAGCGGCGAACTGGGCTGGCGAGCGCGTCAGCAACGAGCGCGATCTCGTCCGCCTCCCAGTCACGCGCCACGTCCCCACCTTTCCGTTGCGGCCTTGGCCGCACCGATGAGTGGCCCGTCTTTTCAAAGCCCGCCATTTCAAGGTCCACCATCGCGTACTTCTGCGGGCGCTTACACGGTGCGAGCGAAGTTGTGGAAAACGTCGCGGCGAAGCCGCCCCTGCCGTGCCGCCCCGCCGCGCCTGCTCACACTTCGTTTTGCGTATTTCAGCTTGGCGTTAAATACCGGGAAAGAGAACCATCGCCCGCTCTGGGGATGGGGCCGCGGCAGCGTCTCGGGTGAAGGCGAGGGGCGAAGGCGAGGGGCGAAGGCGAGGGGCGAAGGCGAGGGGCGAAGGCGAGGGGCGAAGGCGAGGGGCGAAGGTGAGGGCTGTGGGCTGACGCGGGCACAGTGCGGAGGCGAGCTGCGAGGGCGGCCCCCGGTTAGACGGCGCGCTCCCGCACCACGGTGGCCACGTCGACTCGGCGCACCGCCCTCACCGCGGGCCACTGCGAGAGCGCGGCGGCCAGCATCACTCCGAGCGCACACGCCGGGAGCAGCCACCACGGCATGGTCAGTGGCATGCTGAACAAGTCGCTCGAGTAGGTGCGCATCATCCCCCACGCCGCCCAGGTGCCGAGGGCAAGTCCGAAGGGCAACCCGAGGGCCGTGGCGACGAGGTTTTCGGTCGCGATCGTCCGCGCCACCTTGCCAACGCTCACTCCCGCGGCCCTGAGGGTCGCGAGTTCGCCCGTCCGTTCCGCGATTCCCACCGCCATCGTCACGTAGATGACCGCGAGCGAGAGCACGACGCCGAGCCCGATCATAAGCACGATGAACACCCAGAACAGGCCCATGTAGCTGTCGATCCTGTCCATCAGGGCGCGGGTGTCCTGATAGGCAACGACGCCGTCGAGGCCCGTCAGCGTGTTGCGTAGTGCATCCCTGTCGGCTCCCGTGTCGAAGCTCAGGAGGTACGTCGCGGTGCCGTCGCGTGGCACGATCGCGTCGACGGTCTCGAGGGTTCCGTAGAGCGAGGTGCCGAGGGTTTGGTCGACAAAGCCTACGAGTCTCACCTCGTGGCTTGAGCCTCCTGACGAGATGATGAGGCTGTCACCTGGCGCCACATCGAGGACATCGGCGAGGCCCTTGCCCGCGAGCACGCCGTCAGCCGGGAGTGCCTTCGTTCCTCCGCCGGGCGCGAGGAATCCGTGCATCACGGTGGAGGGTTCGAAGCCCTGCAACGTGCTCGCGTAGCTGCCGCCGGCGGCGAGTACCGTCACCGCCCCCGTCGTGGTGGGCTCGACGGATGCCACTCCCGCGACATCCGCGAGTGCCCGCGCGTCGGCGCCGCCCGTCGCCACCGTGACCGAGGCGTCCTCGAGTTCGATCTTGTTGAATTGCGTGTCGAGCATCGAGAGCATCGTCGTCGACATGCCCAAGGCGGAGATCACGACGACGAGGGCGAGCACGCCGCCAAGCGCAGTCGCGAAGGTGCGGCGCGGGTTCCTTCCCACGTCACGCAGCGCCATGCGGGTGCTCACCGACAGGAAGGTCATGCGCGCCACCAGGCGGGCCCACGGCCCGGGCCGACTCGTGGGCGAGGCCGAACGCATCGCCGCAGCGGGCGCGGTGCGGGACGCGGAGATCGCGGGCGCGAGCGCCCCCAGGACGCCCACGGCCGCGCCAAACAGGACGCCGTACAGAAGTGTCAGCGGATAGGTTCTGACCACGGTGTCGGGGATGCCGAGTTCCCTTGTGTACGCAGAGGTGAAGGCGCCGTTGAGCACCGCTCCGAGTCCGACGCCGACAACGGACCCGAGGAGTCCGACGAGCAGCCCTTGAGACAAGTAGTGCCACATGACGCGGCCCCTCCTCGCCCCCGAGGCCATGAGCGTGCCGATGACAGGTCGCTCGCGCAGGATGCGTCTCGCGAGCATGACGTACGACGCGATGCCTGCTGCCGCGAGGAAGAGGAGAGGGAATGCGACCGACATTTGGCTGAAGCCGTCGAGGTCCTCCTGAAGGGTCGCGTGTGACGCCTGGTCCGTCCACGTGGTGACGTCCAGCGCCCCCGCGCCGCGCATCGCGTTAGCGACGGCGCCGAGGGCATCAGCCGCAGTGCCCTCTGGCAGGAGAACGAGGGTCTGCGCGGGAAGGTCGCCGAGCCACGCGCCCGTGGTGGCGGCGGAGGCGTAGACGACAGCAAATGAGTGTGGGTCCGAGACGACCTCTTGGCGGCTGCGCGCGGCCCAGATGTACTCGGGTGAGACGACGATGCCCTGCACGGTTGCGGTGTGCCACATGCCCGAGCCGAACACCTCAACGGTGTCTCCTGGCACCAGGCCGAAGGCGTCGGCCGCGTGCCGCTCGACCAGCACCTGGTCGGTTGCTCCAAGACCGTCCGCTCCGTCGGCGCCGGCGCCCGCGTCCAGGTACGAGCCCTCGATCACGGCGACGTCGTCGACTGCGGGGTGGCCCTCATCGGGAAGCGCGACCACTCGACCCAGTAGCGTGGTGCCGTCGATGCGCATTGGCTCGTCTGACTGGACGCGCGTGATTGCCGTGGTCGCGCCGGCGGCGAGGGCGGCGTCGGCCGCTGCCTGGGCATCGGGACCCGTCGCGACCAGGTCGGCAAAGTGGAGGCGGTCGTAGGTCTGCTGATACGACGCGCTGAGGTTGTGGAACGCGCCGCCCGCCGAGACATACAGAGCAACGCCCAGTGCGACGGTGAGTCCCACGGCGAACACCTGACCGCGCTGGCGGACCAGGTCCCTGAGGGTCTTGCGAGTGGTGGCGCGCATGGCGATCACCACGTGACGTCGGCCGCGTCGGCGGGGGAGGAGTTGTTCTCGACCGATTCGATGCGGCCGTCGACCACGGTGAAGACGCGGTCGGCTATCTGTGCGACGGAGGCGTTGTGGGTGATGATGACGATGGTCCGCCCGGCGTTGCGTAGGTCGCACAAGAGTCCGAGGATCTGCCGCCCCGTGTGCAGGTCGAGCGCGCCTGTCGGTTCATCGGCCAGGAGGATCTCCGGGTCGGTCGCGAGGGCCCTCGCGAGTGCGACTCGCTGCTGCTCGCCGCCGCTCAACTGGGACGGAAAGTTGTCCGCGCGGTCGGTGAGGCCGACGGCCTCGAGGAGCTCGGGGATGCGTGCCTTGGACCCCTTGCCGGTGAGTTCGACGATGACCTCGACGTTTTCACTCGCGGTGAGCGTCGGGATGAGATTGAAGAACTGGAAGACAAAGCCGATGTGGTCCCTGCGGAAGTCGGAGAGGTCGGCGGGCTTGCGGTCGGCGATCTCCTCGCCCGCCACGGTGACGGTGCCGCTCGTCGCGGTCTCGATCCCGCCGATGATGTTGCACAGCGTGGTCTTGCCCGAGCCGGAGGGGCCGAGGATCACGGCGAGTTGGCCGGAGCCGATCTCCAGGTCGATGCCTCGCAGCGCGTGGACCGCGGTGTCTCCCGAGCCAAAGACCTTGGTGAGCCCGCTGAGGCGCACTGCCGTGTCGGTGGCGACTGCCTGTGGCGTCGTCGTCATGAGTCCTCCTTGGTGAAGGCGCCGTTCAGGTACACGCTGAAGGCGGTCGATGCCCACCTCTGCATGCCATCGGGTGCGAGTGGATCGGTGCCCGTGACGTCGGCAACATGGTCGTGAAGCAGGATCATGGCCAGGTCGTTGACCAGCATGAATGCGGCCATGAACTCGCGATCTGGGGTGGGCTCGAGGTTGCCGTTGGCGTCCATCACGTCAAGCGTGACTTTCGACATCTCGAACCATTGGCGAAAGAGGCGCTTTCCCAAATCGTCACCGGACAGCAGAAGGCGGCTGATGTAGGGGGGAATGGGGGAGCCGGCAGGAACCTGCGCGGCAAAGACTTCGGCGAAGTTCGCCACGGTGTGGGGCTCGCCCGCCGCGAAGGCGTCCGGGTTGCTTGCGGCGTCCGCGTGCATCGTGTCAAAGAGTGCGACGACATGCGCGTCGATGGCATCGCGCAGGCCCTGCTTTGAGCCGAAGTGATGCAGTACCAGCCCTGCGGAGACCTGTGCGCACGCGGCAATGTCCCTGACCGTGACCAGATCGAACCCGCGCTCGGCAAAGAGCCTCAGGCCGCATTCTCGAATCTGGGCCTTGGCTGTCGTGTCCTGTGCGCTGGTCATGCGTTCAATATACTGAACAACTGTTCAGCGCGCAACGGCGGCGGTGCTACTTCACGTCCCTTGGCCCAGCCACCCACCCACCCGCCCACCGAGGAGAGTGTGCGATCCGGCCGGCGCATCCTGCGCTTCCACGCCATCGTGAGATCCCGACAAGAGGGGGCTTGTGTGGGTTGACCCTCGGTCGTACGTTCGGGAACAGGCGCCTCGTCGGTCGCGACGATGGTCGATACGTGTCGGGGAGTGCCCGCTTGGGCGCGGCCCTTGATCTGAGACCGTCATGGGGGAATCATGAATACCTGGAGAAGAGTCGCAAGCGTCGTGTTCGCAGCCGCGCTCACCATTGCGGTGGTGGCACCGGCCAATGCGTTGTCGACGACTATTGAAGATGGCGCCTGCGATGGAGTCGCTATTCGCTTGTCGCAGTACACGAGCACCTCGCCCACCTCGTATGCGCGTTGCAGCTCCCATGGCGTGCAGGCGAAGATCCAGCCAGCGGCTGCGGGCGGGGCGTACTGGACTGCATGGAAGTGGTCGGCGGGGACCGCGGCCTATTCCACCTCGGGCGCGGTGCTCGATTCGCGGCACCTTGTTTCTGACTAGCCTCCGTCGAGCACCCGTCGCATTCGCCGCAGGCGCGGTCACGTTCGCGCTCGCGGCGTGCACGGGGGGCGGCGTTGTCGGGCAATCGGCGTCGCCAGCGTGGGGGTTTGGCCCCAGCCTCGAGGGCGCGATCGAGGACGCGGCCGCATCCGGGGCTTCGGACGAGCAGATCGCGACGCTCGAACACTGGCAGGAGATCCAGGACACCCCATTTTCGGACCTCGAGCAGTCGATGCAGCGGTACTTCAGCTGTCTCGATGCGGCTGGAATTGATCACGAGTACTCCGGCGTCGAAGGGGGGGTCGACTATCCGGAACCTCGCTTTCGCGTGATGGTCAATCCGGATCTGACCGACGACGCCGCGCAAAACCTCATGGATGCATGTGACACGCGCGAGCTCTTCTACGTCAACATGATGTACCAGGTTGGTCCCGGCGTGGCCGAGCGCCGACAGCGTGAGGACGCCGCGTACCTACCCACGGCGATCGCGTGCCTCGAGGGGAACGACATCATTCTCGACGAGGTCGCGACCCTTGACGACCTGAACCTGTTCCTCACTGAACAGGGGATCGAGGACAGTTGGGGCTGCACAGTGCCGCCCTACTCCAGCGCCGACCTGTAACGTCGCGCTCCGCGCGACGCCTGGCTAGGTAGGGTGGACGTCGTGAAGATCCTCCTTGTCGGTTCCGGCGCGCGCGAGCACGCCCTGGCCCGCGCCCTTGGTCAAGACCCCGCGGTCACCTCGCTCCACGCGCTCCCCGGCAACCCGGGCATCGGATCGGTAGTCAGCACGGCTGGCATGCCGACGATGCTGCACCAGGGGAACCCGCTTGACCCGCACGGCGTCACCGCGTTGGCAGTGGAGATCGGCGTCGACCTGGTGATCATCGGACCCGAGGGTCCGCTCGTCGCGGGCGTCGGCGATGCGCTGCGCGTCGCGGGCATCCCCACGTTCGGTCCCGATGCCGCCGCGGCCAAGATCGAGGGCTCCAAGGCGTTTGCCAAGGAAATTATGGCCGCAGCCGGCGTGCCGACGGCGGCCTCGCGCGTGTGTTCGACGCCCTCTGATCTCGAGGCGGCGCTCGACGAATACGGCGACCCTTACGTGGTCAAGGACGATGGCCTGGCCGCAGGCAAGGGCGTCGTGGTCACGCAGCGGCGCAAAGAGGCCTTCGCCCACGGGCTGGCGGTGATCGAGGCCGGCGGGGTAGTGGTGGTCGAGGACTTCCTCGACGGACCCGAGGTGAGCCTCTTCTGCCTGTGCGACGGCACGACGGTGGTCCCTCTCCAGCCCGCGCAGGACTTCAAGCGCGCCTTCGACGGCGACGAGGGACCCAATACCGGCGGAATGGGTTCCTACACCCCGCTTCCGTGGGCACCAGCGGGTCTCGTGGACGAGGTCGTCGCCACGGTGGCCCAGCCCGTGATCGACGAGATGGCCAAGCGCGGCACCCCGTTCACCGGTGTGCTGTACTGCGGTCTTGCGCTCACCTCGAAGGGCACGCGCGTGATCGAGTTCAACGCGCGTTTTGGGGATCCCGAAACTCAGGGTGTGCTCGCCCAGCTGCGCACCCCGCTCGCCGGAGTGCTGCTCGCCGCGGCCGAGGGGCGCCTCTCGGCGCTCCCCCCGCTCGAATGGGCCGAGGGTGCCGCGGTGACGGTCGTCATCGCCGCCAAAAACTACCCCTCCGCACCCAAGACGGGCGACACGATTGGTGGCCTAGCCGAGGTGGAAGAGGAGCCCGACGTCCACGTGTTGCACGCGGGAACCGCGTTCACCGATAACGGTGTGCTGGTTTCCGCCGGAGGCCGCGTGCTGTCGGTCGTCGGTCATGGACCCACGCTCGCCGCCGCGCGTGAGCGGGCCTATAAGGGCGTCGAGTTCATCACCCTCGAGGGGTCACATCATCGCAACGACATCGCGCTCGCGGTAGCCGAGGCGGAGCAGGCCTGATGCCAGGCTTCGTGACGATGCCCGTCGCCCAGGAGATCCCGGGCTGGCGCCACGTCTACACGGGCAAGGTGCGCGACCTCTATGAACCCATCGAGCCGCACCCCCGTGGTGACGTCATGCTCGTGGTTGCCTCGGACCGCATCAGCGCGTACGACTGGGTGCTCCCCACCGAGATTCCGGGCAAGGGTGGTGTGCTCACCGCGCTCACCCTGTGGTGGTTCGACCAACTGCGCGACATCGTCCCCGACCACACTGTCGAGGCTCCCGTGCCCGTCGAGGTCGAGGGCCGTGCGATGGTGTGCCAGCGCCTGGACATGTTCCCCGTCGAGTGCGTGGCGCGCGGCTACCTGACCGGCTCGGGCTTGGCCGAGTACAAGGCCTCCGGCTCGGTCTGCGGTGTGGTGCTTCCGGACGGCCTGGTCGACGGCTCGCGGCTGCCCACGCCGATCTTCACGCCCGCGACCAAGGCCGAGGTCGGCGAGCACGACGAAAACGTGAGCCTCGACGCCGTGGCCAAGACCATCGGCCGCGAGGACGCGGAGGCGCTGCGCGATCTCACGCTCGCCGTCTACGGACGTGCGCACGAGATCGCCGCCTCGCGCGGGATCATCCTGGCCGACACCAAGTTCGAATTTGGGCGCGCGGCGGATGGCACCATCGTGCTCGCCGACGAGGTCCTCACCCCCGACTCAAGCCGCTTCTGGCCGATGGGTGAGTGGGAGCCTGGCCACGCGCAGCCCAGCTATGACAAGCAGTTCGTGCGCGACTGGCTGACCTCGCCCGCATCGGGCTGGGACAAGAACGGCGACACCCCGCCGCCCCCGCTTCCCGATGACGTGGTCGACAAGACGCGCCAGCGCTACCTCGAGGCTTACGACAGGCTGGTCACCGGCTAGAACCGTTTGGCGTCGTTCCCCCGTGACGTTGTGGGCACGGTAGGCGCGAGCACGTACATCGAAACGATGCCTCTCTCATTGAGAGACTATTGTGGCCATCGTGATCGAGTTGATGATCCTGGGATTCCTTGCGGAGGGTCCCCTGCACGGATACGAGTTGCGTCGGAAGATGACGCAGCTCCACGGCTACGCCCGCACCATCAGCGAGGGAACCCTGTACCCGGCCATCCATCGGCTCCTGGCGGCCGGTGCCGTCACCCAGGTGCTGCAGCCGGGAACGGGAGCGACTCAGCGGCGGACGCTCCACCTGACCGACGCCGGTCGGGAGCGACTCAGCGGCCTGCTGCGCAACGCTTCGGGGCACGACATCACCGACGGTGGACGGTTCTTCGTCGTGCTCGCATTCCTGTCTCTGCTTCCCCAAGAAGCCGAGCGGCGTGCCGTCGTGCAGCGTCGGCTCGACTTCCTCAGCCAGCCGTCGAGCTTCTTCTTCGACGGCGAAACCCCTGCGCGGGTCGCAGACGTCGCCGACCCCTACCGACGCGGCATCTTCATCTCCGCCCGCGCCACCCGCACCGCCGAACTCGCCTGGCTGCGCGACCACCTGAGCGGCTCTGCCGCAGAACACAAGGAGCAGTCATGACCCCCTCCATGCGCGCCATCGTGCTCGACGGGCCCGGCCCCGTCGCTCACCTTCACCTGCGCAACCTGCCGATCCCCGCCCCGCTGCCCGGATGGGTGCGCATCAAGGTCGAGGCGTTCGGGCTGAACCGCTCCGAGCTGCACACCCGCCTGGGCATGGCCGGAGACGCGGTCACCTTTCCCCGCGTGCTCGGCATCGAGGCCGCCGGCACCATCGACGCCGACCCCTCCGGCACCTTTCGGCCCGGCCAGCAGGTCATGACCATGATGGGAGGGATGGGTCGCAGCTTCGACGGCGGCTACGCCGAGTACACGTGCGTCACCGTCGGGCAGGTGATCCCCTTTCGCTCCGACCTGGATTGGGCCACGCTGGGCGCGATCCCCGAGATGCTCCAGACCGCGTACGGCTCTCTCACCGTCGGCCTGGATGTCCAGGCCGGGCAGAGCATTCTGATCCGCGGCGGCACCTCCTCGGTGGGCATGACAGCGGTGGTGCTGGCCAAACGGCTCGGGATGACCGTGCTCGCCACCACTCGTAGCCCCGCGAAGAGGGACGCCCTGATCCGCATCGGCGTCGACCACGTGCTCATTGATGACGGTGACGTCGCGGCGGCGGCCCGGGCTCTGTTCCCCGAGGGAGTCGACGCGGCCCTGGAGTTGGTTGGCACGCCCACCCTGCCAGACACCCTCCGCTCCACTCGCGTTCATGGAGTCGTGTGCTTCACAGGGATGCTTTCCAACGAGTGGACGGTGAGCGAGTTTTACCCGATCGGCTACCTCCCGCAGGGAGTGCGTCTCACCGCCTACTCCGGCGAGGCCGCCAACCTGCCTCACAATGTGCTCCAGGGCTTCCTCGACGATGTCGCCGCCGGGCGCGCGACGGTCCCCATCGACACCGTGTACCGGCTCGACCAGATCCGCGACGCCCACGCGCACATGGAGGCGGGCAGGGCCGCAGGCAAGCTCGTCGTCGTGACCTCGCCACGCCCGGCGGTCTGAGGCGAGAGTCCGTAGACGCCTCTACCCCGGAGGCGTCCCGTCGAACCGCTCGTGGGCCTCGAGGGTGCCTGCCACGTGGGACGTTGCCCACACCTCTAAGGCTCGCAGCGGGGCGATGAGCTCCTGGCCGGTCGTCGTGAGCTCATACTCCACGCGCGGCGGAGTCTCGGCGTACGGCGTGCGTGTGACGAGGCCATCACGTTCGAGCACCCGCAGCGTCTGAGTGAGCATCCTGGACGAGATGCCGTCCACGCGCTCACTGATCTCCTTGAATCGGAGGGTGCCGTCGGAAAGCGCGCCGACCACGAGCGCTGTCCACGGCTCGCCGATGTCATGGAGCAGGCGCCGTGAAGGGCACGCCCGGTGGTAGGGGTTGAACACCGGTTCGCTCATGCGATAGTTGCTCTCTTCCACGTCCTGGCTCTCGCCAGAGTACCCGGGTCGTGCGTCGCGGGGTCCTTCTTGCCCCCGTGGGCGCTGACCCGACCCAACGCTCTGGCGCGGCCGTGCGTTTGAGAAGTATGAGACTCTTCCGGGTGGCGGGGGCTGCGGTCGCGTTCGCGGTCGGAATGCTGGTGGGGATCGCGGGCTGCGCCACGCCTGGAGGCACGCAGGTGACCTCAGATGCGATGCGAGGCGAGCCCTTCGACTACCCCACTCACTGCGGCGTGGGCGGGATGAGCATCGACGGCACCTCGTATTACCCGACCGGGGTGTTCGACGGTGATGAACGCGTCACCGCGTCGGATCCCTCGTGGTACGTCAGCGCTGGCGGTCCCACACCGTGGATCACCGTCGTGGATCACGTGGTGACCCCGGAAGAGGGCACCGCCGACATGAATCGCACTTTCGGCACGTTGGAACGGAACGATACCGACGGCACCGCGGTGTTCCACGTCCACGGAGGTCGTTGGTCGATTCACCTGAGCACCGATGAAGCCGACGCCGCCTGGGTCATCGAGGGGTGTGCTTGATGCGCGTGCGAACCGGACTGGCGATGGCCGTGGCCGCCCTCATGCTCGCGAGCTGCGCCGTCAACCCCGGCGGCGCGACCAACCCTGCCAGCCCCACGAGCACTGCCAGCCCGATCGGCGGCGGCGCGCAGACCTACGACCTCGGCACGCCTGGTAAGGCGGTCTCGGTCACCCCGGACGTGCGCTTCTACCCCGCGTGCGGCAACGAGACCGTGGCCATAGACGGAGTCCGGTGGTATCAGTTCGACCCCTCAAATCCCGACGACTATCCGGACCCGACGCTCGACATTTTGCCGATGATCGAGGGCTGGCCTGGCATGGGGTCCTCCCTTCCGAGAGTGATCGCGCCCGGACCAGGGGACGACGTGGGCACCCTGGTGGTCTACGAAAACGACCTCGCATACTGGGTGTCGGACTCTCACGACCTCGACACATGGCTGACCACGCGCGTGATCGACTACAACTGGGTCTGTTGAGTCGCACCGTGACTACGCTCAGCATGTGCGTACGTCTCGCCGTCGGAGGGTATAAATGATGCGCGCACGCGCCGGGATGGCGGTGGCGCTGGCCGCGCTGCTGCTCGCCGGCTGCACCGTGGAAGAGGCGAGCCCGCACGCGCTGGAGTCCCTCTACGACTACGGCAAGCCGGGCGCCGCTATTCAGGCGTACGCCGAAGTCGTTTACTACCCCGCGTGTCGCAATGAGGCACTGACGGTCGACGGGGTGAAGTGGTCCCCTTATCAGGTCCTCAACACGCAGGACCTTCCCACGGATCCGTTGAGCGAGGCGCCGTCCCCTTCGCCGGTATCAGGCCTCGACGTGGTCGCTGAGCCCGTGGGAGCCGTCGTCCCGCCGGGACCTGGCGACGACGTAGGCACCCTCGTGATCTACGAAAACGACCTCGCGTACTGGGAGTCTGATTCCGGCGAGCTCCGCACATGGCTCACCAACCGCGACATCATGTACTCCTGGGCCTGCTGAGTCCCCGCCTGGCACCCGCGCGCGCCGCTAGACTGCAGGCATGCCAAAAATCATCGTTGACGTGATGCCCAAGCCCGAGATCCTTGACCCCCAGGGCAAGGCCATCGGCGCCGCGCTCGCTCGCCTCGGCATCGAGGGCTTCCGCGAAGTCCGTCAGGGCAAGCGTTTTGAGCTCAAGGTGCACGGCGAGGTCACCGAAGAGGTGCTCGCCACCGTGCGCCACGCGGCCGAGACCCTGCTGAGCAACCCCGTGATCGAGGACGTCGTCTCCGTCAAGCAGAAGGAATGCGGCGGCGGAGGCTGCGGTTGCGGCGGCGGAGCTGCTGTGGCCGCTCCCAACGGTCAGAAGGACTTGCTGGCGTGACCGCGCGCATCGGCGTCGTCACCTTCCCCGGCTCGCTCGACGACCGCGACGCCCTGCGCGCCGTGCGTCTCGCTGGCGCCGAGGCCGTCTCGCTCTTTCACGCCGACGCCGACCTCAAGGATGTCGACGCCGTGGTCCTCCCCGGAGGCTTCAGCTACGGCGACTACCTGCGGGCCGGCGCGATCGCGCGCTTCGCGCCCATCATGGACACGATCGTGGACGCCGCGAATGGCGGCATGCCCGTGCTGGGCATCTGCAACGGATTCCAGGTGCTCACCGAGGTGCACCTGCTGCCGGGCTCGATGATCAAGAACGAGCACCTGCACTTCATCTGCCGCGACCAGACTCTGCAGGTCGAGAACGCGGAGACCGCCTGGACCAGCGAGTACCGCGTGGGCGAAGAGATCGTGATCCCGCTCAAGAATCAGGACGGCCAGTACGTGGCCGACGAGCACGTCCTGGACGAACTCGAGGGCGAGGGGCGCGTGGTGTTCCGGTACGTGGGCTGGAACCCGAACGGCTCGCGCCGCGACATCGCCGGAATCACCAACGCTCGCGGCAACGTCGTGGGGCTCATGCCTCACCCCGAACACGCAGTCGAGTCAGGGTTTGGCCCCGACTCCGTCGAGGGCGGCCGCACAGGCACAGACGGGCTCGCATTTTTCACGTCCGCCATCAAGGGTTTGCTCTCAAAGGTGTAGTCATGACAGTCAGTATCAGTACCGCCCGCTCCGAGGTCCTCGAATCGCTCGCCGACGCGGTCGTCGTGCGGTCGGGGGAACACAAGACTCACCCTGCCCGGATTGGCATCGACGGGCCCGACGGCTCCGGTAAGACCATCCTGCGCCAGGAGCTCGCGGACGTGCTGCGGGGTCGCGGCTATGACGTGATCGAGGCGACCCTCGACGACTTCCACCAACCGCGCGTGGTCCGCTATGCGATGGGGAGGGACTCGTGGGAGGGCTACTGGGCGGCGGCCTTCGACTACGAGCGACTCGTGTCCGATCTGCTGACGCCGCTTGGCCCGCGGGGCACCCTGCACTACCGCACCAAGGCGCATGACCTCGAGACGGATACCCCGGTCGAGGGCGGTTGGCTCGACGCGGCCCCCAACGCGATTCTGCTGATCGACGGCGTGATGATTCAGCGCCGCGAGGTGGTGCTCAACCTGAATTGCGCGATCTACCTGGACGTTCCCTTTGAGGAGACGTATGAGCGACTGGCCGTCCGCAACGGCTTCCCCACGGATCCCGATGCGCCGAGCAACCTGCGCTACACCGAGACGCAGCGGCACTATCAGGCCACGTGTACGCCCACCGAGCGAGCGGGGATCGTGGTTGACAACACTGACCCTGCCAACCCGCGCATCGTCAAAGACAACCACGTGCCAGCGCGGCACGCTCACTGATGATCGACGCAACCGTGGTCGAGGCGGTGCTGTTGCCCGTGCGAGCCGGCCAGCACGAGCAGTTCGAGGAGGCTTTCGCGCAGGCAGAACCCCTGATCGCCAGGGCTCCCGGCTATCGCGGCCATGAGTTGCGCAGGAGCATCGACCGCCCGAGCACGTACCTACTTATCGTCGGCTGGGACACCGTGGACGACCACGAGACCGGCTTCCGCGGCTCCGAGGACTACATCGAGTGGAGCCGTCTGCTGCATCGGTTCTATGACCCGTTCCCGTCGGTGCACCACTACGGCGAGAACCTCGCGGGCGCGCGGATCGAACTGCCGTAGCGCCTATGCGGTGTGCCCGCTCGAGAGCTGGTGGCGGATTTCCACGAGCGCGTCGAACGTCGCGCGGTTGAACTCGGCGCCCAGCTGATTAGGAATGGTCGCCAGCACGGTGTCGGCACCCATGACGGCCTCGTCCTCGCGCAACTCGGCCACGATCTTGTCGACGTCGCCCACATAGGACTTGCCGAACGTGCCCGTGGAGTTGTCGATCGAGCCCACCTGGTCCTTGTTGGCGCCCATCTTGTCGCGCTCAAGCAGGGGCCCAAAGTACATGCGGGTCTCGTCGTTGATGATGGGCATGATCGACCGGGATACCGAGACGCGCGGGTCGCCGGCGTGACCGGCCTCGCGCCACGCCTCGCGGAATGCCTCGATCTGGCGCCACTGGACGATGCCGAGCGGCTCGCCCGTCGCCTCGAGCACGAGCGTCGAGGACATCAGGTTCATGCCCAGGGCGCCCACGCGCCGGGCCGAGTCCGTATTGCCCGCGCCGTACCAGATGCGTTCGCTCAGGCCGGGGGACTGGGGGGTGATGGGTAGGAGCTCGCCGCGCGCGGCCTGCGCATTGGGGCCGGGCTCCGCAATCCCCTCGCCCGCGATGGCGCGACGGAAGAGCGCGATGCGCTCGGCGGCGTCCTCCACCGGGAGCTTGCCCGCGGGGAGAGGGTAGCCAAAGGTGCCAGGCCCGTCGGCCGCCGGCTCGGGTGAGCCGCGCGAGACGCCCAGGTGCAGGCGCCCGCCAGCGATGAGGTCGGCCGTGGCCGCGGCCTCCGCCATGTACAGGGGGTTCTCGTAGCGCATGTTGATCACGCCGGTGCCCAGTTCAACCCGCGAGGTGCGCGCGCCCATCGCGGCCAGCAAGGGGAACGGGGAGGAGGTGTTCTGCTCGAAGTGGTGGATGCGAATCCACGCGCCGTCCATGCCAGCGTCCTCGGCGGCCTCGGCAAGCGCGATGGTGTCGTGCATCAGTTCGGAGGCGCTGCGCACCTTGGATCCGGGGGATCTGGACCACCATCCGAACGACAAGAAGCCCACGTTCTTCACGGGTTCATCCTTTCGTCGCGCCTCGTACGCAGTTGATGCGTCATCTACCTGAATTAACGGGGCCGTGTCGATCAGTATTCCAGCGGGTCGGCGCTACGCTCGTCAGATGATCACGATCCACGAGGTGGGAGCCTCGAATGAGGACGCCTCCGCATTGTGGGAGGAGCAGCGGCTCGACCTCGCCGTGCGGTACGACGCCCCCGATATTGAGTTCGAAACCGAGTTCGACGGCTTTGTCGGATCGCTCGTGGGATATGCCCACACAGGCGAGCCGATCGCCTCGGTCGTGTTGCGGTGGTCGCCGTATCATCCCGACGGCGTGATCGAACTGAAGCGGCTGTTCGTCCTTCCCGAGTACCGCGGCAACGGCTACTCCCGCGTCATCATGGGGGTGGCCGAGGCGGTGGCCCGCAGGGTGGGCGCCACCGCGCTCGCGCTCGTGACCGGCACAGCGCAACCCGAGGCGATGGGCCTCTATGAGCGCACAGGGTACGAGGCGACCGGCGCCTACGGCGACTTTGGATACCCGGAAACCACCAGGTACTACGCGAAGCAGTTGCCCACCCGTGTTCTCGTGATCAACGGCTCCATCGGCGCGGGGAAGACCACCACCGCTACCGCCATTTACGACGCCCTTGACGGTGCGGGCGCGCGCGTCGCCGCGATCGACGCCGACGGCCTGTGTCACGCTTCGCAATCTGACGAGGACGACCCCTTCCAGCAACGCCTTCTCTTTGCGAACCTCACGGCCGTGGCTCCCGTCTACCGCACACGCGGGTACGGGTGCATCGTGCTGGCGCGGGTGGTCGAGGATCCCGACGACAGGGATCGCTATGCGCACGCCTTTGCGGGTCCGGGAGGTGCCGCCCAGGTGGCAATAGTGCGTGTCACGGCGTCGGACGAGGCCCGGATACAACGGATCAGCGGTCGCGCGCCGGAGGGTCGCGGTCGGGCCTGGGACATCGAGCGCAGCCTGGAACTCGAGCAGATCCTTGAGGATCTAGACCTGGACGACGCGGTGGTGTCGACCGAGGACGTGAGCCGCAGCGACGTGGCGAGCAACGTGCTCGACGCCGCCGGCTGGTGGACGCCAGGCAGGGAGCCCCTCGCTTAGTCGAGAAGCGCCCAACGCCACGTGTCGGCGTTGTCGCGAATCCACTGCGCGTCCGATCGCCACACCGCGCCCACGCCCTTTTCCCACAGTTCCGTCCACGGCGACTGCCCCGTGGCGCGCATCTGGCTGAGGTACTCGAACATGCGCTGCGAACGCATCGCGAGCAGCGGCACCAACTCCTCGCGTTGCGCGTCGTCGAGGCCGTAACCGTCGACGAGCCGGCGCATGCGCTGGCTCGAACTCGCCACGTCCGCGCCTTCCTTGTAGAGCGGTGCAAAGGAGTGTGCCGCATAGGCGAGGTCCCACAGCCGCGTACCTGGCCCGGCGGCGTCCCAGTCGATGGCCGCGAGCGTCCCGTCCGCCCGCAGCACGATGTTGGACGGCGCGATGTCCTGGTGGACGATCAGATCCCGGCCGGGTGAAGGGATGCCGTCGAACCAACGCGCGTAACTGGGTGGCACAAAGCTATCGAGGGCATCGTGCATCTCACGCAAGAAGCTCCCCAGGCGCGCGGGGTCAAGGGCGTTCTCGGGAGCGTCAGGGTGATCCGCACGCATGCCGGCCACAAACTCCACGAGGTGGCGTCCCTTGTCGTCCCATCCGAACGAGCGCGGTGCACCGGTGAAGCCCACCTTCTCAAGGTGAAGCAACAGCGCATGGAGCGCACCCGTATAGGGGTCGGGCGCGATCACGCGCACGTCCCGGTGGCCGATGCGGTCAGGCAGCTTCGCCGCGGCCCTTTGCTGTTCGCGGGAGAACTTGGCAGCGCTTCGCGTGGCCGTCTGATGCTGGTCGTGGAGGCTCCTGCGCTCACGGCGGCTGAGCCCCACCAGGGGGCTCGCGGAGCTTGAGGTCCATCCCGCGCGCTGGCTCAGGGCGTCGCGCGTGCGGCCAGCGTCATGGCCCGATGGGGGTGGGGGTGCTGGTGGTGTGGGTCGCGTGGGCGCGACGGGTGCAGATGCTGCGGGGGCAACGGCAGGGGTGACCCGTGCGGCGCGCGTGGGCGCGACGGGCGGGACAAGGGCGGCGGGTGCGGGTGCGGGCGCAAGTGCAGCGGGTGCGGCCTGGATGGGGTGGGCCTGAGTGCGTGCCGCCTGGATACGTACCGCCATCGACGCCGTGGCGACTGCAGGCTTGAGGGCGACTGCAGGCTTGGGGGCGACCGCGGCCCTCGCCTCGAGCACCTGGCTGCGGGCGGTGGCCCATGCTGCGGAGAAGAACGCCGAAGGGTTGGCGGGGATGGCCTGCGTGCGCGGCGGCGCTATCTGTCCGTATGGAGTGGGGACATGGGCCAGCGGAGACGGTCCGGCGGTAGCTACCTGAGTCGCGACGCTTTCGTGCCAGGGCACCGAATGGGGTGAAGCGGCCGGCGTTGATCGTCCGGCCCACGCCGCGCCCGGAGGCCACGACGGCTCGATGATGCGCGGGGTTGGCCGGTGACGGGGGTGACGCATGAAGCGGTCGACCGACCACTCCCAGCCCTCGAGGCTGTCGAGCAGGCGCGCCTCGGAATCGTCGTGGCCCACGGCATGGACCACCAACTGCCCCTGCCATCCGGACTCAAGCATGGCGTGCGTGACCCAGCGGTCGCGGCTGCCTGCACCAAAGGGAAGGATGACCCGGCCGGTCGACTCCGCACCCGCATCGGCGCCGCTCAGCATCACCGCGACCAGGTGCTCGCGCATCGTGGCGAGGTGCTGGTCGAGATCCGCGATCAGGTGGTGGGCGTGCTGGAGCCGGAACCCGATGCCCACATTGCCAAGCCCCCTGCGTGCGAGTTCGGAAACCACATCGACGAGCGTCTGCGGCTCTCCGGCCCATCCGCCGTGGTTGGTGAGCACCACGCACATGTCGTGTCCGCGGGCGAGGCGCGCGAGTCCCGTGAGGTGATCGGCCGCCCGCATGACCTCTGCATGATGTGCCTGTGGGGACATCGTCGCGGGCGCGCCGGGCCCGCCATATGCGATCTGTGTCCAGAGGTCAGGCGTGTAGCCGCGTCGCGCGGACTCTACGATGAGGTTCTTAATGCGCTGGGAAACCACGCCGAATCGCGACGCGTAGTCGGGTTCCTCGTACGCGGGCATCGGCGAGGGGGTCCAGATTCCCGAGAGCTCGACCTGGTGTTGTCGCAGCGCATCGAGTTCGGCATCGAAGTTTTCGACGTGCTCGTCACGCCAATCCCAGATGATCTTGGTGAGGCCGATGTGGCGCAACATCACAGCGCGCTCGCGAGGTCCGCGACGCAACGCGTCGTGGGCGACCAGGTGGCTTGCGGCGATGCTACTGCGCAAGCTCCAACGGGGCACTTCGGTTTGGGACGGTGGGACGACCCTCGGGGGGAGTGTCACGCCAAAACCCCCAATGCTGGAGTGATGTGAACCTCACAATAATCTCCCGACGCGGCGCCCGTCGAGCACCAGTGGGGGGTATGGGCGGAACGTCCCATTAGTAATGCCGCCACGTACCCGTGTTCCGCCCAGGGGCTAGTCGGCGAGCGCAAATTCGACGGCCGCGCGGGCGTGCAACGCGAGGGCGTCAAAGTAGGGGACGTCGACGTCGTCGGCCGTCATGACCATGGGGATCTCGGTGCAGCCCGCGATGACGCCCTGCGCTCCGCGCTCAAGAACCCGGGCGGTGGCGCGCTTTGCGAGTTCCCGTCCATCGTCGGTCACGATGCCATTGGCCAGGTCCCGATAGATGAGTTCGTGGATCGCCTGGAGGTCGGGCTCGTCGGGAGTCATGGTGGTGATGCCAAACTCGGCCATGCGTTCGCGATAGAACGGCATGCGCATCGTGAAACCGGTGCCCAGGAGGGCGACGGTGTCGAGCCCCGCCGCCTGGATTGCCTTCGCGGTCTCGTCGACGATGTGGATCACCGGGACATCGACGGCCTCCTGAATCTGCGGTGCGATCACGTGCATCGTGTTCGCGCAGATCAGAATCGCCTCGGCTCCGCCGTCGACAAGCCAGCGCGCGTCGTTGGCAAAGAGAGAAGCCAGCCCATCCCAATCCTCGGCGGCCTGGGAGGCGGCGATTTCGCCAAAGTTGTAGTGCCTGATCACGAGGTCGGCGGTCTGGCCGCTCAGCGCGTCGGCGACGCCTTCATGGAGAAGTCGCTCGTAGTCGAGCGTGCTGTGCCAGGTGATTCCACCAAGGAGGCCGATGCGGCGAGGGGAGGTGCGCATGGGCTCAGCCTAGGTGCGGGTCCGGGTGCCACTCGCGGTGGCGCTGGCGCTTGGCACGCGCCGGGCCGGCGCAACCTTCCAGTACGATGGAACCATGCGTATTGGAGAATTGGCTGACGAGGCGGGACTTACCGCCAAGACCATCAGGTACTACGAGAGCATCGGCCTCATGGACGAGCCCGCGCGCCACGCGAACGGGTACCGCGACTACGACCATGACGCGGCCGACCGCCTGCGCTTTGTCAGGGACTCGCAGGCCGCGGGCCTCACGCTTGCGGAGGTGGGCGAGATCCTCGGCATGAAGGCCGCGGGCGAGTCGACGTGTGCGCATACGCGCAGCCTCTTGGCGCGTCACCTGGCGGATGTCGACGCCCAGATTGACAGGCTCCTCGCGACGCGCACGGAGCTCAGGGCCATGGCGGAGCGGGCCGATGCGCTCAATCCCGCGTCCTGCAACGACCCCGCCCGATGCCAGGTCATCGCCGCCTCCGAACCCGCGGCCGGGTCCGCGGCCCAGTCCGCGACTCGTCCCGCCCACAGGCGGCTGCTTCCCCTGGCTTGACCTTCCCGTCGAGGGGAAGGTTTACCGTGAGTTTCGTGTTCCGGTTGAGTACACCGGAGTCGAAAAAGAGAGGCAACCCCATGGCCGTGAGCGAACTCCCCACTATCGACATCAACGTCTCGGGCATGACCTGTGATGGCTGCGCAGGCAAGGTGCGCGATGCGCTCAGCGCGACCGACGGCATCGTCGGCGCCGACGTCGACTTCGCCTCCGGCAAGGTCGCGGTCCACACCGACGGCACCGTCGCGACCGACGCCCTCGAGTTCGCGATCGACTCCGCGATCTTCGACGCCGGATTCCGCGTCGTCTAGCTCATGACCGCCACCCACGAACAGACCACGAAGGACGCACCCCAGACCATCAACCTGGCCGTGGGCGGAATGACGTGCGCGGGGTGCGCCTCCACCATTCAACGCGGGCTGGCGATCCTCCCCGGGGTTGACGGCGCCGTCGTCAACGTCGCGACGCGTCGCGCGACGGTGGACGTCGACGGCACCCTCGACCCCGAAGAACTTGAAGACATGATGCGCGCCGCGATTGAGGGCCTCGGCTACAAGGTGTTGACGCCGCGCGCGGACGATCCCGAGCATGCGGCCATGAGCCTGAGCGACGAGCACGCCGCCCACATCAGCGCCGATGCCGCGCGTATCGCAGATTATCGTCGCCGCTTGATCGTCGGCGCCACCCTGGCCCTTCCCCTCCTGCTGCTGTCAATGATCCCCGCGCTGCAGTTCTCGGGGTGGGGCTGGGTGGCCGCCGCGCTCGCCACGCCGGTGGTGTTCTATAGCGGCTGGCCGTTCCACCGTTCCGCCTTCATGTCCGCGCGCCACGGCGCGACCACGATGGACACACTTGTCATGGTGGGTTCGCTCGCGGCGTGGACGTGGTCCGCCGTCGCGCTCTTGCGCGGCACGGGTCACGTGTACTTCGAGACCGGCGCCGTGATCGTGACGCTCATCTTGCTCGGCAAGTGGTTCGAGGTGCGCTCGACCGCTCACGCAGGGGACGCGATTCGCGCCCTGAGCGCGCGCCAGAGCTCGACCGCCACGCTCGAGGACGGCACCGTGATCGAGCGGTCGGCTCTCGAGATGGGCATGCGCTTCGTGGTCAAGCCAGGCGAAATCATCGCGACCGACGGCGTGGTGGTCGAGGGCGAGGCCGCCGTCGACGCGTCACTCGTCACGGGCGAGTCCGCCCCCGTCGCGGTCACCGTGGGCGCCGACGTCGTGGGTGGGACGATCGCGTCCGATGGCGCGCTCACTGTCGAGGCCACGCGCGTCGGCTCGGAGACGATGCTTTCCCAGATCGCCCGCATGGTCGACGAGGCGCAGTCGGGCAAGGCCGAGGTTCAGCGCCTGGCCGACCGCATCGCCGCCATCTTTGTCCCCGTGGTCATGGGGCTCTCGGTCCTCACGTTGGTGATCTGGCTGCTCGCAACGGGCGACGCCACGCGCGCCGTCGCCGCGGCGGTGGCCGTGCTCATCATCAGCTGCCCGTGTGCGCTGGGCCTCGCGACGCCGCTCGCCGTCATGGTCGGTGTAGGGCGCGGCGCGCAACTGGGTGTGCTGATTCGCGGCCCGCGCGTGCTCGAGGACACCCGCACGCTTACCCATGTGGTGCTCGACAAGACGGGCACTCTCACCACTGGCCAGATGTCGGTCGCCGATCAGACGGCGCCGGGGCTCTCGGACGAGGCCGCGACCGCGCTGTTTGACGCCGCATCGTCGGTGGAAACGCGATCCGAACACCCCGTCGCACGTGCGGTTGCGCTCGCGTATTCGCGCGGCCCGCTCATCAAGGGCTTCCGCTCCTATCCCGGCCGTGGTGCCGCAGCGACAGTGCAGGGCGCGGCCGCCGACGGCGGATTGGCCGACGTCACGGTCGGCTCGCACCGCCTCTTTGATGCAGTGCCTGACGACCTCGCCGCGTGGGCGCTGTCGCGCGAGGAGACGGGCCACACCGTGGTCTACGTGGGTCGGTCAAAGCCTCTGGGCGGCGGACTCATCGGGGGGACGGGTTCCGACGGCGCCCCCGTGGTCGAACACCTTTCCGCCGAGGCCGCGATCGCGGTCCGGGACTCCGCGAAGCCCGGCGCGCGCGAGGCCGTCGATGCGCTCAAGGCCAGGGGCCTCGTCGTCACGCTGCTGAGCGGCGATAACCAGCGCGCCGCCGGAGCCATCGCGAGGGAACTTGGCATCGACAACGTGATCGCCGAGGTGCTGCCGTCCGACAAGGCCGGAGTGATTGAGCGTCTTCGCGCCGAGGGTGGCCGCGTCGCGATGGTGGGCGACGGGGTGAACGACGCCCCCGCGCTCGCGGCCGCCGACATCGGCATCGCCGTGGGAACGGGCGCCGACGTGGCGCGCGAGGCCTCGGACCTCACCTTGGTGAGCGGTGATGTGCGTGCGGTCGACGACGCCATCGGGCTCGCACGCCGCACGCTGGGCACCATCAGGGGCAACCTGTTCTGGGCCTTCGCGTACAACGTCGTGGCCATTCCTCTGGCCGCCTCCGGGCTGCTGAACCCGATGATCGCGGCCGCCGCGATGGGCGGCTCAAGCCTCTTCGTGGTGGGCAACTCGCTGCGACTGCGCGGGTACACACCCGCGCGAAAGACGGCGGTCTAGGTCTAGGCAGGCCGCCATCTCGCGGGTCTTCTAGACGGCGTCGAGCGCGCGAGCGAAGTCCTCGCGCAGGTCCTCGACGTCCTCGAGCCCGATGCTGATGCGCACCGTCGCGGCCGACATGCCCACAGCAGCGCGACCCTCGGGGCCCAACTTGCGGTGGGTCGTGGTGGCCGGGTGCGTCACGATCGACTTGGCGTCCCCCAGGTTGTTCGAGATGTCCACCACCTGCAGCGCGTCCATGAAGCGGAACGCCGCGGCCTTGGCCGCGGGTCCGTGGGGATCCGTGCCCTCGGGGAGCGCGACGTCGATGGTCACGAGCGTCCCGCCAAGGGTCATCTGGGACTTCGCACGCTCGTACTGGGGGTGCGAAGGCAACAGCGGATATCGGGCCGTCGCGACCTTGGGGTGGGCCTCGAACCAGCCGGCCAGGTCGGCGGCCGACGCCGTCATCGCGCGCACGCGGAGCGACAGGGTTTCGAGCGACTTGGCGAGCACCCATGCGGTAAAGGGGCTCATGGTGGCACCCATGGTGCGCACCATGGACTGGACGGGCCCGTTGATGTATTCCTTCTTGCCGAGCACCGCGCCTCCGAGCACCCTGCCCTGCCCATCGATGTGCTTGGTGGCCGAGTAGACCACCGCGTCGGCGCCCAATTCGAGCGGCTTCTGCCCGAGCGGGGTGGCGAAGACGTTGTCCACGATGAACAGGGCCCCCGCCTTCTTGGCGAGCGTCGCAACAAAACGGATATCCACCACATCCTGCATCGGATTGGTGGGCGACTCGATGTAGATCGCGTCCGCGGGCGTGGCAAGCACTCGCTCCCAGTCCGCATTGTCGTGGGCGTCGACGTAGTCGACGATGATGCCCCACTGGGTGAAGTAGTCATCGAAGACGGAGATCGACGAGCCGAAGAGGGCCCGCGCGGCCACCAGGCGTGAGCCCTGCTTGAGAATCGACGCGAGCGACACGAACACGGCCGCCATGCCCGTGGCTGTCGCGAAGCACGACTCGGCGCCCTCGATCGCGGCGAGGCGTTCCTCGAACGTGGTCACGGTCGGGTTGCCGTAGCGCGAGTACTGGTAGCGAGTGATCTCGCCCGCGAACGCGGCCTCGGCATTCGCTGCATTGGGGTACACGTAGCCCTGCGTGAGGAACAGGGCCTCCGACATCTCCTCGAACTGGGTGCGATGCAGGCCGGCGCGCACCGCAAGGGTGTCGGGCCGGAGCGAGGGGGTTGCGGGCGCGGTGGGGGACAGTGCGTCGGTCATGTGCACAGGTTAGCGGGGCCCGCTGTCGGCTCGCGAGTAGTGTCATAAGGCATGGGGAAATATGGGGTTGCTACCGTCGTCGCCGTGCTTGCCACAATGCTCTCGGGGTGTGCAAGCCCTGCGGGGGATTCCGGCGCGGGACCCGTTGACGCCGCGGGCTCTCCGATTCCAGCGGCCGACCTGGCCGGGGTGAGGGTGGTGGGTGCGGCCATCCTCCTCGAGGGCAAACGCGACGGGTGCTGGTCGGTCCGATACGACGACGGCGTGAGCAAGGTCGAGGCCCACATGCTGTTGCCCGAGGGCTATACGGAGACGCACGCGGTCATGGGCGATCCGTCGCGCCCCGGTCACAATTTTGAAGGTACGGCGCTGATCGACCCCACGGGAAACATGGTCGGCTTGGCCGAGACCGGGGTCATGATCGCCGCGACCTACGGCGACCCGTCCGATCCGGACGTGGCGGAGGGCCTCGATCAATGCGGCTGGGAGGGTTCGCCCCTGGTGGTCGACGCCCAGGGAGGAGTCACGGTTGACCCGGAAGGGCTCCCACAGATCGTGTACACATGCACGACGAATGGCGACGGCATGGAGCGTGGGTCTATCGATCTGGAGGCGTGCCAGGGGGAACTGGTGGGGCCCGAGGACCTCGACCGCGAGGCCGACGTCTCCTAGCTCGCCTGGATTGCGAAGCCCCTCGCAGGATTAGCCGCGGGTTCTGGTCGCCCCCGTGATGGCCGCGATGATCTCCTCGTAGGCGTCGTGAGGCGCCCTGAAGGAGCCGTTGAGCCGTCCGTGCCTGAGCACGTCGATGCGGTCGGCGACCGCGCGCACGTCGGTGAGGTTGTGGCTGATGAGGACCACGCCAAGGCCCAGGCTGCGCAGGCTCTGAATATGCGTGAGCACCTCGGCCGTCTGGGCGACCGAAAGCGATGCGGTGGGCTCGTCGAGGACGATGAGTTCCGGGTTGCCGACGAGCGTGCGGGCGATCGCGACGCACTGGCGTTGACCTGCGGAGAGGTTGGCCACGGGGGTGCGCGGCGACGGGATACGGGCGTTGAGGCGCTTGAGGAAGCCGCGCGCGAGGGTCTCCATGTGTTCCTCCGCAAGGAGCCCATGCTCTCGTATCTCGCGGCCCAGGAAGATGTTGGCGGTGACGTCGAGGTTCTCAGCGAGGGCGAGCCCCTGGAAGACCGTCGCGATGCCATGCGCCTGGGCGACGGCCGTGCGTGGCAGCGTCACGGGCACGCCGTTGAGCTCGATCGTGCCGGAATCGGGCTGGTGCACCCCGGCGATCACGCGCGCGAGGGTCGACTTTCCCGCGGCGTTGTCCCCGACGAGCGCGACGATCTCGTGGTGCTTGACCTCGAAGTCGACATCGATGAGCGCCTGAACGGCGCCGAATGTCTTCGTGATGCTCTTCATACGCAACAGCGGTGGTGCGTCCATGGTGACTTCCTGTCTTGCCAACGACTGTTGATCCATCATCGGACCCCGGGGACCTGGGTGAAGTCGGCCGCATATGCCAGGGCTCCCTGGACGGCCGCGAATGAGTCAAGTTCTCCACGACGCACCTCAAGCGCGTCGTCTCTGGAAATGAGGACCCTGCGGTTGACGGCGCCGCGGATCGGATCCAGGAACACGTCGTCCGTCTGGGCCAGTTCGCCGCCAACGATCACGATCTGGGGGTTGATGGCGACCGCGAGGTTGGCGACCGCGACGCCGATCGCGGCACCCGCGTCCGCGACCACCTGTCGGCACCCTGGGTCACCGTTTGATGCGAAGGACAGGAGATCCTCCAAGGAAAGCGGCCCGTGACTGATGCGGAGCGAGTCGATAAGCGCCTGGGCTCCCACCAGGGTATCGAGGCATCCGCGGCTGCCACAGGGGCAGATAGGTCCGTGAGGGTCGACGAGCACGTGGCCGATCTCGCCCGCGGTGCCCCGGGGGCCGCGGTGGAGCTCGCCGCCGACGATCAACCCCGCGCCCGTCCCAAAGGACGAATGCACGTAAAGGACGTCCCTGAACCCGCGCGCTGCGCCAAAGCGAGCCTCGCCGAGCGCGGCAAGGTTGCTGTCGTTATCGACCACGACGGGCGCGTTGAGGCGGGCATTGACGACATCGGCGATGCGGACGTCTCCCCACCCCCTCATGAGGCCCTGGTCACGAATGGTGCCCAGGCGGGGATCGATCGGGGCGGGAACCCCGATGCCGACACCCAGGATCTCGGCAGTAGTCGAACCGAGGCTCTCGACAAGCTCCATGGCGAGCAGCGCGGTCCTGTCGAGCGTGGTGTCGAGTCGATGGTCGGAAGGCAGCGGCAGCGTCTGACGTCCGAGGATGGTGAATCCGAGGTCAGAGACCGCGATCTGCAGGGCGCGCATCCCCACGTGCACCCCGACGAGCAGTCCGGACTTATGAGCGAGCGTCACCAGATGCGCGCGGCGTCCGCTGCGTGTGGTGGTGCGGGTCTCGACGACCCCTGCGGCCAACAGTTGCTTGACGATGGTGGAGACGGTTGCGGGCGACAGCCCTGTCGTCTCGGCGAGCTCAACCTGGGTGATTCCCCCGAATCGCCGCACCGCGTCCAGTAATCGGGCGCTGTTCGCCTCGCGCAGTGCCGACTGCGACCCAGACGGCAGCCCCTGTCTCGCCACATTCAGACAATACCTGACCACCTCGGCCCTGGACGCTCCTTGTGTTTGTAACTCGAAGACAGGAAGAGGGGTGTGAGGGCTTGGGTTCGAGCCTTTAAGGGAGGCGTACGCCGCGCGTCGGCGGCGTTTGGGGGCGCTAGCGGGGCATTTTGTGGGGAAAAGCGGGCGTGGCAAGCACGCGCCAGCCCCCACCGGCTCGTTTGGGGTTCGTAACGAAATGGTTACGGTTGCGTTCGACACTTGACGGCAATATCCGCTGGGTTTAACGTCTGAACCGGTACAACTACCGCAACCCTTTTACTCCCAGCTCGACGAAGCGTTTGGAGACGACGTGGCAACGACGCACGTGACACTTGAGATGCGTGGCATCACCATGGAATTCCCAGGTGTCAAGGCGCTCGACGATGTGTCGATCGCGGTGATGCGTGGCGAGATCCACGCGATCTGCGGCGAGAACGGCGCAGGCAAGTCCACGCTGATGAAGGTGCTCTCCGGCGTGTACCCCCACGGAACCTTTCAGGGCCAGATCGTGTTCGAAGGTCAGCCCGTCGAGTTCCGTGACCTCAAGGCTTCGGAGCACGCGGGCATTGTGATCATTCACCAGGAGCTCGCGCTTATCCCCGAGCTGTCCGTCAAGGAAAACATCTTCCTCGGCAACGAGGTGGTGCGCGGCGGACTGATCGACTGGGATGCCACTCACATCAAGACGCTTGAGCTGCTCGCTCGCGTGGGCCTCGAGGTTGACCCGAACACTCAGATCAAGGCACTGGGCGTGGGTCAGCAGCAACTGGTCGAGATTGCCAAGGCGCTGTCCAAGGACGTGAAGTTGCTGATCCTCGACGAGCCGACGTCGGCCCTGAACGAGGACGACTCCGCCAACCTGCTGGCGCTGCTGCGCGGGCTCAAGGAGCGCGGCCTCACCTCGATCATGATTAGCCACAAGCTCAATGAGATCGCCGAAATCTCCGATGCGGTGACGATCATTCGTGACGGCGTCAAGGTCGAGACGCTCAACGTCGCGGACGGCCCCCTGGACGAGGACCGCATCATTCGCGGCATGGTCGGCCGCTCCCTTGAATCGCGATTCCCGGAACACACGCCGAACATTGGCGAGACGTTCTTTGAGGTGCGTGACTGGACGGTCGAGGACCCGACGGTTCCAGGGCGTCTGGTGTGCAAGAGCTCGAACTTCTATGTGAGGCGCGGCGAGATCGTCGGGTTCGCCGGCGTGATGGGTGCGGGTCGTACCGAACTCGCGCGCTCCGTGTTCGGACGCTCGTACGGCAACTACCGCTCCGGCAAGGTGCTGATCGACGGCAAAGAGGTCAATATCCCCACCGTGCAGTCGGCGATTTCCCACCGCCTGGCGTATGTTCCCGAGGATCGCAAGACGCTCGGCATGAACCTGCTGGACACCATTCGCAAGACCGTCGTGTCTGCGGGACTGAGCAAGATCAGCCACATGGCGATGATCGACGAGGACGAGGAGTTCGCCGCGGCGGAGGAATACCGCGTCTCGCTCCGCATCAAGACTCCCGACGTGAACGAGGGTGTCGCCAAACTGTCCGGTGGTAACCAGCAGAAGGTCGTCCTGGGCAAGTGGATGTTCACCGAGCCCGAGCTGCTGATTCTCGACGAGCCCACGCGTGGAATCGACGTGGGCGCCAAATACGAGATCTATGGGCTGATCCAACGCCTCGCAGACGCGGGCAAGGGAGTGGTACTGATCTCGTCAGAGCTTCCGGAGGTCATTGGCCTCTGTGACCGCATCTATACGGTGTGCGAGGGCCGCATCTCCGGCGTGGTCGATCGCGAGCATGCCGATCAAGAAACCCTCATGCGCCTCATGACCACCACCACCGCAAGCGCTGCCTGACCAGCCTCGAACCATAGAAGGAAACTCAATGATGAAATCCTTTAAGAGCCTCTTCGGCGGAGACGTGCGGCAGTTCTCCATGATGGGGGCGCTCCTCGCACTGATCGTGTTCTTCCAGATCATGACCGACGGCAAAGTACTGACGCCCACCAACATGGTCAACCTGATCAACGGCAACTCGTACGTGCTGATCCTCGCGATCGGCATGGTGATGGTGATCGTGATCGGCCACATCGACCTCTCCGTGGGTTCTGTCGCCGCCGTCGTGGGCATCATCGTGGCGCTCGCGATGCGTGACTGGGGCATCCCGTGGTGGGCGGGCATCCTGCTCGGCCTCGCCGTCGGTGCCGCGATCGGCGCGTGGAACGGATGGTGGGTCGCCTACGTCGGCGTCCCAGGCTTCATTACGACCCTGGCGGGCATGATGCTCTTTCGCGGTCTGAACCAGTACATCGGCCACTCCAACTCGATCCCCGTGCCCGACGAGTTCAAGTTCATCGGCGCCGGCTACCTAGGGGAGTGGGGCCCGAACACCGGCCTCAATAACTCGACCCTGCTGCTGGGCATCCTCGCGGCCGTGTACGTCGTGTGGCACGAGTGGAAGCTGCGCAAGAAGGCAGTGCGCATCGGCATGCAGCCCGCAAGCCTCGTCATCGCCGCAATCCGTTCCGGCGTGCTCATGGTCGTCATCGGCTACGTCACGTTCCTCTTCGGATCCGGTCGTGTGGGCACGTCGTTCCCCGTGCCAGGCGTCCTGCTTGTCGTGCTCGTGGTCTTCTACCACGTGCTCACACAGCGCACCGTGATCGGTCGCCACATCTTCGCGGTGGGTGGCAATCGGATCGCGGCCTCCCTTTCGGGAGTCTCGACCAAGCGCACCTACTTCTTCGTCATGATGAACATGTCCATCCTCTCGGCGGTCGCCGGAATGGTGTTCATCGGCCGCTCCACCGCCTCGGGCCCGTTCGACGGGACCAACTGGGAGCTCGACGCGATCGCCGCCGTGTTCATCGGTGGTGCGGCGGTCTCCGGCGGCATCGGTACCGTCACAGGCTCGATCATCGGTGGCCTCGTGATGGCGACGCTCAACAATGGGCTTCAGCTCATGGGAGTCGGATCCGACCGCACGCAGATCATCAAGGGCCTGGTGCTCCTCATCGCCGTCGCCTTCGATGTCTACAACAAGCAGCAGGGGCGCCCGTCGATCATCGGGCTGCTGCTCAGGATTCGTCCTTTCCCCAAGGATTCCGTGGACGGCGGGGCAGAGACGCCAGCCATCGCCGATTCACGGACAACAGAAGTGGCAGGAGTCGGCGCTGACCCGACGACCACCGCTGACCACGAACAGCATCCAACGGCGGATGCGAAAGACAGAAGGTAGGACGCAATGCGCAAGACCCTTCCAGGGCTCATCGCCCTCGCGGCGGCGAGCACCCTCGCTCTCACCGCATGTTCATCGGACCGCACCGAAACCACGACCGCAACCACCGCAGCAAACACTGCGGCAGCGGGCACGGAGCTGTGCATCCCCGAAGGCTCGACCATCGGTGTCGCGCTTCCGCAGAAGACCTCGGAGAACTGGGTGCTCGCAGAGCAGCTGTTCAACGACGGCCTGGCTGAGGCCGGCTTTGAGCCGCTCGTCCAGTTCGGCAACAGCGGTGTGACCGAGCAGCAGAACCAGATCGACGCCATGGTCGAGGCCGGCTCCAAGGTCATCGTCGTGGGCGCCATCGACGGCTCACAGCTGGGTACCCAGCTGGAAGCCGCCAAGGCAACCGGTGCCACGGTCATCGCGTATGACCGCCTGATCAAGAACACCGAGGCCGTCGACGCGTACATCGCGTTCGACAACTACAAGGTGGGCGTGCTCCAGGGCACCGCGCTCCTCGAAGGTCTCGCCGAGCGTAAGGGCGACGGTCCTTACAACATCGAACTGATCGCCGGTTCGTCTGACGACGCGAACGCCATGCCGTTCTTCAACGGTGCCATGAGCGTCCTGGACCCGATGATCGAAGACGGAACGCTCACGATCGTCTCCGGTCAGACCACGTTCGAGCAGGTTGCCACGCAGGGTTGGAAGGCGGAGAACGCGCAGAAGCGCATGGACACCGTCCTCTCTGGCTTCTACGCAGGCGACGTCAAGCTGGACGGCATCCTGTCGCCCAACGACACCCTGGCACGCGCCGCTCTCACGGCAGTTGACCAGGCTGGCAAGGACGTCCCTGTCATCACCGGTCAGGACTCCGAAGTCGAGTCCGTGACGTCGATCATGGCCGGAGTCCAGTACTCCACCATCTACAAGGACACCCGCGAGCTCGTGGCGCAGGTCATTGCCTCGATCGTCGAGCTGCAGAACTGTGGCGAGATCCCGATCAACGACACCGAGCAGTACGACAACGGCGTGAAGATCGTGCCCGCGTTCCTGCTTGACCCGAAGATCGTGACCCAGGCGAACGCTGCCGAGGTCTACGCGAACGACACGACGCTTGGCCCGCTTACGGTCGGCTAGTTAGTCGCAGCACGATAGAGGCCCCCTCCCGGAGTGATGCCGGGAGGGGGCCTCTTCTTGTGTGTGGTGGCGGGAGCGGTTAGGCCAGGGAGACGACCTGAACCGACACTCCCTCGCGGTCGACCACGGGAGAGTCCACCGAGCCCGTGATCCGAAGGTGATGAGCGGTGCCATCAGGGAGGACCACGGGAACAGTGAGGTCCAGTTCACGCGCGGCGCCGTAGAGGCGCACCGTGAGTCCGTCCAGATAGTCGTAGTCGGGGCGATCCGCACGCGCGCCGATGCCGATCGCGGCACCCTCGCGCACGTACAGGGGCACCGTGTCGAAGCCGTGCTTCTCGCGCTTCCACGCGCCACCCGCGACCGTCTCGCCGGTCCAAAAGTCCGTCCACGTGCCGGTGGGCAGGTAGAACTGGACCTCGCCGGACGTGGACATCACGGGCGCGACCAACAGGTCGTTTCCCAGCATGTACTGGCGGTCCAGGTACGCCACGGCCGGGTCCTCTGGGAACTCGAAGAACATGGGCCTGGCCACCGAAACCCCCGTGGCTGCGGCGTCGGCGCTTGCCGCATACAGGTAGGGCATGAGCGTGTTCTTGAGCTGCGCGAACTTGGCCGTGATCTCCACGGCCTCGTCGTCAAAGCTCCACGGCACGCGATAGCTGTCGGAGCCGTGCAGGCGTGAGTGACTCGACAACAGCCCGAATGCCACCCACCGCTTGAAGACGGCGGGGTCGGGGGTACCCTCGAATCCGCCGATGTCGTGACTCCAATACCCAAAGCCGGACGACGCGAGCGACAGTCCGCCGCGCAGGGTCTCCGCCATGGATGGGAAGGACGACGTGTTGTCGCCGCCCCAGTGAATGGGGAACTGCTGGCCGCCCGCGGTGGCAGACCTCGCGAACAGCACGGCGTCACGCTCGCCGCGCTCCTCGACAAGGAGCTCGAACACCGCCTTGTTATAGAGCTGCGTGTAGAGGTTGTGCATCGTCTCGGGAGACGTGCCGTCGTGCCACACCACGTCGAGCGGGATGCGCTCGCCAAAGTCGGTCTTGAGGGCGTCGACTCCCTGGCGGAGCAGCGTGCGCAGTTTGCCCTGGAACCACGCGGTGGCCTCGGGGTTGGTGAAGTCAACCAGGCCCATGCCCGCGACCCAGAAGTCCCACTGCCATACCGAGCCATCGGCCCGCTTGACCAGGTAACCCTTGTCCTTGCCCTCGGCAAACAACGCGGAGCGCTGGGCGATATACGGATTGATCCACGCGCATATGTGAAGGTCGCGCTCCGTGTGAAGGCGCTCCAACATGCCCTCGGGATCGGGGAACACCCGCGCGTCCCATTCGAGGTCTGTCCAGTTGAACTCGCGCATCCAGAAGCAGTCAAAGTGGAAGGCGCTCAGCGGGATGCCCCGATCGCGCATGCCGTCGACAAAAGAGTTGACGGTGGCCTCGTCGTAGTCCGTGGTGAAGGACGTGGACAGCCATAGGCCGTAGCTCCACGCGGGCACGGTCGCGGGGCGGCCGGTGAGCGCTGTGTAGCGGTCGATCACGTCCTTGGGGGTGGGGCCGTCGATGACGTAGTACTCGATGGCCTCGCCCGCGGTGGAGAACTGCACACGCTCCACAGCCATGCTGCCCACCTCGAACGACACGTGCTCGGGCTGGTTGACGAATACGCCGTAGCCGCGGTTGGACATGTAGAACGGGATCGACTTATACGACTGCTCGGAGCTGGTGCCGCCGTCGGCGTTCCAGATGTCGATCGACTGGCCGTTCTTCACCAGGGGGCCAAAGCGTTCGCCCAGGCCGTAGATCAGCTCGCCGACGCCCAGGTCCAGCTGCTCATGCATATACGTCCGCGAAGGGGCGAGACCCGTGGTGGTGATCCCCGCGACGCCGGCAGGCTCCGCGGCGACGGGAGCCAGGTCGGCGAGGGTGATGTGGCCCTGCGCCTTGTTGCCCGAGCCGGTGAGTCGCTCGTCACCGTGCCAGAACGAAAGATCCCAGGGGGCACCGCGGCCGATTGTCGCCCTCAGCGATCCGGCGGTCACCACCCCAGCGGTATCCGTGACGACGATGCTGCCGAAGTCACCTTGCTCGTTGGTCTCGAAGCCGCGGGACGCGAACCCTCCCGTGTGGTGCTCAATGCGCACCTTGACCACGCCGTCGGCCACAGGGGTGAGCGTGGTGGTGAGTACCGGAAGGTTGAGCACGTTGCCCCTCCCCTCGATGGGGCGGGTGGGGGCCGTGACGATGAGCGCGCCGTCGTGGGCCGTGATGTCGTAGGCCTCCCTGGCGTAGACCGCGGTGACGCCCGCGCGCAGTTGCCAAAAACCGTCTGTGAACTTCATAGCGTTACTTCACTGCTCCTGCGGTGATTCCCCTGGTCAGCGTGCGCTGGAAGATGAGGAAGAAGATGATGGTGGGAATGATGCTGATGAGGGTGCCGGCCACCAAGGTGGTCGTGTCGGTCTGCCGTTCGCCATTGAGCTGCTCGAGCACCAGCGGCACCGTGAGGGACGCGTCGGTGTTGAGGAACGCCAAGGGCAGCAGGAACTCGTTCCAGGTCCAGATGAAGAAGAAGACCATCAGGACCGAGAGCGTGGGCTTGAGGATGGGCACGATGACCGAGCGCAGCGAACGGAATCGCGAGGCCCCGTCCACGGCCGCCGCCTCGAGGATCTCCTTGGGGAACGTGCCCAGGAGTGAGGACAACAGGTAGGTGCCGAACGCGGACTGGATCACCACGAACGTGATGATGACCGACCAGGGGTTGGAGAGCAGCCCCAGCTTGTCGTACAGCTTGAACAGCGGGTCGAAGAGCATCTCCTGCGGCACCAGGTTGGCCATCAGGAACACGAGTACCAGCCCCGTACGGCCCTTGACGCGGCCGATGCCGATCGCGAACGAGTTCAGTACGGACAGGATGACCGCAAGGATCGCGACCATGCCCGAGATGAAGATCGAGTTCCAGAGGGCCCTGGGGAAGTTGTTGCCGTTCCAGAACGCCTTGATGCCGTCAAAGCTGAGGGCCTTGGGGAGGTCAAGCACGTTCGAGTTGGCGTAGTCCGCGGGGGACTTGAACGCGTTGATGAGTAGCAGGAGCATCGGGAACACCACGATGAGCGCGCCCAGAACGATCAGGATCAGGACGATCCACTCACTGGTGGTGCGGGGCCGCTTCTTATGCTTGCTGCCCGCGGGCTTGTGCTTGGGGCCCGTGAGCTGCGCGGGGGTCGATGCGGCGGCAGGTGAGGGGGCAGGTGCGGTAGCCATGGCGGTCACGCATCCTTTCGTTCGGCACGGTTCTGTGCCTTGATGAAGATGACCGCGACGATGAACACCACGATGGTGATGGCCGAGGCGATCGCCGCCGCGTAGCCCTTGTCGGTGCCGCTGATGAATTCTTGATACGCGTAAAACGACGGGACGTAGGTCGACTTTGACGGCCCGCCCTTGGTCAGGATGAACACGGGTGCAAACACCTTGAGCGCCGCGATCGTGGTGGTGAGACCCACCACGAACACCTCGGGACGGATCATGGGGAGCGTGATGGCGCGGAAGCGCTGGAACCAGTTGGCGCCGTCGAGTTCCGATGCCTCGTAGAGCTCGGGTTCGACGCGCTGAAGGGCCGCCATGAAGATCACCACGGGATATCCCAACTGGATCCACACCATGAGCACCATCGTGGAGATGATCGCGGTGCTGTACTGGCCGCCCAGCCAGTTGACCGCAACGTCGTTGCCGGTGATCAGGGTGAGGAACTGGTTCAGGACCCCGTCGCTATTAGGTTTGAGGATCCAGCTGAACATCACGCCGGCCACCGCGATCGGAAGGATCTGCGGCAGGTAGTAGGTGGCGCGTAGGAAGCTCGAGACCTTGCCGCCAAAGCGGCGTCCGACCACGTCGAACAGCGCCGCCGCCACGATCAGGCCCAGCATGGTGGGGATGATCACCATGGCCAGGATGACCAGGAAGATGTTGAGGAAGGACTGCAAGAACTCGTGGTCGTGGAACAGCGCGATCCAGTTGTCGAATCCGGCGAAGGACTCCTCGGCGCGGCCGCCGCGCCAGTGGAAGAAGCTCAGGCGCAGGTTGCGGACGATCGGGTAGAAGATCACCACGCCCACGAGCAGCGCGCCAGGGATGAAGTAGAGCCAGTAGCCAAGCTTTCCGCCACCCCGCTGGGGGATGCGGGCGGCGTCATTCGGGTGCACCTGGCGCCGCTTGGTGGGTGTCAACGCAGACATGAGGGGTCCGTCTCCGGCGAGGGCCCGGGCCATTGAGGCCCGGACCCCCGCTCCTGAAGGGATGGTGTGACTAGCGGACGGTAGAGACGTAGCTCTCGTAGTAGTTCTCGAGTTCGGACTGCGCCTGCGCGGGAGTGAAGGTGCCGTTAACGAGCCCCTGCATCACGCCGTTGAGGTCGCCGTAGAAGCTGGGCGTTGGCCAGTCGGGGTAGAACGCGAGTCCGTCCCTGTCGTTGACCTCGTTGAACAGGCCGATGAGGGCCTGGGCGTCGGGGTCCTCGATGTCGTCCGTGTTGGCTGCGACGGGAAGGCCGCCCGACTCGCCGAGCAACGCCTGGACCTCGGGGCTCATCGTGATGTCGATGAAGATCTTCGCGAGCTCAGGCTGCTTGGATTCGACGGGGATGACCCACATGTTGCCGCCCGAACCGGGGGTCAGCGTGGTGCCTGGCCAGTTGGTGATGCCCACCGTGAACGTGGAAACGTCGGACAGCATGCGCCCGTACCACCAGGAGCCCGAGTAGAACATCGGGACCTCGCCGTTGATGAACTCCAGGCCGGCGTCTTCCGCCGTCATGCCCGACACATCGGTCGAGATGTAGCCCTTTGTCACCCAGTCGCTCAGCGTCTCGGTGGCGTAGGAGATTTCGGGGCCGTTGAAGTCGACCTTGTCCGTGTACAGCTCGTAGGCGTTCACAAAGTTGCGGTCAGCCTTGCTCAGCGCAAGCTGGTACCAGAGCTGGCCCATGGGGTACTCCTGAGCCGACGTGGTCAAAGGCGTGATGCCGTTGTCCGTGAACGTCTGCATGGCATCCTCGAGCTCGGCCTCGGTGGTGGGAACCTCGATGCCGTATTCGTCGAACATGTCCTGGTTGAAGTACAGGAAGACGAACTCGCCGTAGTTGGGGACTCCGTAGAAGCTCCCCGATCCCATGACGCCGTCCTCGTTGTACATCGCGACGGTGTCCACACCGGCGCCCAGCTTGTCGGCCCAGCCGTACTCCGCGTAGGCGTCGTCCAGGTTCTGGATCACGCCGATGGCGGCGAGCTGGCCGGCGGTGCCGTTGCCCTTGTTGTACTCGGAGACGTCGGGGGCGTCGGACGAGTCGAACAGCTGCTCGGCCGAGGCGTTGAGGTCCTCGAATGCGGTGGTCTGCAAGTCCACGGTGGCGCCGGTCTGCGCCTCGAAGATCTCGATGGCGCGGTTCCAGGCAATGCCCATTGCGGAGTCATCGCCCTCGTAGTGCATGACCTTGAGGGTCTCGCCCGAGTAGTCGGTTGCGCCTGCGGCGCCTGCCGACCCGGTGGGTGATGTGGTGTCATCGGTGCCAGACGAGCACGCTCCGAGGGCGAGCGCGCCGACGATGACGGTCGCCGCCAATGTGTGTTTGGGGTACTTCATGGGATTCCTACTTCCTTGTAGTGGCCGGGGCCGGTGTGGAACATCAGGCTCATTTGTCGAAGCGCTTCGATTAAGCGTCGAACGCCGTCATGAAGCAGGGTGTGCGTCATTAACGAGCCTGATCGGAGGGCGCGGGCGCAGGAGCGACCGTGCCGCGAGACTGATAGACAGGGGGAACCAGAGTGACGGCCGACGATGGCCGCCTTCCGGCGATGAGGTCGACGAGGATGTCGACGGCGACGGGGCACGTAAGGGCGGGGTCAAGGGGCAGTGCGTCGAAAGGCAGGGGGGTGCGGGACAGGATCGGGGTCATGCCCGCGGCGATCACCGAGACGTCGGCGGGGACGGCGAGTCCGCGAGCCGCGAGGGCTCCGGAGACGGAGGCGGCCACGGGGTTGGAGGTGCTGAGCACCAGTCCCGTGGTGCCGGGGTGCTCCGCAAACAGTGTCGCGAGAGCGACGGCCGCGTCGTCGCTTGAGGGGTTGATGATCGCAAACTCGAGACCGCTGGCGCGCGCGTGCCGCGCAAACTCCCGCTGAACGCGCAGCGGGTAGTTGGGCTCGCGGGCGAGGGTCTCATGCGTGTGGCCGATGAGCGCGATGCGCGTGTGGCCGTGCTCGACGAGGGTGTCGATGGACATGCGGATCGACGCCTCAAAGTCGAGGTCGACGCAGACGAGCCCGTCAGTGTCGTCGGGCAGCCCGATGAAGACGGTGGGGCATTCGATGGTGCGCGCGAGCTGGGCGCGCTCGTCGTGAGTCGCCACGTCGAGAACGATGATGCCGTCGGCCAGGGCGCTCGCGGCGGAACGCCTCATGCCCGACAGCGCGTCGTCCTGGACCAATAGGAGGGTGTCGTAGTCGTGAGTGCGTGCCGCGATGGTGACCTCCATGGCGAAGGCCATGTGCGCAGTGGGGTCGGTGTCCGGGTGGCGGGGGGCGGTCACCGCGATGATCTCGGATCGATTGGCGGCGAGTGCCCGGGCCGAGGCGCGGGGAGCGTAGTGAAGATTGGCGGCGGCGGCCTCGACGCGTTGCCTGGTGTCGTCGCTAATGCGGCGCTTGCCCGACAGGGCGTACGACACGGTCGAGATCGATACGCCGGCCTCGCGGGCCACGTCCTCGATTGTCGTCATGTCTGACTCCGTCGTCATGTCGTGTCGCGCGACCGGGTGGTGGTGTCAAGCCCGACCGTCGAAGCGCTTCGATGCGCCTGCTAAACACAGTAGGTCTTTACCGTGCCAACAATCAAGCGGTTTGCCGAATCGTTATCAATCGATGGTCGCGAGCCGGTCTAGCCCTGACGCCAGGGGAGGCCCGAGGCCTTCCAGCCCTGAACCCCACGGTGACCGTCCTCGTCGGGAGCGCCCTCGAAGCCGTCGAGGATGTTGTACGCGGGGCCCATCCCCGCCGCGGTTGCCGCCGACGCGCCGCCGATGCTTCGCTGGCCCGAGCGGCACAGGAACACGATCGGTGCTCCGGTCCCGGGGTTCATGCCCGCGTCGCGAAGCTGGTCCACAAAGTGCGCATTGTGCGCGCCCTCGGGATAGTTGCTCCACTCGATGAAGACGGGCTCGCGGCCGGTCTCCGAGGTGTCGGGGACGCCGGTGAAACGCCACTCCGCCTCGGTGCGCACATCCACGAGGATCGCGGACGGTTCGCTCAGCAATAGCTCCCAGGCCTCTTGAGGCGTCAGGTCGCCCGCGTACTCGGTCATTGTGTCTCCTCGACGGTGAGTTCCACACAGTCTAGGGATGCGGGCCGGATACGGCTAGGGGCATGTAGGCGGGGCTTCACCAGGGGAGATGTTGGCCGGGGGAGAGTGAGGGGGGTGAGGCGTGGAGCGTGAGGAGGAGCATTAGGCGGAGCGGGTGACGGGTGGCAGCGCGGACCACGGGAAGGTGATCCACTTGTCCGTGCGCTTCCACACGTAGTCGGGCTCGATGATCGAGCGAGACTTCCCGTATAGGGTGACCGTGCGCACCTCGCCCGCATGCTGCGACATGAGGTTTTTGACCAAGGCGAGCGTCTCGCCGGTGTCAGCCACGTCGTCGGCGATGAGGACCTTCAGGCCCTTCATGTACTCGGTGTCGAGCAGCGGGGGCAGGATGATTGGGGCGGGCAGACGCTCGTCGATGTCGGTGTAGAACTCGACGTTCATGGTGCCCACGCCCTTGGTGCCCAGCGCGTACGCGATGGCTCCGCCGATGGGGAGGCCGCCGCGTGCGATCGCGACCACCACGTCGGGCATAAACCCGGAGTCGACCACCATCTGGGCGAGCTCTCGCGAGGCGTCGCCATAGCCCTGCCAGGTCAACACTTCGCGTTCTTCGTCCGCCATGGGGGATCCTTGCTCGTGGGGTGGGTCGCTGTGGCAACTTCCCGGTCGGTGAGGCGAGACTACCGGGTGCGCCTTGGGACGTTGCGACTGGCGCACACTGGCGCACACTGGCGCACACTGGCGCAACGCCTGCTGGTCGCCCCGCGTGAAGAACTCACTGCCGGGACGACCGCCGGCGCATCGTCGCTGCGGGCATCGCGGCATAGTGTCTGCGGGCTAGTGAGTTCTTCACACGAGGCCTCGGGTCGAGGGTGCGGGGGCGATGCCTAAGACCGCGGCACCCGCACATCCGTGGTTCGTGACGATGCGAGACCAGCGATCCCGGCGGCAACGATCAGGCCCGGAATCATCGCGATCACGGAGGTGCCGGTGGTGGCCATCATTCGCCACCAGGTGGTTTGCGGGGGCCAGAGCGTCGAGCCCCACGAGGCGGCCACGCCCAGCAGCGCGATGGCTGCTGCCGCCACGACCGCTCCGGCCAATCCACCCGCGAGCACGGGCGCTCCTAGTCTCACCAAGGACGCGACGATGCGGGCGTTGCGGCCCAGGCCCAACGCGCCTTGAACTGAAGCATCGCCGCGCGACCGGTCGCCGCCGATCCAGACGGCAACCGCGATCACAAGCGAGAGCACAGCCAACACGGCGATGCCGGCCAGTGCACGCGCGTTCCAGTCCTTCCACACGGAGCCGGTCATCCCCTCGCCGGCCTGCCACGTCAGCCAGACCGTGGTCACCGCGAACACGGCAGCAGTCGAGGCAAACGGGAACGTTGTCGCGCCTGGCCGTGCAGTCATCGCGTCCCCTGCGGCAATCGCCCACGGTGCACGCGCCGCACCGAGCCGTTCCGCCAGTCGTGGCGTCACGAGGCGGGCTGCCTCGGCGGCGGCCCCTAGCACTCCGACCGCGGTCAAAGTGGTGAGGACAATCAGCGGCACCAGTGCGGTGGCGAACCCGAGTGTGAGAAGGCCTGCTGCGGCGACAAGAAGGTACAGGGCAAGGTGGCGTGCGCGTCCGGGGAGGGCCCGTTCGATCGTGAGGCTCGGGGCGAGGGCCTCGCGCGGTGGCACGCGCGCGGCCCACAGCGCCGGCACGGCGGCCATGATGAGGGCGAGGACGACTGCGAGTCCCGCCGACCCGAGTATCAGCCACCAGGGAACCGACGGCGTGGTGGGTTCCAGGATCCAGTCGGCGTGCGCGCGCCGCGGCCACAGGGCCGCCGTATTGACGCCCCAGGCGACCGCGATTGCCGCGAGCCACGCGAGTACGCCCACCGCGACGGCCTCGAGGAGTGTCGCGCCGACCACGTCTCGGCGGGAGGCGCCGAGCGCCTTGGCGGTGCCCACCCAGCTGGCACGCTGCCTGCCTTGGTCCTTCCCCGAGGCGATGGCCGCGCCGATAGCGACGATGGCCGCGATCGCGGCTGCGATCAGCAGCCACGGGGAGCTGTTCGTGAACACGAGAGGCGTGGCATCGGACCCGACATCGGAGAAGAGGTACGAGTCGTCTCCGGAAACCTCTGTCAGGGTCTTAGCCACCTCGGCCGGTACGTCGCCGTCCCACGCCGCCGTGATGTTGACCACCGTCGTGGGGTCCCCGGAGGCGGTGACGTAGGGAAGGAGCGGGGACACTAGCGCGAGACGCATCGCGTCCTCGACGGAGACGATCGGGGCGTCGAACCATCGGCCCCGGTCCGTGCGCGTGAGCCCCGACACCGTCAGGGTGAGCGCGACGCTGCCCGCGTCGTCGTAGATCGGCAGGGTATCGCCGACCCTCAGGCCGAGCTCGCGCGCATGGGGCACTGAGAGCGCCACCTCACCGACCGTGGGTGCGCTGCCTTCGACAAAGAAGTCCGACGTGTAGTCCCCGTCGCGCGCGACCGCAACCGTGGTCGAATCGCCGTTGGCTTGGATGCGGGCCCTCACGGTGACGGACGCGACTGCGTGGGGGTCCGCCGCCCGAATAGCGGCCAGCGTCTCGTCATATTCGCTCAGAGCAAGGGGCTTGACGGGCAGGGAGGTGGAGAGCGTGTCGACGCCCGGTTCGGGTACCCATACGGGAATCCAGGCGCCGACGTTGCCCGCAGGCCACGAGCCGTCCTGGCTGAAGGCCACCGCATCCGCCTGGGCCGTCGCGGACGCGATACCCGCGCCGGTGGACAGGCCGACAGTGAGCGCCACGAGCACGAAGAGCGCGCCCGCTGCGCGTCGTTGGGAGTGCAGTTGTTCCTTGACGAGTTGCCAGATCATTGCCCGACTCCCTCCTTGATGGCCTCGCGCAGCGCGTCGACGGGGGTGCGGAGCACGGCCGAAGTGCCGTAGTTCAGCCCCACGAGCGCGCTCAGCACGGTCGCGACCGCAATGATCGTGAGCGGGTACGGCCAGAACACATGCGTCGCGTTCCACCACAGAATGCCGGGGGTTGTCAGCGGGTCGAAGGGGCCACCCGGGTGGAACAGGGTCGGGTGCGCCAGCAGTATGGCCGCACCCGCGCCCGCGGCGGTTCCGACGACGGCGGCGACCAGCGCGGTAGCCCCCGCCTCGACCGCGGGCGCACCGCGCAGCGTCCACTGCCGAGCGCCAAGAGCCGCGATCGTCGCGAGGTCGCGGCGTCTGTTGCGCGCCGATGCTGCGGCAAGCACCCCCGTGAGCGCGACACCCAGCACCACGCCGAGCAGCACCACCAAGGTGCCGCCCGCGGAGATGCCCGTCGTGGCCCAGCCCGTCGGCACGCGGAGGTAGCCGCCGGAAGTGACCCACGTGGGGGTCCCGGCAGGGGTGCTTTCCCCGACGATGTGGGAAACCTCCCTCTGCCGTTCTTCGGCGCTGAGCCCTTCCGGGTGCGTGAGGTAGACCATGAGCGCGTTCACGGGTGGAGTGCCAAAAAGTGGCACGGCCCATGCCGCGTCGATCGCGGTGAACGGTGCAGGGCCATCGACGCGGAACGTGTCGTACCGTTCGCCTGCCACGGTGAGCACGGCCGCGCCGGGGCTGCCGCTTTCCGTGCTGAGGAAGTTGTTTCCGCCGTGCACCACGCTCGCATGCCCCAAGCCCAAGGCGATCCATTCGTCGTGACGTTTTGCGCCGGCAAGCGACGGATCGAACACGGCGTAACTGTCCTGGTACCAATGGAGTTCGGTGTTCTTGTTGTCCCCCCCGTTGACCACGGTCATCCACGGATAGGTGAGGTAGATCGGGTCGGCGTACAAGATGCCCACGGGTATGACGGTGACACGGGAGTCAGCTTGCAACGCCTCGACAAGCGCGGCCGGGAGCACGTTGGGGGAGTACCCGCCGGGGTAGTGGTCAGGCGTCACGTCGACGGCCATCGCGCTGCGCAGGGTGATGGTGTAGTCGGGGTCCAAGTCGCTGACGGCGTTCGTCTTGGCGGCGTCGATCGAGGACGCCGCGACGGCATAAGCGGTGATCGCGAGCACCACGGCCATCGTGGCCGCCGCGAACGTCCGCTCGACCGAGCGGCGCGAGAGCCCGTCGCCCGCGACCGCGAACAGTGTGTGGCTGCGGCGCGACCAGAACCGGCCGAGGAGGGTTGTGAGCGCCAGACTGGCCCACGTCGTCGCGAGCGCGGCGAGAGCCAGGATGCCCAGCAGGGCGATGATGCGAGTGAGTGTCTCGCCCCAGGGCGATCCGGTGTCGAGCAGGACCCCGTCTGGCAAAGGCACGAAGCGCGCGGGGTGGAGCCACAGCCAGGTCTGATAGCCGACGCTCGCGGCCAGAACCGCCCATGCGAAGCGTCGCGCCCACCGGCCGAGCGCGCGACGGTTCGCCGCATAGGGGTTGTCCTCGGTCACAGTCGTAGGGACCGCGACTTGGCGCGGTGCACGCTCGGCCGTCAGATGGTGCGCGACGAGGGCAAACACTCCGGCCGCGGTACCCGCGGCCATCCCGAACGCGAGGACGTCGACGGCGAGGGTCCACGGATCAAAGCGGAAGCCCCCACCGGTGCCGTCGGCGATAGAGAGGGAGCCCCACAGGGCCCACAGTTCGGAGGCGGTCGACCCTGCGACAACCGCGACGGCGGAGGACTTTGCTCCCACGACGGCGCCGCGGCGGGCCTGTCCCCTCACCAGTGCGGAGCGTTCCTGGCCGAGCGCTCGCAGCGTGGCCCATTCGCGCTCGCCTCCCGAATATGACGCCCGACGGACGCCGTACGCCACGGCTCCGAGGATCGCGAAGAGTGCCACGGCGTAGAAGGCAAATGCCATGAGCAGCACCGGGTCGGTGCGCTCGCCCGAGGTGAACGGCGAGGAGGTGAGGCCGGAGAGCGGCCTCACAAGCGGGCCTGCCATGAGCGGCGCGGGCAGGGCGCCCAGCGCGATGACGCCACCCGCGACCCAGCCGGTCGCCTTCCCAAAAGGTCGTGAATCCGGACCGGTCATAGCGCCCCCTCCTTGATGGCCTCGCGCAGCTGCTCGGCAGGCGTGAGGCGCTCGACGCGCGCTCGCGCAATGACGGAGGCGGCCGCGCCCGCCGCGATGGAGATCAGCGTGAGAAAGGCCACGGTGCCCCACGGGGCGTGGTCCATGTCAAAGGTGATGCCCGTCCACACCAGGCTCCACGGGACGCGGTCGCCTCCAACGGCGAGCCAGAGTCCCGATGCGGCGCCGAATGCGATGCCTATCGCGGCCCCGGCGGACGTGACTACAGCCGACTCGATCGCGGTGCCCCACCTGAGCGCGCCGCGCGAGGCCCCGAGCGCGGACATAG